>Ga0335397_10009693_pt1 | contig 12001 bp, 12 predicted proteins | sample MAT04_FD_205740 | JGI IMG/M metagenome (GOLD analysis project Ga0335397, IMG submission 205740) | Freshwater microbial communities from Lake Fryxell liftoff mats and glacier meltwater in Antarctica - MAT-04 (spades assembly) (version 2) ...
GATGTAGGTGTTCGCGCCCATGAACACTGCTCCGCACGAAATGGCGATCAGCAGTTGCACCGCTTCCGGGCCCTTTCCCAACAACTTGGCGAGATAAGTCTCTCCTGCGACCGAGACGCCGTTCATGCCGCTGGCGGTCGCTGCGAAGGTGAGATAGGTCGGGGCGTTATCCAGGAAGCTGGACAGCGCGCCGGTCGCCCAGAAAAACTGCCACGGCGAACTCAACGCAAACTGCCCCAGGTCCGGCCGCTGATTCTGGCCCCACGAATTCAAGATCAACAGCGCCGGAGCCATCGTGATGAAGATGCCAATGAACAGCACGGCCACTTCGATGATCGGCCCAAAAGTGAATTTGTTGCCATCGCGATTTGCCGCCGGTGTGGAAAAATAGGCGGCGATGGCCAGCCCCAACATCACGATTTCCGGCAATTGCTTGAATAGCGAAGACAACGTCCCGGCCAACGCGATCGTCGCCACCACGCCGGCCAGGAACACGAAGTTGTGCATGCCGAGAATCTTGAGCGGTTCGTGCCGTTCGACTTCCTCCAATTGCGAGCCGGGGCGTTCTAACTCTTCCTTGTTCAACACGAACTGGTCCCAGACGTTGAACACCACCAGCAGCGCGACGTTCACCAGCAACCATTGCTTCCAGAGGTGTTCGGTGGTCCACAGGAACGGCACACCCTTCAAGAAACCAAGAAAGAGCGGAGGATCGCCCAGCGGTGTCAACAGGCCGCCGCAGTTCGACACAATGAAAATGAAGAACACGACGATATGCACCTTGCGTTCCCGCGGCTGATTCGCCCGCAGCAGCGGCCGAATCAACAGGACCGAAGCGCCGGTTGTCCCGATCAGACTGGCAATGGCGGCTCCGAGTCCAAGCAGCGCCGTATTCGCCAACGGCGTGCCGGATAACGAACCTTTGACAAGAACGCAGCCACTGATCACGTATAACGCACCCAGCAACGTGATGAACTGCGAATATTCGATGAGCTTATGTCCTAGCTCGGTGGTCCCGCCCGGCAACGTCGTGAAGTAAATCAGGATCGGCAGCGACAGAACTGCCACCACGATGCCTTTGTTCCGGTTGTGTTCCCACCAATGTCCGCACGCTAGCGGCAGCACGGCAATCGCCAACAACAGCAGCGTGAACGGAGTGACGGCGAGCAACGTCATCTCCTTGCCAGGATCCTGATGACCTGCGTGCTCGGCGGTCGCCGCTTCTGTGTTTGCCATGGCGTCGTCCGCCCGCAAATCGGCACCCGAAAAAAGGGTGATGGCCAGGCAGGCGACCGAAAGCATCTTGCTGATGTGAGAAAACACTCTGCCTGACTCCTCATGCCAGAAAGCAACTCGACGAATACCAAACAGGACGCAAGCTTGCGGTCGAAAGAGTTTATACGAAGTGTTCGTTGACCGGAATTGCCGGAGCAGTAACTCGCCTCGAAAGCACCGCCAGACACCTCGGATGACATCGCCACGGTTCGCAACCCGCTCAACCGCCGGATACTGCGGTCGCCATTGGCGAGGTAACGTTATTCGAATTCGTACAGTTGCAGCAAGGCGTGCAGCAACGTAACGACTTCCCCTTTCTTCTTCACGCACAAGAACGGCCGAGTGGTGCGGGCACCGATGCCATCGGCCACGTGTCCCAACACGGCACCAGCGGGGCGCGTGCGGCCGTGCGAACCCGCGACAATCAGGCTGGCGTCCAGTTCTCCGGCCGCGTCGCAGATCGTTCGCGGAATGCTGTCGCCGTCGTCGAAACGCACGGTGAGCGGCACACCGTCTAACGGCAACGTCGGGCGCAGTTTTTCCCAGGACTCCTCGGCGCGAGCCTTCATGCTCGCGGCGAACTCTTCGTAGCTGTGGCCCGCGCGGTAGTATCCGATCGGGACCGAGACCACGTGCTGTATCGTGAGCGAGGCTTGCGGGGTCGCGCGGGCGATCGCCACTGCGGCGGCCAGCGCGGCAAGAGAATGGTTGGAGAAATCAAACGGCACCAGAATCCGCTCATTGGCTTGCTCCATGCCCTCCGGCACCACGAGCAGCGAACAGGGGAGTTTCCATCCGAGCTGCACGATCGCATCGCTCAACGCGTCGTGTTCGTCGTACGGCCGGCGGCAGGCGACGACGACGTCGGCGGAGCATTCCGCCGAGAGTTTCACCAGAGCAGTCACGCGCGATCCGTGACGAACCGCAGTGCGCAATTCGGTCGCTGCCGGAAACTGGCCGCGGTGCCCATCCAGCAGCGCGCGTAACCGATCGTCGAGTTCATATTCCGGCGTGCTCAGCGTCTCGAAATCGTCGCCGATCGGTTCCACATGCACCACGTGAACGCGTTTGGCTGGCACAATCTGTGCCAACCGCGCGGCGTGAATCAGCGAGGTGGCATCGCGTCGATCCAAGGCCGCCACCACAAGAATGGTTTCAAATTGACTCATCATCTCGCCCCAGGGCGTGGTGAAATAGATTACCCAGCGGCCGGGCTCTCGCGCTGTATCAAGCAGAGTGTACAGGAAGCAAGGAGATTCGCATAATACCACCAAGCCGACGCGGTGTCCTCGCAGTGTACCTCGCCGGGCGCCGGCGGACCTGGTTTCATTTTCTCTGCCCTTAATTGTTCTGCCAACAAGCGGTCAGCCATTCACGACCTGGGCTCTTTGTGCCAGTTTCGCCGCAGGCAGCCTGCGCAATTCTTAGTAGACCAAAGGCAACAGCTTGTCCGCCGCTGCCACATCCCGGGATTCAATCTGCTAGAGGATACCGGTTAGGTTCGACATGATCGTTAGAGGTACCGAACGGGTGAATAATCTGATCGCGTCGCTGACTATTGCGGCGTTCATGGTGGTTCCAGTCAAGATTTCAAAGTGGTCACCCACAGGTTTTCACGTAGCCGCCCATTTTCCGCAAGGCATTTGTTTTTCGGGTTTTCGTTTCCGTATGAGACTTAGAAACTATCCTCAGGTGGGTTCAAGCTGGGTTGGTGGAGCTCTTTTTTGCCGGGATTGTTTCCAGTTCAAGTTCGAATAAGGACTTTCCGGTATCCACACTATCGACCGACTTCAGCAAGGACGTTCGATAGTGTGAATCCAGCAATCCGCGTTCGAAGACTTGCCAAAACTGTCACGAAGATGCTGCGCCGTTTCGCACCGAAATCGGTTTTGATTGTGCAGGCTCCCGTGCGAATCTCAGCTTCGCGGTGAGCATTCCGTTCACTGGAATTGTTCGTCGGTTCGATTTTAGATGCTCTACAAACACGAACAAACAATCTGCGTTGTCGCGCAACACCTACAATCCATCGGTTTGAGGCGAGCAGTGAAGCCGCGATGACTCGCTGGAGTCTTGCTCTGTTTCATGCGGGCACGGTGCTCAGATTGTTGTAGCCCGACGGGATTTCGCGACGGGGACCGCAGCGGCACTTGGCCCTGGGGCGAAGCCCGAATAAAGGGATGTGAGAGATCAGTCCACGCTGACTGAAAAAAATGAGGTTCGTTCGACTTAAAACGTACTTCAAGGTAATGTATCCGCGTCGTGCGGCATGGACACGAGAACCATGCGAATCTTAATTTGATTTTATTTGGGTTGTGCCTTGCTCGCGTTCGGGCCTGTTGTGTCCAATGCCGACGAAATGCTGACCGGCAGACTCAAGGAAGGCGAAGCGGCAAGGCTTGCCCAGCGCGAGCGAGTCACGTTTTGGAAGCTGACACGCGCGGAATACGCCAACAACTTTCCGGGAACTCCAGACGTCTGTTTCGAAACTGTACTATGACGAGTCAACGTTCCATTTATTACGACGTTTCCTATGGAGAGAACTGCTCTTCGGAACTCGTTGAACTGGCTGCGGGTAAACGAGTCCTGCTGGTCACTGACCCTGTGTTGTGGGAGAAGTATGGCGAGCGTTTTGTTCAGCTCGATCCGCAAGTCAGCATGACGCGAACCATGGAATCGAGCGAGCTGGAGCAGGAGCACGCTGGACTGAGCGGGTTTGATCTGGCGATCGGACTGGGTGGCGGCATGGCATTAGATATTGCGAAGTATCATGCCTGGAAAGCTCATCAGCCTGTCTATCAAGTGCCGACGGCGATTTCGGTCGATGCTATGTTCTCCTATCCCATCGCTTTGCGCATCGATGGCAAAGTGCAGTACGCCGGCGAGATGATTCCGAAGAAGATCTACTGCGATTTTTCGATCCTGCAGTCGGCTCCGCCAGTGATGAACCGGTCAGGAGTGTGCGATCTGCTAAGTTGCCACACAGCCCTCTGTGACTGGAAGTTAGCCGTGGCCAATGGATTCGGCAGCCTGGACCAACCGCTCTATGAACAGACGTCTGCGATTCTACAGGATGTCAAGAACAACCTGCACGAGATCTACAACGTCACTGAAAAGGGCTACAGCTATTCCATCCTGAACCAGCGCGAGATTACCGATGACTTCATCGATTCTGCCATGGATGTGCTGCGTAACGAGTTTGACCCGAACCACAAGACTTGATCAACCAAGATGTTCTCTATCTCTCAGGTATTCCTGCGATTCCGGATTGCGATCTTCCTGTACTGGGCTATGGCCGCAGCCCTGCTGGGGTATTGGGTCTTGTTCCTCGAGAGCGAGAAAGGAACTGCAGCCTCTGACATCGGGCTGATGATGTCCGCGTACACCGCAGCCGCTCTCGCTGGGCAATACGTTTTTGGTTACTTCTCGGACAAACTGCTAAGCCTTCGCGTTCCGGTCGCCTTAGCGGCGATACTGTTTACTGCATTTGTCGCTGCCATTCCGCTGCTACCGAATATGACATGGCTCTATCCGATCATGGCGTTGGTAGGATTTGTCCAGCAGCCAATTGGACCGATGCTGGATTCCTGGACTCTTAAGCATCTGAGCCAGCATGGCCAACAAATTCAATTTGGCAGGATTCGTGGTTTTGGTTCGTTGGGCTGGGCCACGACAGCGATCATGACAGCCTACCTGATTCTGTTTGTTTCGTGGAACATGATGTTCGTAGTGGCAGTCGTGGCCGGATTACTGCTGAGTATCACGGCCTTGAGCATTCCGGATGTCATCGAGTCTGCGCCGACAAAGAAGGAGGGACAACCGGAATTGACGATAGGCCGAGCGATTGCTCATCTGCTCCGTAACTCGGCTTATCTGTACATACTGCTTGTTGTGTTCCTGATGTACCTGGGAGTGCAGACAACCTTCAATTTTCAAGGGCTGCTGATCAAGGGTGCGGGAGGAAACGTCAGAGAGCTGGGCTGGACTTACTTTTTTGGGGCGTTGAGCGAGATACCAGCGATGCTTTTGTCGGTATGGCTGCTACCCAGGCTGGCTGCCAGAAAGTTAATGGTTGGAGCCGGTTGTTTGTATATGCTGCGGTATGGATTGATCATCTATTTTCAGACCTCGTGGATTATCATGCTGACTGCATGTTTAGAGGGAGTGGCCTTCGGTCTGCTGCTCACTGCGCTGCGCAGCTGTGTCTTTTCCGTAGTGGCAGAGGATGTCCTGACATCAGCAATGACTGTTGTCGATGCGGTGTTCCTGGCCCTGACAGTGATTGTTGGAGGAGTCGTCGGCGGCTGGATTATCGAGCAGTATTCCGTCATGCACATGTTGGCTGCTTGTGCTGTCTCCAGCGGTCTGGCCTTGTTGCTGTTGCTGCTTCCTGGACCGAAATGCGCGAAAAACAGTCTCGGTTTATCAAGACAGCCTGACTAGTTGGCATCAATCGAAACAGACAAAAGATGAGCGATCTTCGAATTCGACAGGGGAACCTGCAGGACCTGGCAGCCGCCTGTTTCGTTTGCCTGAAGACGGGCGATCATGGGCGAGATGGCGAGCCATTTTATCGTGATGATCCCGATGCGTTAGGGCGGATTTTCGTTGGTCCGTACCTGGCTTTTGAACCCGAATTGAGCTTGATCCTGGAGGATCATCAAGGCGTTTGTGGGTACGCCTTTAGTGCTTTGGAATCGCGATCGTTCTATCAGCAGTACGACCAACAGTGGCGCCCTCAACTGTGCCAGCAGTTTCCTTTGCCCGAAGGAGATCCCGCTCATTGGACTCGGTCGCAGATGGTTCACTCGTGGTATCATCGCCCAGACTACTATTGTCCTGAACCTTACCAGCAGCATCCGTCACACATGCATATCGACCTGCTGGAGCGAGCACGAGGAGCCGGATGGGGACGCCGGATGATGAACGTCCTGATGACAAAATTGTCCGACAGGGGTTCGCCGGGTGCCCATTTGGGAGTCAGCGTACAGAACTTACCTGCCCAGGCGTTTTATCGACGGCTGGAATTTAGTGAATTGGGTCAGGTGGGCGATGCGACAAGCGGTTGCGTCTATCTGGGAGTCCAATTCTGATCGATCAAGCGCTGTCATCGGTGCTTTAGACGGGTCCACAGGCACCGGGAATCGGCTCGCTTATCTGGTCAAAGAAATTATCCATGTCGCCGAACCGCACCACCCGAAAAATTTCCCCAAGACGGTCTTCGCCCAAGCCATAAGCCTGAGCCGCTGCGGATGCCTGCACGTGCAGAACACCGGTGAGCAGCGGCGTCGGATCACCGGACATGGCTTCATCAAGAACGGCAGCGCGGCGGCCCGAGGTGCGTAACTGCAGACGAAGCTGGTTGATGACATTCTGCATCATGGTGCGGTGTGCCGCCAGCGCGGCGACGCGCTTCGAGAAATGCTCGGTGATGTCTTCCGCATGGTTTGGGCTGGAGACCGGTCGTCCGAAATACCAGCGCTCGTAGACGGAAAATGGCTGGAGGCCCTCCTTGAAGTGCTCGGGATGGTGCAGGTCAAAGCACGAAACCCAGAAGGCTTCTTCCACGGCCTGGGCGACACGGACATGGTCGAGGTTTCCGTCATGCGTTCCAAAGGGATCGAAAGTCAATACGGCATAGGGTTGGTATTTGCGAATCAGGTAAACAAATCGCTCGCGGAGAGCCACCGCCGACACATCCGCCAAAGTATCGGTGGGAAATCCCAGTTCCACGATCTCACTGACTCCCAGAACACTCGCGGCAAGATGCAGTTCCTCAGTATTGCGTCGAACCGTTTCTTTAATCGACAGACCCACCGAATCCCGGGCATCGTCTGTTACGCGCACGAGGACAACGTACCATCCCTCTGACGCGAACTTCGCTAAAGTACCGCCGCAAAAGGCGGCCGCGTCGTCGGCGTGCGGACTGAATATGAGGGCTGTGCGCATGAAACGAGTTGCCTATTTGGTTTTTCGGGCACGGGCGGGGAAGCAACGCCCGTGAATTGTACCAAGAGCTGAATTGTACCAAGAGACATGCACTGGTTCATCACCTGGCAGACTCTTTAATCGCCTCAGCAGTCCATCAGCGGTTCTGGTCACTGACGGAGCGATCCACTGCTATTTCCTGCTTACCATCTTATTCAGTACAGCCAGATCTTCGGGGTTGCGGCCGGGGTCGAAACCCAGCACATTTTCGCTGGCAATCAGCTTCTGTCGCAGCGATTCAATACGCTCTTGTTCACCGGGCACGTTCGCTGCAACATAAATAGCGACTTGGCTCACGCTATCGCGGATCTCTACCTCGCTGCCATCGATGCGGTAGTCAACCTTCGTCACCCCGTCCGCATCCAGGCGGAACAGTTCCACAGGCTGGCGCAGATAGGCGGGAAGCGGAAAGTACATTCCTGCGGCGGGCCGAACCTGAAGATACGTTCTTCGGAGTCTGGCGTGTAGGCCAGATCAAGCGCGAAAAGCAGCCCGCCACGCGGGCCGGCAACCACATCCAAATCCCAGTCCGGCTGATCACCACGCAGCACCCGCTGGTGGCTCGTCGCATCCCCTTCCAGATAATAATCTTCCAACAGTCGAATCTCGCGACCCACCCGAGTCATCGGTTCGATCAAGTCTGGAAAAGTCACCAGCGAACGCAGACTGAGAGTGAACCAATAAAGCGAAGTGATCCGACTGGCCAGCGCGTGATAGGCCTGGAGACGCAGTTCGTCGGCTGTCGGCGAACCTCGCTTTCGGCCTTTATAACCATCCCAGTCATAATGCGGTCCCTGAGACCAGTAAGCAGTGGGGCGCGGTCGATTCAGTTCGCGCGGCGACCGCGACATCTCGCCGATCGTCTCCAGCGGAGATCCCCAACGGATGTGTTTTTCTCCCCAACGCTCGTATCTTAAACCACGAATCCGCCGACGGAGCTGTGACGCGATAGGCATCGTAGTGCGGATAGTCGGAGATCCCGGCATAGAAACGCCACACCCGCTCCTCGCTGTGAGTCACTGATGTGGGAAGCCGCGTCGGCGCGTAGATCGACAGGGCTTTCCAGCATTCGTGAGGCGGCACTGGTTTGCCGCCTCCATACTGGGGTTCCCCCAGCGACTCTACGGCATGAATGCGCGGCAGCAGTTCGTCCGAGTTGTAATGCTCGATTGGGAGCAGATTGGAAAAGTACTTGAGCGGATAACGCGTGTAGAGGCCATCCGGTCCGGTCTGATCGGTGTAGCCAGAGATGTCCCCGATGTGCGCGGTGTTTACATAGGCGCGGCGCAAGGTTTTGTGAAAAGCCTCGGACTCTAAAGGCTTGTTACCACCTCCGGAAGTTTCATGCACCCAGCCGCCGCTGATGTCGAACACCTCACGCTTGATGCGCTGATGCGTCCAGACGGTTACCGGTTTGCCCGCCGTATCGATCAGGCGAACTTCCAGCGCCGCGCACGTCAGCGGCAATGGCCCCGTGGCAACACTCGCTACGCCGCGATCGTTTGTCGGGATCACGCCATCGGCCGGAAAGCAATGCAGGCTGTCGATCCACGGTTGCGGACGCAAGACCCTCCAACTGGCATTGTTCTCTGGCAACCACAGGCGACAAGCCTCCAATCGAAGCGGGCCGGAGGTCCGATTTACGACATGAAAGATCACCGAATCCGGCTGTATGTTGCTGGCATCACCAAGGAAAGTCACTGCAGACAGCCACACCATGATACTGCATCTCCGGCGACTGGACATGCGGCACCACATGAATGCCTTCGACGACGAGCTGGTCAGCGAGCGCGATCGAGGCCACCCAACAGCCGACGCAAAACGATGCAACCTGCATCAACGAATTATTCATCTTCAAGTACCTTTACTTGACCGGCGTGAAACTTGACACAGGCCTCGAAATGTTTTCTGATGGGGCTAAGCCGCCAGCCCTGTGAAGGTGAGATTTTTCAGTGATTTCTTCTTGCGAGGAGCTTTGCGGTGGCGACGTGTTTTCCGTTCCCGGAGTAATGTCGTGGAGGCTGTGGTTTCTTTGGACTGCGGACTTGCTTCTGAAAAGATTCCAGCGACACGCCTTTCGCCAGTTGCTTCAGCAGCGATGCCAGTTGAGCTGTCGTCAGATTCCGAAACACCACCCATTCCTCTGCGGGAATTGCAATCATCATCCCGTGATAGACCTGCGATATTTCCAGCGACAAATAATCCCCCGACAGTGTTTCTTCAACACGTTCTTCACCATGCACAGCACGCAGAGCCGCATGAATGACAGACATCCCATTCCATGAGCGCCAGGCAGAAGGCGAACACAGCCGCTCGCGGATAACACAGCGTTTTGATTTCTCACGTAAGGTGTTCAGTCATCTCCTGAAACATGCTTTCCACCGACCAACGTTTGCGGTACAGATCAGCCACTTTCAATGCCGTCGCTTCCTTCACCAGCAGGTTCGTAAGGATGCGGATTTCGGTCTCACCATCGCGAGTCGGTGTCTTCAGCACCACAGTCACGCAGCGAATTGTCTTGGTACGTCCCGTCTCGGGATCGGTAATTCGAGCTTTCTGTTCGTACACGCGGCCCGTGTCAGCGGCACCCGCCAGTTTGCGTCGGCCAACCAGTTCAATCGGCATGCCAGCGTGGTGACGAATCACAAACCGAGCGTTGCGAATAATGATTCCAAACAAAAATCCAAGTACGCAGAAGTTGCGATTCGCCATCCAGAGATCATTCTTACCGACGGTCAGCAGGACCTCATCCAACAGCGATCGTTTCTGAGCATGCCCGTCCTCGCAGGGGAAGACGTCCACCGCCAGCCGCAGATCCGGATCAAGGACCGCCAATGCCTGTCCGGGCAGAGGAGCGGCGGTCTCTGTGCGAGTTTCCAACAGACGATGTTCGGTGGCTGCAAAGTGATTTCCGTCGAGTACTCGAATGTTGAAGCCCGGCAACAGCGGCGTTCGCACTCCTAATTTGCGAATCACAGGGGCCAGTTGCTTTGCGGAATCCCGCGCCAGCACGGCTGCGACTTCCGGTTCGACCCCGTTGAGTTTCAGATAAAAAGCCCGATTCGAAACGGGAAGTGTTGCCACGCGATCTTTCAGCGATGTTCCGACGGACGGACTGACATTGAACACGACTTCGCCCATGACCTCAGCAATCGTGGCGAAGGGAAGTATGCGAGTGTATTGAGTCACTGCCGTCTCATTAAACAACCGTTCGAGTCGCTCCGGGTGAAACAGGTTTTCAATGATGCCCCGCATCATAACGCTGACCGGGCTGGCTTCGACAAATTTCTGAAACGGAGCGCTGAGTAACATCCTTGTCACCTCATTCTGATTTCGGGATTTTCAAGACACCAACAAGTTGCGTATCCTTAACTCCATTCATCAAAATACAAAAGACCAATCTTTTCAATGTTTTACACACCTTCACAGGGCTGGCCTTAATGGCCTTCGCTCCGAAGATTGAAGCGGCCCGGCCAGAGAATCGCGCGGCGTTGATCGACGCGATGCTGACGACCATTGCTTACCACCGTGTCGGCGACCGTCGTGGACGCTGGGAACCACGGGCACGCAAACGACGACCGAAGCCGGGCACCCGACTCACGCAACCTCGACACATTGCCAAGCGGCCACACAACCTTTCGAAATGGTCCTGGCGCCGATGACCACGGTCCGTGGTTCTGATCACTTTCTCTGTTTCTGGCGAGTGGACAGGGTTGCCCTCGTCCAGAGTATGATCATCTCACGGCTTTGCTGCCGACCGAGCGGTGTCAAAGCTGCGCCGCACGAACCGCAACTCCATCATATGCAGCGCAGCCTTGTGTCGTCGCTCAGGAACCAGAACGACATCGAGACCACCGAAGCTTAAGCTAGTGCCATTCGTGGCCCAGACCGGAACGTCGAACGTGGTTCACTCACTGCTCCGGTTTGCGCCACCGACGCACGCCAATGCGGAAAGCAATCGAAATAAGAGAGGATGCCGATCCATTGCATCCGCTCTGATCGTCGCCATTGTGGTTCCGTGCCGACCACAAATCGTTTTCGCATTCATTCACTGTCCACATGAAGCTCTCGCTACCGCATGGAAACGTGTTCAGAGAAGTGAGCCCTTTGGGAAAAATGGCATCGAGGCGACTCATTTGTGACTGTCGTGATTTCGCCAACCGAATGATTCGATGCGTCGCAATGATCACAGCCGAGATCAGTTCGATCACAGCAAAGCAAGTTTTTTAAATCAGTTGCCGTTTGGCGAAATCCTTTCCCAGACAGAGTTTACCGCCCAATCGGCAGATTCGTCGCGAGACATGCACGTTCTCATATCGTGAACTAATGACGGTTCACATTTACTAAGGAGAACATCATGAAACATCTCGCCATCGCATTTCTGGCAATCGGCACACTTGCGGTTTTCACTGTCGATGCGGCATCTGCGGGTAATCGTTACGGTCGGTAACCCCGGCGGGCTTTTTCATTCGTGGCCTCCATTAAGTTGCTATTCCGGCAGAACATCGAACGCAGCGATCAACGACTGTTGAACTGAACACATCAAACAGACTCTCCTGCTGATAGGTCGAAGATCTGCCGTAGTAGCCTCGCCGATGGTAACGTCCAAAACTATTATACGCTGCAGACCGCATCCGTCGGCAGTAGTCATAGCTCTCAGTGGCCGGTATCGGTTCGGTTCGGTTCGGTTCGGTTCGGTTCGGTTCGGTTCGGTTCGGTTCGGTTCGGTTCGGTTCGGTTC
>Ga0335397_10009694_pt1 | contig 11998 bp, 9 predicted proteins | sample MAT04_FD_205740 | JGI IMG/M metagenome (GOLD analysis project Ga0335397, IMG submission 205740) | Freshwater microbial communities from Lake Fryxell liftoff mats and glacier meltwater in Antarctica - MAT-04 (spades assembly) (version 2) ...
AGTAACCGGCGACGTCTTTCACGCAGGCGTTTCCGAAGGTGGCGATGGTGCCGTCGGGCAGGACGACGGTGAGAGCCATGACGTAGTCGCGGGTGACTCCGTATTTCAGGCCACGGAGTCCACCGGAGTTTTCCGCGACGTTTCCGCCGATGGTCGAAATTTTCATCGAACCGGGATCGGGCGGGTAGAAGAGACCGTGGGTGGCGGCTGCGGCATCGATGTTTGCGGTGATGGCTCCGGGTTGGGCGCGGAGGGTGAGGTTGGCAGGATCGATTTCCAAGATCGCGTCCATGTGGACGGTGCAGAGGATGATGGCACCGGGTGTCGGGACGGTGCCGCCGGAAAGGCCGGTGCCGGAGCCGCGGGTGATGATAGGGGTTTTGGTTTCGCAGGCGAGTTTCACGCAGGCGGAAACCTCTTCGGTGGTGCGCGGGAAGGCGACGGCCAGAGGGAGCTGGCGGAAGGTGGCGGTGCCGTCGAAGGAATACGGGATGAGATCCTCGGGGGAGGTGAGGAGGTTTTCTTTTCCCAGGAGGGTGGCGAGGCTGGCGAGCATTTGGGGAAGTGGCTGGAAGACCTGATACGATGGACAAACCCCGGGACGGGGTTTGCACGGCCTGCGCCGGGACGGACGCAGCTACCTGTGGACGATTTCCATTAGGGCCTGGGTGATCTGCTTTGGATTCGGATGTTGGATTACGTTGCGGCCATAGACGATGCCGGATGCGCCCTGGGCGATGAGGTCGCGGGTGCGCTGGAGGATCACTTCATCGGATACTCGGCCACCGCCCCTGACTAAGACGGGGATACCGGAGGCGACTTCGATGACCTTGTGGTATTGGGAGACGTCATCGGTGGGATCCGCCTTGATGACATCCGCTCCGAGTTCCACGGCTTGCCGGACAAGGTGCATGATCTTTTCCAAATCACCATCGACCATGTAGCCGCCGGCCTCTGCGTTGGGGCGGAAGCAGAGCGGCTCGACCATCATGGGCATTCCGTAGTAGTCGGCCTGTGGCTTGAGGCGCAGGATGTTATCGATGCACTGGGCATGGACTTCGGGGGCGCCGGGGATTTGGAAAAGGTTCACGCAAACGCAGGCGGCATCAAGGCGGACGGCCTGGAGCATGGTGTCTTTTATCATTTTGCTGAAACTCGTTGGCAGGAGTTCTTTTCCATAGACGTTCGCGACATCGGTGCGCAGGACGAGGGCGGGCTTTTGTTTTCCGGGAATGGACTGGAGGTGGCGTGCCTGGCCGACGGTAAGTTGGACGGCGTCAGGCCCGGCATCGACGAGGGTTTTCACGACCTCCGCCATGTTTTCGATTCCCTGGAGGAAACCGGGTTGGTTGAAGAAGCCGTGATCGACGGCGACATCGAAGCAGCGGTTGGACCTGGCGTTGAAGAGGCGGTTTAGCCGGTAGGTTTTCATAGAGTGCCGAGTGAGCGGTGAGCGGTGGAAGAAATGATTTAGAGGCCGAGGAGATGCCTGATCGTGTAGGCTTCGAGTGCTTCGTAATCGCGGGCTTCGCGGTATTGTGCGACGAGAGCCATGTCATAGGTACGCGATTTTTCGACGAGGTGGAGGAAAATTTCGCGGCTGTTGGTGAGGTGGGCGGTGACCGGTGAGCCTCCTTGCGTGCGGACGGCTTTGACATCAAGGCCTATGAATTCGCCACGGGAGCCGTAGCCGGATTCCTCCAGGACACGGACCTGGTTGAAGGCGGCGCGGAGGTTGGCTGCGCCGAAATTCTTGTCCTGGTCGTATTTCAGGCCGTTCTGGTCGTTGAGGTGGACGGAGGCGAGCTTGTCATGGGCGAGGGCGAAAGCCATTTCATCGGAAGGATCGAGTCCGGCGAGGATCGCATGTGCGGATTCGATCAGGCCTTTCACGCGGGTGTGGTCGGTGGAGGCGTAGGAGAGCGCGAGTGTGTGGCCGATGGTGGGGACGTATGCCTGGTCGGTGGGTTCGTTCGGCTTCGGCTCGATCCAGATCTCGATGTCCTTGTCGTATTCCAGGACGCGGTTGATCGTTTCGAGGATGCGCTGGTAGGCGAGCTTGGCGTCCTTAGCCTCGCGCATGTAGGTGCCTTCGCGGGCAAGCCAGAGGACGATGGCTTTCGAGCCGAGGGTGTTGGCGATGTCGATGGATTTCTGTGTGCGGTCCCAGGCGTATTCACGGTCCGATGCACTGTTCGAGGTGTAGCCACCATCAACGGTCTGCGGGGCGAACCAGAGGCGGGGCGCGACGAACTCGGCGGTCAGGCCCTGGTTTTCGAGGATGGTTTTCACCTCACCGGCCTTGGCGGAAATCTGTGAGGCGGAGAGTCCGTCAATGCCGGGGACGACATCATCATCGTGGAACTGAACGCCCTCGAATCCGAGCGTGCGGAAGAGAGCGTATTTTTCCTCATGGGGAAATGCGGGACGGACATCGGGACCGAAGGGATCGGCACCTTCGCTGATGTTCCATGGGCCGAAGGAGAAGCGGTAGTTGGTGTGGGGCATGGGGGGATGGTATGCAGGGAAATTTGCAAGGGCGAAAGGTCATTTGGATCAGGCGATGACACTATTGTGTCAGTATGTTTTGACAAAGAGGGCACCGGAAGATGTTTTAGTGGATATGAAAGCTACACGGGAAAGGATTGATTTGCCGGGCGGGCAGTCGTTCCGGGTGATTCGATGGGATCGGAATCTGGAGGAGGTGGAAAGTCTTCATGCGGACGGGAGTGTGGCGATGGTGGCGGGTGAGGGCAGGCACTGGCATTTCCATGTGGAGATGGAACTGACGCTTTTTGTGACGGGTGACGGGACGAGGTTTGTGGGGGATCACATCGGGCATTTCGGGGTTGGTGATCTGGTTTTGCTGGGGGAGAAGCTGCCGCATTACTGGGATGTGACGGGTGAATGCGCGGGGATTTCGCTGCAATGGAATTTTCCAAAGGGACATGGTTTCTGGGATTTTCCGGAGGTGCTTGAGTTGGGGGGATTGTTCCGCAAGGGGGGGCGGGGGATACGGATCAAGGGAAGGAGTGCGGTGGTGGTTGCGGGGATGATGAGTGACATGTTGCGGACGAGCGGGCTGGAGAGGCTTGGCTTGCTGATGCGCTTGCTGGGGTATCTGGCACGGGTGCCGGCGCGGCATGGGGAGCTGCTTTCCAAGAGGTCGTTTTCGCTGGCGGTGGGCTCTGTGTACCAGCAGGTGATCGGCGACGCGGTGAGGTATCTGATCGCGAATTTCCGGGAGGAAATCCGGCTGGAGGAGCTGCTGGGGATGACGGGGCTGAGCAAGGCGACGTTTTCGCGGCAGTTCAAGATCCATGCGGGGAGGACGTTCAGCGAGTTTGTGATGAAGCTGAGGCTGCAGGCGGCGGCGCGCGAGCTGGTGGAGACGCATCGTTCAGTGACAGAGATTTCGTATGACTGCGGCTTCGGGCAGGTGTCGTTTTTCAACCGGAGTTTCCGGAAATGGAAGGGCTGCAGCCCGGGGGAATGGAGGAAGGGGACGGATGGGCTTTAGATTTTTTGCCAGAAGTGCGTGCGTAAAAGAACCCTGAAAAAACGTTTCGGGGGGACTTGCACCGACTAGCCAGCGAAAAGAATTGCTAGGAATTTGCTTTTTACGGGAGGTCCCTGAAACAGCCGTTGGCCGGACCCGAGGGCGGGGAAAAGGGGGGTGATCGGCAGTGTCACGGCCGTCCCCGTCATGGCGTGGGTCTGCGCGGCGTGCCAGTCACGAATGGCTTGACCACCGATAAGGATAGCCCGTTCGTAGGTACCCGTGGCAGTGATGAAACTGGTGAGGGCGGCCGAGACGTTGTGTTTGATCGTCATCAGGAGTTCCTCGTCCTGACTTTCGTCGCCTCAATGTCCTGGTTGTCGATCCACTCCTTCCACGCGTCTTTGGCTGCTTGCCTGATAGGGGCATCACGGTGGACGAGTGCATCAAGAGCCGGTTTATCCCGGCGCCCACCTGTCCATATCTTCTTGCTCTAGATTATGGCTGACTCACGGGGCGACCTGCACCACCTGCACATCGCTGATCCACAATTTTTCGCCACCATCCGGGCTGCCACCGTCCCACGACATCGCTTCAAAGCCAACGCTGCGCAGCGGCCAATCCACGGCTGCATTGGGCTTGTCGCCACCCCACACCGCGTCGAAGTCGGCGTCGAGGCGGATGTACATGCGGCGCCAGGCGGGAATCGCCACAATGGCCTTGGTGGTGGCCGACTCATTGTCGCGGTCAGAGAGCCGTATGCGTACACTCCGCCGACCGACACTGCTGCGCACCAAAAAGCTGAGATAGATTGGCTTGTTTGCTTCTGGAGTGACGGCAACCAACGCCCCCCCGCCACCCAGGATGCGACTGCCCGCTGCTTTTTCGCTGAACGTGTAGGTCAGCTGGGCACAGAAGCCAGGGAGTGGCGTGGCCTCTACGCGATGAAGAGCCAGGGATGGCTCAACGTCGCCGCCGGCGCTCCAATTGGAGAACGTCTCGGCACCGAACGTTTCTTTCGTCAGCACCTGCGGCTTACCCGGCAGGTCAGCCATCACGGTTGGATCACGAAGCTCGGCAATCGTCTTGCGCTTGGCGGCACGGGCGGGCAGCAAGTCGTCTGGCTTTTCCTTACCGATCGCAGGGACAACAAACATCGTCGTCTGTTCTGCCGTCAGGCCATCGATGGTAACTTTACCGCCCTTGGTGATGGCGATCTTTTTGCGCAAGCCTTCCCAGCCATAGACTTCGACTTCCTTAGCGTTGACGGGGACTCCACACAGTTCAACGCTGGTTCCCGGACGATCAGTCCAACCGTTGCGATTCTGCCACACCCACATGGTGCGATCGGCGCCACGCAGGGCGATCATCCCGGTGCCACGCGGATCAGCAGCAATCACCTGCAAGCCCTTGGTCAATTCCAGCACCCGCTTGAGCACCGCACCATTTGGCGATGGGACGTACGGCTTGTGGGTCACGGCCATGCCGAATTCCTCATCGGTTTTCTGCTCATGGAAAATATTCCACGGCAAGGTTAGGCGGCTCTTCAGAGTCCGCCCGTCGTTGCCGACGATTGCCAGATTATCCCAGATGCCGGTTAACATCCCGGCAGCCACTTGCTCAGGCTTGGCGACGCGGTTTTTGTAATTGAACTCGGTGGTGTAAAAATCGATGTCGCGCGTAATGCCGCAGGTGAGCTTCACCTGGTCGAAATTGTTTTGCGCAGAGACAACGAAGCCAGATTCCATGGGGGCCCATTGCACGTCGTAATAGGTATGCAGATCAATTCCTGACAACGTCCCATCATTCAGCAAGGGGGCGATGAATGGACCTATTCCGCGCAACGTCCAGTCCTTCCAGGCGTTGGCCGCCATGAAGCCGCCCGCTGCCACCGACAAGGTTTTGTCGACTCCGTGGATGCCATCGGCGAAGCCACGCAACGCGTCGACATACGGCTTGGGGCCGATGGCTCCGCCAAGCCTGAACGCTCCTGTTTCAGGCTCGTTGAAGGCGGTGAACAGGTCGATGCCAAAGCCATCGGTGATCTTGTTCTCAATAGCCCAATCGCCACCCGGACGATAGCGCTTGGCAAAGGTGGCACCGATAACCTTCCATTGATCGTAGGTGCCGAACTTGTGATCGCTGAGGAATTGTGCGTAGTATTCCAGCAGCAACATCGGCCGGATGCCCGCTGTGTGCAAACGCAGCATCACCGCATCGATCGATTTCGGCTGGGGCGCATCCCAGTTGCGTCCGATGATGTAAGCGTCGGGATAGAGACTAATGCGCGCCCGAGTCCCGCCGAGCGTGGTCAGCACCTCGATTTGCGATTCAAGGGCCGGCCCAATTTCTCCATTGGTCAGATTGCCTCCGCCTATCAGGTGAGCCGGCTCAATGCCGGGTTGTTCGGCGGCGGTCACCGCGGCGCAGAGGAGGGAAAGGATGAAGAATTTGTGCATGGGTAAGATTCCTTGGGGCAGTGTGTGTGAACACGTCACTTACGCGCGACGACGGCGAATCAGCAACATCGGACCGACCAAGCCCAGCAGTAGGGCCAGGGAAGTCGGTTCGGGGATGGCGACGACGAACGTTTGGATGCTGGCGTTGTTGCGACTGAACTGGGTTATCGTCTGTCCCAAGGTGCTGGCAGCGGAGGGGTCGCCGTTGTCGAAGCTGGTGTTCATCCCAGCAAAATGCTGCCCCCCCGTGGTGGATATCAGGCTATAGTTGTCAATTTCGACGGTGTATGGGTTATTCTGGCCAAGACCCCAGAGCCGCCAGTCCGTGGTACGGAATTCGTTGGATCCGGCACCGGAACGAGTTGTGCTGACCAAGAAATCGACCGAATACCGGTTCCAGAGGCCATTATTGATGGTATCGGCTGCCTCAAACCAGCGCAAGCTAACACCCTGTTTTTGACCCCCTGCATCCTGAAAGCCGATTATCATGCTGAATGGTTGGCTGAAGTTCGTGAGATCGACATTCCTGAAGCGAGCATCGAACGACATCGTGACCCTGGCACCGTTGTCGATCGTACTGGGGCTGTTGGGGCCTGCCAACTTAAAGTCGGTCGTGCCGGTGGCTAAACCCCACGCGCCGGTCGGACCGGAAGCGGTCATAATCGGGCTGAAAACCTGTAGCGTAGTGTTGCCGCTGGTGAGGGTCTGATTGAAGCCCAAAGTGGCAGCGTGCGCGAAGGAGGCCAATGCCCCCACAGCCGCTACGCCAACTAGTGCTAGGAACTTGCTTTTTACGGGAGGTCCCTGAAACAGCCGTTGGCCGGACCGGAGGGCGGGGAAAAGGGGGTTGACTGGATAGCCACTGTTGGCGCTGTCGAAATCGGTGCTTGAGGGTGAAAGCCCGTTGATTAGATCGCTGTTGCTTACGGCATACGCTCCGGAAGCTTGCGGCTGCTGGAAGGTTTGTTGGGTGACGACGACGGCCGCTCCTGCCGAGGAGGCAAGGCAGAGTGTGGCAAGACTGCCGAGGGATGCTTTTGTTTTCATTGTTTTGTTGGATTGGGGTTGGTTTGAGGGCGCTATTAATCTGCCCTACGTTTTAAAGAATGGCATGGTATTACGGAACCGGATACCACTTCCATTTCAAAAAAATGGCACTATTCACTCAAAATTAAATTGTGCCACCCCCTTCCTTGCTATGAAAGCAGGAAGGTTGCCGGAATCTTCGTGAAGGTTTTTTCAGGTGCAGAAGATCAGGCGGAGGGAATCGAGCCTGACGCGGGCTTGGGAGATGGCGGCGGTGGTTTCCTCCAGGGTCTCATTGAGCGTTTTGATCTCCGCCTTCGGGATGCGCGGATTGCGGGTGGACAGATCCTTGAGGCGAGCGATCTGCCTGGAGATGGTTTCCTTGGCGAGGGCGATGGCGGCATCGGTCGGCGTTGCGGAAGCGCGGGTGGCGGTGTCTTTGGCGGCGGCCAGCATCTTCGGGAAAATATCCATGCGGAAGGCCTCCTGGGAGACGATGCGGCGGGGATCGCCCGGCTGGAGGAGTTGGGCGGGCGGGGCTTTGGTCTGGGCTTTTCCGGTGTGGTCCACGATGACACGGAGGAGAGTAGGAGGAAGGAAACGGTCGAGGTGCAGCCGGGCGGGCGCGATGGCTTCCAGCACGAAGGCGCACTCAAGCAGGATGGATTTGCCTTTCCCGGTGGGGAGGGTGGCGAAGGCGGCGTTTCCCGAGGAGCCGTCGAGGAGTTGCTCAAGAGCATCGCGGAAGAGGGGATGGTCGAATGTGAGGAACTGGAGATCCTCACGGGAGAGCGCGGTGCTGCGGTCGAAGGTGGCCGACATGCCGTCCTCCCCGATGTCTGCGAAGGCTTCCGACTGGCGCTCGCCACGCTTGAAGAGGAATGCGCGGGAGGAGAGATCCGAAACATCGAGTCCGAGGTGATCGAAAAGGCGGAGGGTGAATCGCTCGAAACGGGGGTCATCGTCGGCGCTTGTGATGGCTTGGAGGAGTTCCTCGGACTGGGAGGCCGGAGGGGCACCGAGCTCGAGCAGGCGGTCGTGGCCGGTCGCGAGCTGGTGGGTGATCTCGGCCTTGAGGGCTTTGGATTTTTTCAGAAACGCGGAGAAAGCGGGATTGGTCTTCGCGGCGATGGGAGGCTTGGCCGGATCGCGCGGGTAGGCGGTGTCCATGAGTTCGTCCAGCTCCGGAAGGAGAGCGGTGGCGAGCGCGGTCGCACCCTTGAGCGGCTCCGAGAAGACATCGAGCGCCTCGTGCAGCCAACGGGCCTGAAGCTCCGACCTACTATGTTTCCCGTAGGGGATGTGGATGCTGATGTCGCCGGTCTGGCCGATGCGGTCGAGACGCCCGATACGCTGCTCCAGCACCTCCGGATCGCGGGGGATGCCGAAGAGGACCAGGTGCCTGGCGAACTGGAAATTCCGGCCCTCGCTGCCGATCTCCGAGCAGATCAGGATGCGCGCGCCCTCATCCTCCTGGAAGTAGGCGGCGTTGCGGTCGCGCTGGAGCATGGAGAGATCCTCGTGGAAGAGAGCGGTCTCGATATGGATTTCCGAAAGGAGTTTTTCATGGATCGTAATCGCGGCGTCCGGAGAATTGGTGATGAGCAGGATTTTCTCCGTATCCGGCATCCCTCTGATCAGCGCGGCGAGCCAAGTGTAGGGAGAGACGCCCTGTTCCAAAGGGTATAGGATGGGCAGGCGTTTCGGGAAACCGCTCAGGCGTTCCCGGGTGTTCCGGAACAGCACGCGTCCTGTGCCGAAGCTATCGATGAGTTCGGAAATAAGCGGCTGACGCGCGGATTCATCGCCGGAGCGAAGGGCGAGGAGGTGTTTTTCGGCACGCGGGGAGTCCGGGGTGAAATCCGTGATATTTTCCGGGATTTTTCCGTCATGCAGAACCTCGACCGCCTCGGCGAGAGGGCCGTAGGATTCCGCCTCGGAAAGAAAATCATCGAGGTCCGGGTAGCGGGCGGGATCTAACAGACGGAGCCTGGCGAAGTGTCCTTCCGGCCCGAGCTGCTGGGGAGTGGCTGTGAGAAGGAGGAGGCAAGGGATCTGACGGGCGAAAGCCTCGACCGTTTCGTAAGCGGCGGAAGCTCCGTCCTCCGACCACTCCAGATGATGCGCCTCATCGACGATGAGGAGGTCGAAGCCCGCTTCTCTAGCCTGTGAGGCACGGGTTTCGTTTTCTGTTAGGAAGGCGGTGGAGCAAAGGATGAGCTGGGAGTCGGAAAAGGGATTCCCGGCATCTTCTTCATCAGGGGAAATCGAATGGCAGCGCTCCTCATCGAAGATGGCGAAGAGGAGGTTGAAGCGTCGCAGGAGTTCCACGAACCACTGGTGGACCAGCGGCTCAGGGACGAGAATGAGGATGCGGTCCGCCCGTCCGGTAAGGTGGAGCCGGTGGAGGATCAGGCAGGCCTCGATGGTTTTTCCCAGACCCACCTCGTCCGCCAGCAGGACGCGGGGGAAAAGACGGGTGGAGGTTTCCGCGACGATGGAGAGCTGGTGCGGGATGAGGTCGATGCGCGCGCCGGTGTAGCCACGTGCGGGGGAGCGACGCATCGCGGCATTCCAGCGCAGGGCTTCGAGACGTTGGTCGAAATCGCGGGGGCCGTCGGTCAGACCAGCGAGAAGACGTTTCTCCGGGCGGATGAAGGAAAGGGAGTCGAGGAGATCGGACTCATGGATCGTTTTACCCGCTCCGTGGTATGTGATCAGGCCGTCCTTCTGGGTCAGGCTCTCGACCGGAAATTTCAGACCCGCATGGTCAGCGATCTCATCTCCCGGAGCGAAGCGGACGCGGACCAGCGGCGCGGTATCCATCGCGTAGGTGCGGGTGTCTTCAGCGGCGGGGAAGCAGATTTCCACCAGTCCGTTTTCCACGGAAAGGACGTGGCCGAGGCCGAGAGTGGGTTCCGAGGTGGTGATGTAGCGTTGGCCGGGGGTCATTCGATTTTCAGTATTCAACTTCCATTTCTCACGGAAGACTCGGGGAGTTTTGAACATCCTGTGCGGAACGTCCAACATTGAACTTTGAATCTTTCCGGGAAAGCGGAAGACTGTGGGCATGAAAGTAGAAAAAGTGAAATACGTCCTGTGGGCGGCGGACTGGGAGAGATGCCTACTGTTCTACGAAGGCATGTTCGGTGGAGTTGTCAGTTTCAAAATGGAAGTATGGAGCGAGATCGTCATAGCCGGAGCCACCATCGGCGTGCATGGCGGCGGCGAGGGGAAACGGACCTGGACCGGACTTTCATTCCAGGTCGATGACCTGCGGGAGGCGATCGCACTTTTGAAAACCCACGGCGGAGACCTCACCGCCGAGCCGCACGACACGGAGGAAGACCCGCTCCATCTCGCCATGTGCGTCGATACCGAGGGCAACGAGTTCATGATGACCATGAAGCGGAGGTGATGCCGACCGGTCCGTCCTTCGGGAACTCGAACTCCCAGCGGTTCTTTTGCCCCAGCTCCAGGAAGACTTTCTCCGAAACGCTGGGCTGTCGTTTTTCCGGGAAATTTAAAGGCGTATTCAGTAAGGCCAATGGGAATTCCCACAAAAAAATCCGCCAGGAGGGGAGACTCCGGACGGACTTTTTTAAATGGGGGGATCTCTGAGGCTGGCCGGGCTGCACGCTTATGGCTGGGCGGGTATATACAGCTCGGAGCCTTGCGCGAGAACGGTCGTGGGATCCAGCTCCAGGCCATTGAGTTCGTCAAGGCGCTGGGGAGTGGTGTTGTGATTTTTTGCAAACTGTCCGTAGGTGATTTCCTTTTCGATTTTCACCGGTTTGTCTGTTGCGCGGAGCTTCTCGACAGGTTTGTTGGAAACGGGAATGGACGGGGCTGTGTCAAGTGAAGGGGCAGGCTTGGGGCTTGGTTTCGGGGCTGGAGCTTTAGCGATCCGCGGGGCGGCAGAGGATACGTTGAGGGTTTGTCCGACACGCAGGGAGCGGTGGTCGATCCCGGGATTCGCCGCGATGAGCTGGTCCACAGTGATTCCGTATTTACGGGAGATCTGGTAGTAGGTCTCGCCACCCTGGACCTTGTGCTTGCGGGTTTCGGCGGCGGGAGCCGGAGCAGGGGAGTTTTTTGCGGTCGCGGTTTTTCCAGGGACTTTGAGCTTCTGGCCGGGGTGGATGATGGAACTGGTCTTGAGACCGTTCAGTTTCGCGAGAGAGGTGGCAGAGATGCCGTATTTGCCGGCGATGCGATCAATGCTGTCGCCGGACTTTACCGTGTAGGTGCTCTCGGCGACGGGCTCGAACTCACTGGGAGTGGGGGCAGGTGCGGATGTGGTGGAACGGCTCGGTGGCGGAGTGTCGGTGAGACGGGAAATTTTCAGTTCCAGTTGCTTGATCTGCATTTCCTGCTCCACGCAGAGCGCACGGAGGCGTTCCACTTCGGTGGCGGAAAGAAGCGGTCCGGTGGTGGCGAGGATCGTCAGAAGCGTGGCAAGGCGTGTGGTCATCTTCATGTGTCGGGATTCTGCACAAATTTATTCATCCGGCAATAAAAATTTAACTTTTCCTTACTAATTTTTAAAAAAACTACCGGATCGTTCCCTAGGAGGCTTGCGGAGGATTGGAAAAAGCAGACACCCGGTCGCCCGGATTTCCGCTGGAAAGAGGTTTTCAAGCTCCCTTGATCTAGGTGGAGGAAGAGTTTTTCTTCACAGACAGGGAACTCTTGGAAAGTTCAGGAATCATCGCTGCCTGCGATCATGCACTGCTCCAGCGAAATACGTTGGTTTTCGAATTCCTCTTCTGACAGACCTTTTGCGATGACACGGGGCGTATCGAAAACCACGGAGACGCGGCTAAAAGGTCTCGGGATGACGAAGCGGTCCCAGCTTTTCAGCCGCCATGCTGAGCTGTAGCGGATGTGGATGGGGATGATATTGGTGCCGGTCGCTTGGGCGATCTTAATGGCTCCTGGCTGGACCGCGTAACGCGGGCCTCTCGGACCATCGGGGGTGACGCAGACGTCGAAGCCTTCCTTCAACGCCTTT
>Ga0335397_10009695_pt1 | contig 11997 bp, 10 predicted proteins | sample MAT04_FD_205740 | JGI IMG/M metagenome (GOLD analysis project Ga0335397, IMG submission 205740) | Freshwater microbial communities from Lake Fryxell liftoff mats and glacier meltwater in Antarctica - MAT-04 (spades assembly) (version 2) ...
AGAACGCCGGTTCGCTCGTCGATGATCTCATCGCCAACGGGCTCGACCCCGACGATGTCGCAGCCCTGGTGGTCGAGGCGGTGCGTCACGGCCGCTTCTACGTGCTGACACACCCGGAGTGGACCCCGATGGTGGCGCGCCGGATCGAGCTCATGTTGTCGGGCGGGAACCCGGAGATGTCGATCCCCGGGCTGATGTAACGCCAGCGCGAGCGCACGTTGTGGCCGTCGGCGAACCGGGGGCCGAATGTGGCGTGTTGGCGCACTTCTGACCCGAGGTTCAGCGCGCACGTTGTGGCCGTCGGCGAACCGGGGGCCGAATGTGACGTGTTGGCGCACTTCTGACCCGAGGTTCAGCGCGCCCTGCCTCGGCTGTCGGCTATCGGCTACGGGGGCGCGGGTCCGGAGGGCGTCGCACCCCGTCGATATGTTGGGGCGATGTTGTCGATGTTGCTGCCGCGCACGTGTCCCGGCTGTGGCTATTCGGGCGTTGCCATCTGCGCTCACTGCCGAGAAGCGATGACATCCGCCGGCTCGCTGACCCCGCCGCCCGACGTCGACGCGTTGGTCGCGCTCTTCTGGTTCACCGGGGTCGGGGCGTCGATGATCAAGGCGCTGAAGTACTCCAATCATCGGGATGCCCTCGAGCCGTTGGCGACCGCTCTGGGTTCGAAGGTCAACTGGAAGCCCGAGGCGGTGACATGGATTCCGACCACCCCATCGCGCCGGCGAGCGCGTGGCTACGACCAAGCCGAGTTGATCGCTCGGCTCGTCGGCCGGCAGATACGGGTGCCGGTTCGTGCGCTGCTCGATCGCGTGGACACTGGGTCGCAGACCGGTCGGTCGAGGGTGCAACGCTTGGATGCCGCCGGTTTCTCACCACGAGGGCCGAGTCCGGCTCTCGTCCTGATCGTGGACGACGTGGTGACCACCGGCGCTTCGTTGGCGTCAGCGGCCTCGGCGCTTCGTCGATCGGGCGCAGTCGAAATCGGCGCAGCAGTCTTGGCGGCCAGTTCGGGGTCCCGTCCTCTACGCTCGGCATGATCGATGTCACACCCCCGAATCGGGGGAGAGGAGGCCGTTCATGCACGTCCGAGTCAGCGCTCGTCATGCCACCGTGTCGGACCGGGATCGTTCGCTCATCAGCGAAAAGATCGACCGGCTCGCCAAGTTTCTGCCAGGAATGGAGCGAGCCGAGATTCACTTCACCGAGGAACGAAACCCGAGGATTGCCGACAAGGAGATCTGCGAGGTGACCCTCGAGGGCCACGGCCACCATGTGCGCGCCAAGGCGTCAGGCCCGGATGCGCTGACGGCGGTCGACCTGGCCATCGAGAAGCTCGAGAACAAGCTCCACAAGCTCAAGACGAAGCTGGCTCCGAAGCCCCGTCATCGCGCCGCCCAACGAGCATCACGGTTGGTGAGCGCAACGCCGATCGATGAGCACTTGGTCGCTGACGTGGCGACCACGAACGGGGCGTCGCCCGGAGCGGCAACGATCGATGAGCGAGATGACCTGGATCTCGAGGCAGGATCGGACGCAGATCTGGACGCCGAGATCGTCCCGTACGACATCGTCCGTTCCAAGAAGGTCGAGAAGTTGTCCTTGTCGGTCCAAGAGGCTGCGCTCAGGATGGATCTCGTGAGCCACGACTTCTATTTCTTCACCAACGCGGACACCGGGCGGGCTGCGGTGGTGTACCGGCGCAACGACGGCGGTCTGGGGTTGATCGACGAAGGCGTTGCCTGAGTCCCTCCAACAATCGACGAGGGTGAAGGCCTGAGGAGCTGCTGATTGGCCGTCCCGCTGATGGGCGATGGCCCAGCGCCGATAGAGTAGGGAACTTCATGGGCATCTTCGACAAATTTCTCCGCGCCGGAGAAGGCCGCAAGGTCAAGGCTCTGGCGGACATCATCCCCGACGTCAACGCGCTCGAACCCGAGATGCAGGCGCTCTCGGACAGCGAGCTCCAAGCCCTGACGCCGACCTTCCGGCAGAGACTCGACAACGGCGAGCCGCTCGACAACCTCCTGATGGAGGCGTTCGCTGCGACCCGCGAGGCAGCATCGCGAGTCATCGGTCAGCGTCACTACGACGTGCAGCTGATGGGTGGCGCCGCACTGCACTTCGGCTGGGTCGCCGAAATGAAGACCGGTGAGGGCAAGACCCTGGTGTCGAGCCTTCCCATCTACCTCAACGGGCTCACGGGCAATGGTGTCCACCTCATCACCGTCAACGACTATCTCGCCCGTCGTGACGCCGAGTGGATGGGTCGGATCCACAATTTCATGGGCCTCAGCGTCGGTCTGATCCTCCCGGACGAATGGGATTTCGACTTCAAACGCGAGCAGTACGCCTGCGACATCACCTACGGCACCAACAACGAGTTCGGCTTCGACTATCTGCGAGACAACATGGCGATGAGTCGTGACGAGCAGGTGCAGCGCGGCTTCGCTTACGCCATCGTTGACGAGGTCGACTCGATCCTCATCGATGAGGCTCGGACCCCGTTGATCATCTCCGGCCAGGTGAACGATGCCGCCAAGCTCTACTACCGCTTCGCCTCCATTGTCCGCGCCCTGAATCGTGACGCCGACTACGAGGTCGACGAGGAGAAGCGGACCATCGCCCCCCTCGACGCCGGTGTCGAAAAGGTCGAGAAGGCGCTTGGCGTCGAGAACATGTACGACGAGGTCTCGACCAACCTCGTGCACCAGCTCACGGTGGCCCTCAAGGCCAAGGAACTGTTCCACAAGGACAAGGAATACGTGGTGCAGGACGGCGAGGTGAAGATCGTCGACGAGTTCACCGGCCGTATCCTCGAGGGTCGGCGCTGGTCCGAAGGCATCCACCAGGCCGTCGAGGCCAAAGAGGGCGTCCGGATCAAGGAAGAAAACCAGACTCTCGCCACCATCACCCTGCAGAACTACTTCCGGCTCTACGAGAAGTTGGCGGGCATGACAGGTACGGCCCAGACCGAGGCCGCCGAACTCATGAACACCTACACCCTGCAGGTAGTTTCGATCCCCACCCACGTGGCGATCTCGCGTGCTGATGAAGGCGATCTGATCTACAAGAACGAGGATGGCAAATTCGGCGCGGTGGTCGACGACATCATCTCCAAGGTCGAGACGGGCCAGCCGGTGCTCGTCGGCACGGTCTCGGTGGAGAAGTCCGAGGTGCTCAGCCGGGCGCTCGACAAGCGCGGCGTCCGCCATGAGGTGCTCAACGCCAAGCAGCACACCCGTGAGGCCGAGATCGTCACGCAGGCCGGCCGACTCGGCGCCGTGACCGTCGCCACCAATATGGCCGGACGAGGCGTCGACATTCTCCTGGGCGGCAACCCCGAGGGTTTGGCGAGAGGTGACGTGTTGGCCGAGGGGCTCGACCCCGACGCCGATGACGGCGCCGCTCGCTATGCCGAGCTGCTCCCCAAATACAAGGAATCGTGTTCCGCTGAGGGCGACAAGGTCCGCGATCTCGGGGGGCTGTATGTCCTCGGGACCGAACGCCACGAATCCCGACGGATCGACAACCAGCTCCGCGGTCGTTCCGGCCGCCAGGGAGACCCTGGTGAGAGCCGGTTCTACCTGTCGCTCGAAGACGAGCTGATGCGACTCTTCGCTACCGGTGCCATCCAGATGGTGATGGGCAAGGGTTGGCCTGATGAGCTCCCGATCGAGGCGAAAATGGTCTCGAAGGCCATCGAACGGGCGCAGAACACCGTCGAACAACGCAACGCCGAGACCCGCAAGAACGTCCTCAAGTACGACGAGGTCATGAACGAGCAACGCAAGGTCATCTACCGCCTTCGTGACATGGTTCTCGACGGCGTCGACCTCTCCGATGAGGTCATGAGCGCGCTGGCCGAGGCGGTCGACGAGTCGATCACCACGTTCTGTCCCGGTGAATTCTCCGAGGAGTGGGACACAGACGGCCTGCGGACGGAGCTCTCGACGTATTGGCCCACCACGCTCACCGGAGCTGAACTCGCGGCTGCCGACAGCTCCGACAAGCTCTACGACCTCGTGATGAGTGCCGCCACTGAGCACTACCACGGTCGATCTGACGAACTCGGCGAAGACGCCATGCGAGAGATCGAACGTCAGATCATGCTGCGAATCATCGATTCTCGTTGGCGTGAGCATCTCCGCGAGATGGACTACCTGCAGGACGGCATCGGCCTGCGTGCCATGGGCCAGAAGGACCCGCTGACCGAGTGGCAGCGTGAGGGCTTCGAGATGTTCGGCCAGCTCATGCGAGGCGTGAACCGCGAGTTCATCAAGTACGTCATGCACGCCCACGTGGTCGTCGATGACGAGACGAAACCTGCCATGGAGTCCATGACCTACACCGCTCCGGAGGATCCATCCGAAGCCGGCTCCAACTTGGCGGCCGTCGCCGCAGCGGGCCCCAGCTCGACGGAGACCGACGCTTCTGAAGTGGCCCCAGTGGATGCGCCGTCGCAGGCACCCGTGGTCAAGAGCGAGTGGGACAAGACCCCCCGCAACTCGCCGTGCCCCTGCGGTTCGGGCAAGAAGTTCAAGCAGTGCCACGGCGCCAGCTGAAAGCTGATGCAGGATTTCTCCCCGCAGATCGCGGATCTGACGCGACGCCTCGCCGAGGCTGAGGTCTACTTACGCGTCGACGCGCACCGCGATCGACGCCCCCAGCTCGAAGCCGAGCTGGCCCGGCCAGATCTCTGGGACGACCAGGTGGTTGCTCAGGCCGTCCAACGCGAATTCTCCGAGGTCGATGGCGACCTCGCTCTCTTCGACGAGCTGTCGGAAACCATCGCCGATGTCGAGGTGCTGGCCGAGATGGCACGTGACGAGGGCGACGAGAGCCAAGAACCCGAGATCCAACGAATCCTGACCACGCTGGCCGATCGATTCGCGGCATTGGAGCTACGGGCGCTGTTCACGGGCGAGTACGACGAGTACGACGCCATCTGCGAGGTCAACTCGGGAGCTGGTGGAACCGACGCCCAAGACTGGGCGGAGATGCTGCTCCGAATGTTCTCGCGTTGGGCTGAGCGCAAGGGCTTCGACGTGGAGCTCGACGAGGTCTCCGACGGCACCGAGGCCGGGATCAGCTCGGCGACGTTCATCATCAAAGGTCGTTACGCCTACGGCTATCTCCGGTCCGAACACGGCGTGCACCGCTTGGTCCGGATCTCGCCCTTCGACAACAACGCCCGCCGGCAGACCAGCTTCGCGTCGATCACGGTCACGCCACTGCTCGAGGACGTGAGCTCCGAGATCGAGATCGATGACAAGGACCTGCGCATCGATGTTTACCGGTCCTCCGGAGCTGGCGGTCAGCATGTCAACGTGACTGATTCGGCCGTCCGAATCACTCACCTACCCACTGGCACTGTCACGTCGTGTCAGAACGAACGGTCGCAGCATCAGAACAAGGATCGTGCCATGACGATCCTCAAGGCCAAGCTCCTGGAACTCGAACGGCAGAAGCACCGTGAGCGACTGTCGGAGATCTCCGGCGAGCAGTTGCGGGTGGACTTCGGCTCCCAGATCCGTAGCTACGTGCTCCAGCCCTACCAGCAGGTCAAGGATCTCCGCTCGGGCGTGGAGATCGGCAACATCGAGGGTGTCCTCGACGGTGATCTCGACACGTTGATGGAAGGGTTTCTCCGTTGGGAGCGCTCGACCGTCGCCGCATGACGCTGGCTGACTCGTCGACTCCGAAGGGTGCCGCAGTTGGACGAGACGGCTCCGGTAGGGTTTCTCTCCGCAGCGTTGCTCGCCCGGTTGTCACCGGAGAGACTCCAACGAGCCACCCCCTCCCATGATTCGATTCGAGAACGTCACCAAGAGCTACAGCACCGACCATGTCGCGTTGAACGATGCGTCGCTCAACATCGACAAGGGCGACTTCGTGTTCCTCGTCGGCCCATCGGGCTCGGGGAAGTCGACGTTCATCCGCTTGGTGAATCGGCAGGAAAAGCCAGAGTCCGGCAAAATCTGGGTGGCCGGCAAGGACATCAATGAACTGCCCGGCTGGAAGGTTCCGACGCTCCGCCGCAACATCGGCTACGTCTTCCAGGACTACAAGCTGCTCTCCAATAAGACCGTCGAGGAGAACGTGGCCTTCGCTCTCGAAGCCATTGGACGCCCCCGCCAGACCGTCAAGACCCAAGTGCCCGCCATCCTGGAACTCGTGGGCCTGTCAGACAAGGCCAAGCGACGGCCCAATGAACTCTCTGGCGGCGAGCAGCAGCGGGTATCCATCGCGCGCGCCTTCGTGAACCGGCCCCTCATCCTGTTGGCCGACGAACCCACCGGCAACCTCGATCCGGACACCTCCGTCGGGATCATGAAGCTGCTCGACCGGATCAACAAGATCGGGACCACGGTGGTCATGGCCACGCATGATCGGAGCATCGTCGACACCATGCGCAAGCGAGTCGTGCAGCTTGATCGGGGCGTCATGGTCCGCGACCAGAAGCGCGGAGTGTACGAGTAGTCATGGCGATTCGAGTCGACTACCTGGTGCGGGAGACCGGCCAGAACCTGTTCCGCAACATCATGCTGACCATCGCCACGGTCGTCACGATCGCGGTTTCGTTGTCGATCTTCGCCGGCGTGCTGCTGATGGGCTCGGCGGTGTCCAACGCGTTCAAGCGGTGGAACGACGACGTCACCTTTATTGTCTACATGTTCCCTGACGCGTCCCAAGACCAGATCGATTCGGTCGGCCGCGAGCTGAACGAGAGCCCCCAGGTGGCGGCGACGGTGTACTTCGACAAACAGAAGTCCTACGACGAAGCCCGTGAGCTCTTCGCCGATCAGCCGGCCATCCGTGATGCCTTGACCTCGGAATCGATGGTGACCTCGTTTCGGGTGCGGCCCAAGAACCCCGATGCCGAATCAGTCCGCGTGGTGGCGGACAGCTTTGCTCCCAAACCAGGCGTCAAGGAAGTGAAGTTCGTCCAAGAGGAAATCCAGAAGGTGCAACGCGCGGCGAACGCTGCGCAGACGTGGGCGTTGGTCGTCGCCGTGGTGTTGCTGGTCGCGTCGTTGCTTCTGATCTTCATCGCCATCCAGACCGCCGTGTTCTCCCGCCGCCGTGAGATCGAGGTGATGCGTCTGGTGGGCGCCACCAACTGGTTCATCCGTGTGCCGTTCATTCTCGAAGGCCTCGTTCAGGGTGTGCTCGGGGCAGGTGCAGCGGTCGCGTTGGCCTATGTCTTCCAGATCGCCTCGGGTCGTGGCGCTGGATCCGCGCAGTCGGACTTCCTGCTCGACAACCTTCGTTGGACTGACGGGCAGTTCTTCCAGACCATGTTGCTGATCAGCGGAATCGGCACGCTGGTCGGCGCTGTCGGGGCAGCTGCGTCGGTGACGTGGTACCTCCGGGAGAACTGACGAGCGTCGTGGCAGATTCCGGATACGAGACCATCACGACCGACGTGACGGACGGGATCATGACCCTGACGTTGAACCGTCCGGATCGCATGAACGCCTTCACCATCGGGATGTTGCGCGAGATGATCTCGGCATTCGATCACGCCGACGCGGACGACGATGTGCGGGTGGTCATCGTGACCGGCGCTGGACGTGGCTTCTGCGCTGGTGCCGATCTGGCGGCGGGCGCGTCATCGTTCGACTACGACGAGCTGATCGAGACGGCGGGCTCCGGCGGGGGCTCCGACGCTCCGACCGTGCCGGCGGAGAGATCCGACGACACCAAAGTGGATGCCAAGGTGAACGGCGAGCTGCGCGACGGTGGTGGCCTGTTGACCCTGCGGATCTTTCGTTGCACCAAGCCAGTGATCGCAGCCATCAACGGTGCCGCGGTCGGTGTCGGGGCGACGATGTGTCTGCCGATGGACATCCGGCTGGCCTCGACGGCGTCGAAGTTCGGCTTCGTGTTCGCCGCCCGAGGCATCGTCCCGGAAGCCTGTTCCAGCTGGTTTCTGCCGCGCCTGGTGGGGATCTCCCAGGCCGCCGAGTGGTGCTTTACGGCCCGCGTGTTCGGCGCGGAGGAGGCGTTGGCGGGTGGATTAGTGAGGAGTCTGCACGAGCCGGATGAGTTGATGGTGGCGGCGCGAGCACTCGCCACCGAGATCGTCACGAACGCCGCCCCGGTATCGGTCGCGCTCTCCCGGATGATGCTGTGGCGCATGCTGGGCGCCGATCATCCCATGGAAGCCCATCGGATCGATTCCCGTGCAGTGAACGCCACCGGCCGAGGCGCGGATGCTCGCGAAGGGATCGCGGCGTTCTTCGAGAAGCGGCCAGCGGAATGGACGATGCGGCCCTCGGTGGACATGCCCCCATTCGTCCCCTGGTGGGACGAACCGCGGTTCGAATGATCCTCCAACGACGACTCCTCCAACGACGACCAACCCGCCGTCCCGTCCGCCGTTCCGTGAGAGCGCTGGTGGCAGCGGTGTTCCTGATGATCATCGCGCCGTTCCTCCTGGCCGCCGCTGCCCCGACGTCGGCCGGTCGTGCCGTCGCACGACAGATCGGCATCGAACGGATAGCGCGCTACGACATCGGCATCACCATCAATCGGGATGGTTCCATCGATGTCACCGAGACGATCGACTACGACTTCGGCTTCAACCAGCGGCACGGCATCGAGCGGATCATTCCGGTTCGTTTCCCCTACGAGAAGCGCGACGCGAGCGGCGCCATCGTCGAGGACAATTCAGGGCGCCGATTCCAACGAGTGACCGCCATTTCAGGGATGCGGGTGTCGTCGCCGACCGGCGCCCCAGCCGACGTGGACGACGTGACCGACGATTCAAGCGCGTATGACACGTTCCGGATCGGCGATCCCGACATCACCGTTGGTGGTACCCAGACCTACGTCCTGAGCTATCGGATGGGCGCGGTGCTGAACGGCTTCACCGATCACGACGAGCTGTACTTCAATGTGGTCGGTGGTCAGTGGACGGTTCCGATCAGCACGATCACGGCGACCGTCACGGCGCCGGGTGCTCCCGATCGGGTGTTGTGCTTCGCCGGTCCCGATGGCTCGACCCGCCCGTGTCGGAGCGCCACCATCGCGGACAGCACCGCTCAGTTCAGCCAGTCATCGCTTCGAGCCAACGAGTCGATGACGACCGTGGTGTCGTTGCCGAAGGGTGTGGTCAATGAGCCGTCGCCCGACCTGGAGGAGCTCTGGTCCATTGCGCACGCATTCAATCCGAGCCCGCTCGCGCTCGGCGGCGGAGGACTGCTCTTGACGACCGGCCTGGCCGGTGTCGGGTTCCTGGTGTGGCGAAACGGGCGCGATCGGCGGTTCGCCGGAAGCGTCACCGACCGAGCGTTCGGCAACGCCGGCAATGGCGAGGAGCCCGTGCCGCTCCGCGACCGTGAGGCGAGCCCGGTTGAGTTCGTGCCACCGGATGGAGTGCGACCCGGACACATGGGAACGTTGTGGGACGAACAGGCGAATCCCGTGGATGTCTCCGCCATGATCATCGACATGGCGGTCCGTGGCTATCTCCGCATCGACGAGACGGAACCGCCGACGCGGTCCATGATGGGACAGGGCGCGGGCGAATACCGGTTCGTGAAATTGAAGGCGGCCGATGCGTCGTTGTTGCACGCCGAACTGGAGCTGTACGAAGCCATCTTCAAAAATGGTGACACGGTCGACCTGTCGTCACTCCGACAACACTTCGCCACTCGGCTCGCCAAGGTCCAGGATGCGCTCTATGACGACACGGTGGCACTCGGCTGGTTCCCCACGAGGCCCGATCAGGTTCGCAATCGATGGCACGGGATCGGACTGATGGCCACGGTCATCGGTGCCGGTATTGCGGCGTTGGCCATCTGGAAGACGTCCCTGGGGCTGCTGTTCATTCCGCTGCCCATCGTGGGGCTCGCGCTGTTGGGGCTCGGTGGGAAGTTCCCGAGGCGCACAGCGAAAGGAACCGCCATGCTCGGGCGGGTCCGCGGGTTCAAGGAGCTGTTCGAGGTCGGCGAGGGGGAGCGGCAACGTTTCGCTGAGCAGAAGGGGCTCTTCAGCCAATACCTTCCGTATGCGATCGTCTTCGGGTGCGCCGAGCAATGGGCCGCAACGTTCGCCGCGCTGGGCGCAACGTCGGAGGAGATGGGGTTGGGCACCTGGTACACGAGCCCGTATCGGATCGACCCCTTCACCTTCGGGTGGGCGCTCTCGTCGTTCGGCACGTCAACGGCTGGGTCGATTGCGATGGCGGCGCCGTCGTCGGTCGGGAGCGCATCTGGGGGCGGCAGCGGTTTCAGCGGCGGCGGTTTCAGCGGCGGCGGCTTCGGTGGGGGCGGCGGCGGTAGCTGGTAGGGCCGAGCGCGGGTCTCAGCTGGCGCGGGTCTCAGCTGGCGCGGGTCTCAGCTGGCGCGGGTCTCAGCTGGCGATGAGGGCGCGTAGCTCTGCAGCGCGATCTTCGCCCAGCATCGTGTCGAGACGGCTCCATCGTGTGGTGGCCCGTGGTGCCGCTACCAGCGTCCGCATGGCCTGATCGCGCGCCACGAGATCGCCTGGCGTGTGAACAACTGGCGGCAACTGCGCGGTCGTCAGGCCGACCCAGTGATGGAGCACGTCAGCGACGGCCTCGTTGATCCATTCGACACCCGGTGAATCGATCACCACGCTGATTGACCACGGCGACGACGCCAACCGATGGTGACCCGTGACGTGATCGGGGTCGAGCCCGTCAACGTTGATGGCTGTCCAACGGATCGGCTCGAGTGGCTGATACACCGCTTCGACCCAGGTGGGGTGTTCCACCAGATCGACGTAGGGGATCAGGTCGATCGTGAGCCGGGCACCGAGCCCGTCTCGGATGACCTCGAAGTAGAGGTGCGGCACCGTCGATTCCGGTTCGGAACAGAGCATCACGATCGTGACGTCGGTGGCCATCTCGCCGAGTAGCCGCACGGCGAGGGCTCGCCGGATGGCCGGTGAGTCCGGTGCGGTGAACGTCTGGACGCCCGGGATGGGTGATGCGCCAGGCGAGAGTTTCACCAGTCGACTCAGCTGTGAGCGGAATGGTTCGGTGACCAGGGCGGGGTCGGTGGGGGCCAGATGGCGGCCTCGGAACAGCACCTGATGAAGATACCGCTCCAGCCGCGCCCGCACTCCTAAGGTGGCCTCAAGGCACGCCGGGGCGAAGTGAGAACAACTGACATGATCGAGGAGCCCCCTAGCGGGACCGTTCAGCAGAGAGACGTTGGCCGCGGGCTGCTCGTCGTGTCGGAGCACACCGTGATCGGTGAGACGCTGGGCGAACGACTCTTCGAGCTGATGCGTGCCGCCTACGAGGTGCACTCGACCAAGACCACGTTTCGTTACCGCTACGAACACGACGAGTGGATGGGATTCATGGTGAACCCCGCCATCGTGAAGTTCGTGGCCACCCTTGACGGCGTGGTGGTGGGGCTGATCACCGGCGCCCCCGTCGAGACCGTGTTCCACATGGACCCGGCCTATTACGCAGCTCGCTACCCCGGGCGCCGCGTGTGGGTGCAGGAAGACACGTTCGTCGACCCAACGGTGAAGGACCTCAGGATCGTGAAGGCGCTGTTCCAGGCGGGCCTTCGTTGGGCCAAGGAGCATGAGGTCGTCGTGTCGTTCGGCACAGCCGATCACATGGTCGAGCGTCGCTACGTCGACCTGATCCGACGATTCGTTCGGAGCGAACTCCCGCAGTCCGAGATCGTCGAAGTCGACGCCTACCGGTACTACGAGTTCGACACGATGACCGATGCGGCGCCGCCGGTCACTGGCTGAGCTGAGCCACCTCGAAGGCTTCGCCGCCTTCATTGGCGATACCCCAGCGCATGACCGCCTGCGGGATCTGATCGGCGGGTACCGGCCGGGAAAACAAGAAGCCCTGGGCGTAGCCGCATTGCAGCGATTCGAGTGCGTCGCATTCGTTCGGCGTCTCGACGCCCTCCGCGATGGTGTCGAGACCGAGCGCGTCGGCCATGGCCAGGATGGCCGCCACGAGTGGCCGACCGGTTCCACCGGTGCGGT
>Ga0335397_10009697_pt1 | contig 11993 bp, 13 predicted proteins | sample MAT04_FD_205740 | JGI IMG/M metagenome (GOLD analysis project Ga0335397, IMG submission 205740) | Freshwater microbial communities from Lake Fryxell liftoff mats and glacier meltwater in Antarctica - MAT-04 (spades assembly) (version 2) ...
TCCCGGATCGCGTCGGTGTAGTTGATCGTGGTCCATTGGTCGTCGGTGATCGTGCCGATGGCGCGTTTGACGGCCGGATCCATCCGCGCCGTGATGGAGACTTTCGCGCCAGCCCGGTGCGCGGCGGCAACGACCGCGTGCCCGTAGAACGCGCTGTCCGCGCGCAGCAGCACCAGGCCGGCAGCCGTCTGGCTGCGGAGACGTTTCACGGTGGCGAGGACATCCCCAACGAACTTGCCCGCGCCACGCGGGGAACCTGCCGCGCCTTTCCGCAGCCGGGAGCCGACGATGATCGGGGCCGCCTGGACTGTGGAGACGATGCCGATAAGAGCGTTCAAACCGCGCACTCCGGAATACCCGTAACCGGAGCCTTGCTTCTGGTAACCGTGGACTTCCTTGATCGTGTCGTCGATGTACACCAGCGCATAATCGTCGATTCCTGCCACGATCGGGGTGTATGCGGCGACGCTGACCAGCCATCGCCAGGCGACGGCGTCCAACTGACGGACGTGACCAAACGTGAACGACCGAAGGAACGACCCCAACGTCGACGGGGCATACGTCCCGACGAAGAGCTTCTTCATACCGCCGTGTCGCAGTAACGCCATGTCATCGATCGAATCGGCCCCGGCGAGCATCCCCGCGACCAACGCGGTCACTTTCAATCCCGAGTTCGCGCCGAAGTACCCCGGCAGTGTCAGCCACGCATCGGCGAGGTCGCTGAGGCCGGATTCACCGCCAACGCCATCGCGGGGACCAGCCCCGCGGCCGACACGAGATTGGTGTCGTCGAAGGTGGCTGACAAGCGGCTGGAACTGTGGAAAAGTTGCATCTACGAGATGCCTCTCGAATCGGCAGAAATGAACCCTAAGTAAGTTCTATTTTTCCTGATCCGAGTGGCATTCTCGGATTAACGCGCCGCTACAACCTCAACTCGACCGATGGATCGAGGCTTAGGCGTCGGTGGCCGTCCCGATGTCGGTGGCGGTGCCGGGCGTTGTGCCCCCGGTGCTCGGCGCGCCGCCGCCGGTGCCGAGCAGCTCGGTCAGGCCGTCGAATAGCTGCTGTGCCGTGCGGTCCCAGTTCCACCTGGCTGCCCGGGCGACGCTCCGCGTCGACAGTGACGACCAGGCCGATTCGCTCTCGAGCGAGCGCACGGCGGCGACAAGCGCCCCGACGTCGCGCGGGTCGAAAAAGGCGCCCGCCCCTCCGGCAACCTCGCGGAAGATGTCGATGTCGCTCACGACGACCGGTGTGCCGAGGGCCATCGCCTCGACGAGGGGAATGCCGAAGCCCTCGTCGAACGAGGCGCTGACGAGTGCCGTCGCCCCCGATACGAGGCTCACGTACTCCTCGTCGCCGGCACCGTCGTGGAACACGAGATTGGCGGCGGAGCTGAGCGCCTCGAGGCGCGCGCGCACCTCCGGGGCAACGTTGCTCATGAGGTGCAGGCGGTATGCGGGCAGCTGGTTCATCGCGCCGACGAGCGTTTCGACGTTCTTGTACGGCATGAACGAGCCCATGTACACGAGATCGGGCGAGCGGTCGCCGTGCGGGATCGGTTCGTAGGGCGCATCAGGCACGAGCGAGCTCGCGTTCGGCGCGAGAATCAGCGGGCGCCTCGTGAGCCGGTGCTCCGCGACCAGGTCGCGGGTCGTTTCCGAGACCACTGCGACGGCATCGGCCCGGTTCAGCAGCACGCGCTGCGGCCACCACGTGAGGTGATACGCGCGCCAGACCGCGCGCAACCACAGGGGGAGGTCACGCGGCGGGGTGCGATGCCGGTAGTAGATGAGGTCGTGCACGGTGAGCACGAGCGGGTAGCGGCGGCCGAGAGACCCCATTGTCTGCATGGGCGTCACGACGACATCCGGCTTCAGGCGGTTCACGTAGTAGGACATCACGGCCTCGCGCACGTCCGCCGGCCCGGGGACCAGCACCCACGGCCGAGCGGGGAGCTGTTCCAGCTGGCGCTCGTCGCTGATGAGCATCGTCACGTTGGTCAGCTCGGCGAGCGCGGTGACGACCCCCACCGAGTATCGGCTCACCCCGTCGTGAGTCGTCCAGCGCACGTATCTGCAATCGAAGAAGACATTCATCCGCATCAAAGCGTAACGGGAGTTTCCGGGAAATGCCGCAGAGGGGGGCGGGAGGACGCGCAGGCTGGCGGTCTTTGCACGGATTAGCGTTGACCCATGAGGTCTCCCGCCAACGCCAACGCCAACGCCAACACCAACGCCAACGCCACCGCCAACGCCCCCGCGAACGGCATCGGTATCGGCGGTGCCGCCGCGGCCGCGCTCGACGGCACCCTCGTGCTCGGTTTCGCCGTAATCGGGCGCGCGAGCCACGCCGAGCAGATCACGGTGCCCGGCGTGCTCGAGACGGCGTGGCCCTTTCTCGTCGGTCTCGCCGTCGGCTGGGTGCTCTTCCGCGCATGGAGGGACCCGCGCGGGGTGGTCGTGCCGGGGCTCGCGATTGCGGCCTCCGCGATCGGGGTCGGACTGGTGCTGCGAGCTCTCCTCGGAGACGGGGTGCCGCCGGACTTCGCCGTCGTCACGACTATCGTTCTCGGCGGGGTCCTGCTCGGCTGGCGCGGTGTCGTCGCCCTGGTCAGGCGGTCTTTGCGACGTCGGCGGTGAACGACCTGACGCGCCCGAGCAGGCCCTCTGCGCGCGCCACGACCACCGCATCCGGATCGGGCTGCACCGGCGACGCGGGAGGCACGATGCGGATGATGAGCGAACAGGCGAGGTCCGCGCAGATGTAAGTTCCAATCGTGCTGCCGTCGCGGCCGGCCTGCCCTGCCCGCGGCGCCGTGTACAGGCGAACCTGGTCGGCCGGCTGGGCGGTGCGGCAGAGCGAGCACATGGCCGAGATCCCCGGTTTCATGCGCCCGTCCGAGGCGCGGAGCACGATGCCGATCGGCTGCCCGTCGACCCAGTGAACGAGGTACCCGCGCAACGGTGCTCGCGGATCCCGCCATCCGAGGTATTCGCGCTGCTCCCACATCACCTCGTGCAGCCCGGGCAGCGGCATCCGTTCGATCTCGCCACGGCTGGCGTTGACCATCGAATCGCGGATCTCTCCGGCGGTGAGCGGCTTCACAATCTCCTCACGATGCAGAGCGTCATTCCAGCGTAGCCGCCCGCATCGTCGTCCGGCCGGTCGGCGCCGCGTCGTGGGCCCGCGACGGTCCGTGCGATTCTGGTCATGGCGGGGAAGGGCCTCGCCGACAAGCGAAGGAGCAACTCATGTTCGACACGACACGGGCCTACAGCGGGTTCTCCGTCGACGACATCGCGGCCGCCAGGCATTTCTATGGGGAGGTGCTCGGGCTTGAGGTCTCGGACAGTTCTGGCTTCCTCGAGATACGTCTCGGCGGGGCGAGCGTTTTCGTCTACGACAAGGCGACGCACGAGCCCGCGTCGTTCACGATCCTCAACTTCCCCGTCGACGATGTCGACGCGGCGGTGGACGAGCTCATCGAGCGCGGCGTTGACACGAGAATCTACGGAGACGACGAGATCCGCACCGATGCGAAGGGGATCATGCGGGGGCACGGGCCCGACATCGCCTGGTTCAGGGACCCGGCCGGCAACGTGATCGCGGTGCACGCCACCCGCTGACACCGCCCACTGGCCGAGCGTCGACGTGAGGTGGCCTACCCTCGAACCCGTGCGAAATACGAATCAGGGGAGTGTCCATGTCGACTGACGTCCGAAAGCCAGCGACGAACGGGCGGGTGATCGGCCTGGCGCTCGCGGGCGCCCTCGGCGGATTCCTGTTCGGGTTCGACTCCTCGGTGATCAACGGCGCCGTCGCCGCGGTGCAGGGCCAGTTCGGCCTCACCGAGACGCTGACCGGGATCGCCGTCGCGAGCGCGTTGCTCGGCTGTGCGGCGGGGGCCTACCTCGCCGGCCGCCTCGCCGACCGCTTCGGCCGCATCCCGGTCATGCTCATCGGCGCGGTACTCTTTCTGGTCAGTGCGATCGGCTCCGGCCTCGCCATCGGCGTCGTCGACCTGATCATCTGGCGCATCGTGGGTGGCCTCGGGATCGGTATCGCCTCGGTCATCGCGCCCGCCTATATCGCCGAGATCTCGCCACGCCAGCTGCGTGGCCGCCTCGCCTCGCTTCAGCAGCTCGCGATCACGATCGGCATCTTCGCCGCGCTGCTGTCGGACACGGTGTTCGCCGACCTCGCCGGCGGGGCGAGCGAGCCGTTCTGGTTCGGGCTCGAGGCCTGGCGGTGGATGTTCATGGCCGAGGCGGTTCCGGCGATCGCCTATGGGCTCGTCGCGCTCCGCCTGCCGGAGTCGCCGCGCTACCTCATTCTCAAGGACCGCGAGCGCGAGGCGCGCCTCGTGTTCGCGAGGATCTGGCCATCGGACGACGTGGACCGCGGCATCCGCGACATCTACGCGTCGCTCGAGGCGGACGCCACGGCGCAGCGCACCGGCTCTCTGCGCGGTGGGGCGTTCGGGCTCAAGCCCATCGTATGGATCGGCATCATCCTGTCGGTATTCCAGCAGTTCGTCGGCATCAACGTGATCTTCTACTACTCCACCACCCTCTGGCAGGCGGTCGGCTTCGAGGAGTCGGACTCGCTGATCTACTCGGTCGCCACCTCGGTCGCCAACGTGCTCGTGACCATCGTGGCGATCGCGCTCGTCGACCGGATCGGCCGTCGTCCCATCCTGCTCAGCGGATCGGTCGGGATGGCGTTGTCGCTCGCCACCATGGCCGTCGCGTTCAGCCAGTCGCAGGTCGTGGATGGCGAGCCGAGCCTGCCCGGCGTGTGGGGGCTCGTCGCTCTGATCGCCGCCAATGTCTTTGTCGTCTGCTTCGGCGCGTCGTGGGGGCCCCTCGTCTGGGTTCTGCTCGGCGAGATATTCCCGAACAGCATCCGCGCCAGGGCGCTCGGTGTCGCCGCGGCGGCGCAATGGATCGCGAACTTCGCCGTGACGGTGTCGTTCCCCCCGTTGTCGGCGCTGTCGCTGACCCTCACCTACGGCATGTACGCCTTCTTCGCGGCCCTGTCGTTCGTCTTCGTGTTCTGGAAGATCCCCGAGACGAACGGGATGTCGCTCGAGGAGGCCGACACCCTGCTTCCGCCGAAGAACGCGGCCAGGAACACGGCGGGCGCCGCCCGGACGTAGGACGCTCCGGTCCGCGGGCATCCGGTCGATGCCGTTGAATGGTGTGGTGACAGCCCAGCCAGCCATCTCCCGACTGAGGGACGACCTCTCCACCGCAGGATTCGGTGAGGAGTCGCTCGCCGCGCTCTGGGGAGCGGATGCCGCGGCCGCGTTGCGGCGCGGCCAGCGGGGGCCTGCCCTGCGCGCCCTCAGGCAACGCACCGGGAGGGGCGCGCTGGCCACGATCGCGCGGTTCTTCGTGCTGGGCCTCGACGTCGACCGCGTGGACCTCGAACTCGCCCTCCCCGCGCTGGGCGTCGACGGCGCGATCGGGCTCGGGGTCGCCGAGCCGGCGGGCAGCGCGATCCTGCCCGCGGTCGACCTCCGGCCGCACGCCTTCGTCGACGCGCACGGCGTCGGGGCCTGGTGGATCCTGTCGGACCTTGGCGAGGTCGCGACGGGCCGGCCCCTGCGTGAAGACCACGTGCTCGGCGTCGGCGGCGCCTCGACGACGCTCAGCGCCCTGATGATTCCGTCGCCGGTCGACTCCGTGCTCGACCTCGGTACCGGCTGCGGTATCCAGGCCCTGCACGCCTCGAGGCACGCTCGCCGCGTCGTCGCCACCGACATCTCGCCCAGGGCACTGCACTTCGCGCGACTCAACGCCGACCTCAACGGCGTCACGAACATCGAATTCCGTGAGGGCAGCATGTTCACCCCCGTCGCGGGGGAGTGGTTCGACCACATTGTGTCGAACCCGCCGTTCGTGATCACCCCGCGAGTCGACGGGGTGCCGGCGTATGACTACCGCGACGGCGGGATGATCGGCGACGCGCTCGTCGAGCAGGTGGTAAAGGGTGCCGCGGCACATCTCGCCGCCGGCGGCGTCGCCCAGCTGCTCGGCAACTGGGAATACCGCGGAGGCGCCGAGGCGTTCCCACGGATCGGGGGCTGGATCGACGCCGCCTCTCCCGCCGTCGACGCCTGGGTCATCGAGCGAGAGGTGCAGGATCCGGCGCTCTACGCCGAGACCTGGATCCGCGACGGCGGAACGCGACCCGGCGAGGCGTTCGACGTGCTCTACGCCGCGTGGCTCGACGACTTCGCCGCCAGGGAGGTGAGCTCCGTCGGGTTCGGCTATCTCACCGTGCGCCGCGCGGCCGGCTCCCCGACCCTGCGTCGCCTCGAACGGGTTGCCGGCCAGCTCGGGCACAACCCCACCGGTATTGGGCAGCACCTGGCAGTGTGCCTCGCGGCGCACGACTGGCAGGCGGCGATCGACGATCACGGGCTCGGCCGCGCACACCTCGTCGTCGCCACCGATGTGACCGAGGAGCGACACTACTGGCCGGGGGCGGACGACCCGACGGTGATGACGCTTCACCAGGGTGGGGGATTCGGCCGCTCCGTGCCGCTCGACACCGCGCTCGCCGCGTTCGTCGGCGCGTGCGACGGCGACCTGAGCGTCGCGGCGATCGTCGCGGCCCTCGCCCAACTGCTCGACGCCGACGAACGTGCGCTTCGCGCCGAACTCCTCCCGCGCATCCGCGACCTGCTCGTCACCGGCTTCCTCTCCCCCTGAGGCTTGGTGCCCGGGGGCGCGCGAAATGGGCCGGATGCGGCGCTTCGCACCGCTCGCCAGGCCGACGGCGCACAGGTTCGCCCAGTCGGAGCGCACCGCCGCGAGCGGTGCGACCGTGGCAATACTGACGCCTTCCTGAGCCAGGAGGATCGCGAACCTATCTGGGTGTCGTCTTCGTGAAGGGCCGCGAGTGCTTTGTCGAACTCGGGTTGTGACTTTGGCGCTCGGTGGAGGGGTTTCGATTCCGATGGACGGCGGTATCGGGTGGACCCGATCATGACGCCCCGCGAGCATCTTCGTCATCGAAAACTTGCGACACGAAGCGATCGCTGAACACCGCCCCGAGAGTTGGAAGCCAATTGGTTCCCGTAACGGAGCTGTTCTACTTCCTTGGTAGTGGGACACTCCGCATCGGTCCTCGGGATTTCGCGCGGGGCCGCGTTTTCACATCCCACAAGTCAGGTTCAAGAGGGTGTTTCGCGGTCGCGGTACGAATGTGACTTCCGGTACGTTCGAATAATGGACATCGGATATGCGCGCGTCTCGACGGCAAAACAAGATCTCGATCGCCAGCTCGACGCACTGGGCGCGATCGGAATCCCGTCAGGCCGCATTTATGTCGACAAGAAATCTGGGGCGACAACAAAACGCCCTGGGCTCACCGCTGCTCTTGACTACGCGCGTGAGGGAGACGTTATTGTCGTGCACACCCTGGACCGGCTGGGCCGTACCGTGCGCGACACTCTGAATATGATCTACGAGCTGAAGGAGCGGGGTGTGGGGGTTCGGAACCTGGCTGATCCGATCCGAGTCGATTCGGCCAACCCGGAAGATCCCATGTCCCAGCTCGCGGTGGTGATGCTCGCGTTGTTCGGTCAGATGGAACGCACCTATGCGATCGAACGCGCCGCCCATGCCCGCGCTGTCGCGGTGAGCAAAGGCCGGCAGATCGGCCGGCCCTCGGTCGTGGACCCGACAAAGCTCGCCTTCGCTGCGCACTTGCGAGATTCCGGCCTGACGATGTCTGAGATCGTGGCGAAGTCCGGCATTACCCGGTCCAGCCTGTACCGGCATTTGCCACCGCGGCCGGTTGACCAACTGACGGCCGGGCTCGACGATGTCGGCGCGGAGCGCGATGACTGAGGGCTCGGACAGCACAGACGACATGACCGCTGCTGCTCGTGCCCTCCCGGACGGGTCGGCCGAGTTTCTCGGTGGGCTGAAGGCGCGCGTCAAGGCTGCGCAGCTTCGGGCCCAACGAGTGGTCGACACCGAACCGATCGAGCTGTATTGGCAGATCGGAAATGGGATGCTGACACGGCAGGAGAACCAGGTGTGGGGGAGCGGTGTCGTCTGTCGGCTTGGTGAAGATATTGGAGCGGAGTTCCCTCGGATGACGAACTCGGCTATCTGGAACTCGATCGCCGCGGGGCCGGATTGCTCTTCCAAGTCCTCACCGAGCGGGATGAGAACGACTCTATTGCGATCGTCTCCAGCGAGTCTTTCTCTGGCTGGACCAAGACCTTCACCGACCCGCGGCTCTGCGCCGCGCTCGTGGACCGCCTAAGCTTCAACGGCACCATCATTGAACCCGGGACCGACTCCTACCGGCTCGCCCACGCACAGAAGCGACAACAGTACGCCGCCTGAGCGTTCAGCAGCAGTTGTCGTGCTCGATTTCACGTTCCCCGGTCAGGCCTGACATCGGCACCTTGCAGGCATCGCCGCGCCACGCCTCGAGTCCCTCGCGCATCGCGAAAACCACGATCACGAGAGCTGCGACCGAGTCCGCCCACGCCCAACCGAAGAGCGTGTTCAAAAGCAGCCCGACCAACAGGGCCGCGAACAGATAGGAGCAGATCAGAGTCTGCTTCGAGTCCGCGATCGCAGTCGCTGAGCCCAGCTCTCGTCCGGCTCGGCGCTCCGCAAAGCTCAGGAACGGCATCACCAGGAGACTGACCGCGGCCAACACGATGCCGACCGGGCTATGTTCTGGCTCCCGGACACCGAAGAGGGACAGTCCTGCATCGACGGTCACGTAGGCGGCGAGACCGAAGAACGACCAAGCGATGACCCGCAGCGCCGTCTTTTCTCGTCTCTCAGGATCAGGGGCTGAGAACTGCCACGCCACCGCGGCAGCCGAGAGGACCTCGACGATGGAATCCAGGCCGAACCCGATGAGAGCCGCCGAGGACGCGGCAGTCCCGGCCGAGATTGCGATGATCGCCTCGACGACGTTATAGGCAATGGTCGCCGCGACTATCCAGCGAATCCGTCGACGGAGAAGCTGCGTGCGGTTATGTCCCACGCCTTGGACGCGGCCCGTGGCGGGGGCGCTCATTCGCCGGTCCCACAACACGGCGCCACATCGCACGATTCGTCGACGCAGTCGGCATCGTCATCGATGGCGAGCACCACGTCCACCAAGGCGACGAGCGCTTTCGTCACGTGAGGATCGGCAATCTCATACCGGGTTGACCGGCCCTCGGGAACCGCAGCCACAATCCCGCAGCCCCGCAGACAGGACAAGTGATTTGACACGTTTGACCGCGACAGGTTCAGCTCACGCGCCAACGCCCCCGGATAACCGGGGCCATCGAGCAAGGAAAGCAGAATGCGGGACCGTGTCGGATCGGCCATTGCGCGGCCCAACCGGTTCATCACGTTCACGCGAGAAGCAATAGTCAGCATCCGCTGACATTACATTGAACGCTGACCAATCACAACGCTCGTCCCGGACCGGGTGGGTCGCGGTCTGCCAGCGTCGACGCCGCAGCGATCGCCGCGTTCGCAGCGCTACCGTGACGTCTGAGAAGGACCCTGACCTGGGACCAAGGAGTGGAGATGGCAGCTCACCAGGACTTCACTACCGCGACCGGTGTCCCGGTCTACTTCTGCGAGCCGCACTTGCCGTGGCAGTGCGGCGCAAACGAGAGGCTCGCGGCGCATCGGTTCATACACCGACCTGCCCGGTTTGCTCGGGCCGCCTAGGCTGTGGGAGGGGGCCGGTTTGGTGTCCGGAAACCCCGAGGACCGAGGATGCATCCCCCAGGTCATGGGCCAGACTCGAAAGGACCCCTTTGCTGTCGATCGCCTATCTGAGCGCCGCTACGTCACCGGTGTCCGATGAGGACATCGCGGTGTTGTTGACTCGCTCACGTGCCAACAACGAGCGTGATGGGATCACGGGGGCGCTCCTCTACCACCGCGGCCGCTTCATCCAGATCGTCGAGGGGCCGGACGAGATCGTGCAGGCCCGGTTCGAGGCCATCGCCGCCGATCCGCGGCACCGAAACGTGCAGAAGATGCGCGAGCAGTTCATCGCCTCACGTCAATTCCCGGAATGGACGATGGGGTTCCGCCCGCTGTCCGATGAATCGGTGAAACAGCTGGCCGGCTTCGAGGACTTCTTCGCCCGGAGCGGAAAATCCCGCCTCGAGCACGCGGAGAACGAAGCCCAGCAATTCCTGGAATGGCTGGGCGAATACTGGCTGCCGCCGGCCTAAACGAGGGCTGGCGGAGGTGGCCATAGTCACGCCTGCTGCATCCTGGGTTGGAGGACAGCGAACCGGATGCCCAACGGGCTCCCATTCCTCCGAAATGCTTGCCGATGATCGCGTTTGGGCATCGATCTGGATTTTCGGTGGCAGCTACGACTACGCGATGGCCGCGTCACGTCTCGGGATTCACGAGGCCGAATGCGTCAACATTGACGGCCTATTTTGTGCCTCCGACGCGCGCGAGCTGGCAACTCTGTTGTGCGTGCACTGGTTCGACGAGGGAAGCTTCCGCTAGACCCGGGGCGATTCGAACAGGAGTCGAGGACGTCGTCGAGTAGCCGTACCTGTTGCCGGGCGTGATGTCGATGGTCAGGGTCGCTGGTTCGGGTGGGTCGTGGGGGTGCCGGGTCGGGACTTTCGGTTGCGTACGACGCGCATCACGATCGGCAGAACTACGGGGAGGTAGCGGAGTAGTCGGAACACGGGGTCCTTTGGGTTTGGGGGTGGATGCTGGCCCCGCCGGTGGGCGGGGCCAGCGGGCGAGCTTACCTGGTCCGGGGTGCGCCAGTGTCCGTGTTGGTGGAGTTCTGCATGTGTTGTTGGGCTTGCTTGGCTTGTTCCGTCGCGCTGGGCGCGTTCTTGGCGTGCTGCTGGATTTTGGGGGCCTCTTCCTCGGCTTTGCTGAGGTAGGCCTCCCAACGCGCTTGCATCGGCTTGATCAGTCCGCCACCGGCTCCGACGATGATGACGCCCGCGATGATGGCGAGGACGGCGATGAGGATCGGTGTGGTGACGGTGGTGGCGACTTCGATCTGGTTCAGCGCTGCGGTGATGCCAATGAACAGGATGAACACTGCGGCGATGTTGGCCAGGGCGTTCCCGTAGGAGAGCCCGCCAAGGGTGTTCTGGATCAGGCCCTTAGCACCCGCGGCGATGGCTGCGGCAATAACGACGATGAAGATCGCGACGATGATCTTCGGCAGGAATGCGATGATGCCGGCGAGCAGGTCACTGACCGGGTTCGGACCGAAAACTCCGAAGGCGAACTGAAGAACAAACAGAACAAGCGTGTAATAGAGGATCTTGGCAATGATGTCGGACGGGTCCAGTTTCGAGTTCGCGAGGGCCTTTTGGATCCCGCCGCGTTCGACTACCCGATCGAAGCCGACTTTCTCGAGCAGCTTCTCCAAGGCTTTGGAGAGCACCTTGGCGACGATGAGGCCGACGATGAGGATGAGGAGAAACAGCAAGGCCAACGGGACGAAGGCGATCACTGCCGCTAGTCCGTTCTGAAGCACGGCGGGGAAATCCATGGGATGAAACCTTTCGGGGAGAATGAGGGTTGAGAGTGGGGCGTTACATTGCGCGTCGGCCGCTTGTGGCTGGCCGGAGGCGTGGGCATGACGGCCAGACGTGCGGTGGCCCGCTAGTCGGCATGTCCTTGCTTGGGTTTACTTCGTGGGCGTTGTGTCGGGGTGGACGAGCTCGATTTTCTCGTGGGCGACCGCTACGTCGAACTGCGGCTGACCGACAATTTCGACCGATGGACTGGCCGTTGCCCGTTACTTGTGAAAGCTCTTGAGGGTTGTCTGCAGGAGCCCCTTGAACGGTCGCTGCTGCTCCCCTTGCTGCGCGGCCAGCACAATCATCACGAGTGTGAGCGCGGGGGTGGCCCATTGCAGGATGCGCTGCTGTCGCTGGGCAGACGCGAGACGGTCGGAGGCACCCTGCGCGGGCTCCGTGACCCCGTCGGTCGGTTCGCCTTGATGGT
>Ga0335397_10009698_pt1 | contig 11993 bp, 12 predicted proteins | sample MAT04_FD_205740 | JGI IMG/M metagenome (GOLD analysis project Ga0335397, IMG submission 205740) | Freshwater microbial communities from Lake Fryxell liftoff mats and glacier meltwater in Antarctica - MAT-04 (spades assembly) (version 2) ...
GAACGCCTTTGCCTTAAGCTAGGAGTTGTCGTCGCTCGGCTCCAAAAACTTTCGAGCATTTGGACGCTGGTTCTCCTCCAGGGGACTTTCACCCCATTAGTTCATGCCCATGCTGGGCGTACACAATCCTGTTGCACACCGACCGTATGAAGATGGTTGATTGAGTCTGAAAAGCTCCTAGCGGCGGGTGAACGGGGACGTTCGACGGCTTCGTTTTGGGCTATGCCTATAATTTGCAATCCGTTTGTGGGGCAATTGCAATGACTGCCACTTATACTGCGATTAATCGCTTTAACTGATCGGCAGCTTTATCCATCAGCTCCGGGCGTTTTAGTGTCACAGCCAAAATCATTGTGCCCTGCAAAGTGCCGACCGTGTGGACTGCTAATGTTGCGGCATCCGCACGATCGCCCAATGCCGACTCAATCCAATCGAGTAACCGTATGAAAAAGCGTCTCGCAGACTCCGACACCGCATCTGGCAAATCCTTAGACTCTGCCCCCAACATACAGCCTAAACAGATCATCCCTTCATTCTGCACAGCTGCCGCATAGCAGTCACATAATCGTTGTAAATGGTCTTCTACTGTTGCCTGTGTGAGATCAACAGAACCTAACGACGCTGCCAACTTATCGCTATAGCGATCGACCACTGCCGCTCCTAGCAATGCCTTCTGTGGAAAATGGTAATGCACACTGGCAGCCTTAATTCCCACATCCGCCGCTAGATCGCGATAACTCACCGCCTCAAATCCGCCCCGGCGAATTCGGATCTCCGCTGCCTCAAGAATTTCAATTGCCTTTGCTGAATAGTCCGTTGCATCATCATTCATACCTTCAATTATCTAACGTTAGATAGGGGGTTGACAACTAGCGATGGTTCACGCCATAGTTTGTCTAACGAACGTTAGATAGATAAAGTTCTGTCATTGGAGAATTGTTATGAAAGTCTACGAGTACAAGGCCTTCCCGAACCCTTGGCGGGTACGCATTGCCCTAGCGGAAAAGGGTTCAACCGATCAAGTAGAATTTGTCCAAGTCGATCTGCCGCAGGGTGAGCACAAGCAGTCAGCGTTCCTGGCGAAAAATCCGGCGGGTTCTGTGCCCTTACTGGAACTCGATGATGGCACCTGTATTGCTGAATGTACTGCCATTACTGAGTACTTCGACCATTTGACGGGCGAACCTACCCTCACTGGGAAGGGTGCAACGGAGCGGGCCATGATTCACATGATGCAACGGCGCGTAGAAGCGAATTTACTGGATGCGATCGCCCACTACTTCCACCATGCCACGCCCGGTTTAGGCTTTGAAGCCTATCAAATTCAGAAATGGGGTGAAAAGCAGAGGTCGCAAGCGATCGCAACCCTGAATGACCTAGATCAATTATTGGCAACTCAGCCTTATATTGCGGGCGATCGCTTTACTGTGGCAGATATTACAGCTTTGGCTGGGTTGGCTTTTGGAGGCTTTTGTCAAATGACTATTCCCGAAACGGCAACCCATCTGCAAGCGTGGCACGATCGGATGCAGCGACGACCCAGTTTTAGTGCGTAATGGCGATTGGTTTGTTTGGGAGAGAATGACGCAATGGAACTCAATGCTGATTTTACAAAACGGGCGGTAGTTCATGGGGCGGCGATGCCTTGGCAAGCATCACCCATACCTGGCGTGGAGCGAAGAATGCTCGATCGCGTTGGCGATGAAGTTGCCCGTGCGACCACGATCGTTCGCTATGCTCCCCATAGTCGGTTCTCTCCCCATACCCACGGCGGCGGCGAAGAATTTTTAGTTTTGGAAGGTGTTTTTCAGGATGAGCGTGGGGATTATCCCGTGGGCACCTATGTGCGGAATCCACCGACATCTCGCCATACACCAGGTTCAGCCAGAGGTTGCATCATTCTGGTCAAACTCTGGCAATTTGACCCGGATGATCGCACCCAAATTACACTCGACACAACAAAACAGCAATATGTGGCTGATTTGACGCGACCCGGTGTTAGCACGATGCCGCTGTTTTCCGACGATCGAGAAACAGTTCAACTGGAACGATGGGAGGCGAATGCATCCATCGATTTACTCGCATCGAGTGGGGTAGAAATTTTTGTGATCCGAGGTGGTTTCAGTGAAAATGGTGAGGTCTTTCAGTCCTACTCCTGGTTACGGCTGCCGCCCCATTCCCGGCTTTTAGCGCAATCTAGTACAAAAGGATGCGAGATTTGGCTGAAGCAGTTGCGAGCAAGCACTCTCTACTGAAATCTCCAGTGATCACCGTAAGCCTATTCAAGCAGTTCACGCAGTCGAACAACGCCCATGCACCTGACTACCGAGAGATTATCTGTTGGAGTTGGAGGATATCTGCGGCAGGTGATGGGCACCGTCCGCCTTAGCATCATTTTAAGAACTGTCCGGAGTATTGCTCTTAGAGGATGTCTGAAAAGCCGTTGATGTGACATCCGAGGGTAAGGGCGGGCATTCGGACGACCACTTTTCGGTGAGTCCGAGAAATTTTGTGCCGAATGCCACGCCCCTACCGATGATTGGCGATACTTTTCAAACATCCTCTTAGACTCGTCAGGCTGAGAACGTTAAGTCAGTACCTACAAAAAAAGGGAGCAAATGCATTTGCTCCCCTATCAAATGTTTGCTTAACCCCTTAGCCATTGATAATATCTCCACCGTTAATATGCAGCACTTGCCCACTCATGTAAGAAGAATCAGAAGAAGCAAGAAATACATAGCCAGGCGCAACTTCTTCAGGTTGCCCCGCCCGTTGCATAGGAACTTGCTTTCCAAAGTCTTCTGTCTTTTCTTCAGGAAATGTCGATGGAATTAAAGGTGTCCAGATTGGGCCAGGAGCAATCCCGTTAACTCGAATTCCCTTTTGAGTCAGTGCCAACGATAAGGAGCGAGTAAAAGCAACGATCGCCCCTTTAGTTGCAGAATAATCTAACAACCAAGGGCTACCGCGATAAGCAGTCACAGAGGTAGTGTTAATAATAGAACTTCCCTCTTTGAGATACGGCATTGCAGCTTTAGTTAAAAAGAACATTGCAAAAATGTTGGTGCGGAAGGTTCTCTCTAGCTGCTCAGCGCTAATATCTTCAATGCTCTTTTGAGGATGCTGTTCAGCTGCATTATTAACCAAAATATTAAGCTGCCCAAGCTCGTCAATAATTTTTTGAACAACCTGCTTGCAAAAAGGCTCGCTGCCTAAATCGCCTGGGATGACTAGACATCGACGACCCTCTTGTTCTATTCGTTTCTTTGTCTCATTAGCATCATCATGTTCATTGAGATAAGCGATCGCCACATCAGCGCCTTCTTTGGCATATGCAACCGCTACAGCTCGACCAATGCCGCTATCGCCACCCGTAATCAACGCCACTTTATCTTGCAATTTCTTGCTACCTTGATAACCTTTCCCCTCAAACTGGGGCTTGGGCATCATTTCTGCCTCGTTGCCTGGCTGCTGTGACTGATGTTGCGGTAGCGGTAATGTTTGAGGTTGCTGTTTTTGACTCATTACTTCTTCCTCTTTGTTAAATTCCGGCTTTAACTAATGCTCGGATGACGTTATCTTTAATCATCATCTGGCGAGCAATCTCTAGTAAAGCTGACCGCAGTTCATCTTGAGAGATCTCAGTAATTTGCTGGTTATAGCGAACCAGAACAAACTCCTGTTCCATAGATAACTCAAAGTCCTCAGAATTCATGGCTAATGACATGGGATATCCTCCTTTTATACTCAGTTAAGTCACAAGTGATTTCAGATTTTCTTCACTGATTCCCTTGTTTGCCTTAAGGTTGACACATTGAATTTTAGGTAAAATTTATAGTGGTTAGCTCTTCCAGGAGACAGAACTATAGCAACTGAAAGATCTATTTTACTAATTCCAGAATATCGATCCTAAACTGGCATTTCTTGATAACAGGAGCTACATCTCCAGTAAATTCCTCCTGCTCGCGTGTGACGTAATAAAGTGCTACAACAGCAAGGACAAATATGCCGACTTGTCATAGCTTGAATAACTGTTTTAGAAGCGCATCTTTGATTAGAGTCGGTAACTGAGCTGGGTAATATTGGTTGTAAATTCATAGTTAAACCTTGCTCTAAAAATTAGAAAGCATTCATTCATAGCATTTCTCAATTCAGTGAGATGCAGATAAGGGGCTTAAGCCCCTTGTTCTAGGCAAGAAGTGCATCTTATTTTTCTTGAAATAGCTATACTCTTAAAATTAAAGTCTTTAGATATCCGATACAATCTACCTTTAGGTGGACATCTAAAACAGGGTGGTTCTTTACTATGTTACGTATAAACTACTTTAAAAACTTGAAAACTTGAAAAAAGCATTCTTTAATACTTTAAGAGCTGAGATGAGAATATTTTTTTGATGGAGAAGAGTTAAAATGGTAAGCTTAATCAACAGCCAAGCTGTCACCTCGGTAGTCAGAAATGTTCACCCTTTGCAAGTCACTAGTCGTTTGTCCCACTTAAGGGACATTGTTAAAGCTTGTGTTTTCCATAGAGTCAGAGACATGCGGAAAGGTGCTGATGATTTGCAAGTCACGGTCACGATCGCCAGTCCCTTATACGATTTACAAGAAAGCTACGGAGACATTCGATGCCTGATTGATGAAGCGATCGCTGATGCCATTGCTTTTTTACCAGAAGTTACTCCTAGCGATGCCACTAATAGAGCAGTAACGGAAGGGGCGATCGCGGGCATTGAGTTAACTAAGCGCCAAGCCATTCTTAAAGCTCAAGCAGAGATGCGGAAAATTCAATCTTACATTGATGACCAAGAAGCAGAGTTAAAGCAGCTTAACGCATATATCACAACTCATCTCCAGAATAACGGGTTCAAAGCATAGCTGTATGATGGTTCTTGGCTAATGCCTAAAGATTAACTGTACAGTAGGCTTGTTACCTCATAAAGCTCTCTAAAAGCAATGCACAGAGAGGCTTCCCCTCCCTATTCCAGTTAAGCAGTTTCTAAACAGAAGTTCCACAACCCAGCCGCTGTCAACATCAGTCGATGGCGTTGCTGAATGAAAGTATGAATCCCTTCAAAGTCCCTTTCCTTCAGGAGAGGGATTTAGGGAGAGGTCTATCTAACTGTGTTGCCGACTCAACCTAACCCCTAACCCCTGCCTAATAGGGCAGGGAAACTGGATTTTCATACTGCATCCAGCAACGCCCAGTCGGTCATCGAAATCATGCCCACGATTCCGATAAACTGCGGACACTGCTCGACATCGCTTCATTTCTGCATGAGCATGTTCACAAGCCACACAACGATGGCTACGACCCCGTTCTAGAAAACAAAAAGTAGGGGCGGAGCACTTGCATCAATATTCTGGAAACGCAACCTAAATTTGAGTGCAAATGCTATGCCCCTACAGGATATTCGCAATAACCGGAAAGATCTCAAATGGGTTCTATGAGAGCGGTCGTACTGAATTAGGTGTGCGGGCAAGAAATTCTGGGTCAAGCTAATGATTAATCATGATTTCTTGATACTACGGTAGTACAGTAGGCCAGAAGTTTTAGTCTTATCGGTCAGGTCAAAGATTAACAGCAGGATAAGAAATCTAGCCCTCATCTAGAAACTGCTCAATATTGTCGTCTAGAAGGCACAGAGAATTTCTGAGGAGGTACATCATAAGGTAGAAATCGAAAGTTGTGTTAGATTACCAGACAATTGCTGCTAATCTGCTTCCCATTACTACCCCTGAAAACCTGTGTTTAACTATCTCCCACCGCTCAATGAGCACAATTTGCCCTATCCAGATACCATTCACCCGATCGTCGTTCACTTTGTAATTGCGATGGTGCTGTTCGCAGTCTTCTGCGACATTGTTGCCTACTTTACAAAAAACTCGCGGCTGCATGAGGTGAGCTGGTGGAATCTAGCGTTTGCGACTGTTTCAGTTTTTGTAGCCGTAATTTTTGGGCAAGTTGAGGCAGGTCTTGCAGAACCCTACGATGCAGCTGTTTCAACGCTAAGTTTGCACACTATTTTGGGCTGGTCTCTATCAGGCGTTTTAGCCGGAGTGACAGGTTGGCGCTATGTGATCCGATCGCAGAATAAACTACAGTTACCCATTGCTTACCTGGTTGTAAGCTTATTGCTGGTCGGGCTGGTGCTGTTTCAAACCTATCTGGGTGATCTATTGGTATGGGTGTATGGGTTGCACAATAGCCCAGTGGTAGAAGCAACTCGGAGGGGAGACTTTTTATGAATCCAGAATTAATGGATCAAATGCGGGATCAGCTCGGAGCGAACGGTTTGCCTTACATTATTCCCATTCACCCTAACCTGGTACACCTGACGCTAGGACTTTTTATTGCGGCGATCGCCTTTGATATTGTCGGAGTTCTTTTTCCGGTGGAGAAAGCAGTATTTAGATACCTTGCTATTCCCGTCGCTCGTTCTGACCTATTTAACGTCGGCTGGTATAACATGCTGGGCGCAGCCGTCATCACTTTTTTTACAATCGCCAGTGGATTTTATGAAATCTTATTAGCAGAACCGTTAACTGACGTCACCAGCGCTTGGGGATTGCAAGCCATGGAAACCATGCTGTGGCATGGCGTTGGCGGTATTGTCTTACTAACCCTGATTGTAGTAATGACCATATGGCGAGGCTTTCAGCGCTATTTCTGGCGTAAAGATATGGGGCGGCAAGTGCAATGGAGCTACCTAGCAGTTGGCTTATTCATCTTCGTATTGATGTTTCTTCAAGGAACGTTGGGCGCGCATTTAGGGGGTGAATTTGGCATCCATACGACTGCTGACCAACTGCTAAAAATGGGCAAAAATCCGAATCAAAGTCTCTAGCGTGTCTCGATCTCTTCATTTTTCTGGCTGTGCTGACTATGAAACTTCGCGCAATTTTGACACTTTTCTTTCTAGCTATTCTCTTAGGCTTTTTTAGCTTATGGGTGGCACAACAATCTTATTCCTGGTTCCCTCCAGAAGCGGCGGCGGCGGCAAAGCTAGTGGATGATTTGTTTAGCATTTTTGTAGGGCTAGGAACATTCATTTTCTTTGGCGTAACTATCCCAATTCTCTATTCTCTAGTGTTTCATCGAGCAGGGAAATACGATTTTAGTGATGGGCCTGCCATTGAAGGAAATACCCTGCTAGAAGTCATTTGGACGGCTGTACCCGTTGCCCTAGTGCTAGGGCTTTCTTTTGCTAGTTATCGCACCTACGATAAAATGTCGGTTCAGGGCCCCATGGAATTAGTGCATTTACACCTGCCGCAACTGGTAGAGGTTGCCAATGCTGCCCCTTTTGATGACACGCCTCAAAAAGAAATTGAAGCCTCGCAAGAAAGCGCACCCACTGAAAATATCGATGTCACGGCAAAACAATGGGCATGGGTGTTCCTTTATCCTGATCAAAATGTTACCAGTACCGAACTACATCTGCCCGTCGATCGCCGCATTCGATTGGCGCTACATTCTGACGATGTGCTGCACGGGTTTTATGTTCCGGCATTTCGGTTGAAGCAAGATATTGTTCCTAACCGCATCATTGACTTTGAGTTTACACCCGTTCGCCTGGGCACCTATCCCCTACGGGACTCGCTGTATAGTGGCACTTATTTTGCCGCAAATCAGGCAAATATTGTAGTTCAATCACCCGACGATTATCAGCAGTGGCTTGCCGATGCAGCGGCTCAGACCCCTAGCCCTGCTTACAATCAAGCTGACTTTGAATATACTAGGGGCACAAAAAGTGGAAATATTGGTGGCTGGAAAACCATTGCTCCCGCTTCACCTCCCGTTGTCAATTACTCGCCCAAGCCAAAAGTCGATAGTCCCGCAGCTTAATCAAGTTTTTCTCTGTCCACCTGGTTTAAGGATCGCTTTGTATGACTAACATCTCCCTTGAGGCAATGGATGGCGTCCGTGCCCAGCCCTACCCCGGCGCACCTGACAACTGGAAACGATTTTTTACTTTCAGTACCGATCACAAAGTAATTGGCATTCAATATATTGTCACGTCGTTTTTCTTTTTCTTGGTTGGCGGTCTTCTCTCAATGATCATGCGGGGAGAATTGATTAGCCCCGATACTGATTTAGTCGATCGCACCGTTTACAATGCGCTGTTCACGATGCACGGCTCCATCATGCTGTTCCTCTGGACGTTTCCGGTGCTAGTCGGACTTTCCAACTACCTGGTGCCGTTAATGATTGGGGCACGAGATATGGCATTCCCTCGACTCAATGCCGTTTCTTTCTGGTTAATTCCCGTGGTGGGAGTGCTGATGATTTCTAGTTTCCTGATTCCAGGAGGTCCTTCCCAGGCGGGTTGGTGGGCATATCCTCCCGTCAGTTTACAAAATCCTACAGGCAACTTAATCAACGGTCAGGTTCTTTGGATTTTGGCGGTAGCAATTTCAGGCGTGTCATCGATTATGGGCGGAGTAAATTTCGTCACGACTATTTTCAAAATGCGGGCACCAGGGATGACCTGGTTTAGAACGCCTGCATTTGTTTGGGCTGTGTTAGCCGCTCAAATGATTCAGCTCTACGGATTACCCGCTCTAACGGCTGGAGCAGTAATGCTGCTGCTTGATTTGACCGTGGGCACCAGTTTCTTTGCGCCTGAGCGGGGCGGTAACCCCATTTTGTACCAGCACTTCTTTTGGTTTTATTCCCATCCAGCAGTCTATGTGATGGTGCTGCCTGTGTTTGGAATATTTTCAGAACTGCTGCCCGTTCATGCCCGAAAGCCCCTCTTTGGTTATCGGGTCATTGCTGTTTCCTCCGTTTTAATTACCGGGATCAGTGCCTTAGTGTGGGTTCACCATATGTTTGCTAGCGCTACACCGAGTTGGATGCGCATTTTGTTTATGGTGTCCTCTATGTTGGTTGGGGTTCCGACTGGCATTAAAGTATTTGGGTGGGTGGCTACAATTTGGGGTGGTAAAATTCGGCTCACCACACCGATGCTGTTTGCGTTAGGGGGAATTATCAACTTTGTGTTTGCAGGCGTCACTGGTATTATGTTGGCATCTGTTCCGATTGATATTCATGTAAATAATACTTACTTTGTCGTAGGTCACTTTCATTACGTCATTTACGGGGCGATCGTCTTTGGTATTTATGCAGGAATTTATCACTGGTTTCCAAAAATCACGGGGCGCTTGTATTACGAAGGCTTAGGCAAGGTGCATTTTGTTTTGACTTTCCTGGGTACATTGCTGACCTTCTTACCCATGCACGCGGCAGGATTGATGGGAATGCCGAGGCGGGTGGCTTCTTATGATCCAGAGTTTGCTTTTTGGAATGTCCTGGCAAGTTTAGGCGGGTTTTTACTAGGCATTTCCACGCTACCGTTTATTCTCAACATGGTTAGTTCTTGGATTTTGGGTGAGAAGGCGGGCGATAATCCTTGGCGGGCGATCGGGCTAGAATGGCTAACTTCTTCTCCTCCTTCAGTTGAAAATTTTGAAGAAATTCCAACGGTGATTGCTGCACCCTATGGCTATGGCAGCAATGAACCTTTAGTGGCTGCGAACCCAAATCCCGGCTTAATTCAATCTACTTCTTTTCTAATCCAATCCCCTGAGTCGGAGGTACTATGACGGCAGAAAGAGCGATCGCGCAAGACGTTGAAGCTAGCGTCAGGCAGGAACAGGAGCATAATGAAGCGGATAACAGCAAGTTTGGCTTCATTGTGTTTCTATTGTCAGAAAGCGTTATTTTCCTGAGTTTTTTTGTGGGTTACATTGTCTACAAAACCACGGCGATCGATTGGTACCCACTGGGAGTGACGGGTCTTGACGTCAGCGCTCCCAGAATTAATACAATCGTTCTAGTTTCTAGCAGCTTTATCATTTACGTTGCCGAGCGCTATTTACACGATCAGAAGCTATGGGGATTCCGTCTGTTTCTGTTGGCAACCATTGCTATGGGAAGCTACTTCCTTTATGGACAAGTGGTAGAATGGCGCAGTTTATCCTTTGGCTTTACCTCTGGATTATTCGGCGGCACGTTCTATTTGCTCACCGGATTTCATGGTCTGCATGTACTGACTGGCATTCTGCTTCAGGGATTAATGCTAAGCCGATCTTTTTTTCCTGGGAACTATGACAATGGTTTTTTTGGAGTTGAAGCAACATCTTTGTTCTGGCATTTTGTCGATGTCATTTGGATTATTTTATTTGTTCTCATTTATGTGTGGCAGTAAGTTAGCAGCGTAGAGGAAGCACTATGATTGTTGATGATCAGCATTATGACGTCATTATTATTGGCACCGGAGCAGGTGGAGGTACGTTGGCGTACAGGTTGGCTCCAACAGGTAAGAAAATTTTAGTTCTAGAACAGGGAGAATTTCTTGAAAAAGAAAGCTCAGAATTAGTCGATACAGAGGTGTTTAAGAAAGAGCAATTTCATGCCCCCGAACAATGGTACGACAACCAGGGAGAACCCTTTTATCCGCAGACTAGCTATTCGGTGGGAGGCAATACCAAAATCTACAGCGGCGTTCTCATGCGGATGCGAGAACGAGATTTTGAGGAAGTGCAGCACCAAGACGGAGTTTCTCCGGCATGGACATTAACTTACCAAGACTTTGAGCCTTATTACACTGAAGCCGAAAAGCTTTATCAAGTTCACGGCAAATCTGATGATGACCCGACTGAACCGCCCCGTAGCGCCTCATATCCCTTTGCAGAGGTTGCCCACGAACCTCAGATTGAAGCAATTAAAGACGTTCTCTTAAAGCAAGGACTGCATCCTAGCTATTTGCCGCTAGGGTTAGGCGATCAGGGCAGAACTGACTCAGAAGATACGGGTATTAGTCCAGCTCTTAAGTACGCCAACGTTACGCTCAAAACTTCTGCTAGGGTTAACTGCCTTTACACTAACCCTTCTGGCTCTGAAATTAAAGCCGTTCAAGCAAAAATTGGTCAGCAATCTTATCTGTTTTTAGGCAGTATTATTGTGCTGTCCTGTGGTGCCATTAATTCGGCGGCATTACTGCTCCGTTCTGCGAATGAAAAGCATCCTAACGGCATTGCCAATGGCTCTGATGCAGTCGGGCGTCATTTGATGAAACAGCAACTGTCTGTTGTAGTGCAGGTGACTTCTGCTCCTAACTCAGGATTGTCTCAAAGAACGCTTGGACTCAATGATTTTTACTGGGGAGATGACCAATATCGTTACCCAATGGGGAACGTGCAAGAATCGGGCGGCATTCTGCAAGATGTTATCTTTTCTGAAGCCCCACCTGTCCTGTCGATCTTTACCCGGATCATGCCAGAATTTGGGCTAAGACAGCTGGCCACTCGCTCAATTGGGTGGTGGCTACAAACCGAAGATCTACCTAATCCTAACAACCGCGTGCAGCTATCGGGCGATCGCCTTTCTATTGACTACGAACCCAGCAACGTAGAAGCCCACGATCGCTTGATTTACCGATGGCTTGATGTCCTAAAGAAGGTGCAGGCGGAACAACCTTCTCGGTTCAACCGCAGCAGTGTTTTTCCACGCAGCGATATGCCAATTCAGGTAGTAGCTCACCAGTGCGGCACCTGTCGATTTGGCGCAGATCCTCAGACTTCGGTGTTAGATCTCAACTGTCGCACCCATGAAGTTAGTAATCTTTACGTGGTGGATAGTAGTTTTTTCCCGTCCAGTGCAAGCGTAAGTCCGGCACTTACCGTAATTGCCAATGCTCTGCGCGTGGGCGATCATTTGATTGAGCGTTTAATGAAATAATCGTTTAATGGGTATTGCTGAATTGCACGATGAATTGCAAAATTCGCCCTCACCCTAGCCCTCTCCCAAAAGGCTGCCGTGTATACACAAGTCCATCCAGAGCCGTTTTCAGAAACTTTTATATTAGACCTGTTGGGAAATAGGGGATAATGTTGGGAAGTTGCCAGGTATCCTCCTCATGCTGGATCTAGACCGCATTCTCAACCAAGATCGCCTGATGCGAGCGATGACAGGTCTCAATCGCAAAGCG
>Ga0335397_10009703_pt1 | contig 11991 bp, 12 predicted proteins | sample MAT04_FD_205740 | JGI IMG/M metagenome (GOLD analysis project Ga0335397, IMG submission 205740) | Freshwater microbial communities from Lake Fryxell liftoff mats and glacier meltwater in Antarctica - MAT-04 (spades assembly) (version 2) ...
CGCCGCGTGGCCGAGGTGCTGCGCGAGAGCGAACAGGTGCGCAACTTCACGCTGCAGCAGTGGCAGCAACTGGGCCGGCGCAGCCTGTTCGACGTAATGGGCGCCGAGACCGAGCACTACAGCCTGCGCGTGGCTTACGTGAATGCGCTGCACGACGTGCAGATGTTGAACGCCAACCTGCTGGCGCTCGGGCGGGGTGTATCGGAGTGGCTGCGCTGAGCGCGGCTTCACCCTTTGGAGACGGAGATGCCAACATGAAAGCCGTGATCCTGGCCGGTGGACAGGGCAGCCGCATCTCCGAAGAAACCGGCATGCGGCCCAAGCCCATGATCGAAATCGGCGGCAAGCCCATCCTTTGGCACAGCATGAAGATGTACTCGGCGCATGGCGTGAACGAGTTCGTCATCTGCTGTGGCTACAAGGGCTACATGGTGAAAGAGTACTTCGCCAACTACTTCTTGCACACGTCCGACGTGACGTTCTGCATGGTCAACAACACGATGGAAGTGCACCAGCGCCACGCCGAGCCCTGGCGCGTGACGCTGGTGGACACCGGCGAAGACACCATGACCGGCGGCCGCCTGCGCCGCGTGGCCGACTATGTGAAGGACGACGAGGCCTTTTGCCTGACCTATGGCGAAGGCGTGGCCAGTGTCGATATCGCCGCCAGCATCGCCTTCCACAAAGGCCACGGCCGCGACGCCACCATCACCGCCGTCATGCCCCCGGGCCGCTATGGCGCGCTGCAGATGGACGGCCGCAGCGTCTACGGCTTCACGGAGAAGCCGCGGGGCGAGGGCGGCATGATCAATGGATCAACCACTCGCGCACGATCATCCGCGGCTGCGTTCGTGGCCTGCACTTCCAGCGCCCGCGCCATAGCGAGACCAAGCTGGTGAGCTGCGTGCGCGACGCCGTGTTCGATGCCGCGGTTGACTTGCGCGCTGGCGCGCCCACTTACCCGCAGTGGCACGCCCTCACGCTCTCGGCCGACAACGGCTGCGCGCTGCTCATACCCGAAGGCTTCGCGCACGGGTTCCGGACCCTTGAGGACGAGGTCGCGATGCTGTACTGCCACTCCACGCCCCATGTCGCTGGTGCCGAGGGCGGGCTGCACGTGCTGGACGAGCGGCAGGCCATCGCTTGGCCGCTGCCCATGGCCGAGCTGTCGCCGCGAGACGACCAACATTCTCGTATCGACGCGGCCTTCGAAGGAGTGTCTGCATGAACTGCCGCCACTTCGGGCACGCCTTGTCGCTTCCCTTTCTCGACCTGAGAAACGCACCGCCCTCCAACGCCTACCTCGACGCCGCGGCCATGAACGCGCCCGAGACCTGGTACCCGCTGCGCGTAGAAGAAGCCCGCGCGGCCAAGGGGCTGCAAGCCGGCCTGGCCGGCGGCCTGGGCGGCAACGTCGGCACCACCGAGGCCGCGGACTATTCGCTGGGGGTGTCGATCAACTTGCCGCTGCTGAGCCCGGGCCTGGCCCCGGCCACGAGCTCGGCCCGCAAACGTGCCGAGGCGGCTTCAGCCCAGCGCGCCGAGGCCCTGGAGTCACGCCGCTTCCGCGTGGCCGAGATGCACGAGCAGACCCAGGCCAGCTTCGACCGCCTGCGCCGTGCCGGCGCCCTGCTGCGCGACACCGATCAGTTGCGCAACTTCATGCTGCAGCAGTGGCAGCAGTTCGGACGCCGCAGCCTGTTCGACGTGATGGCCACCAAGGGCGAGCACTACAACCTGCGCGTCAGTTATGTGAATGCGCTGCACGACGGGAAGCAGCTGAATGCTTTGCTGCTGTCGCTGCAGCGTGGCATCAACGAATGGCTGCGTTAGGCACCCAGCCCGGAGGCCACAGCAGCGTGAGCTTCGATCCATTGTCTGCTGCCACGTCTGCCGCCGTGGCCGTGCCGGTCCACCTGCACCAGATCGCCTTTTCCAAAGCTGCGCTGGCCGCGGTGGAGCCCGGGTACGCGGTACTGGACAACCTGGCCAACGAGCGGCCCGATTGGTACGAATACTGGCCCATTCGCAGATACCTGCAAACGCGCACGCTGGATGAAGGCGCTTGGTACGGTTTCTTATCGCCGAAGTTTGGCAGCAAGACGGGCCTGTCGCACGCGCAGGTGCAGGCTTTCGTGCGCACGCATGCGGCGCGGTCCGACGTGGTCATCTTCTCGCCGCAACCGGACATGGGCGCCTTCTTCCTGAACGTCTTCGAGCAGGCCGAGACCTTCGATGCCGGCTTCATTGACGCGGCCACGGACTTTCTGCAGGCCATCGGTCGGCCTGCCGGTCTGCGTCAGATGGTGATGGATTCGCGACAGGTCGTCTTCTCCAACTACTTCGTGGCGCGGCCCGCCTTCTGGCGCGAATGGCTGGCGTTAAATGAACAGTTGTTCGCGCTGTGCGAAGACACCGCAAGCCCGCTGCGCGATGCACTCGTCAAGCCCACCGCCTACAGCGGCGGTGCGCAGCGCAAAGTCTTCCTGCTGGAGCGTTTGGCGTCCTACCTGCTGGTCACGCAGCCGCGCTGGCGCAGCCGCGCTGCTGACCCCTTTACCTTTGCCTGGTCGACATCACGCCTCAGCCAGCACCGTGTGGAGGCCTTTATCAGCGACGCGCTGAAGGTGGCCATGCGCGAGCAGGGCTACCCGGAATACCTGCGTGCCTTTAGCGAGGTGCGCCAGCGCCTCTTCGGCACCCCGGGCTGAACGTCATGTTCGTACAACTGCCGCAGGCGCAAGCGCAGATCGACAGCCTGCTGGCCGAGCAGCGCTGGAACGACGCGCTGGCCAACCTGGTGGTTGGCGTGCACAACACACACCGTGACCCGGCCTGGCAGCACGGGCACCTGCACTACCCGGCCTTCGACCGTCACATCGAGCAACTCGCCCAGGTCGTGCCACAGGACGAAACGTCCCGATCAGCACGGGCGCTGCACGGCACACTGATTGTGGCCACCGAGCTGTACCCGGTGGGCGGCCATTCGCGCGTCGTCGCCGATTTGTTGCGCGAGGTCGAGCAACCCACGCTGGTGCTGACCGACCTGTTCGGCAACTACCGCAAGGTGCCGGACCACCTGAACTGGGTGCTGCAGGAGAACCCGCGAGCCACCGTGCTGGTGCTGCGGCAAAGCACGCTTTGGCTCAAATGCCTGGAGCTGCAGCGGCTAGCCCAGCGCTTGGCACCGCGCAACATCCTCTACCTGCAACACCATCAGGACCCACTGGCCTTCGTCGGCACGCTGGGCCATGCGGGATCGCGCAAGACGCTGGTGCACCACTGCGACCACAACCCCAGCTTGGGCGGCACATTGGCCGGAGTCGGACATGTGGACTTCACGCGAGAGCTGGCTGAGGTCTGCGAGCGCACGCTGCAGCGGCCCACGCTGGTAATGCCGCTGCACGTGCCAGACGCGGGCGTGCGCCGCTTTGCGGCCATCCAGGGCCGGGAGTGGTCGGTGGTGACTTCTGGCAGCCACATCAAGTTTGCGCGCGCAGGCAAGGTGGCGCTGCAGGCCATCGCCTGCACGGTGCTCAAGGCCTGCGACGGCCGCTTTACCCACATCGGCCCGCTGGCCGAGGACTGGCAAGTGGAGATCCGCGCCCACCTGGCGGCGCAGGGTCTGGACCCGGCGCGCTTTGTCACGCTCGGTCCCGTGCCATCGCTGTGGCAAACGCTGGCGGGGCTGGATGCGCATCTGTACCTGGGCTCGGCGCCGGCCGGCGGCGGCCGCGCGGCGATCGAGGCGCAGGGCTGCGGATTTCCGGTGGCCTTCTACCGCTCGGACATCGAAGCATCGACGACGCTGAAGGTCGACTCGGTCTACGCCAGCGCCACACTGGGCTGGGCCGGTCTGGATGACCTTCCGCAGTTGCTGGCCGACTTTCCGGGCCGGCAGGGTGCCTTGTCGGCCACGGCGCGCGCGCTCTACGACGCGCACTACGGGCGTCAGGCCTTCCTGGACGTGGTGCGACAGATCGCCGGCTGAAACTGCTTCAAAGACTGGCCAACACGTTGTGCAGTGCAGCCAAGACCTGCTGTGTCTGCGCCGCTGTCTGCACCGGGCTGATGGGCAGGCTCAGCACCTGCTGATGCAAAGCTTCGGAGATCGGCAAGCTTCCGCGCGCAAGCCCCAGCCCGGCATAGGCCGGCTGCAGATGCGGCGCCACTGGGTAGTGGATGACAGTGCCCACGCCTTGTTCAGCCAGGCCACGCGCCAGCGCGTCGCGCTGCGGATGGCGCACGACGAACAGGTGCCATACCGGGTCCATGTCCTTGGGCACAACCTGCAGTTGCAGCGGCCCGCCTTGCAGCGCCAGGCGGTAGCTGGCTGCGATGCTGGCGCGGTGCATGTTTTGCGCATCCAGCGCCGGCAGGCGCACGCGTAGCAGCGCCGCCTGCAGTTCGTCGAGCCGCGAATTGCGGCCGATGACCTCGTTGTGGTATTTCACCCGCGAGCCGTAGTTGCGCAGCATGCGGATGCGCTCCGCCACAGCCGGGTCGTTGGTGGTCACCGCGCCGCCGTCGCCCAGGGCGCCGAGGTTCTTGCCAGGATAGAAGCTCCACGCCACGGTATCGCTGTGGGCGCCGATGCGCTGGCCGCGGTAGCGTGCGCCGTGAGCTTGCGCGCCGTCCTCGACGACACGCAGGCCGTGGCGGGCGGCAATCGTCAGGATCGGCGCCAGGTCGGCCGTTTGGCCGTACAAGTGCACCGGCAGCAGCGCGCGTGTGCGCGGCGTGATGGCGGCCTCGATGCGCGCCGGGTCGATGTTGAAGGTGCCAGCATCGGGCTCGACCGGCACCGGTGTCGCACCCAGGTGGCTGACGGCCAGCCATGTCGCGATGTAGGTGTTGGCCGGCACGATGACCTCGTCACCGGCCTGCACGCCCACGGCCTGCAGCGCCAGGATCAGCGCGTCCAGCCCGTTGGCCACGCCGACGGCGTGCGCCGCGCCGCAGTAGTTTCCCCACTCGGCCTCGAACTGTTCGCATTCGCGGCCCAGAACATACAAGCCGGAATCGAGCACACGCTCGAAAGCCTCCAGCAGGCCCTGGCGCTGCTGCGCCATCACGCCTTGCAGGTCCAAAAAGGGCACCGGCGTGGGCAGGACGTCGCGCTTCACGTTGTCGACTCCAGCGCCGCCAGCGCCGCCAGCGCCGCCAGGGCGGCCAGGAACTCGTCGTAGCTGCGGATGTAGTCGCTGGCGTCGTAGAACTCGGACGCAAAGACCATCATTACCGCGTCCTGGCTGTGTTTGTACTGGATACCCCAAGTCATAGGCGGCAGGTACAGGCCGCGGTTGGGGGCGTCCAGCGCCACTTCAACGCGCTGCTGACCGTCGTCAGCCACGACCGAGATCTGCCCGCGCACGCAGACCAGGAACTGGTGGCAGCGGTGGTGTGCATGCTCGCCGCGCACCTCGCGCCCGGGCACGCCGAACACGACGAAATAGCGTTTGGGATCGAAGGGCACGTCGCGCCGGAACTCGCCCACCGTGAGATCACCGCGCAAGTCCATGATCACCGGCATGTTGTGCACCGTGACGCCTTGGACGCATGTCGTGACTAGACGCGATTCGCGGTCGTCCACGGCGCGTCGACGGGTGCTCAGGACCGGCGGCGCTGCGTTGGCGTAACCGACGATGGCAGCTGGGTTGCCTTCGACGATGGCGCCCGGCGGCACCGAGCGCATCACCACTGAACCCGGCCGCACCCGCGCCTGGCGGGCCACGGTGATGCCGGCGGCCACCACCGCGTTGGCGCCGATGAAGGCACCGTCTTCCACCATGGCCGGGCCGACACCGGGCTCGGCGTCAGCAAAGGCCACGTTTGGACCGATGTACACCGCCACGCCCAGCCGCGTGCCGCTGGCCAGGTAGGCGCCGCTGCGCACGATGCATCCATCGCCCATCTGCACGCCGGGCTCCAGGTGGGCCTGCGGATCGACAACGGCGGGGGCTGGCGCGGCAAGCAGCGCGTGGGATGGCAGGTGAGATGGCAAATCACGGGCGGACATCGGCGGGCTCTCCGGGAAGGCTTGGTGTTGGTGTGTGCTCAGCGCACCAGCCGGGCTCGCACGCCCAGGTTGGCCTGCATCTCCACTGGCAGTTCATCGCCCAGGTGGTTGAGCGCCCAGATCAGTTCTGGCGAGTGCTGCAGCATCATCCCGTTGGGCAATGTCTTCAGGAAGAAGCCTTGGCGCTCCACCGGTTCGAAGCCAGCCTCGCGCAGGTCCGCTTCCAGCAGCGCCAGGCTGTACACACGCTGATGGCCGACCAGATGGTCGCGCGGGCTCAAGGTGTCGAGCGCGGGTTGGAGGCCCATGCGCACTGCCAGGCGGCGGTGCAGTGAATCGCGGTTGGGCACGATGACCACCAGCTCGCCGTCTGGCTTCAGCCATTGGCGCAGCGACCGTGCTAGCGCCACCGGGTCGTCCACATGCTCCAGCACGTGCAGCGCCAGCAGCTTGTCGCAGAGCAGCGCGGGCTGATAGTCCTCAAACATCGCATGCACGGCCTCCACCTGTGGGTGTTGCCGGCGCAGCGGCTCCACCAAGCTGGCCGCGCCTTCGACCACCGTGTAGTGCGCCGCGGCTGCCGACAGGCGTGCCGTGGTGATGCCTTCGCCGTAGCCCATCTCGATGACGCGGTCGGTGGGCGCGATCAGGCTCTTCAGCCAGTGGCAGCAGTGCTCCTGGCAGATGTCCTCGATGAACTTGTCGGGTACGCCCTCGTTCAGGTGGTAGGCCGCGGCAATGCGTTCGAGTTCTTCGCTGGTGGTGTTCATGTGAGTTCCTCGGCAATCTTCAAGCCCTGGACGAGCTGGTCATTCAGTGAGGCCACGCCGTAACCCAGCAGGTTGCCGGTGAGGGCGATGCCGGGCAGCGCGGCTTCCAGCCGGTTGTGGGTGGCGTCGAAGGTGGTCACGGCGGGTTCTGTGGGCAGCGTGAGAGCGTTGCGCGCGGTGATGCACTTGAGCATCTGCACGGCCGCCGGGTCGTCCACCTGCAACAGCGAGCGCAGCTCCAGCGCCAGCGCATCTTCGGCCGACAGGCCCGGGTGCTGGCGGGCCAGGCGGTCGGGGCCTGCCTCGACGGTCACGCGGTGCCAGGCGCAGTCGATGCCGGCGAGTGTGTCCTGGTCGGTCAGTCGGTAGCTGGCATGGTCTTCGTCCACCACCATCTGGCAGCCGGTGGCACGGCCGATGGCGTCCGCCCGCACGCGCGCAAACGCCACGCACACCGAGGCCGCCGGCCCGGGCGGCGCCAGCTTCAGGCCCATCAGGGCATGGCAGCGGTCGGTAGGCAAGCCCAGCGCCACGGAGCCGGCGGACACCGTCGTGCCGCCGTCCAGCGTGAGCTGCAGGCCGCTGCCGACAGGGGCCAGCGCCGTCAGCGCTTCGTGGCGCAGCGTGACGCCGGCGGTGGCTTGCAGCACCTCGCGTAGGTCGCGCACCAGTTGGCCGGCAAAGCCGCTGCGGGGCATCCAGAACGGGTACTCGGTCAGGCCTGTAGGCTGGCCGAGCAAGGCGGCGCGCAGGGTTTCCGGGAAGAAGAGCGGCGCCCACGCCGCACGGTGGTAGCGGGCCAGGAAGTCGGCCGAGCCCACGCCCATGAGCTTGCGCACGAAGGGCTCGATGTAGCGCGCGTGCAGCGGCCCGCCGTGGTTGAGCTCGGCCGCCTGCGCGTAGCTCAACGTGTCGTAGGCGGCGCCCTGCACCTTGTGCGCCGGGTGGCGCGGGTCGTGCAGCGCCACGGCGTCGGGGCCCGGTATTGGCGCGTGGGCGAAGACGTCCAGGCGGTTGGCGATCAGGTAGTCGGGCACCACCCGGCCCAGCACGCGGCACTCGGGCGTGGGCACCCGGCGCAGTGCCTGGTGGCTTTCCATCCAGCCGGCGGCCAAGTGGCCGAAGCGCGTCCAGTCGTTGCGCACGCCGCTGCGGTATTGCCGCAGGTCTGCGCAGGGCGTGGCCGAGCGCACCTGCTCGAGCATCACCATGCCGATGTCAAAGTCCAGCCCCTGCACGGTGATGCCGGCAAAGTGCGCGCCGAGCGGCCGGCCGTCGCTGAACAGCGTGACGCGGCGGCCGCGCCGCGCGAGCTCGCTGGCGGCCACCAGCATCGCCAGGTTGTTGCCGACGAGGGTGATGTCATGCACTTTGTGTCTCCTGGGCGTCTTGCGCACGCGCGTGCACCCACAGTTCCGAGCCCAGCTCTGGCAGCCACTGCACCAGGCGGTCCAGGCCGTCGAGCATGGCGAGCGTCATGAAGCCCAGGTCCACCAGCTGCTGCATCTGCCCGTGGGTGAAGGGCTTGACGAACAGCGTGCCGCCTTCGTGCACATGCAGTCGTGCGACCGCCAGGGCCGCGCGCAGCGATGCGGCGTCGTAGATGGCGGCGCGCTGCTGCATGAGCTGCTGCGTTTGAGAGGGCGTGGCGGGGTCTGGTATCAGGCCCATAGCCACGGCCAGCAGGCGGTGCAGCGAGCGCGCGTTGGGCACGTTCACGTGCACCACGGTGCGCGGCCCGCACAGGCGGCGCACGGCTTTCAGAAAGACCTGGGGGTCCGGCACTTCGTGCAACACGCAGCTGACCACGATCAGGTCATAGGCCTCGGCCGCGGCGTCGAAGTGCTCCAGGTAGTCAGCCGCCACGCGCACGTCGGGGCGGCCGGCGGCCAGGCGCCGCGCGTTGGCGGCAAAGGCCGGCGTGGGCTCGACCACGGTGCAGGCGGTTCCCGGCAGATCGGTGAAAAGCGGGCGCTCGCCGCAGCCGACTTCCAGCAGCCGCGCCGGGGCGAGCCGCGCGATCTGCGCCAGCACCAGGCGGCGGCGGAATTCGATCTGCAGCGGCTCGAAGGGCAACGCGCGGTATTGCCGTGTGTAGTCGGCGAGGTCTCGGCCCGCGGCTTGTGCGGGCGTCAGGTGAGGGCTCACGGCAGCTCGAGCGTCATTCGAAGCTTCAGCGATTCGCCAAAGCCCAGGCCGCCCTTGAACTGCAGCAGCCCGAAGTTGGTGTCGGTGTCGACGGTGGAGGTGCCCACATCGAGCTGCGCGATGCCCTGCGTCTGGCAGTGCGTGTGGATGGCGTCGGCCAGCGCCACCACGGGGCTGAGCTGGGCGTAGCCCGGGCGGTCACCCCAGTAAAGGACGTACAGCACTGCGGGCGACAGCCGCAGGCACAGCGCCGCCGCGGCCTGTTCCGCGCCCGCCTGGCAGCTGAAGAGCTGCAGCGCCTTCGGAAACTGCGCCGACATGGCCTGCAGCGCCTGCAGGCTCATCGACATCGTGTGGCCTTTGGCGTGGCGGTTGGCGGCCAGCGTCTCGTACACCTGTGGCAGCGCCTCCAGCGGCAGCGCGGCGCTCACGAACCCCTCGCGCTGGCACTTGCGCAAGCGCTTGACATTGCCGTAGCTCATGCGCTCGGCCAGCGGCCTTGTATCGATGTCCAGGCTCTGGTTCAGGTCGCACTGACTGATTCGGAAGCCGCGCGTGCGCAGCAGGTAGGTCTGCAGTGAAAAGCGCTGCGGATCGTGCGCCATCGGCGCCGGCAAAATCTCCACGCGCCGCGCGCCGCGGGCGGCCAGCCGGGCCATGGCGGCGTCATGAAAGGCGAAGAGCTGCTCGGCGCGCAGCCCGTCCGCCCAGGCGTAGCCGGCAAAGGTACCGCGGCCGGGGCTGCGCCAAAGGCCGTCCGCAGCGGGCGTGAAGTGCACGCTGGCCAGCACTTGGTTGCCTTCGGCCCACTCGAAGAACAGGCCGTCACCGCCTGCGTGCAGGCGGTGAAACGCGGCCTGATGGAACAGGCTGCCCAGGCTGTCGCCGTGGTAGCGGTTCTCCAGAAGTTCGGCCTCAGCCATGTGTCGCGCTCATGCCACCAGTAGGCCCCGGAGGAGCGCCCGCAGAAGGCCGGAAAACGCGGCGCCTTGCAGGCCAATTCGGTCTGCAATGCGCCAGCCGCGGCCTTAGGACAGCAGTCCGATGAGATTGCCGTGGTCCATCTCGGTGCTCACGCGGGGCGTCAGGTCGAGTTCAACGATGCCGAATTCGGCCAGGCTGTGCAGCTCGCCGGCGTCGGTGCTGCCGTCGTGGTTGGCGTCCACCCAGAGCCGCAGCTCCTTCCAGTGCGCGTCGCTGGCGTCGAGCTTGGCGTCGTGGTTGCTGCCCTCCAGCGCCATGGCCGCAAAGCCATGGCCGGCGCGGCTGCCGTCGGGGCGCAGAGTCTCCGCGCCATACAGCTCGGTGCCGTCGTTGATGACGCCGTCGTGGTTGCAGTCGCGGACCAGCAACGCGTCGCCGCCCGTGGCCCAGCCCCAGCGCGCCTGGGTGCCGGTGCCCAGCAGATCGAAGTTCACGCCGTCTGCAGCCGCCAGTGTCTGGATGCCGTTGCCATTGAGGTCCAGCACGATGGGCGTGGCGATGATGAAGGCATCGAGCTGCGCCGCGGACAGCAGCCGAATCGATTCCGCACCCAGCGCCGTGATCTGCGCCGTGCTCATGACCAGGATGTCGCGCGGCTCCAGCGCCTGGATCTGCCGTGGGCCGAGCGCCTGCACCTGCAGAGCGCTCAGCGCCGGCATCACCAACGGACCCTGCGCGGCCAGCGCATTGACCTGAACCGCGCGCAGGTCGGCGGGGTCCAGCGCCGACCACTGCGGCAGCGCCAGCGCCTGCAGCTGCGCCGAACCCAGGGGCGAACGGCGTCGTGGTCAGCGCATTCAGGTCGCCCTCGGACAGCTCGGCCAACTGCCGGGGCAACAGCGATGCAACCTGGGCGGTGCTCAGGCCGGCGAGCTGTTCGCCGCTCAACGAATCGAGCTGCGCTTTGCTGAATGCGCGCAGGTTGGCACTGCCCAGGGCGCGCAGATCGGCAGTGTCCAGGGCCTGCAGTTGGTCGGTAGTGAGCGCGCTGGCCTGTGCTGTGCGCAGGGCGACTAGTTGGCCGCTGCTCAAGCCCGCCAGAGCCTGCGGCGCCACGCCGACGAGTTGCGCGGTGCCTAGCGCTGTCATCTGCGCCGTGCCCAGCGCTGCCAGTTGCGCACCGGTGAGTTGGCCGAATTGCTCGCTGCTCAAAGCGTCGAGCTGCTGGCCGGACAGCGCCCGCACGGCTGCCGTGGACAGGCTGCGCAGGTCGTCGCTTTCCAGCGCCGCCAGTTGCGCCAGCCCCAGCCCGCGCACCTGGGCGCTGCCGGTAGCCGCGAACTGTGCGGGTGTCATCGCATTCAGGTCGGCGGTCTCCAGGCTGCACAACTGCGCCGTGCCGAGTGCGGCCACCTGTGCCGCGCTGAGTTGCGCCATCTGCTCGTTGCCGAGCGCTGCCAGTTGTTCGGTGGACAACGCGCGCAGGCCCTGGGATTCGAGATGGGTGAGCTGCACCGTCGTCAAGCCGCCTATCTGGCGTGTGTTCAGCGCCGCGAACTACGCTGTGCTGACCGCGTTGAGGTCGGTCATGCTCAGCCCGCGCACCTGGGTCGGGCTCAGTCCGGCGATTTGTGCCGTCGTGAGCTGGCTCATCTGGTCGGAGGTCAGGGCATCAAACTGTGCCGTGCTGAGCGCGCGCAGGCTGGCCGACGACAAGGCCCGTAAATCCTGCGACTCCAGATGGGCGATCTGCGTGGTGCTCAGGCCGGCCAGTTGTATCGAGGTCAGCGGGGCGAACTGCGACGTGACCAAGGCGTTGAGGTCGTTGGTAGCCAGGCTGGCGAGCTGGCCCGCACCGAGCGCACGCACCTGGCCGGTGCTGAGCGCTGCCAGCTGCAAATCGTTCAGGGCGGCCAGATCGGCGCTGTCCAGCGACGCGATCTGCGCCGTGGACAGGGCCGCGACCTGGCTCTCGCGCAACTGCGTTATCTGCTCACTGCCCAGAGCGCCGATCTGGGCGGTGGACAAGGAGCGCAGCACGGCCAGGTCAAGTGCGCGCAGGTCTGCGAATTCCAGCGCCGCCATCTGGGCCATCGTCATGGCGCCGACTCGCGCGGCCCACAGCGGGTT
>Ga0335397_10009708_pt1 | contig 11989 bp, 10 predicted proteins | sample MAT04_FD_205740 | JGI IMG/M metagenome (GOLD analysis project Ga0335397, IMG submission 205740) | Freshwater microbial communities from Lake Fryxell liftoff mats and glacier meltwater in Antarctica - MAT-04 (spades assembly) (version 2) ...
CAAAAGTGGTCTGCATGGCTGCGTAGGGGGTTGACTCTGGCGGCTTGGAGTGCGGGAATAGTCTTCGTATCTCACATCAAATATCCCAACGGTGTAGGATTTTCAGTTGACCGCAGCGACATCATCTTGATGGTACTTGCAAATATGGCCGTTTTCGGGTCGCTAATTTGGCTGTTTACTCGTTCAAATGTGTGGCTGCGAGTAGGAATTTTGGGCTTGTTGTTAGCGGCGCGACTGTCTTCTCCGGCTGACGGTTGGGTTAAGTTAGTTTGGTCGTCATCCCCTGCAACTTGGCTGTTTCAATTTGATTATTTGAAATATTTGTTTGTGGTGATTCCCGGTACAATTGTCGGGGATTTACTGAATCGGTGGATAGAGTATTATTCGCCGCCAGAGTCGAGTTATGCGAAGTGGAATAATTGGCGCTATTTTAGCATTCTGGTTTTGATGTTTGCGGTTAATTTAATCTTGTTAATTGGACTGCAAGCTAGATGGGTTTGGCAGACTTCGCTAGTGACGCTGATGCTGTGTTTGTGCGGTTGGGTTTTGTTGAAAAAACCCGGTAACGTCACGGAAAATTTATTGAACCAGCTTTACAAATGGGGGTTTTATTGGCTGGTTTTGGGTTTGCTGTTTGAGCCTTATCAAGGGGGAATCAAGAAAGATTCGGCGACGATGAGTTACTTTTTTGTAACGTCGGGAATGGCAATTTTTCTGTTGATTGGGTTGACGATAATTATCGATGTGTTTCAGAAGAGATGGTTTTTGCAGTTGTTTATTGATAACGGTGTGAATCCGATGATTGGCTATGCGGGATTTGCGAATATTATCTGGCCGATTCTGGTTTTAACTAAATGGGAACCGGTGATTGTTGAGATGACTTCAAGCAATCCGTTTATGGGGTTTTTGAGGGGTTTTGGATATACGGCGATTTTGGCGTTAATTGTGATGGGATTTACCAGGTTGAAACTATTTTTGAGAACGTGAGATAATTAAAGGGCGAGAACATCTTCACGTTTGGTAAAGATAATTTCCTCATCGGCTTGCCTAAATTCAATATTAAACTTATCAAACACAACTTCTCGCCCTAAAAGCATGACATCTGCTGTATTATTTTGTATCCAAGCAGTAGGAACCATCAAAGTTTGTCCGTCAATTGTCATTTCAATCTGTCGCAAAACATACTCAACACTTCCCCCAATTGTTTGACCTATTGATATGTGTTCTCCATCCGCTAAGGCATATCCCAAATCTTGACCTGCTTTCAATGAGATTATACTAAAATCAGCCCCTGAATCTACGACCATAGTAGCATTGATTGCTAAATCTTTATGCTTGAGATTTACTTGATAGGTAGGCGACCACTCATGGGTGCTGACCGTGCGGAAATAAATCGGTAAAATCACAATAGAGGCTGTAAAACCAGGAACTAAGTAAATAGAAAAAATCTCTCCTGATGATTGTGCTAAATCTAAAACTTCGCGCAAGTTTTCACTATTCGCGATTGTGCCGTTAGCATTGTAAGCAACATATTGATGGGCATACTGTTTCAATTGCTGGCGATTGCGGTTCAGCCATTTCAGCATGGCGCGGCTTTCGCTTTGAGAAGGAGTTTTGTTCATAGATTATGCTGTTTTTCACTGTGAATATTTGCCTACGGGATACCGGAGATTAGGCATTTATGAAACTGACTTGAGAATGCCACTTTCTAGCTGATAAATTGCTGCCATAATTCCAGTTTCAGGATTTGTGAGCAGGGATTTTTTGACATCTTTCAAGTATTCTACAATGTGTGCCCGCAAAATCGGTCTTTCTACTGTGACTGTGTGATTGTAATCCCACAAATCCCAGATGATAATGCCGATGCCGACAATCGGGTCGATTAAACCTACTCCCAACTGACTTGCAACTGTACCGCCTGTTTTTGTAGCTATTTTGGCTGCGGCTTTGCTGGCAGCTTTTGCCGTAACTTTACTGCCGACTTTGGCTGCCATTCCTAATATTAATGGTTTAGCAATCAAGTAACCGCTGCCGCCAACTAATACTTTTAATGAGAAATTAGAGAGGTTTCCTTGGTCGCTAATTGTGGTGGCAATATCGTTGAGATGTTTGTCCCAATGTACTTGCGGTATGTTATAATTATTTTGAACTACTTTGACATTTTTGCTAACTTCGGCTATGTACAAGTTAGCAGTATCTTGAGTGATTAATTGAAATCGCAGTTGAGCGTTTTTGGGAACCAGCACGCGGTTAGCAAATTCTCTTTGGAAGTCTTCGGTTAATTTTTCGGAAACAGCTTGAGATGCTGCTGTCATGTCAAATTTGTTGAATACGGCTGATTTTACGAAGGTGAAAGGGACTGTAAACTCCATCTTTTTTTGATTGAAATAATCGAAGTACCAATCGAGGAAGTTGTTGTCTACTCGTGTAATAACTTCGGTTTCCCATTTGTCCAATTCTTTTGATGCAAAAGCTTCGGCTGTTACGTGGGATTGTTGGATGGCGTTTTTAATGTCTTGGTTGACTTTGCTGAAATCGTGGGGCGGGGAGACTACAACGGCTGTGGTTGCAGTATTTGTTAGGGACTGGGATATGAGAAAGTTACCTAATAGGGGAATTATGACTACTAGAATCACGATCGTCCAAATCATCGGTGTCACGGTTTTGATAAACTGAGCTATAACCTTGAGGCGCTCTGTTTTTTCTGAATAGGTAGTTTTTTCGTTGTCCTGATTCATGGCGGTTCCTTAATTGATGAGAATTTCTGGCTAGTTTTGATTATAGGCGGCGTTTTGTGCGATCGACCTACGAGCCTATGGCCTGGTATTCTGGAATAGTGGGGGAAAGTACGCGCTAGCGCAGCTATCCGACACAAAATCGCCAGTTTTTTATTCTTGACTGCATAGAAATTAAAGTGGTACTATTTTTGAATATATTTCAACCTGTTAATATGACCTTAGATCCTTTTCTCAGCAAGCTAGCAGCCATAAATCAAGCTTTATCTTCCCTGTCAGCAGAAACCTGCACCGCGCCCGGATGCAATCAAGCAGTTTCAAAACCCGGTTACAAATTATGCTACGAACATTGGAAAGCTAACAACGCTCAACCCGTGTCAGCGCCCAAACCTAAACCCCAACAACCCTCTTCCCCCTCACTTCTGTCCGCTACCAGCATCAGCGATAAACTAGAAATATCAAAGCACAAAGTCAACCCAATTTTAGCAGAGTTAGGATTAGTAAACAAAGAGCGCAACGGCTGGGTAGCAACTAAGCGGGGGATTGGTTTTGGGGCGGTGCAAAAAATTTACCCTCAAGACAACACTCCTTATGTGCTTTGGCCAGAATCTATACTAACAAATCAAGTTTTTCTGGCGACTCTTGAGAGTCTTAAAGGTGAAAATTCAGAACAGAGCAAAACAGAAGTAAACACAAAGCTAGGGTTCCGCGAGAAGTTTCGGGCGAGTGCACAGCATCGAACAACCGACGGTCATTTTGTGCGGTCTAAAGCTGAAGTTTTGATTGATAATTGGCTTTATATGGCGGAGCTAGTTCACGCCTATGAACGCCGACTACCGATAGAGGAAGAAGCTTACTGTGACTTTTATGTTCCTGGGGGAAAGGTGTATATTGAATACTGGGGATATGAGAACAACCCGGAGTATGCGGCGCGCAAGAAAGTAAAGCAAGAACTATATCAGAAGTACGAACTCAACCTGATTGAGTTAACAGATGAACACATCAAGAATTTGGATGATTATTTACCTAGAATGTTATTAAAATTTGGCGTAATTGTAAATTGATTTAAAAGTGCGATCGCACTTTTCATCAGCGTTCATCTGCGTTAATCTGCCTGTATCAGCGGTTGACCAAAAAATCAAAGAGCGATCGCCCTTTACCGCCCCTCAAACGCGATCGTCCTGATAGGATTATATTTTATATTTTAGCCAGCCTTACTCAACAAAGCTAAAATATATTGTTCAATACTAACTCCTGCGGTTTCAGCATTGTCTGCTAAACTCCGGCGCAGAGATTTAGGGATTTCCAACGATAAACTTCCGCTATCTTCAACCTCCGTTAAAGGTAAAGGAATCTCATGCCCGCACTCATAAGCAGTCTCTATCCACAATTCCCTAGCTTCCTCAATGTTCTCCATCGCTTCTGACAAAGTTTCCCCCACAGACATACAGCCCGGAAGGTCTTTGATTATCGCCGTATAACCTTCGGATTCTGGATAAAAAATGATAGGATACTTCAGGCTTAAGTAATAATCTAACACCATTTTTTCAAAATTTGTGTAATTTTTTACACTCGCTCGCGGTGGTACAGGTGCGTCGCTGTGAGATTGTCGATAGGTAGCTAGGGATTGTTCGTCGCGACGCACCCTACAACTTAAGCCACTTGCTCAACATTGAGCCGCCCTTCAACCCGCTCATATTCATCTTCAAGCAGCCAAAGCCTCGCTTCCTCATAGCTAGAACAAGCAAAAACAATCTTATAGTCTTCAGTCGGGTCAAAAATGCAAAAATTATTTTTATCATCACCGAGCAACATCAAAACATAAGGAGGAACAGAGGTAGGGTCAACCCATATTTCTGTAAACTGCCAGTTATTTGCTAGGTTGAGTACGGGGGATGACATGATATTTATCTCCTATCACTTTAATTTCACCGTAATGTAAAGGAATTTGGCTGCCATCACTCTCAATTCTATAACCAATTGGGCTGGCAAAGTAGAGTCCATATCGTTCGTGATTGCGAATAATGCCTGTGAATTCCCCATTTTCTATTATGGCTTGTGCCACCCTAATCATTGTAGCTTCATTGTTAAATACATGAGCAGATCCCCCTCGCTGCAATAACCTTTGCATTTGTAGTGTATCTGGGAGATGCTTGGCAATATGTCTATTGTCTATAGTTAGTTCACGGTTAATACCACTCATTTAATCTGAAAATTTCAGTAATTTTTTAATTAAAACCCGGTTTCTTGGAGAAACCGGGTTTTAATTCAAAGCTAAAAACGATTAAACCTTCGCTTCATTCTTCACCAAATTACCCCAGCCCAAATCCTTCAGCGAATTATTCCGGCGCAGGGGACGAGTCACCAACTCCAAAATATCCCGCGCATTACCAAAGCCGTGAATCTGAGCAAAAGTAAACTCAACAGACCACTTAGTATTAATCCCGCGCGCTTCCAAAGGATTAGCGTGAGCCATACCAGTAATCACCAAGTCAATATTCTGCGCGTAAATCCGCTGCAACTGATTGTAATTGTCTGGTTTCTCCACAATCCGAGGCGTAGGAACTCCCATCTCGTGACAAGTTTTTTCTAACAGCGCTAACTCGGCTGCTTGATAGCGCTTGTCCATGTAAGGAATGCCGATTTCTGGGCAAGTCATGCCGCAGCGAATCAAGAAACGTGCTAGGGAAATTTCTAGCAAATTGTCGCCCATAAAGAAGACTGATTTGCCGCGAATTATTTGCAGGTAATCTTCCAAACCTGCCCAGATTTGCGCTTCTCTTTCGTCCAAACCTTTGGGTTCGATGCCCAAAACAGAGCAAATCTTCTCAATCCAAGCGCGAGTTCCGTCCGGGCCGATGGGGAACGGAGCGCCTATTAATTTGCACTTACGACGGCGCATCAAGGTGCTGGCTGTACGCGATAAAAATGGATTCATTCCCGATACATAATAGCCTTCTTCCAAGACAGGCAATTCTGTGTAGCGCTTGGAGGGAAGCCAACCGGAAACTTTGATTCCTTGCTTCTTCAATTCTAGGGTTAGTTGAGTGACAACTGGGTCTGGTAAGGAACCGAAAAGTACCAGGGGTGTGTGCTTGACATATTCGGATTCATCTGCTGCAACTTCCTCTTTTTTCTTGCCGAAGTTCAGCAGTTGAGAGATTGCATTGCGTTCTTGTTTCTGAGATTCCATCACGGGCGCTTTCTCAGGGCATTTAGCAGCCATCGCTGCTAAAACGGTATCTTCCCCTTGAGTGAAAGCGTAATCTAAGCCGTTAGCGCGGGCTGTGACGATGGGAATGCCGATTTCTGCTTCGAGTTTGGGTGCTAACCCTTCCAAGTCCATTTTGATGATTTCGGTGGTGCAGGTACCGATCCAGACAATTACGCTGGGGTTACGATCGCGCTTAATTTGCAAACACAGCCGCTTTAATTCATCATAATCGTTTAATTGAGCGGAAATATCGCCCTCTTCCAACTCAGCCATCGCATAGCGGGGTTCGGCAAAAATCATCACGCCCATTGCGTTTTGCAAGAAATAGCCGCAAGTCTTGGTACCGATGACTAGGAAAAAGCTGTCTTCAATTTTTTGATAAAGCCAAGCTACGCAGCTAATCGGACAAAATGTGTGATAATTGCCTGTTTCGCATTCAAAGTTTAAAGCTTGGGGTTCGGTAGTAGTAATAGCAGTCATATTTCAAGTGTTCTCCCTTTAAATTGTTTTTAGTCTCAAACTGGACAGGCGCGCGATCGAGTAAATACTTGTTTTGTGCGATCGCATCTCTTGCTGCGGACAAGCATAGGTTTTTTTTCGTCTCGAAGGAGAACAGGTGCAGCGGCGAGAAAATCTCTGTTTTGTGCGATCGCGCTTTTCTGGCACCCAACAATAATAGAAATACCTAGTTTTGGCGTAATTCCTCTGACAATATAGATGCAGCCAACTGAATATTTCTGCCGCCGCAGCATCCCAAATTGAATTTCAAAAATTAGGTGCGAGGAGCTACAATCTCTCACAGCAGGGAGAGCCTTGTTTCTCAACTCGCTAAGCTAAAAACCCTTTTGATAGTTGTGAGTTTGAGTTAATTAAAAATTAACAACTCGCAACTCACAACTGACAAATAGAGCGGACAAATTTCAGACTGGGATAGCCTTGGGCGATCGCAACAACCTCATTTAAAATCAGACAAAAAACCCGAAATTTCTTCATCTTCATCATCGACATCCAAATCGCCGAGACCTAGAGCATCTAAGTCATCTTCATCAGGATCTCCGGTAGTTGCTTCCCCCAGATCGTCAAGTCCGAGATCGTCGAGGTCATCGTCATCAGACAGAGAGAAATCGTCCATACCGTCATCGTCCAAGTCGCCCAGATCCAAATCTAGGTCTAGGTCATCTGAAGTCGATACCCCAAACGGATCGGGTATTTCTTCGGCGACAAAATCTGGATCTTCTTCTCCAAATGGATCGGATATCGCCGCGTCGAGGTCTCCAGAGGTCAAAGTCCCAAATTGTGAGGCTTCTTCCTCATCATCATCGCCCATATCGAAACCGTCCAAAGCCGAGGCTTCTTCCTCATCGTCATCGTCGAGGTCGAAACCGCCCAAAGCCAAGACTTCTTCTTCTTCCTCATCATCGAGGTCGAGACCGCCCAAAGCCAAGACTTCTTCTTCTTCCTCATCATCGCCGAGGTCGAAGTCAGATAAGGCATCTTCCTCATCATCGCCGAGGTCGAGACCGCCCAAAGCCGAGGCTTCTTCTTCCTCGTCATCGCCCATATCGAAGTCAGATACGGCATCTTCCTCATCGTCGCCCATATCGAAGTCAGATAAGGCATCTTCCTCATCATCGCCGAAACCGAGACCGTCCAAAGCCTCGGCTTCTTCTTCCTCATCGTCGCCCATGTCGAAGTCAGAGACAGCTTCTTCCTCATCATCGCCCATGTCGAAGTCAGAGACAGCTTCTTCCTCATCATCGCCCATGTCGAAGTCAGAGACAGCTTCTTCCTCGTCATCGCCCATGTCGAAGTCAGAGACAGCTTCTTCCTCAAACTCATCGAAGGATTCCTCCTCGGAACTCAGTGCATTAGCAGCCACCAGACCGGCGACTCCGGCGACTCCCGCGACTACTCCGGCTGCTAATACCGCACCGCCCAATTGATTAGATTTCGCATCAGCGGGTGCAGCAGTTGCTGTGGGAGTTGCTGCGGGTGCAGCAGTTGCTGTGGGAGTTGCTGCGGGTGCAGCAGTTGCTGTGGGAGTTGCTGCGGGTGCAGCAGTTGCTGTGGGAGTTGCTGCGGGTGCAGCAGTTGCTGGAGTTGCTGCGGGTGCAGCAGTTACTGTTTGAGTTGCTGCGGGTGCGGGAGATTCGCCTGCAGTCTGCGGCGCGGTATTTGAGGGCATACCCAGCGCCATGTCGGGGTCAAAATTTAGCCCCAACACTTCGATCAGACTGTCTGCATCCGGCTTGAGTTTTGAGAAGGGCAGCATTAGTTGCTGGAGTTCCGGCTCCAGGGCAGCCGCAATTCCCAGGATGAGGTAAGAAACAGGCCTTTTCCCGCCGTCGGGTGTAGTGACCGTGTTGTCAGCCGTCATGTGCAGGAGCAGCCAAGCGCGATTCGTCTGGTAGTAGTCCAACCACTTCTGTTTCAGAGCAACTGAAAAAGTATCAAAAAAAGCCATAACCTCTTTATCCTCATCCTGATCGCTAGACGTATTAAACCATCATCAGGTCTAGCTCATCTTCCTCCTTCTTGACCACCGGTTGCACAGGATTTAGATAAAAATCTGATAGCAAGGAGAATAGTTCGCGATCGGGCGTGTCGTTGGGCACTACTCCTTCAGGCATTGCCAAAATCTGGTCGGCGATGTTGAGGTAGTAATCGCAGACGTAGTTTAGGGATGGATCGCTTTCGGCCATCTCAAACAATGTTTTACCTTTGACGCGAGAAACGCGGATGTCTTCAATCAGGGGCAGCACTTCCAGCACCGGCATGGGTACGGTGTCGATGTACTTGTCAATCAAGTCGCGCTTGGAGGTGCGGTTGCCAATTAAACCGGCGAGTCGCAACGGGTGAGTGCGGGCTTTTTCGCGGACTGAGGCGGCGATGCGGTTGGCGGCAAATAATGCGTCGAACCCGTTGTCGGTGACAATCATGCAGTAGTCGGCGTAGTTCAAGGGGGCTGCAAAACCGCCGCACACTACGTCGCCGAGCACGTCGAACAGGATGATGTCGTATTCCTCGAAGGCATTGAGTTCTTTGAGCAGTTTAACGGTCTCTCCGACTACGTAGCCGCCGCAACCAGCTCCTGCGGGGGGGCCGCCTGCTTCTACGCAGTCAACGCCGCCGTAGCCTTTGTAGATGACATCTTCGGGCCAAACGTCTTCGTAGTGATAGTCCTTTTCCTGAAGGGTGTCAATAATTGTGGGGATTAAGAAGCCTGTGAGGGTAAATGTGCTGTCGTGCTTTGGATCGCAACCGATTTGCAAAACTTTTTTGCCGCGTTTGGCTAGGGCAACGGAGATGTTGCAGCTTGTTGTCGATTTGCCAATTCCACCTTTTCCGTAAACTGCGAGTTTCACTCTTTGTTCTCCTATAGGTTTCTATCAAAACGATCGGGGCTGGGGTTTCGCGCTTTTGGGCGATCGCCCAAATGAAATAGCCTTTCCTCCAATGCCCTTACTGCCATGCCATTTTTGTCTATTTGGGGGTAGGCCGTGTTTTAGCTCGTTGAAAGCATTATTAGCTAACTTGCGAGGAAAAGAAAGGGGGCTGACAAATGAAAATGCTAGTAATTTTGTTTATTTTGCATCTTTGGGAATCTTAGCTGCTTTTTTGATTTACAAATCTATTTTTAGCTTTTTTTTAGATTTTAAGTTAATTTTATAATACGTTTTTTGGTTAAAGAGGAACAAAAATAAAACAAAAATTAACTTCTACAACAATCTGGGCTTTTGGCTTTGGGCTCCTGATGCAGGCAGTTGATGGCTTGTGCGGCGCGAGGGGAACGCGCACAAAGGTGCTGGTGGATGAGCCAAAGGTGAGAGTGCGTTCGATTAATTGGGTCTGGGGATGCCAAAGTTAGATGATTTGAGATTTTGCATTTTTCGATTTGAGATTGGAAAAGATTGATTTTGCTGGGGTTTCTGGTGTTATGTAAAAAATTGTGAATTTTTAGGATTTGGTGGGAGTGGGAGATTTGGGGGAGATTGGGAGAATAGGAAAATTTTCCTTCTTCCTTCAACATCTGACTAAGGAACGAAAATTTAATAAATTAAACCTCTGCCACACTCCTCTGTTTCCAGCGATCGGCAAGGAAAAGAGAGGCTCTTCCTCGCCTATCTGCATTACTTTCGCTCTGCGAAAGTAACGAGTAAGCGGCAAGGAAAAGAGAGGCTCTTCCTCGCCTATCTGCATTACTTTCGCTCTGCGAAAGTAACGAGTAAAATGACAAATGACAAATGACAAATGACTAATGACAAATGACTAATGACTAATGACTAATGACTACTGACTAATGACTGCTGGCGATCGGGATTTCGATCGCAAATTCAGTGCCCAGTCCAACTTCCGAAACGCAGTCGAGCCGCCCCCCGTGCTTTTCCACAACTAAGTGGTAGGAAATAGACAGTCCCAGCCCAGTGCCCTTACCGACTGGTTTGGTGGTAAAAAACGGATCGAATAATTGGCGGCGAATCTCATCCGGTATGCCCCCGCCGTTGTCGGAAATGCGGATCGCCACAAAATCATCAACAACTTCAGTGCGAATTGTAATAGCCGGAAGAGTCAATAGTAGATTTTTCCCATTTCCCTTTGCCCATTGGCCATTCTGGATTGTTTCATCCAAAGCATCAATACCATTGCCGAGAATATTCATAAACACTTGATTGATCTGACCGGCACAGCACTCGACGGGGGGCAAATCGCCGTATTCCTTAATAATTTGAATACCTGGATGTCCGCCTTGAGCTTTGAGTCGGTGCTGCAAAATCAACAAAGTGCTATCGATTCCCTCGTGAATGTCCACGAGTTTGATGTTAGATTGATCCGATCGCGAAAAATTACGCATCGACAAAACTATTTGGCGAATGCGATCGGTTCCTACTTGCATGGAAGACAGGATTTTAGATAAGTCTTCCACCAAAAAATCGATTTCCATATCTGCTGCTGCTTCCCGAATTTCCGAGACTGGTTCGGGATAATGCTGCTGGTAAAGTTCCAACAGTTGAATCAATTCTTTGATGTAATGACTGGTGTGGGAAAGATTGCCGTAGATAAAATTAACCGGATTGTTAATTTCGTGAGCGATACCGGCAATCATTTGTCCCAAAGAAGACATTTTTTCGGTGTGGACTAATTGACTTTGAGTTTGCTGCAACTTCCGCACAGTTTCCTCTAATTGCTGCGCTTGATTTTTTAAGCAGCTTTGCTTTGTCCGCAGCACTTCTTCGACTCGCTGGCGCTTGATAATATCCCGTCTTAATAATTCATTTGATTCTAAAAGTTGAGCAGTGCGCTCTTCTACTTGTTGTTTTAAGTCGTAGTGAGCTTGGCGCAGGGCTTCTTGGGCGCGCTGGCGCTCTAAAATTTCTTGTTGCAAAATTTCGTTGGTTTTCTGTAATTGGGTGGCTCTATCGTCTACTGCTTGTTGCAAAAGCTCGATCGTCCCGTACATTTCCGATTGGTTGAAAACTTGGGGTAAACTTGTGAGAGAGACAACGCCCAAAAGTTCTCCGTGACTGCCAACTACTACCAAACGGCGGACTCCGTGCCGCTGCATGGACTGGTGGGCGCGAAACAGGGAATCGGCGGGAGATATGCAAAATAAAGGCGCACTCATCGTCTCGGCAACGGATATTTGCGAGAAATTGAATTTGAGGGCGTGAAACGGCACGATGTCACGAAATAACCATTTACCAATAGTTCCAGCGATTATTTACTCAAATTATAGACACATTCTAGCTATTTAACGTATTTGTGTCATCCTAGCTGTTGAGATAGCTTAACTAGAAGCTTGTCAATTTCTAGCATTATTCTAGAGCTAGCTTACCTAGTATGTTACCTGGTATGTTACTTGAACCTTAGCTGACATATATGTGATTTTGGCCCCCCATAAATACGGGTGTAAACTCACATTAATAGTAAACAACACAAAACCCGCCCTGTTTCAGTCTCATAATTCCAGAGACGTAGTTTAGAACGGGTTTATGTGTGTGAGTGCATCAATGCCTACCTAAAGGATGTTACGAGCATTAAT
>Ga0335397_10009717_pt1 | contig 11982 bp, 13 predicted proteins | sample MAT04_FD_205740 | JGI IMG/M metagenome (GOLD analysis project Ga0335397, IMG submission 205740) | Freshwater microbial communities from Lake Fryxell liftoff mats and glacier meltwater in Antarctica - MAT-04 (spades assembly) (version 2) ...
GAGGATGCGCTCCAGGCGTGCCCCTGGATCAAGGTCGAGGCCCAGGACGGGGACCGTGCCAGGGCGGTCTACCGGGACCTGGCGCGGCGGCCGCTCCACCATCGGTCGGTGAAGATCCCGGACCTGCTGATCGCGGCCGTCGCGGAACACGCGGGCCTGATGCTCGTGCACTACGACGAGGACTTCGATCGCATCGCCACGATCACCGGCCAGCCCGTGCGCTGGGCGGCGCCCCGGGGCTCGCTCGAGCCGCTATGTAAGTTACACTCCGAACGCTTCATAGCGTACGCCGCTATGAAACGTTCGATCGAACAGTCGGGGAGCTGCTGGCCGTGCGCCGACCGGACCCGGGACAGTACGTGGTCACCAGCGTGGGTGGCGAACGGATCCGCGCGTTCGTGCCGGCGCCACTCCCGCCACGACCCCCGATCGCCGGGGACGCAGGACTCCAGCGAGCGCTGGAGGCGGCGACGCTGGCGGTCGGGCGGTTGGATGGCGTCTCGACGGTCCTGCCGGACACGGCCTTGTTCCTCTACACGTACGTACGGAAGGAGGCCGTGCTGTCCTCCCAGATCGAGGGCACGCAGTCGTCGCTCTCCGATCTGCTGCTGTTCGAGCTCGATGAGGCACCGGGCGTGCCACTTGACGACGTCATCGAGGTCTCCAACTACGTCGCGGCCCTGGAGCACGGCGTGGAGCGGCTGCGTGGCGGGTTCCCGCTGTCCAACCGGCTGCTCCGCGAGATCCACGGCATCCTGCTGTCACGCGGCCGCGGGAGCGGCAAGGATCCCGGAGAGTTCCGGCGGTCGCAGAACTGGATCGGTGGAACACGGCCAGGGAATGCCTTCTTCGTGCCGCCGCCACACCTCTCAGTGCCCGAATGCATGGCGGACCTGGAGCGCTTCCTTCATTCGGACGATGACGGGATCCCCCTCCTGATCAGAGCCGGCGTGGCCCATCTCCAATTCGAGACCATCCATCCGTTCCTGGATGGCAATGGGCGCGTCGGACGGCTACTGATCACCTTGCTGCTCTGCTCCGCAGGCGTGCTGCGGCAGCCATTGCTGTACCTCAGCCTCTACCTCAAGGAGCACCGATCCACCTACTACGACCTGCTGGACGCTGTGCGGCGGAGCGGCGACTGGGAGGCGTGGCTGGCATTCTTCCTGGATGGTGTCAGGGTCACCGCGGATGGAGCGGTGCGGACCGCGGAGACGATCGGGGCGCTCTTCCGTGCGGATCGGGAGCGCATCGGCTCGCTCGGCCGCGCGGCAGGGTCGGCGCTTCGGGTGCACCGGGTGCTGACCAGCCGCCCGATCGTCAGCGTCAGGGAGGTGCAGCGGCGATCTGGACTCTCACACCCGGCCGCGGGCGCCGCGCTTGAGAGACTGGTGGAGCTGGGCATCGTGCGGGAGATCACCGGGCGCCGGCGCGATCGGCTGTTCGCCTACCGCGGGTACTTGGAGATCCTCGACGCGGGCAGCGCCGCCTGACGGTCGGCCCGTCTCTGGTAGCGTGGCGGTGGGCCGGTAGCTCAGTGGTTAGAGCAGGGGACTTTTAATCCTCGTGTCCTGGGTTCGAATCCCAGCCGGCTCACCACTATTCGCGTGCATATCCGCATGCATACCTAGCTATTGCCGTCCGAGTGCCCGTTTTCTGTGGTGGCAATCGCGTACTGACAGCCCCGTTGACAGCCACGGCGGTAGCACACCATGGACGCCAAGGCTCGCAGTGGACCGATCGAACGTGACGCGCCTCTTCCGCCGCTTCGCTGATCGCCGCTCGCACGCTCGGCCCCGAGGATGAGACGTTTCGCCGTCCTGCATCGTCTTCCTGGTCATGACGGAACGCGACAGGCGTGATGCGGCGTTCGCCGCTCTCTACGAGGCGCACTATCGGGCGATCTTCCGGTACGTCCTCGTGGCTCGCGGGCCGTCCAACGCGGAGGACCTCGTGGCCGAGACGTTCCAGAAGGCCTACATCGCATGGCGTGGCGACGCGCTCGCGATCACCAGCCCGATCGGATGGCTGCTCACGATCGCCCGTCGGACGGTCATCGATGCTGCACGTCGCGACCGTCGGCGACCCTCCCAGAGGCTCGGCGACCATGAGCCGGTCGCGCCCGACGTGCTGCGCGCCCGCGAGACCTGGATGTGGTTCGACGCGGTCACGCGAGACCTGCCCGAGCACGCCAGGCAGGCGCTGTACATGCGCTATGCGGGCGGGCTGTCGGCGGAGGAGATCGGGACGGTGCTCGGCCTGAGTGCGTCCGGAGTGCGCACCGCCATCGGCCGGGCCCTGGTCGTCATCAGGCAGCGCGAACAGGAGGACGGACGATGAGTGATCCCACCCGACCGCGGGCTGCCGCGGCGGCCGACGAGGACGCCTGGGCCGACCTCGAGGCCAGGCTGGCCCCACTCGACGTGCTCGTGCCGCGGGCCGTCCCCCCATGGCGGGGCGCCGCTCTGGGCGCACTCTCCCTGCTGGGCGTGGCTGCGGCCAGCCTGGTGGCCCTGTTCGGGGTGACGACGGTGGAGCGCACCCTGATGCCGCAGGGAGATGCCGTCGGCCTGGGCCATGGGGTCGCGCTGGGGGCGTTCGTCCTCGCCTGGGGGGCGATCTCGCTGGGCGTCCTCGCTGTCGCGGTGAGGCTGATGCTGGGACGCGCCGGGACCCTCGGGCAGCGCGACCTCGGCGTGGCCGCGCTCGTGCTGCTCCTTCAGGCCGGCTGGGTCGTGGCCCTGCATGCCTGGAACGTGGGCGTCGCCGGCTACGTCGAGCCCGATCTCATCGGCCGGGGCACCTTCCTCTGGCCCGTCAACGTGGTGTGCATCACGGTCGCGTTGACGGCCGTCCGGCTGGCCCGCCACCGCGTCGCGCTGGCGCTGTGGGTGCTCATCGCGCTCGCGATCGCGACGCTGGTGGCCGAGACCGTCAGCAACGGCCTGGGCGCCCTGGCTGACGGAGAGGTGTCCGGGGCGGGCATCGCCGTCGGCGCGCTGTCAGCGGCGCAGCTCTTGGTGCTGGGCTGGTGGTGGTGGGTCGCCGGACGCGGGGTCCGCGGCGACTTGGTGGACCAGGGTCCCGTCGTAGAACGAAGTCCGGCTGCGCCGTCTCCCGGCCTGCCGGTGCGTCCGACAGGCATCCAGGTGTCGTGGACCGCGCCATCGCTCGCGACCGCGGCCGTGCTCGTCGTCGCCATCGCGGTGGCCGGTGCCTGGTTCGCATTCAGATCGGTCGGCACGCCGGGGGCGCCGGAGGGCTCGGCATCACCGACAGCCGCTTCTGGCCTCGCCACGTGGTGGGTGGATCCGCTCGCCCTGCCCCTCTCGGACGGTGGCACGACCATCCGCGGCTTCATCCGAGAGCAGGCGTGCGCGAACGGTGCATCACCCGAGGGACGGGTCCTGGAGCCCGGGATCGAGTATCGGCCGGACGCCATCGTCATCACCTTCCGGGTCACGATGTCACCGGGAGACTGTCCGAGCAACCCCTCGTTCCCGGTCGTGGTCACGCTTGCCGAGCCGATCGGGGGCCGGGCGCTCCTCGATGGCAGCGAGGACCCGCCGCGGGATGCGACGACTGGCGATCCTCAGGCGGCGCCGTCCGGGCCCGCGTCGTGGTGGGTCGACCCGGTGGCCCTCCCCCTGGCGGACGACGCCCGGGTCATCAGCGGCTTCATCCGGGAGCGAGCCTGCGCCAGCGGGACCTCGCCCGAGGGCCGGGTCCTCGAGCCGACGATCGAGTACAGCGCCGTGGCGATCATCATCACGTTCAGCGTCGAGATGCTCCCGAGCGGCCGCTGCCCGAGCAACCCCGCCTATCCCGTGGAGGTCCATCTGGCCGAGCCCGTCGCAGGGCGGGCGCTCCTCGACGGCAGCGATGGACCTCCACGTGACGCGACGGCAGGGGATCCAGCCGGGCCGCGCCCGAGCGGCCCGCCGGGACCGGTTCCGTCGAGCGCCCCGCTCGTGGCGTCCGAGTCGCCCGTGCAGCCCGACGGCCTGATTCCACATTGCGTGGCGATCCGCGACTGGTGGACCTCCTCACCCGTCATTGCCGTCTGGATGACGCGCGATCGCGCTTGTCGGACCCGATCGTCGTCGGTCTGGACTCCGCTCGACATCAGCTATGACCCCACCACCGGTGACCTGCGCTACCGCTTCGACCTGATCCCGGATGGCGAGATGGTGACGGAGCTCAGGCTGCAACGGATCGACGGGCGGCTCGTCCTGCGTCATTCGAGCGGCCGCGACGTCACGCTCGGGCCGATCGCATCGCTGGACGTGCCCGAGGAGCCTGGGAGATAGCGGTCGCGGTGCGTGCCGTGCGTTCCGGCTAGGTCTCCACAGCAGCCCGCCTGACCGTCGCCCGCACCGCGCCTACCCGCTCGGCACCCCGCCAATCGCCCGCGCCACCTGCGCGCTGCCGCCGCTCGAGCACGTGGCCATTCGTCGATTCGGAGGGTCATTGACACTCCTTGACCCAGGGTGTATACCGCTGGTCGGTATAACGAGTGGGCCAGAACCCGGAGGTGGTTGATGAAGCGCTTCTCAGGAGTCCTCGTTCTCTCCCTCTCGCTCATTGCGACGATTCCTCCTGGAGCGACGGGCGCTCAGCCGTCTGATGACGATCTCGCGGATGCGCTGAGATTCCGGCGCAGCTTCCATCTCGACGCCGGCGAAGCGCTCGTCCGCCGGTCGTTCCAGGATCGAGACCAGTTCCCAGATGATGCATGGGGCGTCCCTCTGACGACCGACGAGGCGGCTGACATGGCCGCTCGCCTCCGACGCCAGGACGCGGCGACCGCGGCTCTCGAGTGGGCCGCCGAGCAACCCCAGTATGGCGGCGCCTACATCGACCAGGCCCAAGATGCACTCCCCATCTTCCTGTTCACGGGAGGACTCGCGTCCGCGCGCGATCGAATCGCGGAGCTGCTGCCTGACCATCCGTTCCGGGTGGAGCGCGTCGAGCGAACGTTCGACGAACTCCTGGAGACTGTCGACCTCGCGTTCGACGAGCACGAGACGCTGATCGACCTCGGTGTCCCTGTGATCAGTCTCGCGCCTGACGAGGTCCTGAATGGGCTGACCTTCGTGGTCGAGCAGTCGTCTTCAGAGATGCGAAGCCTCCTACAGGAGCGGTACGACATGCCGGTGTCGCTCAAGGTTGGCCGACCCTTACAGCTGGACTGCGCAGGGTATGACTCCTGCGATAACCCGCTCAAGGGAGGGATTCGCATCGACAGGAACAACTGGAACGAGGAAAACCCGCTGTGCACCTCCTCTTGGATCGCCAGGAAGAGCGAGGGAGACGGCGCACGGGTCCTGGTGACAGCCGGTCACTGCATCGAAAACAACGGAGGTACCGGTCCGAACATCAACTGGAAGCACGATGGTGCTGTGTTCGGGAATGCGGTCGGCAAGAAGTGGCCCGTGGGCGGAATCGTCGCCGTCGGAATCATCTCGATTGACGAATGGACCAGCGGTCAATCCCAGAACCGGCTTCACTTCCGCAGCCCCCTCGCTGGCAGCACCGCCCAGGTGTATCCGATCGTAGCCACGAAGTCCAACAACGCGCAGGTCAAGGGATTGGCGATCTGCCGGAGTGGGGCACGCCGCAAGCTGCGCTGCGGCAAGATCGAGAGGAGGCATGAAGCCCTCGTGTCCGTGGGGCGGCAGATGACGGACATGTGGGTGGTGGACTTCGATGGAGATGGTGGTGACTCGGGTGGTCCGTATTTCACCAGCACCAGCGAGTTCGGAGATGCCGCGACCGCGTTCGGCATCCACTCGGGAAGCGACGAAGGCTGGAACCCGAACGGAGGCGAGGGATGGTACTCCACCGTCCAGAACGTCGATGCCGAGACGGCCTAGGAGATCTGCCTGGTCGCGACGGGCAACTGCTAGATCGAAAGGTGACCACAGTGAACTTCAAGCTGGCGGCCGAGCGCCGATGGTCCCTGCTCGCGTTCCCCTTGCTGGTGGGTGTCGTCCTGGTCGGTGCACCCACCATCGCGGCTGCCGACGAGCAAACCCACGTTCGGATCTCCGGCCCGAGATCGGATTGGCATCCACGACCGCGCTGGTTGCTCGAGATCGGCGACAAGGAGTGGGTGATCGACGGTTCGAGGCTCGTGACCGCTGTGACGGACCTACCCACGACCGTCGTGATCCGCGAGCTCGGCGAGTGCCGGACCCTGTTCTCGTTCACGGCCAGAGACCGCGGTCCCGGCGACGGCTACCAAGTGTGGTATGAGGCTGATGGCGGTTTCAGGGTGGAGTCGACCACCGCGTTCAACGACGGACCGTACGGCGTGCCCTCACCCGGCAACCGCTGCCCGGACCTGCCGGACACCTCCACAGCCGGTGCCGGCGGCTCGCCCGCAGATCGGGCCCTGGCGTCGGTGGTGGATTGGATCCTATCGGCGATCGGCCGCCTGTTCTGAGGGTGTCGTGTCCGTGCTGTACGGGCAGGCTGCCCGGAAACCATGGCAGAGTCGGAGAGGCCCGGGCCGCCATCGCACGATCGTCAACCGCCCAACACCGCGTCCATGGCCCGCGCCACCTGCCGCTGACGCTGCTCGAGCACATGGCCGTAGGTGTTCGAGGTCAGCCTGATCGAGCTGTGGCCGAGCAGGCCCTTTCACGTCCTCGGAGCGTCACGCCCCGCGAGCAGGAACGTCGCCGCAGCGTGGCGGCTCTCCGCGCGCGCCGCACCCGGCTGGCAAGCGTGTGGCGGACCCGCGGCCTGGCTTCGTGGCAGGCAGTCTGGAAGCTTGTGCCATTGACACGCATGACTCGCCCCATCATTCTCGCCTTCCGCACGGGCACGGCGCGCGTTGGATAGGAGGTGGTCGGGATGGCAACTCATCGACTGGTACTCGGCATCCTCGTGACACTGTCGGCTGGTGCCGTCGGCGCCGGTAGCCTCCCCCCACTAGCAGCCGCAGCTGAACCTGCGCCCTCCCCGGCGGAGGTTGCCGCCGCTATCCACTTCCGTAGCAGCGTTGGCTTTCCGGCCGGCGAGGAGTTCGTCGCGGCGACCTTTGGGGACTCCCAAGGATACCCAGACTCGAACTGGGGACTTCCGCTCTCGGAAGCAGAGGCCGACGAACTGTACCGACGTACCGATCTGCAGAACTCGCTCGGCGATGCGATGTCATACGCGCAGTCGAGGGGGTCGTACGCGGGCGTCTACGTGGATCACCTTCAGGACGGCAAGCCCGTCTTTCTATTCACTGGAGATGCTGCCCGATTCCGGGACGACCTTGCTGCGCGACTTCCGGAGGGCACGTCGTTCCGTGTGGACTCCGTCGAGCGATCTTGGGCAGATCTCGTGGCGAGTCAAGGTGCAATCAGTGGCGACTAGACCGCGCTCGAGGCAGATGGAATCCACGTGGTGCGTACGGGCCTAGTCCCGTCGATGAACAAGGTGGTCGTCGGTGTGATGGACCTTACCCAGCCGAGGCGCGAGGTCCTCCGTGAGCGGTATGGGCCAGGAATCAAGGTTGAAGATGATGTCCCAGCCGTCGCCGACGCATGCACGGACGACCACAACTGCTGGCCCCCGATGGGTGGTATCGAAATCATGCCGAGCTTCAACATCAATCGTTGGTGTACATCCGCCTTCGTCGCACGGATTCAGTCGACTGGCCAGAAAGTCCTGATTACGGCCGGTCACTGCATCTGGGCTAACAAGGGCAGCGACGAGCAATTGGAGCATGACAACCACAACATCGGTAAGGCGAAGGACTGGGTCTTCGAGGACGAGGCGACTGCCGACGTGGGCATCATCGGCATGTACAACACCGTCCAGGACCAGTTTCTTCATCCGGCGTTCAACCGTTTCATGCGAGGACCGTCGGTCCCGACAATCGGGACCCTGGTGGGGACTGTCGCTGGCGAGCAGCAGGCCGAAGGTTTTCTGGTTTGCCGGATGGGAAGGACGAGCCACAAGGACTGTGGCATGATTGTGAAGGAGTTGTCCAAGAACGAGAGCTGCGCAAAAAATGTCAACAACGTCGAGAAGTGCTGGGACATCCGGAAGACGATTGAGCTGAATTTTGACTCTACCGGCGGCGACAGTGGCGGGTCGGTCTACTCGAACTCGGAGGTAGGACAGGAGTCCGGTATCGGATACGGTTTGCATGTTCACTCTGATCCAGATCCGCCCGCTGCAATTCCAGACGGACAACTGACCCGCAGGAGTTGGTACAGCCCGTTGAACTGGGCGCGTCAGACACTTATTGACTACGACGGAGTCACCATCAATTGGTGTCTCGATGCCAATTGCTAGCTTCGCCTCGGGACTCGTACCCGATACGCACGTTGCTGTCTTTGCGCACAGGAGGCGATCTTCATGCCTGAGACGTACGGTACTCGCCTGATGGCGAGCGCGGCCTCGCTTGCCCTAGCTGTTGTGGTGCTGGCCGCCCATGCGATGCCGGCGTCCGCGGAATGCGTTGAGTTCGACGAGTGGCCTTCGTTCCGAGAGCTGGCGCCTGACGCTCCTCGCGTCGTGATCGGGCGTGTGTCCTCGGCGTCGTCGAAGGACTCGGCGGGCAACGCCATCGGTTTCCGGCTGGAGGTCCAGGAGGTACCACGCGGTAAGGCACCGGATGTGATCGACTTCGAGGGCATTCGTCCGCCAGCTCCGCTGGTCTGTCGGGACTCTGTCCTCAGGGTCCACATCGGCGATGTGATCGCGCTGGCCATGTCGCATGCCTCCCGACATGACGTCGCCGCGGTCGCGTTCGTGGAGGGCAGGCCTGACCGCGACCTCTTGCCCGGTGTCGAGATCATCTCGCGGCAGGACGTCCGTCGACTCGCGGCTGATCTGCCACCGACGGACACCGCCGCCACTACGCGGATCCCCTCGCGTGATGGCGCTCGCGCGGCCGGGACGGCACCCACCCGGCTCGTTCCGTTGCTCGGCCACGTCGCTGCGCTGCTCAGGCAATGGGTGCGCACGAGCGTCCACCTGGAATCGTAGTCCGCGCCGTCTCCAGCTTCTCCGGATTTTCGGTCGGTGCCACGGCTGTACGCTGGTCGCCGCAGCCCGCCGGCGACGGGCAGCACAACGGGGTGGAGGCGAGCGATGTCGGCGCGCGCCGCCGCGGCGACAGATTAATCCCGTCCGCCCCCCACGGGCCTGCCGTGCGTGCACGACGGGTGTGGCGCATCGTCTCGCGCGCCGGACGCGAGACCCGGCGGTCCTGCGCACCGGATGACGGCACCACCCCGGTGACCTCCTCATCCGGCCTACCACGGAACGAGCTACGGATTACCCCATCCGAGGGGGCACTGGTGTCGTGTGGGGACCCCCGCGGCCCGCCCGACCCCGGTCATCACCCCAGCACCGCATCCATCGCCCGGGCCACCTCCCGCTGCCGCCGCTCCAGCACGTGGCCATACGTGTTCGAGGTCAGCGTGATCGAGCTGTGCCCGAGCATGTTCTTGACGTCCTCGAGCGTCATGCCCTGCGCCAGCAGGAACGTGGCCGCGGCATGGCGGAGGTCATGGAACCGACAGCGGGGCAACACGGCCCGGGTAAGGGCCGCCTGGAACGCCCGAGTGATGGTCGCCGCGTGATAGGGCGTACCGTGCAGCGTGGTGAACACGTGGCCGCTGTCGGTCCAGCGGGAGCCTGAGACCAGACGCTCCATCCGCTGACGGGTCCGGTGCGCCCGGAGCGCGGTCACCACAGCGTCCGCGAGCATCACCGTCCGCCGGCTGCGGTCGGTCTTGGGCTCGAGCAGCGTCAGCTCGCCCTTGACGTTGGCGAGCGTGTGGCGGACACGCAGCCGGCCATTGTCCAGGTCCACGTCCTCCCACCGCAGGCCCAGCAGCTCGCCCTGGCGCAGGCCCGTTCCCAGCGCGGTCACGTACAGCGCCAGGTGACCGGTGGTTACAACCTCTGGTCGAAGGGCGCGACAACTCAGGAGCCGTTGGCTCCATGCGTTTGCGGCTGGTCCCTACAGGATACCGCACACCTGTGGGCTTGCCGCAAGCCCCGGGGCCTGCGCTAGAGTCCGCGACCTTGCTCAGGCATCCACGGATCCGGAGGTCCACGACATGCGTGTTCTGCTCTCCAGTTGGGGCTCACGAGGGGACATCGAACCACTCGCGGCACTCGCACTCCGGCTGCGCGAGATCGGTGCGGAAGTTCGGGCATGCGCGCCTCCTGACGAGGAGTTCGCAGCGCTCCTCGCGCGGGCGGCGGTGACGCTCATCCCGCTCGGCCCCTCGACGCGGTCGGTGGCGACCAGGCTGAAGGCACCGTCGGCGGACGACGCGTTCCGGCTGGCGGCAGAGCTCGTCGCCGCGCGGTTCGAGACGCTTCCCGCGGCTGCCGAGGGCTGTGACGTGCTTGTCGCGACGGGCCTGATGCCGGCCGGAGCGCGGTCGGTCGCGGAGTCGCTCGGCATCCGCTACGTGCTCGCGTGCTTCCATATCTTCGGGCTGCCGTCACGCCACTTCCCGCCGGCCGCGCGCCCGGGCAGGCAGTCGCCAGATGGTGAGACCGACAACCGGGTGCTGTGGCGGCAGGACGCGGAGCGCGTCAACGCGCTGTACGCGGAGCCGCTCAACAGGCATCGGGCGGCGATCGGTCTGCCCCCGCTCGACGATGTCCGCGACCACGTCCTCACGGACCAGGTGTGGCTGGCGGCTGATCCGGTCCTTGCCCCATGGAAGGATCTGACGGATCTCGACATCGTGCAGACCGGGGCCTGGATCCTGCCCGACGAGCGCCCGCTCCCGGATGCGCTGGAGGCGTTCCTCGCCGCGGGCGAGCCGCCCGTGTACGCGGGTTTCGGAAGCATGGCGATGCGCACCTCGATTGACCTCGGCCGGGTTGTGGTCGAGGCGACCCGCGCACTTGGGCGCCGCGTCATCCTCAGCCGAGGCTGGGCCGACCTCGCGCTGACCGACGACCAGGACGACTGCTTCATCGTCGGCGACGTCAACCACCAGGCGCTGTTCCCGCGCGTGGCCGCCGTCGTGCACCACGGCGGCGCGGGCACGACGACCGCCGCCGCGCTGGCTGGCGCCCCACAGGTGCTGGTGCCCCAGCTCGTCGACCAGCCGCACTGGGCACGCCGAGTGGCTGAGCTCGGCATCGGGGCCGCCCACGACGGTCCCGTTCCGACCTCGGGATCACTCGCGAGCGCGCTCGGCACGGCCGTGGCCCCCAAGACTCGCGCACGCGCCACCGCGGTGGCGGCCAAGGTCCGCAGCGACGGGGCCACGGTGGCCGCGAGGCGTCTGATCGAGTCGCGATAGGGCTCATATCAGCAAGTCGTCGCGGCCCACCGCTCGGTCCCATCGTCGTGCCGGGACCTAGCGCCAGACGCTAGCAGGTGACTCCCCCGCCTCGATATCGTCGGTCACATGGCCACCCATCCGTGCCCCGGCTGCCTCCGGATCACCTCCCGCGAGGGACGCTGCCTGGACTGCGGCGGCGGGACCACGACCCAGCGGGGGTATGGCGCGGCGTGGCGTCTGCGGCGGGCGCGACAGCTGTTGCGCCACCCGCTGTGCCAGTGGGTCGTGACGCTCCCGTCGTTCACGTGCCGTCTGCGGGCCACCGACGTCGATCACATCGTCCCCAAGTTCCACGCCGGAACGGACGACGCGTCCAATCTCCAGACCCTGTGCGCAATGCACCACAGGCTGAAGACCGCCACGCACGATCGCCGGTGGGGGACCGAGGCGTCTGGTCTACGAGCGGAAGACCTGGGCGAGCGACCGTCACGACCGTCACGACCGTCACCGGCAACGTGGTCGGACGCGCCCTCTGGTGACGGTCGTGACGCAAATGACGGTCCTGCGCGTACCCAGTCCTCGCCACACACCGACCGGTGGGGAGGATCGCCGGGAGCGGGTGGCCGCGCTCAAGCGCTGGGTGAACGATGACGGCCACCTCGTCGCCTACGTCCACCTTCCTGACGCCGTCTTCAAGTACCGCTCGCTGGGCAAG
>Ga0335397_10009718_pt1 | contig 11981 bp, 11 predicted proteins | sample MAT04_FD_205740 | JGI IMG/M metagenome (GOLD analysis project Ga0335397, IMG submission 205740) | Freshwater microbial communities from Lake Fryxell liftoff mats and glacier meltwater in Antarctica - MAT-04 (spades assembly) (version 2) ...
TGCCATCGAAGGAAATTTCAAGGGCAACGAAGCCTACGACTACCCGACTGTTCAGGACGGTGTCGATGGCATGGCCTTCATTGAGGCGGCAGTCAGATCATCGGCAAACAACGGTGCCTGGACCAAGCTGTAGGCGGAGTGGCGTTCTCCAGAACGCCACACAACCTGCGACTCACGAAATCAAGTGGCGTTTTGGAAAACGCCACTCCGTTCGCCTACGGCGATGGTTTTCCTACGATTGAGTCAAACTCCGCCAAAATTGCCGCGTGCACATCCTGCGCGAAATCCACGGAGCCACTCGCTCCGATCACCACCGGCCTCTCTTCCTCCGGCACCTTGTCCCTGCCGTGGGAGCCTTTCACCAGAGTGGCATCGAGCGGGATGACATCCAGCAGGCCGCGAATGCCGAGTTTTTTCTTGAGGAGGAATTTCGCGATTTTCAGTTTCGGGAAACGGATGGCGGGGTCGATGAAGAGTTCGCAGGGATCGTAGCCGGGCTTGCGGTGGATATCGATGGTGCGGGCGAAGTCGGGGGCTTTCGCGTCATCGGTCCAGTAGTAATAGGTGAACCATGCGTTGGGCGCGGCGATGGCGATGAGATCGCCGGAGCGGGGGTGGTTCCGAGGGCGGATTTCCTCGATGCCTGCCGTGCTCTCCAAGAGGGCGCGGACTTCTTCCGTGATCGAGGGATCGTTGATGTAGATGTGGGCGATCTGGTGATCGGCGACGGCGAAGGCTTTGCAGCCGCCGCAGTCGAGGGTTTCGCGATCGAGCTCGTCCTTGATGGATAGCCAGCCTTTTTCCCGGAAGAGGCGGTTCAGGTGGACGGGCTGGTCAACGGGGGAGATGCCGTATTCGGAAAGCAGCATGACTTTCACGCTTCGGGATTCGTAGTAGTTGATGAGGCCGCTGACCACGCGGTCGATGGCGCGGACTTCGGCCGGGATGTTCGGGGCACCGGGACCGTCCTTCTGAAGGCAGTAATCGAGGTGCGGCAGGTAAACCAGGGAGAGGGTGGGGGAGTGTTTGTCCTCCACCCATTTCGCGGAAGCGGCGATCCACTCGGAGGAGGCGATGCCTGCGCGGGGACCCCAGAAAGCGGGAAAAGGGAAGGGGCCGAGATCCGCTTTCAACTCGTCGCGCATGGCCATGGGCTGGGTGTGGACATCGAAGTGCTTCGAGCCATCGGCTGGGTAAAGCGGACGCGGGGTGATCGTGAAATCCGCGCTGGAATACATGTTATACCACCAGAAAAGCTTGGCACAGGTGAAGCCGGGGACTTTTTTCCGGAGGGTATCCCAGATTTTTTCGCCGTGGACGATGTGGTTCGATTGTTTCCAGAAACGGACTTCGGCGCTCTCCCTGTCATACCAGCCGTTGGCGACGATCCCATGCTGCTCCGGCGGGGTGCCGGTGATGATGGAGGATTGCGCGGTGGTGGTGAGGGCGGGAAAAGCGGGAGCGTAGGTCTGGAGTCCGTGCTTTTCCCCGAAGGCGGTGATGCCGGGGCAATCCGGACCGAGCAAGGATTTCGAGAGTCCGACGATGTTCAGAACGGCCAAGCGCATGTCCTTCGGTAGACTTCAAACGCCAAATTTTAAACTCTAATTGGAAGAAAAGAGGCGGCGACGTGGATTTCCCGGAATGTGGATCACATCCTACGCGATTACGTAGGAGTGTTGATAGTTGACATTTCCTTACAAAAACGGTTCTTTAGTGTCATGACAAGTTCAGAGGATTTAGACAAACTGTTCGAGGCGGCGCTGCACCAGAAGGAGGCGCCCACGCGATTCGGCACACCGGAGAGCCAGCGGAAATACAGTCCCATCCCACCACAGTCGCGCGTTGCTGGTGTTTCGGTCCAGGACAGCCGTTTCCGGGAATCCTCACCACAGGGATACCAGCCTATGCCAGCGCAGCAGTATCCTCAGGCTCAGTATCCGCAACACGCTCCGCAAGAATATCAGCAGATGCCAGCGCAAGCGTATTCGCAGGCGGTCGCTCCGGCGCAAACGTTCCAGGCTGCTCCAGCCCCAACTCCGAATTACTTTGCTCCTGCTCCCCAACCTGCCGCCGCTGTGCCGGTGATCGTGGGCCAGGCCGCCGCGTCTCTTGACAACACGATCAGTGCGGAACTCGGAGCCATCCTCGACGCCAAGGTGGCGCGTGAAAAAAGAAGCCGTCGCCGCAGCCTGTTTATCACACTTTTCATTTTCCTTGGACTGACTGGCGGGACGTCCGCGTGGTTCGTGTCGAATCCGGAACGGCTTGCCGCGCTAAAAACGACCATCGCCGATATCAAGTCCGCCGGGGACATCAAAGGTATGGTCGCGAAATACCAGAAGGCTCTCGATAAGATCGCCGTGCGCGGAAAACAGATCGACAACGCGACCGTTTCCATGGGGGTGGATCCCGCCTCAGCCGCAGGAATGGCCGACCAGGGCTTCGACAAGGAAATGCGCGAAATGATGGGAGAGAACGGCGGGCCGACCACCGCCTCCCGCAACGCGAAACTCCAGGAGAAATTCAAGGACGTGCAGGAAAACGGCAGCCTGATCAAGAAGAAGGAATGAGTCCCGCGCCTAGCCGAGCAGCGAGCTTCGGGTAAAAAGCGACAACACGTGGATGCCCCTTTCCTCAATGGCCTGGCGGCCGCCTTCTTCGCGGTCAACCAGGACGATGGCGAATTTAACGACCCCGCCCTCGCGCTCGATGGCATCGATGGCTTTCAAAGTGGAGCCGCCGGTGGTGATGACATCATCGACAACGATCACGTTCTGGCCGGATGCGAAATTCCCCTCGATCTGTTTCCCCGCGCCGTGGCCTTTCGGTTCCTTCCTGACGGTGAATACCTGGAGAGCCTCGTCGGGATGCTGACGCGCCGAGGCCATTCCTATGGCCAGTGAAATAGGATCCGCTCCGAGTGTCATGCCGCCGATGGCCTGGATGGAGAGTTTTTCCGAATGGATCTTCGAGCGGACCGCGTGCCAGCCGAGATCCCCGATCAAGGCCGCTCCAAAAGGATCGAGCGCGGTGACCCGGCAGTCGATGTAGAGATCGGACTGTTTCCCTGAGGCCAGGGTGAAACTGCCTGTGCGGACGGATTTGGTAAGAAGCAGGGCTTTGAGGTCGGCTGTGGTCTGGAGCATGGCCGCATTTTGAACATCGAAGGCCAAACGTCCAACACCTGATTTCCAGTTTTTCAGATTTTCAGCATTTCAGCTTTTGTCTTCCCAAAGGGACGGTCTAGGATTCCGGGCAGAGCAAGCATGAAAATCTGGTTGGATGGAAAGTTGGTGGAGGAGAATGAGGCGAAAATTTCGGTTTTCGACCACGGTCTGTTGTATGGCGATGGAATTTTCGAGGGCATCCGTTTTTACAACGGGCGGGTCTTCCGGCTGGAGGAGCACGTCCACCGCCTGTTCGATTCCGCCAAGGCAATCCTGCTGAACATGCCGTGGACACAGGAGGAGGTCTGCAAGTTCACCTGTGAGACTGTGGCCGCGAACGGCCTCAACGATGGCTACATCCGACTCGTTGTCACACGTGGGGCGGGGGAGCTGGGACTCAACCCGTATCTCTGCCCGAAGGCCTCCATGTTCATCATCGCCTCCACGATCAAGCTTTACCCTGAGGAGCATTATCAGAACGGCCTTTCCATCATCACTTGCGCGACCCGCCGTCCTTCGCCCGCCGCGCTGATGCCGCAGGTGAAAAGCCTCAACTATCTCAACAACGTGATGGCCAAGGTCGAGGCGATCCAGGGCGGCGCTCTGGAAGCCGTGATGCTCAACGAGCAAGGTTACGTGGCCGAATGCACGGGCGACAATATTTTCCTGATCAAGAACGGCGAGCTGCTCACGCCACTCATTTCAGACGGAGCCTTGGACGGGATCACCCGCTCGGTGATTCTGGAAATCGCTGTCAAGCTGGGTGTGAAAGTCGTCGAGCGTTCGATGACCCGGTACGATATTTTCATCGCTGACGAATGCTTCCTCACGGGCACCGCGGCCGAGGTGATTCCCGTGGTTTCGCTTGACCGCCGCGTCATCGGCGATGGCAAGCCCGGAGAGCTGACCAAACGTTTCCTGAAAGAATTCCACGAACTGGCAATGAATACCGGGACACCGTTCGCGTGATGTGTTAGGGTTCCCCTCAAAAGAAATGAAGTGCGATTACTGCGACAGCAAGGCGACTGTTTTCCTGACACAGCTTGCGGAGGGACAAATGAAAAAAGTCTGCCTCTGCGACAGTTGTGCGAAGGAGCGCGGGGTGACCGATCCCACAGGGTTCTCGCTCGCGGACATGCTGACAGGAAATTTTCAGAAAGCGATCAGCGGAGCACCAGTGCAGCAGCGTAGGGAAAAAATGGCAGGTGGAGCGAAGGTCTGTCCGGAATGCGGGTTCACCTTCGAGGACTTGCAAAGGGTTCGGAGATTCGGCTGTGGAAATTGCTATCAGGTTTTTTCCCAGGAACTCGCTTCCATGTTGCGCGGAATGCACAAGGGCATCAGCCATGTCGGCAAGGTGCCGGAGGGGCTGATGGAAACCCATTTCCGCCATCAGCGGCTGGAGGAACTTCGCGCCAAGCTGGAACACGCCATCGCATCCGAGAGCTACGAGGAAGCGGCGGATATCCGCGATGAGATACGCGCTCTGGATGAAACGGGGGTGGTGAAATGATGCGGTTCAGCACGCTCATCCGCCACCCGGCGGACTGGATGACCGGAGCCGGCAGCCGGCACTCCGCGGTCATCACCTCGCGGATACGGCTCGCCCGGAACTTGCGCGGACATGCTTTTCCCGGCTGGGCGAAGAAAAAAGAACGCGCCGAGACCCTGGAGATCCTCCGCCCCGCGGTGGAGGATCTTCCGGCGATGAAAGACGCCTTTTCCCGCGAACTTTGCGACCTCACATCGGTCCAGAAACAGGTGCTGGTCGAGCGCCATCTGATCTCGCGCGAGCACGCGGCGAGAGGGGATGGCTCGGGCGCGGTGATCGAGCGGAGGCAGAGTTTTTCCATCATGCTCAATGAGGAGGACCACCTGCGTATGCAATCCATCCGCCCCGGTCTTCAGCTCAAGGAGGCTTTCGAGGCGCTCTCCGAACTCGACAGCGAGTTGGAGAAAAAAGTCGAGTATGCCTTCGATCCCACCCTTGGCTACCTCACCACCTGTCCGACCAATCTAGGCACCGGCCTGCGCGCCTCCGCGATGCTGCATCTTCCCGCGCTGGTCCTCAGCGATCAGATCGGCCAGGTCCTCCAGGCGGTGAACAAGATCGGTCTCGCCGTGCGCGGTCTTTACGGTGAGGGCACGGAGTCTCTCGGAAACCTCTATCAGATTTCCAATCAATCGACACTTGGCGAGAGCGAGGAAACGATCATCAACCGTCTCGACCGCGTCATCACCCAGGTGGCGAGCCACGAGCAGAACGCCCGTGAGAAACTCATGGAGGACGATCCCGACATGGTGGCTGACAAGGTCGGCCGCGCCTACGGCACGCTCAGGCACGCTTACATCATCGATTCCAAGGAGGCGTTGAACCACCTTTCATTGCTCCGCTTCGGTGGAAACCTGGGTTTTTTCCCTGCCGCGACGGTGAATTTGTGCGACACGCTTCTGATGGACATCCAGCAGGCGCATCTCCAGCTTCACGCGGGCACGAAGCTGTCCCCCGAGCACCGGGATTCGATACGCGCGGAAATCGTGCGCACCCGTTTGCAATCCCTCGAAAGACCTGATATCCGTATTTCAACAAATGATCAACCAGACCGTTTCCCCGAAGACGGCAACCCCGAAAACGCATGAACAATTTCACACCCAGAGCGCAACAGGTCCTGGCATTGGCCCGCAAGGAAGCCGACCGTTTCAACCACGCATACGTAGGCACCGAGCATCTTCTGCTAGGCCTGATCAAGCTCGCCCAGGGCGTGGCAGTGAACGTGCTGGAGCGCATGGGACTCGATCTGGAATCCGTCCGCATGGAAGTGGAAAAGGAAGTCGGCTCCGGTCCTCCCCAGAAAACCGCTGGCAACATTCCCTACACTCCCCGCGTGAAAAAAGTCCTGGCTCTGGCCAACAAGGAGGCGAAGGCGCTCAACCATTCCTACGTAGGCACCGAGCACCTTCTCTTAGGTCTGCTGCGTGAGGGCGAGGGCGTCGCCGCCCGGGTTTTGAAACGCCTGGATGTCGATATCCAGCGCACCCGCAACGAGATCCTCGCCGAGATCGATCCGAACTTTTCCCCCGATGACATGGATGATGACGACGATGACGACATGGATCCCTTCGGAGAAGACTCCAGCCCTCCGGCGGAAAGCAGCGGTAGTGGTAACGACCAGGGAGAGGGAAAAACCAAGACTCCGGCGCTGAAAGCCTTCGGTCGCGATCTGACCAAGCTCGCCAAGGAAGGCGCACTCGATCCGGTGATCGGTCGTGAGGACGAGATCGAACGGGTCATCCAGATTCTCTGCCGCCGCACGAAAAACAACCCCGTCCTCATCGGCGAGGCTGGTGTTGGCAAGACCGCCATCGTGGAGGGTCTCGCCCAGGAAATCGTCACGGGCAATGTCCCGGAGCTGCTCCGTGACCGCAAGGTCATCACGCTCGACTTGGCCCTTATGGTCGCCGGTACGAAATACCGCGGTCAGTTCGAAGAGCGCATCAAGGCGGTCATGGATGAGATCCGGAAAGTGAAGAACGTGATCCTTTTCATCGACGAGCTTCACACCATCGTCGGAGCCGGTTCCGCGGAAGGCGCGATGGATGCCTCGAACATCATCAAGCCCGCGCTCAGCCGTTCCGAGCTGCAATGCGTCGGCGCGACCACGCTCAACGAGTTCCGCAAATACATCGAGAAGGATTCCGCCCTCGAGCGGCGTTTCCAACAGGTGAAAGTCGAGGAACCCTCCGTCGAGGACGCGATCCTCATCCTCCACGGACTGCGCGACAAATACGAGGCCCACCACAAGGCGAGATACACGCCCGAAGCCATCGACGCCTCCGTCCGTCTGACCTCACGCTATCTGACAGCCCGCTATCTTCCCGACAAGGCCATCGATGTTCTCGACGAGGCCGGCGCCCGCGCCCGCATCGGCACGATGACCCGCCCGCCCGCGATCAAGGAAGCCGAGGGAAGAATCGAACGTATCAACAAGGAGAAGGTGGAAGCCATTTCCGAACAGGATTTCGAAAAAGCCGCATCGCTCCGTGATGACGAGAAGCACGCCAAGAAATTTCTCGAAGACACCCTCAAGGAATGGCGGGCCTCCTCCGAGGAGAAGATCGTCACCGTCGATGACGAGGACATCATGGCCGTCGTTTCCAAATGGACCGGCGTCCCGCTCCAGCGCATGGAGCAGAAGGAGACCGAGAAACTTCTCAGAATGGAGGACGAACTCAAGGGTCGCGTCATCGGCCAGAACGAGGCGGTGGTCGCCATCTCGAAAGCCCTGCGCCGCTCGCGCGCGGATTTGAAAGATCCGAAGCGGCCAATCGGCTCCTTCCTTTTCCTCGGCCCGACCGGTGTCGGGAAAACCTATCTCGCCCGCAATCTCGCCGAGTTCATGTTCGGGGACGCGGAGGCGCTCATCCAGATCGACATGTCCGAGTATATGGAGAAATTCACCGCCAGCCGTCTCATCGGCTCGCCTCCGGGTTACGTCGGCTACGAGGAAGGCGGCCAACTTTCCGAAGCGGTGCGCCGCCGTCCGTATTCCGTGGTGCTCTTTGATGAGGTCGAAAAAGCCCACCCGGACGTGATGAACCTGCTTCTCCAGATTCTGGAAGACGGAACGGTCACGGACTCGCTGGGACGGAAAATCGATTTCCGCAATACCATCATTATCATGACCTCGAATGTCGGTGCCTCCACCATCAAGCGCCAGACCACGCTCGGTTTCGGCGCGATGAACGCGGACCAAGGTGACTTCGAAGGGATGAAGGAAAAAATCATGGAGGAGACGAAACGCTACTTCAAACCGGAGTTCCTCAACCGCTTGGACGACCTCGTTGTTTTCCACATGTTGGAAAAGGTCGATCTCAACCAGATCGTCGATCTGGAGGTTTCCAAGCTGGTCAAGCGACTCAAGGCAAAGGAAATCGATCTCACCCTCGCCGAGGATGCCCGCGAACTCCTTTCCGAAAAAGGCTTCGATCCGAACTACGGAGCGCGCCCGATGCGCCGCGCCGTCGAGCGTTTCCTCGAAGATCCGTTGGCCGAGGCGTTGCTACGGGGCACCGTCAAAACCGGGGACATCGTCCGCGTCACGCGGAAGGAGAAGAGCGAGGAACTCGTCTTCGACACCTCCCGCCCCGATGGAGAACCAGAGCCCGATGTGGAAATTGTTGGAGCCGAGTAAGCCATGGACTCCACGAAATTCACCGCCAACGCGGATTACGAGGAAAACAACACCTTGGCCATCCGCCTGGAGGCCGGCCAGGAAGTCACCAGCGGTCCCGCTGACAAGGCGTGGCCCGGCTGGATCTGGGCGGCCGATTCAAATGGTCGCAACGGATATGTCCCTGCCGAATATCTGGAACCTCTCGGCGAGGACAGGTGGGCCGCGCTGAAGGAGTTCGATCCCACTGTTCTGAAAATCAAACGCGGGGACAGGATCACCTCCCTCCAGCAGATCCACGGCTGGCACTGGTGCGATAATGAATCCGGAGAACAAGGCTGGGTCGCTGGCTACCTTCTCAAACCGGTGGAATAGGAGTCACCACACTTCTGTGGTGGGCGGCATTGGCTCTTCAACTCCAGCGGAGTTACGTCCACAAGCCCGGAGTTGCCGGAGCAGAGCGGAGTGGCGTTCTCCTGAACGCCACATCCGCCGCCCATGAACCCCAATCGGACCCAATCGGGGTTGCGTCCAAGCCGCCTGATCCAGCGGGCACGGACACAACACTTTCAGCGTTGAACAAATTTCCGTGTAACGTGACCCGGGGTAGCCTAAGTATTCCTGCGGCAACCCCGGGCTCAACGACGCAACACCTTTGGTGTAGGAATGACGGACGACTTTTCCACCAGTCGAACCGTCTGTAGAAATCAGCTCGGCGATCCCGCTCAAAAAATTAGCCTTGACTAAGTTTATTAGCACAGACTACTTTTCGCCCGTATGAAAAGCATCACCTCTACAACGATTGCGATAATTGCCGCAGCAGCGGGAGTTTCCCAAGTAGCGGCGCAGACCGAAAACATCCGTCCACTGAGCACGGACCGTCCAGATACCACGGAGAGTCCCTACACGGTGGATGCCGGGCATTTCCAGTTCGAGCTGGAGATCGGCGCTCTGACCCGCAATGGCGGCGAGACTTCCTCCAGCCTCGGCGAACTGAACGCGAAATACGGACTGAACACCGGCACCGACGTGCAATTCGTTCTGCCACTTTACAACCACATCGCAGGAGGGGCGGAGGGTTTCGGCGACATGCAGATCCGCGTCAAACGGAACCTTTGGGGAAATGACGGGGAGGAGACAGCGCTCGCCGTGATGCCATTCATCCAGCTACCCACCGGAGCCGATTGCATCAGCAGCGACGAGATCGAGGGTGGCATCATCGTCCCCTTTGGATTCGAGGGAGCGGGCGGATGGGGCTACGGAGTCCAGGGGGAACTCGATATTGCCGCCGATGATTCGGGTAGCGGCCACCATTTTTCCTTCCTCACCTCCGCGACCGCCGCCCATGCCCTGACTGAGAAACTCGGCGCGTTTTTCGAAATAGTGGCGATTTTCAGCGAAGGGTCGGAAGCGGCATCCGAATACTATTTCAACTCCGGACTCACCTACGGGGTGACCGATACCTTCCAAGTAGATGGAGGAGTCCGCGTCGGACTCAGCAACGATGCTGAGGACTTCACCCCTTTTGCCGGAATTAGTGCAAAATTCTGACCTAAAATTTAGCCAAGACTAATTTTTTAAGTTGAGCCAAATAAAAACGGAACGAAAATATGAATCACAAAATGCTTCGAAGAAACTTCGCAAAATTGATCTGTGGCAGCCTCCTTGGGGCTGGGGTTCTACTCACCGTGCTCGGTTCCGTTTCCTGCTCGGAAAAAGGGAAATCAGATTCCAGCGGCAAAAAAAGAGTGGTCACCAGTTTCACCATCATCGCGGACATGGCGCGGGAAGTCGCGGGAGACGCTGCCATCGTGGAGTCCATCACCAAGCCAGGCTCTGAAATCCATGGCTACGATCCGACTCCCAAGGATATCGTGAAAGCCCAGGAAGCGGATCTGGTGCTATGGAACGGGATGAACCTGGAGCTGTGGTTCGAGAAATTTTTCAGCAACGTGAAGGACGTGCCCAGCGCGGTGCTGACGGAGGGAATCAAGCCCATGGGCATCACCGAGGGACCCTACTCCGGGAAGCCGAATCCGCACGCATGGATGTCGCCTGCCAACGCCGCGATTTACGTGGAGAACATCCGCAAGGCGTTGGTGAAGATGGATCCGGCGAATGAAAAGACCTACACGGAAAACGCCGCTGCCTACGTCGCGAAGATCAAAGCGCTGGATGGTCCGGTCCGCGAAAAGCTCGCGGCGATCCCGGAGGACAAGCGCTGGCTGGTGAGCAGCGAAGGCGCTTTCTCCTATCTCTGCGAGAACTACGGCCTTCGCCAGCTCTATCTCTGGCCGATCAATGCGGATGCGCAGGGCACTCCGCAACAGGTGCGGAAAGTCATCGACGCAGTCCGCTCCAACGGGATTCCGGTGGTATTTTCCGAGAGCACCGTCAGTGACAAACCCGCGAAGCAAGTCGCCCGCGAGACTGGCGCGAGCTACGGAGGAGTCCTGTATGTCGATTCCCTCACCGATGCCAGCGGCCCTGCTCCCACCTACCTGAAACTTCTCGAAAAGAACGCCGACACGATCGTCAAGGGTTTCCTTGAATCCAAATAGATGAACGACTCCACCGACTCCGCACCAAGCATTGATGTCGAGAACGTCTCAGTCGTCTATCCGAACGGGCACAAGGCTCTCCAGGACGCGACTTTCCACCTCAGGAGCGGCACGATCTGCGCGTTGGTGGGCGTGAATGGCAGCGGCAAGTCCACGCTTTTCAAAAGCATCATGGGCTTCGTGAAACCGACCGGGGGCAGCGTGAAAATCAACGGCATGCCTGTCCGCGCCATGCTGAAAAAACTCGTCGTCGCATACGTCCCGCAGGCGGAGGAAGTGGACTGGCAGTTTCCCGTGAGCGTGTGGGACGTGGTGATGATGGGGCGCTACGGAGCGATGAATTTCCTCCGCATTCCGAAGGCTATCGACAAACAGAAGGTCGAGGAAAGCCTGAAACGCGTCGCGATGTGGGAGTTCCGCGACAGGCAGATCGGTGAACTCAGCGGCGGGCAGAAGAAGCGGGTTTTCCTTGCCCGCGCTCTTGCGCAAGGGGGTAGTGTCATCCTGCTGGACGAGCCTTTCACTGGGGTGGATGTGAAAACGGAAGAGGCCATCATCACCCTGCTGCACGAGCTGAGGAGAGCGGGCGCGATCATTTTTGTCTCCACCCACAACCTCGGCAGCGTCCCGGAATTCTGCGACCAAGTGGTTCTGCTGAACCGGACAGTGCTCGCTTACGGGAAGACGGCTGACGTTTTCACCGCGCAGAATCTCACGCTGGCATTCGGCGGGGTGCTGCGCGAGTTCCAGTTCGAGCAATCGACCATCCAGGAACACGACGGCCGGGCGGTGCGCGTTCTCAGCGATGACGAGCGACCCCTGGTCTTCGGCAAGGACGGCCATCTCGAATACATGGATCGCGAAAAGCACCAACAGCTTTTGAAAAAACGGGAGGAGGAAAATGACTGACATGCTCGATACTCTGGCGGTCCCGCTCCAATACGAGTACATGGTGCGGGCGATGTGGGTCAGCGCCCTGATCGGCGGGACCTGCGGATTCCTTTCCTCATTCGTGACACTGAAAGGCTGGTCGCTGATGGGCGACGCCCTCTCCCATGCCGTTGTCCCGGGTGTCGCTC
>Ga0335397_10009719_pt1 | contig 11980 bp, 10 predicted proteins | sample MAT04_FD_205740 | JGI IMG/M metagenome (GOLD analysis project Ga0335397, IMG submission 205740) | Freshwater microbial communities from Lake Fryxell liftoff mats and glacier meltwater in Antarctica - MAT-04 (spades assembly) (version 2) ...
GCATCATCAAGCTCGAGCCGCAGGATCGTGAGCAGGCGTTGAAGAGTTTCCACCGCGACGACAACAATCGCTTCAACCCCGCCGGTGAAGGCTGGGTGCTGCGTACGTGGATCGAGCTCACCGACAACCCCGACAGCTACATGCTGCTGATGGATCTCGACGACGAGCGGTTGCCCGTACCCGGCACCGAGCGCCGCGTGCCGCTCACCCGTGGTTCGCGCTTCGTGGTGGACACTCAGCGCCTGTGGCACGTGGTCGTGCACAACGGCACCCAGCCTCGCTACGCGCTCATCACCAGCGTCGAGTCCACCCCTGCCTTGGAGGACTGGATCCACAGCCAGGTGCCTGCGCTCGTCTGAGGTCGTAGACCTGGACAGGAATCGTCCCGATTTCCGAGACGATTCCTGTCCAGGAGTGCGAATGGGACGAATCCTGTCCAGAAACCGACGGGTCGGGCTTGGCGGTGGAGTCAGTTGGGGGTGCGGTGAGCGGCGGCGAGGTGGGCGACGTCGTCCATGATGCGCGCCATCTGGAAGTCCTTGGGCGTGTAGACCCTGGCGACGCCGGCATCGGCGAGTCGCTGGCGGTCGTCCTCGGGGATGATGCCGCCGACGACCACGGGGGCGTCCACGCCCTCGGCGCGCAACATCTCCACGATCAGCGGCACCAGCGACAGGTGCGAGCCGGACAGGATGGACAGACCAATGACGTCGGGGTCCTCGTCGCGGGCCGAGGCGACGATCTGCTCGGGCGTCAGCCGGATGCCGCTGTAGACAACCTCCATGCCGGCATCGCGGGCCGCGACCGCGATCTGCTCGGCGCCGTTGCTGTGCCCATCGAGGCCCGGCTTGGCCACCAGGAAACGCGGTGGGCCGCCGACGATGGTCTTCACGAACTCGGCCACCGCAGCCAGCTCGCCGACACGACGGCCGACGGCGGCGTTGACGCCGGTGGGTGCGCGGAACTCGCCGAACACGTCGCGCAGCGCCTGCGACCATTCGCCGGTGGTGCCGCCGGCCTTCGCCAGCGCGATGGACGGCTCCATGATGTTGTCGCCGCCGGTGGCCGCGGCATGCAGTGCGGTGATGGCTGCATCGACCGCTGACTGCTCGCGACTCGCGCGCCACTGACACAGCTCGGTCACCAACTGCTGCTCGATGGCTGGGTCGACGGTGAGGATGTTGCCTGGCGTGTCGAGCGGTGACGGTTCGGTCTCGGTGAACTTGTTGACGCCAACGACGGTGAGGTCGCCGGACTCGATGCGGCGGGTGCGCTCGGCCATCGAGCGAACGAGACGGCCCTTCAGCTCGTCGACCGCGGCGAACGCGCCGCCCAGCGACAGCACATCTTGCAGTTCCGCCCACGCGGCGTCGCGCAGTTCGGCGGTCTTCGCCTCGATGACCGTCGAGCCGTCGAACAGGTCGCCGTACTCCAACAGGTCGGTCTCGAACGCGAGCACCTGCTGCATGCGCAGCGACCACTGCTGGTCCCACGGGCGCGGCAGGCCGAGCGCCTCGTTCCACGCAGGCAGCTGCACGCTGCGGGCACGTGCATTCTTGGAGAGCGTCACGGCCAGCATTTCCAGCACGATGCGCTGGATGTTGTTCTCCGGCTGCGCCTCGGTGAGACCCAGGCTGTTCACCTGCACGCCGTAGCGGAAGCGGCGGGCCTTGTCGTCGGTGACCCCGTAGCGCTCCAGGCCGATGCGGTCCCACAGCTCGGTGAACGCACGCAGCTTGCAGATCTCCTCGACGAAGCGGATGCCCGCGTTGACGAAGAACGAGATGCTGCCGAACACCTGGGCGAACTGCTCGGGCGCAACCTGGCCGCTGGCCTGGACCGCGTCGAGCACGTCGATGGCGGTAGCCAGCGAGAACGCGATCTCCTGCACAGGGGTGGCGCCGGCCTCCTGCAGGTGGTAGCTGCAGACGTTCATCGGGTTCCACTTCGGTGCGTGCTGCGCGCACCAGGCCACCATGTCGACGATCAGTCGCTTGCTGGGCTCGGGCGGGAAGATGTACGTGCCGCGCGACAGGTACTCCTTGACGATGTCGTTCTGGGTGGTGCCGCGCAATGCCTCCGACGGCACGCCCTGCTCCTCGGCGTTCGCGACGTACAGCGCCAGCAGCCACGCAGCGGTGGCGTTGATGGTCATCGACGTGTTCATCTGGCCGGGCGGGATGTCGGCGAGCAGGGTGCGCATGTGGCCCAGGTGCACGACCGGCACGCCGACCTTGCCGACCTCGCCGCGGGCCAGCACGTGGTCCGGGTCGTAGCCGGTCTGCGTGGGCAGGTCGAAGGCGATGGAGAGGCCGGTCTGCCCCTTCGCGAGGTTCGTGCGGTACAGCTCGTTGGAGGCTGTGGCCGACGAGTGCCCCGAGTACGTACGCATCAACCAGGGTTCGTCGCGTCGGGTCGAGTCCGTCATGTGCACAGTGTTACCCGTCGGTAGCTATCGATGCCACCCGCATCTCGCCGAACCGCTCAAGCGCGCCGAGTTCCGTGCCGATAGCTGACGCAACGGTGCGGGCACCGGGCGGGTTGCCAGCGGGCGAAAGCCGACGTGAAGTCAGAGCCGGAGCGGGATTCTGAGTTCACGGATGGGAAGCCTGCGCCGGGGGAAACTCCGGCGCAGTGCACCGTTCTTCGCCGCCGAACAGCTCAGCAGGTGGCCGCCGCCACCATCCGTAGGTACTCAGTACGCGGCACCTCGATGACACCCAGCGACGCGAGATGCGGAGTGCTCCACTGCACGTCGAACAGTTCGGCTCCGCAGGCGCGCAGCAGTTCGACCGTGGCCAGCAACGCGACCTTGGAGGCATCGGTGACGGTGTGGAACATGCTTTCGCCGGCGAAGAAGCGACCGATCAGCAGGCCGTACAACCCGCCCACCAGTTCCCCGTCGAGCCAGGTCTCGACACTGTGGGCCCAGCCCAATTCATGCACGCGCGTGTAGGCGCGGACGAACTCCTCGTTGATCCAGCCGTGCGGGCGGCGCGGGTCGCCGCAGCGCCGCATCACCTCGCTGAAGCTGGTGTCCACCCGCACCTCGAAGCGCTTGGCGCTGGCGCGCAGCGAGCGCGACACGATCATTCCGTCGAGTGGCAGGATGCCCCGTGGGTCGGGCGACCACCAGCCCACGGCCTTGCGGCGCAACGGCATCGGGAACAAGCCGCCCCGGTAGGCGAGCAGCAACGTGCCGGGCTCGAGGTCAGCGCCGACGCCCACCAGGCCGTGCTCGTCGGCGAGTTCGGACGAGGGCAGCTGCCACCTCGACGGTGGCGGCTCGATGGGGAGATGTGCACCGAACCCGCTCATCGCACCATTCCACCACTCAACGCACCGCAGGACCACAAGCGCCGCACGACCTCGGCGGCGCAAGGACACTGCGAAAGCGACCGACTAGCCTGAAACTCTGATGGGCTTGCAGTCGTTCGAGCACAGTTTGGAGCGTATGGTCGAGGGCGTGTTTTCTCGCGGCTCACGTTCCAGCATCCGTCCGGTCGAACTGGGCCGTCGCATCCTTCGCGACATGGACGACCATCGCAGTGTCGACGTCAAGGGTCGGCGCATCGTGCCCAACGTTTTCTCCATCCGCCTCAGTGCCCGCGATCACGCCGCGTTCGCCGACATCGACGAGGCGCTGCACGCCGAACTGTGCGAGACGGCACGCGAATACGCCCGTGCTGAGGGCTACCACTTCATGGGCCCGGTCATCGTCGAGATGGCGGTCGACAACTCACTGAAGCCGGGTCGCTTCGCCACCTCCTGCCGGATGAAGGAAGCCGGCGGCGGTGTGGGCGTCGGCTCGCTGGTCATGGCCTCGGGCGAGCGCATCCCTCTCGGCTTCCAGCCAATCTCCATCGGCCGCCTGCCCGACTGCACCGTGCCCGTCAACGACGCCAACGTCAGCCGTCGCCACGCCGAAGTGCGTGCCGCGGCCGGCAACTTCGCGGTGGTCGATCTGGGCAGCACCAACGGCACGAAGGTCAACGGCATCCGCATTCAGGGCGAGCAACTGCTCAACGACGGCGACATCGTCAGCGTCGGCAGCACGCATCTGCGGTTCGAGGCGTCGTGAGCGACGCACAGCTCAACATCTTGAACTACGCGCTCCTGGCCCTGCTGTACCTGTTCTTCGCTCGGGTGCTGTGGGCCGTGTGGTCCGAGGTGCGCGGCCCTCGCCTGGGCGTGCATGCGCCGCAGAGCCAGGTCCGCACCGGCCGTGATGGCACCGCCCAGGCCGAACGCCCGGCGCCCCCGCCCGTCGCGGGCCCGTCCAAGGGCAGCCGCGGCAAGCGCGGCACACCCAGCCGGCTGATCGTGCTCGAGCCAAAGGTCCGCAAGGGCTCGGCCTACCCACTCGGTGGCGAGATCACCCTCGGCCGAGCCCCGACGTGTTCCATCGGCCTGCCCGACGACACGTTTGCCTCGCAACTTCACACCCGTGTGTACGTGCGCGACGGCGGTGTCTGGGTGGAAGACCTGGGCAGCACGAACGGTACTCACGTGAACGGTCGCCGCCTGACGGCGCCCGTGCAGGTGGTCGCCGGCGATCGTGTCCAGATCGGCAGCACCATCTTCGAGGCACAGTGAGCCAGCAATGACCGATCAACCCGTCACCGCACCTGCCCTCGCATGGGGCGCGGCCACGCACACCGGTCGTGTGCGTACCGAGAACGAGGACTCCTTCGTCGCCGAGCCGATGGTGTTCGGCGTTGCCGACGGCATGGGCGGCCATCAGGCAGGTGAGGTGGCCAGCGCGATCGCGGCCTCAACCCTGCGCGATCGGCTCATCGGCGGCGCGCACTCCGTCGATGTCGCCGTGGCCACCGTCGTCGAAGCCAACGCCGCCATCTTCCAGGGCGCCCACAACAACGCCGGGCAACGCGGCATGGGCACCACGCTCACCGCGATGGTGGTGCTCACCGATGGTGGCAGCCAGCGCCGGCTCGCGCTGTTCAACGTCGGTGACAGCCGCACCTACCTGATGCGCGGTGGCCGCCTCCGCCGCGTCACCATCGACCACAGCTATGTGCAGGAACTGGTCTCCACCGGGCACATCACCGAGTACGAGGCCCGCAGTCACCCGCGCCGCAACATCGTCACGCGTGCGCTTGGCATCGAACCCAACGTACGGGTCGACACCTGGGTGCTGCCCTTCGTGCAGGGCGACCGTTACGTGCTGTGCAGCGACGGCCTGGTCGACGAGGTCGACGATCTCGAGATCGCCGAGTTGTTGGTCACCAACCCCGGCCCGCAGGCCGCGGCCGAAGCCCTGGTGGCTGCTGCCAATGAGCACGGTGGCCGCGACAACGTCACCGTGGTCGTCGTCGATGTGCTGGAGGGCGACGAGGTACCGCACGAGACCGCAGACCTCGAGGTCGATCTGGCGTGGGACGACGCCGATGCGCCCGACCGGCTGATCGACGCCGAAGCTGGTGCTCCCGCGGCGGCAATCACGGCCACGCTGCCGGTGGTTCCCGCCGCCAGCGCTGTCACCTCGCGTCGCGGTGGCTTCGGTCTCGGCACGCTGTTGTTCGGGCTTGCCCTCGGCGTGATCGCCATGCTCACCGTGGTGCTGGTGTTGGTCGTGCGGCACAACGCGAACAACGAGCCGTCGCCCACCACCACGACCGTCGTCACCTCCACTACGGTGCGCACCACCACCACTAGCGCCGCGCCGTCCACCGTCACCACCACGCCCACCGTCACCAACCCGCCCACCATCACTTCGGCAGCCGCCACGCCATGAGCCAACCCTCGCCCATTGCCGCTGCCCGCCGCAACAGCGAGCTGGGGCTGGTCGTGATGGCCGCGAGCATCACCGCCGTTGCCTACGTGCTGGCCTCGCTGGGCAAGAACGCGACGATGCCGGCCACGCTGGTGCCGTTTCTCATTGCCCTGCTCGGCATGCTGATCGCCGCCCACATCGCAGTGCGGCGCCTCGCCCGTGGTGCGGACAGCACGCTGCTCCCGCTGGCCATCATCCTGCATGGCCTGGGCTACGTGATGATCGCCCGCCTCAGCGAGCGCCGCGCCGCGCTGCAGACCACGTGGTCGCTCATCGCGATCGTTGCGTTCGTGCTCACGCTGCTGATCGTGCAGCGGCCCCCAGACCTTGCCCGCTACAAGTGGACGTTCCTCGCCGTTGGCGCCGGTCTGCTGATGCTGCCGCTCGTGCCCGGCATCGGCACCAGCGTGGGTGGCGCCAGGATCTGGGTGAGTATCGGCCCGATCAACTTCCAGCCCGGCGAGTTCGCGAAGATCGCGCTCGCCCTGTTCTTCGCGTCGTACCTGGCCGACAACCGCGAACTGATTGCGGCCGGCACACGACGGGTCGGCTTCATCCGCATCCCCGAGCTTCGGTACCTGCTGCCGGTCACGCTCGCGTGGGCCTTCGCGGTCATGGTGATGGTGGCCGAAAAAGACCTCGGCTCGGCGCTGTTGTTCTTCACCCTGTTCACCGTGATGATGTGGGTGGCCACCGAACGCGCGGTCTTCCTGGTGATCGGCGTGGTGATCTTCTCGGTGGCGGCGTACGTCGCGTGGCGGATGTTCGAGGTCGTACAGACCCGTGTCGACGTGTGGCTGGACCCGTGGAGCCAGTACGAGGGCAAGGGCTATCAGCCGGCACAGGCGATGTTCGCGTTCGCCAACGGCGGCACCGGCGGTACCGGCCTGGGCCTGGGCAATCCCAACAAGATCCCAGCCGCCAGCACCGACTATGTCTATGCCGCGATCGGCGAGGAGATGGGCCTCATCGGCGCTGCGGGCATCATCATCGCGTTCCTACTGCTGTTGGGTGCAGGGTTGCGTGTGGCCATGCGTGCCGATCGCCCGTTCGAGAAGCTGCTCGCCGTCGGACTCACCACCATCATCAGCATGCAGGCGTTCATCATCATCGGCGGTGTGCTGCGGCTGGTGCCGCTCACCGGCATCACGCTGCCGTTCGTCAGCTACGGCGGCAGCAGCCTGCTGGCCAACTACGTCCTTCTCGCGTTGCTGCTGCGCATCAGCGACAGCGGGGCCCGGCGGCGCGGCGAGGTACCCGACGACCTCACCATCGGTGAGCGCCTGGAAGCCCGTCGACTACAACGCGCCGAACGCAAGGGTGTCACTGTATGAACAGGCAGATCCGCAAGCTGGCCGGTGGGCTGCTAGTCCTGTACCTGGCACTGTTCGTCACGCTCAACGTGGTGCAGGTGGCCAAGAAGGATGCGCTCGACGCGCATCCGCAGAACAACCGCCAGACCATCCGCGACTTCAACCGCATGCGTGGCCCCATCGTCACCGCCGATGGCGTGGTGATCGCCCGCAGCGTGCCCACCGAGACCGGCGCACCGTACAAGTACCAGCGCACTTACCCCGACAGCCTGCTGTTCAGCCACCTCACCGGCTACTACACGTTCAGCTTCGGCAGCACTCAGCTGGAGAAGACGCAGAGCGATGTGCTGATGGGCGACACCACCCCGCAGAAGGTCAACAGCCTGCTCGGCGGGGCTGACAACACCGGCAGCGTGCAGCTCACTGTCCGCGCCGACCTGCAGCGGGTGGCCGCCGAGGCGTTGGGCGAGCGCGAGGGCTCGGTCGTCGTGATGGACCCGGCCACCGGTGCAGTGCTGGCAATGGTCAGCTTCCCCACCTACGACGCCAACGCCGTCGCCGACCCTGACACCAAGTACGCGGAGAACGTGCTCGACTTCCTCAACAGCTACCCAGGCAAGCCGTTGCTCGCGAACGCGTACCGCGAGAACTACATGCCGGGCAGTGCCTTCAAGGTCATCACCACCGGCATTGCGCTCGAGAACGGCGTCACCAGCCTGGACCGCAGCTGGCCCAGCGAGCGCGAGTGGGTGCCCCCGCAGACCAACGACCCCATCCAGAACTACGGCGGGTCGTCGTGCGGTGGCTCGATGGCCGAGGTCTTCTACCGCAGCTGCAACATCCCGTTCGCACAGCTCGCCACCGAGCTGGGCCCTCAGCGGATGACCGATGGCGTCAGCGCGTGGGGTCTCGGCGAGCGGCTCCCCATCGATCTGCCCGGCGCTGCCGCCAGCAGCTTCTGCGGCAACGTCACCCCCTGCGATGCAGCCTTCTTCAACGACCAACTGCCGCTGCTCGCCATCGGCGGCTTTGGTCAGGGCAACGATCTGATGGTGCCGCTGCACATGTGCATGGTGGCCTCCACCGTCGCCAACGGCGGGCGGATGATGGTGCCGCACGTAGTCGATGCCACGCTCGCCCACAACGGCTCGTTGCTCTCGCGTACCGCACCCGCGGTCTGGAAGACCCCCATTTCGCCGACCACCGCCGGCACGCTCAACGACCTGATGGTGGGCGTCGTCAACAACGGCACGGGCAAGGCAATGCAGCTGGCCAACGGCATCCAGGCCGCCGCCAAGACTGGCACCGCCCAGCTCAACTTCGTCGAGGGCGAGCCGCAGCGCTCGCACGCCTGGATCATCGGCTTCGCGCCGGCAGAGGCGCCGCGCTATGCGGTGGCTGTCATCCTGAAGGGCACCACCGACGAGATCAGCGCTGGTACCGGTGGCAGGCTGGCCGGGCCCATCGCCAAAACTGTGCTCGATTACCTGTTCGCGAACGAGAACTGACAGGTGCCCGGCACTCGGTGCTCACACACGGTGAACGAACATCACCCAGGTCGGTGGATATCCTCGGGTGGCGATTTGGCCAGGAAAGGCAACAGTGACCGGTAACCCCGAGCGCACCGTATTGAACGAGCGCTACGAACTCCAGCAACGCATCGGCCGCGGCGGCATGGCCGACGTGTTCCTTGCGCGCGACCTGCTACTCGATCGGCCCGTCGCGATCAAGGTGCTGTTCCCCGAATTCGCGGTCGACCCCAACTTCGTCGAGCGGTTCCGTCGCGAAGCGCAGAGCGCGGCCAACCTCAACCACCCCAACATCGTCGGTGTGTACGACTGGGGCCAGTACGCCAACACGTACTTCATGGCGATGGAATACGTACAGGGCCGCACGCTCGCCGACATCCTGCGCGCCAACGGGCACGTCAACAGCCAGCAGGCCGCCGAGATCGCCAGTGAGGTCGCGGCCGCGCTCGGCTTCGCGCACCGCAACGGCGTGGTACACCGCGACATCAAGCCGGCCAACATCCTCATCGGCGCCAACGGTCAGGTGAAGGTCGCCGACTTCGGCATCGCCCGCGCGATGAACGCGCCCACCGAGAGCAACCTCACACAGGCCGGCTCGGTGATGGGCACCGCCACCTACTTCTCGCCCGAGCAGGCGCAGGGCGCGCAGCCCGACCCGCGCAGCGACCTCTACTCGTTGGGCATCGTGCTCTATGAGATGGTGGCCGGTCGTCCGCCGTTCAGCGGCGAGAACCCGGTTTCCATCGCCTACAAGCAGGTGCACGAGCAGCCGCAACCGCTCAACCAGCTGGTTGCCGACGTGCCCAAATCGTTCGAGGCCATCGTCGCCAAGCTGCTCGCCAAGAAGCCCGAGATCCGTTACCCCACCGCCGAAGCCGTGCGCGACGACCTGCGCCGTTTCCGCGCCGGCGAGCCGGTGCAGGCACTCGCCTCCGCAATGGGCCCCACGCCCGCCACCACCGCCGTTCCGCGCGTGCTGGCGCCTGCGGCCACCATGGGGGCCGGGCGCGCCACCACCGCGATGCCACGCACCACTGCGATGGCCCAGCAGCAACCGCAGCAGTACGACAACCGCGACAACCGCGGTGGCATGTACGCGGTCATCGGGTTCCTCGCGCTGATTGCGCTCGTCGTCGGCGGCATCGTGTTGTTCAACGCACTGTCCAAGGACAGCCAGCCCAGCAGCTTCGCCATGCCCGATGTCGTCGGCCAGACGCTCGAGCTCGGCACCAAGCAGCTCAGCGATTCCGGTCTGCAGGTCAACCCGATCATCGCCGAGCCTGCCGACCCGGCGTTCGCCGATGGGGTCATCGTGCGCACCGAGCCGTTGAAGGACGTCGTTGTCCAACGCGATCAGCTCGTCAACGTGATCTACAACCCGGTCAAAACGCCGTTCGCACTGCAGAACGTGGCCGGGATGACCCAGCAGGAGGCCTACGACCTGTTGTCGGGGCAGGGCCTGAAGGTTGCCGTGGTCACCGAGCCGAACACCGACGTCGAGCCGGGCAAGGTCATCCGAACCGAGCCGCCCGCCGGCACGGAAGTGCGCCAGGGCGATGCCCTCACCCTCGTCGTGTCGGCTGCCCCGAACCAGGTGGCGGTGCCGTCCGTGGCCGGGCTGCCCCAGGCCGATGCCGAGGCCAACCTCAAAACTGATGCGTACCAGTTCAAGATCACGCTCGCCCAGGAGGCCAGCGCGACAGTGGCCCTCGGGTCGGCCACTCGCACCGACCCGGCCAGCGGCACGTTGGTGGACATTGGTAGCGACATCACGCTGTACATCTCCACCGGGCCGGCCCCGGTGAAGGTGCCGCCGCTGGAGAACCTCACCGAGGCCGCAGCCCGGGCGAAACTGCTCGAGCTGGGCCTGGGCGTGGACGTCACGTACCAAGCGGTGCCCATCGGCGACTCCAAGGACGGCAAGGTCATCACCCAGAGCATCCCGTCGGGCACCGATGTGGCGCCGAACACCGTGGTCAAGCTGAAGGTCGGCAAGTCGCCGGCACCGACGCCAACACCCACACCCACACCGACGCCAACACCCACGCCGCCGCCCACCACGGCTGCTCCGACCACCACCACGACCACCACCACCGCCCCCTGATCGGGTCTCTCGACCCTTCAGGTGCGGGTTGCTTCGGTCCGAGCCAGGAAGTTTCGCAACAGGTCGTGGCCGGCGCCGGTGAGGATGCTCTCCGGGTGGAACTGCACCCCTTCGATCGGCAGGGTGCGGTGACGCACGCCCATCACGATGCCGTCGCACGTGGCGGTGACCTCAAGGCAGTCGGGCATGGTGGCCGGGTCGATCACCAGGCTGTGGTAACGGGTGGCCGTCAGCGGGCTCGGTAGCCCGGCGAACACGCCCTTGCCCTCGTGCTCGATGGGCGAGGTCTTGCCGTGCATCAGGTTTGGCGCGCGCACCACCGAACCGCCGAACACGTGGCCGATGGCCTGGTGGCCCAGGCACACGCCCAGCAGCGGAATGCCGGCGGCAGCAAACGCGGGGATGGCGTCGCAGATGATGCCGGCGTCTTCCGGGCGGCCGGGACCGGGGGAGAGCAGCACCGCGTCGGGCTGGGTGGCGAGGGCTTCGCTGACCGTGAGCTGGTCGTTGCGCACGACCTCGGGCTGGGCGCCCAGCTCACCGAGGTATTGGACGAGGTTGTAGACGAAGCTGTCGTAGCTGTCGATCACGAGGACGCGGGGCACCGGTACAGCCTGCCTGCTGCAAGCGACCGTTGTCGAATGGGTTGTGTCACATAGACTCTGCGCCCGTGGCTCCTCCCAAACGCAAGACGACCGGCCGTGTTACACCCAAGGGCACCAAGCCGGGGCAGCTCACCGCAATGGCGAAAGAAGCGCCACACCACGAGAGCTCCATCTCCGCGTCGTCGCGCTATACGCCGCCCACGCCGAAGGAGTTCTACGAGAGCCCGAAGTGGGTGCCCATCTTGATGGCCACCTTCATCGGTCTCGGCTCCATCGCGATCATCACTCGCTACATCGTGCCGGCGTTCGAGAACACGAACACACCGGTGCTGGTCGGGTTGTGCTTCATGCTGGCCGGCCTGTTCACCGCCACCAAGTGGAAGTAATCGCGGCGCCGTAGGTCACACGGGTGTAATTACATCACAGGTTTATCCACAGCCTGTGGGGAACTCACTCGAAGATGGGCGCTACCACGATCATGTCGTCGAGGCAGTGACGCGGCGGAGGCGGGTCCTCGTCGGGGGCCAGCAACATCTTCAACTCCAGCCCACATACCGTGCAGCGGTACCTGACGTTGATCTTGCGCATCTCACCTGCGGGTGGAGGTGGGGGCATGGGGGTGGTGAAGCTGCGCA
>Ga0335397_10009720_pt1 | contig 11980 bp, 8 predicted proteins | sample MAT04_FD_205740 | JGI IMG/M metagenome (GOLD analysis project Ga0335397, IMG submission 205740) | Freshwater microbial communities from Lake Fryxell liftoff mats and glacier meltwater in Antarctica - MAT-04 (spades assembly) (version 2) ...
TCCAAGCCGGCGCGACGACTGCAAATGACTTGCAAGCGGCACTACCGGTAGCCAGTTTCAGAGAGAAGCCCGATCTAGAAACGGCAAGACGTTTTCTCGCTGACGGCGGCTACTATTGGAATTCCGGAATGTTTGTCTGGCGGGCGAGTGAGATTTTGCGCGCCATCGACCTACTGCTACCCGAACTTGCATTGACCGTCGACCTGATTCGAAAAGAGCTTGCGATGGGTCATACCTTGGAAGCCGCGATTCGAACGCACTTCGCTTCGGCGCCATCGATCTCAATTGACCATGGCGTGCTTGAAAAAATCACATCCTCTTCAGCGAGTGTCGCAGCAGCCATCGGAACCAAAATCCCAACGCTGGTGCTCATACCCACCAACATCGGATGGAGCGACGTTGGCTCATGGGATGCTGTTCGCGACCTCTCGCCAAAGGATGCCGACGGCAACACGCTGCGCGGAAACGTGGTTGTACATGACAGCCATAACATCCAGATACAAGGCGGCAGGCGACTGATCGCGGCGGTAGGTCTCACCGACATCACCATCATCGATACGCCGGACGCTCTGCTAGTCGCCAAAAACGGGGAGACACAAGCCGTCAGATATATCGTGACCGAGTTGCAAAATCGTAACAGCCCTGAACACCTTGAGCACATCACGGTACAGCGTCCGTGGGGTAGCTTTACTGTGCTCGAAGAACTGCCAGGATCAAAGATCAAACGCATTGATGTAAAACCGGGCGGCAGGCTGAGTCTGCAAAGCCACAATCAACGCAGCGAACACTGGGTAGTCGTCAGCGGGATTGCAACCGTCACTTGCGGCGACCGCGTATACGAGCTGACTGCCAACCAAAGCACGTTCATTCCCGTCGGTGCCAAACATCGTCTCGAAAACCTCGGAAGCAGCGCAGTCAGTGTTATCGAAGTGCAGCTCGGCAAATACCTGGGGGAAGACGACATCACGCGCTACGATGACCACTACGGCCGCGCGGTTGAATCGCCAACCGACAGTTTGACCCTTGAACAATAACGCCTTGTCCAGCTTGTACCAATGACAGTATTGATTACCGGCGGCACCGGCTACATCGGCTCGCACACCGTCGTCGAGCTGATCGCCGCGGGTCTTGAGTGCGTCATTCTCGACAACTTATCCAACAGCCAGGCAGCGGTGGTCGAGCGCATCAAGGCCATTGGCGGTGCTGCGCCCACACTGGTGGTCGGGGATGTTCGTGATGAGACATGCCTTACCGAGGTGTTTGCAAGGCACGATATCAACGCGGTCATTCACTTTGCCGGCTTGAAAGCGGTTGGCGAATCCGTCGCCCAGCCGCTGCGTTACTACGACAATAATGTCGCAGGAACATGCACTTTGCTACGCGCCATGGCAGCGGCGAATGTCAAGACGATCGTGTTTAGTTCATCCGCGACGGTCTATGGCGAACCAGATTCTTCACCCATTCCCGAGAGCGCGCCGTTGCGTCCCGCCAGCCCTTACGGCAAGTCCAAGGCGGTGGTTGAGACGATGCTCAGCGATCTCGCCCTTAGCGACCCTGCATGGCGCGTGGCGCTGCTACGCTACTTCAATCCGGTCGGCGCGCATCCGAGTGGCTTGATCGGCGAAGACCCTTCCGGCATCCCGAATAACCTGATGCCGTTTGTGTGTCAAGTGGCCTCGGGCCAACGCGCTTCGTTGAGCATTTACGGTAGCGATTACCCCACGGCCGACGGCACCGGCGTGCGCGATTACATCCACGTGATGGATCTGGCGGCCGGCCATCTGGCGGCATTGACGTACCTTGCACGGCCCGGGGCCAAAGCGATGCTGGCAGCCAACCTCGGCAGTTCACGCGGGCACAGCGTACTCGAGGTCGTCAAGACGTTCGAACGGGTCAACGCAGTCGCCATCCCCCATCAATTTGTGGATCGCCGCCCCGGCGATGTGCCCGCCTATTGGGCCGATGCCTCACTCGCCGAACGCGTGTTGGGCTGGCGGGCCAACTGTAGCCTTGAGGATATGTGTCAGGACGCGTGGAAGTGGCAACGCAACAATCCAGACGGCTATTCCCGCTAAACTGCTTCCCCATGAAAATCCTCGTCACCGGCGCCGCCGGCTTTATCGGTCACGCGCTTTGCCTGCGCTTACTCGCCCGCGGCGACTCGGTCGTCGGGCTCGACAGCCTGAATGACTACTATGATGTCAGCCTGAAAGAGGCACGTCTTTCGCAGTTGCACACGCGCGCCAACTTCACTTTCCTGCAAGCCAATATCGCCGACCGCGATGCGATGGCAACGCTCTTCAGCGCATCCGGCTTTGATGGCGTGGTGAATCTAGCCGCGCAGGCGGGCGTGCGGCATTCACTCACCAATCCGCAGGCCTACGTGGACGCCAACTTGCAGGGCTTTGTGAATGTGCTCGAAGGTTGTCGGCACCAGAAGGTTGGCCATTTGGTGTTTGCCTCCACCAGTAGCGTGTATGGCTTGAACAGCACCCTGCCCTTCGATGAATCGCAATCGACCGACCATCCGGTCTCACTCTACGCCGCCACCAAGAAGGCCAACGAGTTGATGGCGCATAGCTACGCGCATCTGTTTCACATTCCGTGCACGGGGCTGCGCTTTTTCACGGTATACGGCCCATGGGGTCGGCCGGACATGGCGCTGTTCAAATTCACCAGGGCGATCCTCGCCGGTGAGACCATCCAGGTCTATAACCACGGTCAGATGGTGCGCGACTTCACCTATATCGACGACATCGTCGAAGGCGTTGTGCGCGTGATCGATCGCCCCGCCACCGCTGACGCGGGTTGGTCGAGCGCGCACCCCGCACCGGACTCTAGCAGCGCGCCGTACCGGATTTTCAATATCGGCAATAGCGAGCCGGTGCAATTGATGCGCTACATCCACGCCATCGAAGCGGCCACCGACAAAAAAGCGAAGATGGAAATGTTACCCATGCAGCCGGGTGACGTGCGGGCCACCTCGGCGGATGTGCATCGTCTTGAGGCGCTCACCGGCTTCCGGCCCAGCACCACTGTGGAAGACGGCGTGGCGAAATTTGTGGCATGGTATCGCGGGTACTACGGGAAATAGCGGCTGCTTACCTAACCGATACCTGCGCAGGTCCACGACGGTTGGCTGAATGGGCTGGCGTTGAACTGAAATCTCGGCGCGGCGCACCCGCTGTGGTTATCCGCCGGGATCCCAGTTTTAACGCTTGAAGTTTGTAGACTGCGATCGCGGGCTCCAATGGAAGCTCTTTTCAAACTCACCTATTGGCGGGCATTTTCGAGCATTTTTGGCTGAAAACGAGCGTGGATGCTGGGGTTTGTCTTTTGTTCAGCGGCCTCAAAGATCGTCCGTGCGTCGATCGGCGATCACTTCTTTTGCGCGCTTCAACCGCTTGGCCAGTTCCGGCCCGCGCGCCACAGCCACGCCGACGCACAGCACGTCGAGCAATACAAGATGCACCATGCGCGAGGTCATCGGCGCATAGACATCAAGGTCCTCAGCGACATCGGCATATAGGGCCACGCTGGCGAGTCTCGCCAGCGGTGAGCCACTCGCGGTGATGGCAATGACCGGCGCACCAGCGTCACGCGCGATCTCAACGCTTCTAATCAACTCGCGAGACCGCCCGGTGCCCGAGATGGCAACCAACACATCCTGCTTGCTCAACAACGACGCCGCCATTGCATGGGTATGCGGGTCCGAGTACGCCACCGCTGGCACGCCGAGCCGAAAGAACTTGTGCTGCGCGTCCAAGGCAACGATGCCCGAATTGCCCTGCCCGTAAAATTCGATTCTACGGGCATCGGCCAGCAACCGGGTGGCGCGCTCAAGTGCGGCAGGGTCGAGGTGGTTGCGCACACTCACCAGAGCGGCGATACCGCGATCGAACACCTTGGCACCGACATCTGCCATCGAATCGTGCACGCCGACATCGTGATGCACGTATGGCACGCCGTGCGCGAGGCTTTGCGCGAGCCGCAACTTGAAGTCGCGATAGCCGCTAAAGCCGGCCGCCATGCAAAACCGCGCGACGGTCGGCTGACTCACGCCACTTTTGGCCGCAATCTCCGGGAACGACAGATTGATGACCAAGTTCGGGTGGCGCAGGACGAATTTCGCCACCGCTTGCTCGGACGGGCGTAGTTCATCAATCAACACCGCAATACGGTCGAGCATCGCGGCCTGTGCGTCAGGCTTTTTCTTTGTACCGGTGGTGCCGATCTTGGTGGCTCTGGCGGCTTTGGAAACGTTGGCGGGCATTTGCTCGAAACAATCGAAATGGGCGTATCTTGTAATGGCAATTATTCGGGCAGTTTATGTAGTTTGTCAACAAACTTACATCAGTGTAGCACCCGAAAGACTCCGACACCGCGCCATTTTTTATAGCGAGATTGCATAAGCACTCGCGAATCTACCGCCAACTCTGCATTGACGAAATCCCGTAGATTTTCTACAATGTGGTTTCATTTCACCTGTTTAGCGGTTCTAATACGTTTTGGCGACGCGTTGGAAACGCTTTGGAGAAACCCGCATGGCACTGCACCCGACACTTGCAAGCATCACCGATCAGATCCGTGAACGCAGCCAGCCGACGCGTTCGCGCTACATGGCGCACGTCGCCGCCGCGCGCGTCAACGGCCCTTCTCGGGGCCGCATCTCTTGCACCAATCTGGCCCACTCCTTTGCCGCCGAGGCACCATCTGACAAGCTCTCGCTGCGCGAAATTCGCGCGCCCAACATCGGCATCGTCTCGGCCTACAACGACATGCTGTCAGCGCATCAGCCACTGGCCCGCTTCCCGGAGATCATCAAGCAGGCCGCGCGCGAGGCCGGTGCCACCGCGCAATTCGCCGGTGGCGTGCCGGCCATGTGCGACGGCGTCACGCAGGGCCAGCCCGGCATGGAGCTCTCGCTCTTCTCACGCGACATCATCGCGCAAGCCACCGCCATCGCCCTCTCCCACAGCGTGTTCGATGCGACGTTATGCCTCGGCGTTTGCGACAAGATCGTGCCGGGACTCCTGATCGGCGCGCTGCAGTTCGGCCATCTGCCGACCATCTTTGTGCCGGCCGGCCCGATGACCTCAGGACTCTCCAACGATGAAAAGGCCAAGATCCGCCAGCAGTTCGCCGAGGGCAAAATAGACCGGGCGGCCCTGCTTGAAGCCGAAAGCCGCGCCTATCACGGCCCCGGCACCTGCACCTTCTACGGCACCGCCAACAGCAACCAGATGTTGATGGAAGTGATGGGACTGCACCTGCCGGGTGCCGCCTTCATCACGCCAAATACGCCACTACGCGATGCACTGACGGCCGCCGCCGCCCGCCGCGCGGTGGCCATTACGCACCTGAGTCAGGACTACACACCAATTGCTGAAATCGTTGATGAGCGCGCGATTGTCAACGCCATCGTCGGCTTGGTGGCCACGGGCGGCTCGACCAACCACACCATCCACCTGATCGCCATCGCGCGCGCGGCCGGCATCATCATCAACTGGGATGACTTCGACAAGCTGTCATCAATTGTGCCGTTGCTGGCGCGTATTTATCCCAACGGCAGCGCTGATATCAATCACTTCCATGCCGCCGGCGGCGCCGGGTTTGTGATTCGCGAGTTGATTACGGCCGGCCTCTTGCATGAGGATGTGCGCACCGTCGCCGGTCACGGTCTTTCACGCTACACCGAAGAGCCGCGCCTCGATGTCGGCGGCACGGCGATCAGCTTCAAGCCCGCACCTGCGGTCAGTGGTGACGAAGGCATACTTCGCACCGCATCTGCTCCGTTCAGCGCCGATGGCGGGCTGCGTGTGTTGCGCGGCAACCTCGGCCGCTCGGTCATCAAAGTGTCGTCCGTCAGCGCCGAGCACCGCGTTGTGGAAGCGCCGGCGATTGTGTTCAACGACCAGAACGATGTGCTCGCGGCCTTCAAGCGCGGTGAACTGCAGCGCGACTTTGTGGCGGTGGTGCGTTTTCAGGGGCCGCGCGCCAACGGCATGCCAGAGTTGCACAAGCTCACACCCGCACTCGGCTCACTACAGGATGCCGGTTTTCATGTGGCTCTCGTGACAGACGGCCGCATGTCGGGTGCCTCGGGCAGAGTGCCGGCCGCGATTCACGTTTCGCCCGAGTGTCTCGCCGGCGGCCCGTTGGGTAAAGTGCGCAGCGGCGACATCATTCGGCTCGACGCCAACGCAGGTGTTCTGCTGGCGAAGGTGGATGCGGCAGAGTGGGAATCACGTCCACAGGCAACCACCAACCTCGAGCACAATCAATTCGGATTCGGTCGCGAGCTGTTTCAGGCCGCACGCGCGGGGGCACTGGTCGCAGAGGACGGTGCGGGAACATTCGGTACCATTCCCCTGACCAGCACCGCGCATACAGGCGTTACCGTATGACCCATCCCCGCAACATCCGCGACATCCTCGCGGCCAGCCCGGTCATGCCGGTGATCGTGCTCAATCACGTGGAAGATGCTGTGCCGTTGGCCCAAGCGCTGGTCGGTGGCGGCATTCGCGTGCTCGAAGTCACACTGCGTACACCCGTGGCGCTCGATTGCGTCCGTTCGATTCGCGCGATCGTGCCCGAAGCCATCGTTGGCGTTGGCACCATCACCTCTATTGCCGAGTTCGACGCCGCGCGCGAAGCAGGTTGCGCATTCGGCGTCAGCCCTGGCACGACACCGGCCTTGCTGGCTCACATCGCCGCGAGCGGCCTGCCGTTCCTGCCGGGCTGCATGACGCCATCCGACGTGATGCGCGCGCTGGCAGCGGGTTTCTCGGCGGTGAAGCTCTTTCCCGCCAAACAAGCCGGTGGTATTGAAATGCTGAAAGCCCTCGGTGGCCCCCTGCCGGGTGTGATGTTCTGCCCGACCGGCGGTATCGACGCCAACTCGGCAGCCGACTATCTTGCACTACCCAACGTCGCCTGCGTTGGCGGCTCGTGGTTGGCGCCGGCCGACCTGATCGCCGCCAAGGATTGGTCCGCCATTCGGTCGCGCGCCGTGGCAGCGGCTACCATGACTTCAACTGCAAACTCTTCCCACTGACCGGACGCTACGCATGATTGCAAACGCTTCCGCTCCTGAATGCCGCGCGCTGGTCTTGTTCGGTGCGACCGGCGACCTGGCCAAACGCATGCTGTGGCCATCGCTCTATGCGCTCGATCTTGATGGCTCGTTGCCGAAGGTGTTTCAACTCATCGGCGCGGCCACCTCGGTCCGGACGCAAGAGGCGTTTATCGCCAACGTGAAGGACGCGATCCGGACGTCCGCAAACGCCGGCATTTTTGACGAGGCGCTGTTTGCCACCTTCGCCAAGCGCATTCAATATGTGACGGTTGATATCCAGTCACCCGGCGGGCTCGACTCGGTTAAACAGGTGCTGCTGCCCGGCGACGGTGGCGTCATGTACTACCTTTCGACCGGCCCGCAGTTGTTCGGCCCGATCTGTCTGGCATTGAAGGCCGCGGGCCTGGTTGATTCCAAATCGCGCATCACCATCGAAAAACCCATCGGCACCGACACGGCCAGCGCCAAGAAAGTCAATGAAGCCATCGGCGCGGCCTTCGAAGAACAGCAGGTGTTTCGCATCGACCACTACCTCGGCAAGGAAGCCGTGCAGAACCTGATGGCGCTTCGATTTGCCAACGCCATCTTCGAGCCGTTGTGGAACGCAAACGCCATTGAGCAGGTGCAGATCACGGTGGCCGAGACCGTCGGCTTGGAAGGACGCTGGTCATTTTATGACGGCACCGGCGCATTGCGCGACATGGTGCAAAGCCACATGCTGCAACTGCTTTGTCTGGTCGCCATGGAGCCCCCGGCCGGCTTTGCGCCCTCCGCGGTGCGCAATGAAAAAGTCAAAGTACTGTGGTCGTTGCGCCCGATCACCGGGGCCGACGTGGAAACCCACACCGTTCGCGGTCAGTACACGGCCGGCTACAGCGCCGGTGAAGCCGTTCCCGGTTACGCTGACGAAAAAGGTGCGGCCGGCAGCGACACCGAGTCATTCGTCGCCCTAAAGGTCGGCATCGACAACTGGCGCTGGGCAGGCGTACCCTTTTATCTTCGCACCGGCAAGCGCATGGCCAAACGCTCGAGCGAGATCATGATTCAATTCAAACCGGCACCGTTCAATATCTTCGCCGATATCGGTGCCACGCTAGCCCCGAATGCGCTGCTCATCAAGCTGCAGCCCGATGAGATGATCACCTTGACGCTTATGCACAAACAGCCCGGCATGAACGAAGTCAAGCTCGCACAAGTGCCGCTCAATCTTTCACTCGGTGACACCTTCGGTCAATCGCGCCGACGCATTGCCTACGAGCGCATGCTGCTTGATGTGCTGCGCAACAACTCGGCCCTTTTCGTCCGGCGCGACGAAGTCGAGGCCGCGTGGAAATGGATCGACGGCATCATCGACGGTTGGCGCGCTACCGGCAACAAGCCCAAACCGTATCCGGCGGGCAGTTGGGGGCCGAGTGCCGCCATTGCACTGACGGAACGAAATGGACACTCCTGGCACGAATAGCATTGCACCTGCAGTCAGACGACCCTTCACAACGCCGCTGGTTTCGTCGTTGGTCGCTTGATGTTTCTCGGGCCATCAGTATTGCAGCGCTGGGCCAATGGGGTGGCCGGAATTCGCAACCGACCGAGAGAAAGGGAACCTGTGATCAAGTCCTACTTTTATTTTCAACTCTCAAAAATTTGTCGTTCCCGCGCACGCGGGAATCCATAACCCGTTTATTCTCAACGACATATGCAGGATGGATTCCCGCTTGCGCGGGAATGACACGGTGCTTTTCTTGACGCCATCACTTAATCAGACCTTCCTAAGTTTGGCCAAAAACACATTCGCGTGTAAACCGATTGACAATCGACACGTTATATTGCGACTGGAGCGATGGTTCCACGAACGCGGTGGGTCGTGACAGGCAACACTTTTGGGAGGCATGGAATCAAAGCCCGAAAGCGCTTCGGCGGACTGTCCTACTACTTAAGAGGGAATGAAAAAAATGAAGCAATTATTCGGTACATCCAAATTGGTCCTGGCACTGGCCGCTGCGATTTCGATCGCTGCACCAGCAATGGTGAGCGCGCAGACCGCGGCCCCAGCAGCAGCACCGGTCAAAGTTGCGCCAGCGGCAGCCGCTGCTGCACCGGCGGCCACACCGGCAAAAGCGACCACCGCCGCACCAGCGGCAACCTCCGACAAAGCCGTTACCGACAAGGCTGCTGCCGACAAAGCTGCCAAGGCAGAGAAGAAGAAAGCTGACAAGAAAAAGAAGGCCGACAAAAAGAAACAAGACAAAGCCAAGAAGGACGCCGCGGCAGCTAGTGCCACAGCACCGGCCGCCGCGCCTAAGAAGGAAGCCGCACCCGCTGCTGCGCCAGCCCCGGCACCGAAGGTTGCGCCAGCGACTGGCACCACCAAGTAATCAAGCGACAAAACCGTTACGCGCAGTTCGAAGAAAAACAAGCCGGAAACAAAAAGAGCGCCCTCGGGCGCTCTTTTTGCATTGCGGTAACGATCTTTCTATTTGAGTGCCTTGAATCGCACCCGCTTCGGGCGTGACGCTTCTTCGCCCAAACGTCGCTTCTTATCCGCTTCGTACTCGTTGTAGTTGCCGTTGTAAAACACCCACTGCGAGTCGCCCTCGCAGGCCAGGATGTGCGTGGCCAGGCGATCCAGAAACCAGCGGTCGTGGGAGATCACCATTACTGTACCGGCGAACTCCTGCAGCGCGTCTTCAAGTGCGCGCAACGTCTCGACGTCCAGATCGTTTGACGGCTCGTCGAGCAGCAGCACGTTGCCGCCCTTGAGCAGGGTGATGGCCAGATGCAGGCGTCCACGCTCACCGCCGGACAGTTTGCCCACCAATTTTTGCTGATCACCGCCTTTAAAATTGAAGCGGCCGATGTAAGCGCGTGACTGCATCTCAAACTTGCCCACCTGCAAGATATCGGAGCCGCCAGATACCGCCTCCCACACGTTCTTGTCACCTTCGAGCGCATCACGCGATTGATCCACGAACGCCAGGTTGACGGTCGGGCCAACCTTGATCTCGCCAGAATCGGGCTTCTCGATGCCCCGAATCAACTTGAACAGCGTTGATTTCCCCGCGCCGTTCGGGCCGATCACACCGACGATGGCACCCGGTGGAATTTTCATACTGAGGTTGTCGATCAGTACGCGATCGCCAAACGACTTGGTGACATTGGTGAATTCGATGACTTCGTTACCGAGGCGCTCGGCGACCGGGATAAAGATCTCACTGGTCTCATTGCGGCGCTGGTATTCAAAGCTCGACAATTCCTCGAATCGCGTCATACGCGCCTTTGATTTTGCCTGGCGCCCTTTCGGGTTCTGACGTACCCACTCAAGTTCTTTCTTCAAATTTCGCTGGCGGGCGGATTCGGATGACTCCTCCTTCTGCAGGCGGTCGGTCTTTTGCTCGAGCCAGCTCGAGTAATTGCCCTTCCACGGGATACCCGATCCGCGGTCAAGCTCAAGAATCCATTCGGCGGCGTTGTCAAGGAAGTAGCGATCATGGGTCACCGCTACCACGGTACCGGAGAATCGCGCGAGAAATTGTTCAAGCCAGTCGACACTCTCAGCGTCAAGGTGGTTGGTCGGTTCATCGAGCAACAACATGTCCGGCTTGGAGAGCAACAACTGGCAGAGCGCGACGCGCCGCTTCTCACCACCGGACAAATTGCCGACGATAGCCTCCCACGGCGGAATGCGCAGCGCATCGGCGGCGATTTCCATCTGCGCCTCGGTCGAGTCGCCATCACCGGCTGCGATGATGGCTTCCAGCTTGGCCTGCTCTTCGGCGAGCGCATCGAAATCGGCACCATCTTCCGCATACGCTGCATACACTTCGTCGAGGCGCTTCTTGGCGGCCAACACGCCGCCCAGGCCGGCCTCGACTGCCTCACGCACGGTCAACGTGGCGTCCATGAGCGGCTCTTGCATCAAATAGCCGATCTTGATGCCGGGCATGGGCACGGCTTCGCCCTCGATCTCCTTGTCCACACCCGCCATGATTTTGAGCAGGGTTGATTTACCCGCGCCATTCAGACCGAGTACGCCGATTTTGGCGCCCGGAAAAAAAGAGAGTGAGATGTCCTTGAGGATCTGGCGCTTCGGCGGGACGATCTTGCCGACGCGATTCATGGTGTAAACGTACTGTGCCATTTGCCGCTTTCAATCAATAATTTCGATGAGGCGGTATTTTGCCAGTGTCGACGCTGCTGCGCCGCGCTGGAAGTTTCAATTATTGACAATTAGACGGTCTGGCAGGAAAAGCCAAAGTCCGCCACTGGCGGGCTTTTCCAAGGCATTTCGCCTCAAGATGCCCGCCCACTGGCGGCCTGTCATAAGTGGGTTTTTCGCTCATTTCATGGCTAATATTTCAGTCACGATGAAAGATACCGATACCCCACCCCCGTCCGAGCGGGTGCCGCTGACGCTGACTGAGCAAATCGCGGCGCTCGAAATCGAGTGCAAGTACCGCGCGGTAAAGGTACGGCAGGCAGGACGCATGCGCGACGTTCTGCAGTTGGGCATGCTCGACATGCGCGGTGAAGTGGTGTCACGCCAAAACGAAATCCGCGGCCTCAAGCTGCTTGAAATTGCCTGCGAGAACCGTCTGCGGGAGCTCATGACTTCGCACATGCTGGAACTGCGCGGGATGCGTGATGTGCAGCTTCTCATCCAGATGCGAAGCCATTTTCAACACCGCGAGTGGGCACATCTGAAAGGAACACACCCGATGATGTTTCGTGAGGCCGATAGCGAAGCCGAGCGCATCGAACGCCGTCTTGAGCGCGAGCTCGATCAGAAAAGCAGCCGGCGGCGCTGACATGCTCGCGGTCGTGCTCGCGCGCCGCCGCGATTGTCTGCATTTGCTGCGGCCCAGTGCGCTGAACTGGGCCGAAAAGAGCCCTCTATTGAATGTATTG
>Ga0335397_10009722_pt1 | contig 11980 bp, 8 predicted proteins | sample MAT04_FD_205740 | JGI IMG/M metagenome (GOLD analysis project Ga0335397, IMG submission 205740) | Freshwater microbial communities from Lake Fryxell liftoff mats and glacier meltwater in Antarctica - MAT-04 (spades assembly) (version 2) ...
CGTGAACAAGATCAGGTTTCGTGAGATTTACCAACCGCCGGTGCAACGTTTCGTTACGGATCAGACCTCACCCGACAGTTTCTACTATGTTGGGTCTGGGGTAAAGGTCGGGGAGGCCGACCGGATCGTCTGTTGGTACAAGCTTCGCGCATCGAAGACGTACCGGGCAGTTTATGGGGATCTGTCAGTCAAGGAGGTCACCGAAGCTGACCTGCCGCTGAGCCTGTCGAAGTAGAGCCTGCTTCGGAGTCATCTCCATTCGACTCAATCTCATCGGCGAGCGATGCGGCGTAAGCCCGCCGAGTGCGTTTGCATGCGACGCACGACAAGAATCGCAGGTCGAAGGGGGGTGCTTGGTGCATGCGGACACCACGATTATTCAGGACTGTCACGAAATGTAATCGTTCACGGGTCGGTGAAACCATGCGAAATGGATGCAGTTTTCGTAGCGGAAGTCGCCAAGACTTTCGATGCCACCCCTCGAAAACCGAAACTCCTGGTGAGTTCCGCTACCTGTTCGTGAACGGTTACCCAAAAATGCTGTGTCTCCATCGGACACCATCGCACGTAAATTGACGGTCTTAGTACCCAATCGCCGCTCCGTCTTTGCGTGGATCCGATCCGCCAAAATATCGGAGTGGATCGTCGAGTCGCCAGATTGCCTGATAGCCACCGTGAGCTTCAACCCCCGGCTGAACCCGGTGTCCCATCGAGGCGAGTTGCTGCAGGACATTCGCATCAAAGCCATGCTCAAATGTCAGCGATCCGCCGTCACTGGATTTCGCGCCCCACGGGCTTGAACTGCCGGAATGAGACACCCGCGGCTGGTCACCCGCTTGTTGTGGCGACATACCAAAGTCAATCGTGTTCATTACGATCTGGGCATGTCCCTGCGGTTGAAAATCACCGCCCATCACTCCAAACGACATCACTGGTCGACCATCTCGCGTCATGAATGCAGGAATGATTGTATGGAAGGGACGCTTATGAGGTTCCAGGCGATTGCGGTGTTCTGGATCCAGCGAAAATGCCTGACCTCGGTTTTGAATCGGGAATCCAAGCCCTTCCGGACAAATCGTTGATCCATAACCGTGGTAGTTGCTCTGAATCAATGAGATCATATTGCCGTCGCCATCAGCAGCAGTCAGGTAAATCGTGTCGGAATCGAGCTTCGGGTCTCCGTGTACAACTTTGTCACGTGCATGCTTCGGATCGATCAACTTGACACGCTTGCGAGCGTAGTCTTTGGAGATCAGCCATTCGACGGGCACATCCGCAAATTCAACATCTGCGTAGTATTGAGCCCGGTCCTCGAATGCCAGCTTCTTGGCTTCAACAAACAAATGCAGGTGTTCGGCCGAATTGGGCTTCAGACTCCCGATGTCAAATTGTTCCAACAAATTCAGGATCTGCAAAGCTGCAATGCCCTGGCCATTCGGTGGAATCTCCCAGACGTCCCATCCACGATAGTTGCTGCTCACGGGATCAACCCATGATACCGTATGATCTTTAAGATCTTTGAGGCTCATTTTCCCACCAAGCCTCGTCGATGTGGCAACAATCCGCTCAGCGATCTCTCCCTGATAAAACGCATCCGGCCCTCCGTTCGCGATGGCTTGGTACGAATTTGCCAACATCGGATTTCGAAAAACTTCACCGTACTTTGGGTGCCGACCGCCGGGATGGTACACACTCGCAAGGCTGGGTGCGTCTTTTGAATCAAATGCGAAGTAAGTGGAGATTATCGGAGAGAGCGGAAATCCGTTGGTTGCGTAATCAATGGAGGCTTCCAAACATTGAGCAAGTTGCAGTTTTCCGAATCGGCTGCTGAGCGCGCCCCAGCCACTGACGCACCCGGGAACGCTCCAACTGAGTGGGCTTGTGCGAGGAATCGAAGACAGACCCAGCGCCGCAGCAGCCTCCAGGTTCCAGTCATATGGAGCCCGGCCACTGGCATTCAAAGCGTAGAGTCGCTTGTCCTTTTCAATCCAAACGATGGCAAACAAATCCCCGCCGATCCCATTGCTGGCAGCTTCGGTCAGGCCAAGCATCGCATTCGTGCAGATCGCGGCATCAATACAGTTTCCGCCCGCCTTGAGGATGTCGATACCCGCCTGTGCTGCCAGAGGCTGACTTGCACAAACCAGACCATGCTGACAAACGACGGTGGAACGATTTCGGTTGCGATCTTTCAATTGGTCGAGATCAAGTCGCGGCTCCACGCTGGAGGAATCCTCGCCAGCAAACGTCGTTGCTGCCGCCAATGTGCTTACTCCGGCAAGTTGAATGAATCTTCGTCGCTTCATGGCAGTGGCCTGCATTTGAGAGGAGTTGGTTACGTGTCCGGTGTCATTGTGTCAATTTATGCGATCAGAATCTATCCAGGCAAATGCTCGATCAAGTTCCGTTCCGGATCGTAAACGCCATACAGTGCCGCGCGGCCTGACGCTTCTGATGAAAAGTCGTGACCGTTGACTTTCAACCGGTGATTTCACGAAATAGATTCTGGACGAGTTCTTAATATCCGCGTTCGGGGAGCATTCCGTTAGCTTCTCTCGAACGATAGCGATTGCTGACTCACTTTGAATCCTCGGCAAGGTTTGTAACCTGCGAAGAATAGTGGTACCTGACCTTTGATTTTCCATAGTAGACATCACTCTCCGAGTGAGGCAGGCCGTAGACTGCGGCCTTTGGCATTCGTCACTCGGAGAGTGACGGCTACTATAATCGCAAGTCGAGTACCATTGAGATCGCGCCACGGCTGCATATGACCGCCACTGCTGTAGCTGAATCACAGTACATTTTCTTTCAGGTAATAGTTTCAGGAACGGGTTTCGATGACCGACATTCATGATTTGACACGACGCTTGCAGCGTACTTCAGACTCGAAAATTGTTCTGTTCGTCGCCGACGGTCTCGGCGGATTGCCGCTGCAGCCGGGCGGCAAGACAGAACTTGAAACAGCAAAGACTCCGAATCTGGACGCGCTCGCTCAACGCGGGGTGTTGGGAATGAGCATTCCTGTGCTGCCCGGGATCGCACCGGGAAGTGGGCCGGGACATTTGGGATTGTTTGGTTACGATCCTTTGAAGTACGACATTGGTCGCGGCGTTCTGGAAGCGTTGGGGATTGATTTTGCTCTGACCGATAAAGACGTCGCTGTGCGAGGCAACTTCTGTACGGTGGATGCTGCGGGCAACATCACCGACCGCAGAGCAGGGCGGATCGCGAGTGACATTGCTTCGAAGCTGTGCGAGAAGCTCAACGCAATCAAGATCCCTGGCGTCGAAGTCTTCGTGCGTCACGTGAAAGAGTACCGGTTGGTGATTGTCATTCGCGGAGAAGGGCTGGGCGGGAACGTGAACGACACGGATCCGCAGCGAACGGGTGTCCCACCATTGAAGCCGCAGGGGGCGGATGCGCCGTCACAAAAGACGGCTGAGATTCTGGCAGAATTCAAACGCCAGGCTGCGGTGATTTTGAAGAACGACCCACCGGCAAATCTGCTGACGATGCGTGGTATCGCGAAGATGCCTCCGATTCCAAAATTCCAGGAAGTCTATGGAACTCGCGCGGCAGCGATTGCCGTATATCCGATGTATCGCGGATTGGCGCGACTGGTCGATATGGAGATTCTGGAGGCCGGTCAGACTCTGGATGATCAGATGAAGTGCCTGGAAGACAACTGGTCGAAATACGACTTCTTCTTTATTCATTTCAAGTACACGGACAGCACGGGCGAAGACGGTAATTTCGACGCCAAGGTGAAACGCACGGAAGAGTTTGATGCGGCTATTCCAAGAATCAATGCACTCAAGCCGGACGTCCTGATCATTTCCGGAGACCACAGCACTCCGGCCAAGATGAAGTCGCACAGCGGGCATCCAGTCCCAACGATGCTTGTGGCGGAGAACTGCCGTTTCGATGGTTCACGGCAATTCGGTGAATCTGCCTGCCGAGTTGGAGAATTGGGTATGTTTGAGGCCAAATACCTGATGTTGCAGGCTCTGGCCCATGCGGGTCGGCTTGAGAAATACGGGGCGTAAATTTCCCGGCGGAATAAACGGACTTCTTCTGAATCCCCGAATTCTGTTACCTTTCAGCGTCGTTTGCGATTGGTTTCGTCGCTGCGTTTTTCGAGGCCCACTCTATTCGTCGGAGATCCGAGATGTTTGTTCGCTTTGTGACACCACTTTCAATGTTCATCGTGCTTGCCTGGACCTCGATGGCGTTCGCTCAGGAACAACTCGCCTGGCGTTTCACTCCTGGAGAATCGCTGAACTACGTTGTGCAGCAAAGTATGACCATGACGATGGACGTTGCAGGCAAGCAGCAGACGATCGAGATGAAACAGGCGATGGACATGCAGTGGAAAATCGCGGATGTCGATTCGGCCAGTGGTGACGTCAACATGGCGCAGACCGTTGAACGCATGCGGATGAATTCCAAAGGCGGACCGATCGGAGCGATTGACTACGATTCAGCCAGTGAAGACGCTCCCACCACTCCCTATGGCCGAGCACTTGCGGATGTCTTCAAGAAACTGATCGGCCAGGAATTCGGCGTTCACATGAAATCCACCGGAAAGATCGATGAAGTAACGGTTCCCGCATCGCTGGTGGCGTCACTCAAACAAAGTGGAGCCGCAGGCAATACTCTGGATGAAGCCACGCTCAAGCAGTTGATGACGCAGTCTGCAATCACGCTTCCTGAGAAACCGATCCAGCAGAACGATTCCTGGGACAGTGTGCAGCAGGTGGAAATGGCATTTGGTACGGTCAACGTGAAGTCGAGACTGACCTATCAGGGGATCGACCCCAGTACCGGCCATGCAAAGATCGGAATGGTGCCAAGTATCTCGCTGACTCCGAAGGCTGGGGCGACCGTCGATCTCACGCTCACAAAGACAGAGGGAACGGGAGTGTTGTTGTTCGACGTTGCACGAGGTCGTATCGCAAAATCCGATCTGGATCTCACGATGCAGATGAAAATGAAATCGTTTGGTCAGGTGATTGATCAAACGATCCATCAGAAAACCTCGATGATTCTGGCGAACTGAGTTCTCACAGTGAAACGAATCTTTCTGACTCTTGCGATCCTCGCAAACATCACACTCCTGGTGGCATTTACGCTTGGCTGGCAGATTGGCGATCCCATGGCCGGGGGCGGTCGGGATCCCGAAGTCAATCGTCGAATTGGAACGCACCTTCTGACAGGGCTGGCAGCGCTGACGGGAGCTACGATGGTGCATGCATTGCTCTTCACGTACTTCATGGGAACCGGGCGCTGGATCGAAGAGACATCTCATGCATACGGTCTGTCGAAAGAATGGTATCAACAGAATCAGCGCACGAAGTACGGTATTCTGCCTGGGATCGTCGTCAGTTTTCTGATGCTGGTGGCGACAGGTTCGCTGGGGGCAGTTGCAGATCCGGCCACTGCTGTGTCCCTGCAGAAAACGTTGGGAATCAGTGACGCATCCATCCACTTCGCCGCAGCGGTTTGTACCTGGATCGTCAATGTGATCGTGAATATCACTCAGTATTTCGCCATCGCTCGAAATTCGAAAATCGTAGAAGGAGTGCTGGCGGAAGTACGGCGGATTCGGATCGAAAAAGGGCTACCCGTCGATTAGTAACCAATATGTTTCCAGTCACTGAGTTTCCTTCTGTCGCCGCTGCCATTCGCGATGGTATCGAACGTCGATGGCATGCCGGCGTTCAGATCTATGCTTCTCTGGAAGGCACGCCTGTTCTGGATTCTGCCATCGGTGAAGCGGCTCCCGGCCGTGACATGACGCCACGCACACTCATGCCGTGGCGAAGCGCCGGAAAACCGCTGACGGCGATGCTGGTGATGCAATGGATCGAAACACAGCGTCTGCAACTTTCGACGCCGCTCGCGGAACTGATACCCGAGGCAGACAAGACCGACAAAGCGGAGGTCACGGTCTTCGATCTGCTCACCCATCAATCCGGATTTCCTCAGACAGAAACCGGATGGCCACAAAGTGACTGGCAGAACAGCATTCGCACCATCCTGGAGACTCCTCGCCAGCTTGCGATCGGGACTGCCGCCTATCACCCGCAAAGCAGTTGGTTCCTGTTGGGAGAAATTCTGCGGCGTCTTGATCCAGCAGGCGCGACATCCGAATTCGATGACATTCTGCGGCGAAGACTCCTGAAGCCGCTCGACATGCACGACACGACCTGCGGCCTGAAATCCGAGGCAGCAAAAAGCATGGCCGATCAGCTTCCCGCAGCCTACGAACGCGACAAAGGACAGCTTGTCGAAAGTCGTTATGGCCTTGTCCCGTGGATCACTCAGCCGTCTCCCGGTGCCAGTTTGCGGGGACCGGTGCGGGAACTGGGACGATTCTATGAAATGATGCAGCGTGGCGGGCAATCAGAAACCGGAGAACCGCTTGTAGCGACTGCAACGATTGAGCAAATGACATTGCGACACAGGGTCGGAGAATATGACCAAACACTGCAACATACGGTGGACTTTGGGCTGGGTGTTGTTTGCAATTCCAACAAGTTCGGCGTTGATACCGTGCCCTACGGGTTTGGGCAACATTCCAGTGATGCGACATTTGGTCATGGAGGTGCTCAGTGTTCGATCGGTTTTTCGGATCCGGAACGACGTCTGGTTGTTGCATGGTCTGCCAACGGATTTTGTGGAGAGGGTCTGCATCAGCGCCGAAATCGGATGATCAATGATGCGATCTATGTGGATCTTGGACTGACCTGAAATCCTGTCGATACGGAAACTCAGATATTCATGCAAACACTTCTTGTCACTGGTGGAGCCGGCTTCATCGGCAGTTGTTTTATTCGGCGGGCTGCCGCACGATCGGATGTTCGGATCATCAATCTGGACAAACTTACGTATGCCGGGAATCCGGATTCTCTGCCTGACACTGACAAGCCTCTTCATCAACTGGTGGTCGGCGATATCGGTGACGCAGCTCTGGTACGGCAGTTGCTCGAAACTCACCAACCAGACGCGATCGTCAACTTCGCTGCGGAATCTCATGTCGATCGATCAATCGATGGTCCGCTGACTTTTGTGGAGACCAACGTCCTGGGAACGTGCCGCATGCTTGAAGAGGTACGCCACTACTATGCTCAACTGGCAGGTACTGCAAAGGAAGGTTTTCGGTTTCTGCATGTCTCTACCGACGAAGTCTATGGATCACTTGGTGACACCGGACTGTTCACTGAAGAAACAGCATACGCTCCAAACAGTCCATACTCCGCCAGCAAAGCGGCGTCTGATCATTTTGTCCGGGCTTACCATCACACGTACGGATTGCCGACTGTGATCACGAACTGTTCGAACAACTATGGCCCGTATCAGTTTCCCGAAAAACTGATTCCGCTGATCATCCTGAACGCCATTGAAGGGAAGCAACTTCCAGTCTACGGTGATGGTCTCAACGTCCGCGACTGGTTGTTTGTTGACGACCACTGTTCGGCAATCGAACGTGTACTGGCAGGTGGTCGAATCGGTGAGTGTTACAACATCGGTGGGCTGAACGAACAAACAAATCTTAGTATCGTGAAGATGATCTGTGCCACCGTCGATCGATTGCGACCAAACCTCAGGCACAGTCCCTGTGAGAGTCTCATCACTTACGTGAAGGATCGTCCGGGACATGATCGTCGCTACGCGATCGATGCTTCAAAAATTGCCGATGAGCTCGGCTGGAAACCCGAACAGGATTTCCAATCCGGATTGGAACTCACAATCCGCTGGTATCTTGAAAACCCGACCTGGGTTTCAAGAGTTCAGAGTGGCAAGTACCGTGGCGAACGTCTGGGACTTGGCACTTGAGTTCGCCAAAAATGGAGCAGAACACCAGCCCCGTGACCCCAGCTTTGTCTTTGCAGAACGTGTCATCTGAGCAAAAGCAACGTGCGACGCTTGCCGGAGCCTTGCAAACTTGTTGAGTTTCTTCACACTCTCCGAAACTTCCTGAAAACTACCCACAATTGTGCTTAATTCCCGCAGGTCTCCTATGATGCAGAACAGCCTGACACGGTTGTCATCCGGAATGATTTTTCTTGTTTCTCTGGGCGTCGCAGTAGCCATGCCGAAATCTGCTATGAGCGGAGAAGCTGACTTGATCATCCCCTCGCTCGATCGACCGATCGCGTTGGGGCTTAGCGGACAGATGCTGCTGTTCGGCGGCATCGCCATCAGTGTGATGGGTCTGGCTTTTGGCATGAGGATCTATGCGCAGTTGAAAAATATGCCGGTTCACAAGTCGATGCTCGAAGTCTCGGACTTGATCTATGAAACCTGCAAAACGTACTTGAAAACTCAGGGCAAGTTTATCCTGCTGTTGTGGCTGTTTATCGCTGCAGTCGTGGCGGTGTATTTCGGCAAGCTTGCACTCTATCGTAATCCGATAACGCTCGAAGAAACTCACGGTTTTCCGCTTAGCCTGGTCGGGATCATTCTGCTGTTTTCGCTGATCGGGATTGCAGGAAGTTATCTGGTCGCATGGTTCGGAATTCGGGTGAACACGTTTGCGAATTCGCGAACGGCGTTTGCCAGTCTGAAGGGGAAACCCTATGAGTGCTACGCGATCCCTCTGCAGGCAGGTATGAGCATCGGAATGATGCTGATCAGCGTTGAACTGCTGATTATGCTCTGCATTCTGCTGTTCATTCCCGGTAACTATGCCGGGCCATGCTTTATCGGATTCGCGATTGGTGAGAGTCTGGGTGCAGCGGCGCTCCGAATCGCTGGCGGGATCTTCACAAAGATCGCCGACATCGGATCCGATCTGATGAAGATCGTGTTCGGAATCAAAGAGGATGATGCTCGAAACCCCGGTGTGATTGCAGACTGCACAGGTGACAATGCCGGAGATTCGGTTGGCCCCAGTGCTGACGGTTTTGAAACATACGGCGTGACGGGCGTTGCGCTGATTACGTTCATCCTGCTGGCGATCAATCCTCAAAGTGTCAAACTGCTGGCCAGTGGAGCCGCTGATATTCACGAAGTATTGCAGGTGCAGTTGCTCGTCTGGATCTTCGTCATGCGTGTCATGATGATTATCGCGTCTGCGGTGTCGTATTTTGCGAACGAAGCGATCACGCGGGCTCAGAGCCTGAATGCCGACAAAATGGAATTTGAGTCGCCATTGACTCGGCTGGTCTGGATCACTTCGATTGTTTCCATTGCAATGACCTATCTGATTTCGTGGATCACGATCGGGCCGATGGCGGCCACGGGAGCACTGGCCGGTGATGCGTCACTGTGGTGGAAATTGTCATCGATCATTTCGTGCGGCACACTGGCTGGTGCTTTGATTCCCGAACTCGTCAAGGTATTTACATCGACGAAATCCGCTCACGTGAAGGAAGTCGTGCGATCATCAAGAGCGGGTGGCGCGTCGCTAAATATTCTGTCGGGCCTGGTGGCTGGAAACTTCTCGTGCTATTGGCTGGGACTAAGCATCGTAGGCCTGATGACGGTGGCATACGCATTTTCGATGCATGGACTGGAAAACTTCATGCAGGCACCAAGCGTCTTCGCGTTTGGTCTGGTGGCGTTCGGATTTCTCGGGATGGGACCAGTTACCATTGCTGTCGATTCGTACGGACCGGTCACCGACAACGCGCAATCAGTCTTTGAACTGTCGCTAATCGATCAGCAACCGAACATCGAAAAGGAGATCGAACAAGATTTCGGATTCAAACCTGTCTTTGAACGTGCAAAACACCTGCTGGAAGAAAACGATGGTGCGGGGAATACGTTTAAAGCCACAGCGAAGCCTGTTCTGATCGGGACCGCCGTTGTCGGGGCAACCACGATGATTTTTTCGATCATCATGAACCTGACCGAACAGCTTACAACAGATCTGGACAAACTGTCTCTGCTGCACGCCCCGTTCATGCTTGGGCTGGCCACGGGTGGCGCGATCGTCTATTGGTTTACCGGTGCGTCCATTCAGGCCGTGACGACTGGTGCATACCGAGCTGTGGAATTTATCAAGGCAAACATCAAGTTGGATGGTGTTGCAAAGGCTTCAGTAGAAGACAGCAAGAAAGTTGTCGAAATCTGCACGATTTACGCTCAGAAGGGCATGTTCAATATCTTCATGTGCGTTTTCTTTATCACGCTTGCATTTGCTTTTGCAGACCCGTTTTTCTTTATTGGATACCTCGTGTCGATCGCGATTGCCGGCCTGTATCAGGCGATTTTCATGGCGAATGCGGGGGGTGCCTGGGACAATGCCAAGAAAATTGTGGAGGTTGACCTGAAGGAGAAGGGGACGGATCTACATGCTGCAACCGTTGTGGGTGATACTGTCGGCGACCCGTTCAAGGACACCTCGTCAGTTGCTCTGAATCCCGTCATCAAATTCACAACCTTGTTTGGACTTCTTGCGGTCGAGCTGGCCGTCAGTATTTCAAAAGAACAAACTGCGATCGACTTCTATTCCAGCACAGGAATGTCGCTGAACCTTGTCATTGCTGCCGTGTTGTTTGTCGTTGCCACATTCTTTGTGCATCGGTCATTCTACGGAATGCGGATCGGTGAAGAGGCGTAGCGTGTCAGAGGCGACAACCATGCCTGGCAGTTTTCGAGCACGACTCCGAAGCGGCGAACGTCTTCTTGGCACGATGGTGACGCTGCCGACCGCATCGACAGCAGAAATCCTGGCCGATGCGGGTTTTGACTGGCTGTTTATTGATGGCGAACACGGACCGCTCGACACTGGTAATATCCTAAGCATCCTTCAGGCCGTCGGTCACAGAATTCCGTGCATCGTGCGGGTTCCGGCCTGTGATGAAGTTGCCATCAAGAAAGTGCTCGACCTTGGTGCTGCCGGGATCATTGTCCCGCAGGTCAACACCGCCGAACAGGCGGCCGACGTCGTTCGCTACGCACGTTACGCACCGGAAGGTGGACGCGGCGTTGGACTCGCCCGGGCTCATGGATACGGATTTCGCTTTGCCGAATACGTCGCCAGCGCGAATGCAGACGTTTCTGTGATAGTACAGGCAGAACACCGACTGGCGGTGGAGAACATCGAAGCGATTGTCAAGGTTCCAGGCGTCGATGCGGTGCTGCTGGGACCATACGACTTGTCTGCCAGCTACGGAAAGATGGGACAGATTTCCGATCCCGAGGTGATCACGGGAATTAACCGTATCACGACAACCTGCCAAACAGTTCAGATGCCTCTTGGCTATTTCGGCATCTCATTCGACGCAGTCAAGCCGTGGATGGACCAGGGGTATTCGTTGATTGTGGCTGGTGTCGATGTCCTGTTCCTCGGCAATGGAGCTCGACGCATGATGAAAGATCTTACGACGGTTTCAGGAACTGCTTAGCATCAAGCGGTCTGAGATCAGTTCCGGCGAGCGGAGGGACGTCAGTCCCCTGATTGTGACTCCAGCGATTCACAACATTCCGATCATCATCGTCTTGCCATTGATCACGATTCCTGTGCCGGTCGCGATTTTCGGCGGACTCACGTCACTTTTTAATCCGTCGCGCGACCTGCTTGATGCCGTTTTGATGGAGCGTCAATTGACTCGCTGGCCCGGATCGCCCCAGCTTGAATTCAAGTGTCGCTTCAATGCTTCGGTACGACCATTTCGTGGCGGAATCGGGATAGACCTCCTGGGTTGATTGATTGGTGATTCCGACCATCAGATGCCCATCGTGATCCTGCACGTCAAAAATGAAGTCGGGCGTGAGTTGATAACGTCCGACCAGGCGTGCGCGAAGTCGCTCATTAATCGGCAAATCGCTCGCCGATTCGTCATCGTCTTTTGCGTCAGCCGCCTCTTCATCGGCGTGGGCACTGATGTCATTCAATCCAGACCCGCTTCGTGATCCTGCCGCGTTGACGAACGAAAAGATAGCGGCGAATGCCAAAGCCGACATCAGCAAGATCATGACAAGGATCACGATCGCCGGAGCATTGGGACGAACCGTGCCTGTTGCCGTC
>Ga0335397_10009723_pt1 | contig 11979 bp, 9 predicted proteins | sample MAT04_FD_205740 | JGI IMG/M metagenome (GOLD analysis project Ga0335397, IMG submission 205740) | Freshwater microbial communities from Lake Fryxell liftoff mats and glacier meltwater in Antarctica - MAT-04 (spades assembly) (version 2) ...
CATCAGAATTTAGAACCCAATCATGAATACCATTTGTTTTCGAGGGCAGTTGGTGATGAAAAATTATTTAGAACGGTTGAGAATTATAATTACTTCTTGCAAAAATTAAAACATCATACGGATGCCGTTTGCAAATTGTACGCTTACACACTACTACCAAATCATTTTCACTTGTTAGTAAAAATTGAAGATGAAAAAAATATCATTTCACACTTTGAAGAAAAGAAAAATAAAAAGTTTGATTATTTACAACATTCCATAGCTAAATTTATTATGGAACGTTTTAGTAATTTTTTAAATGGGTATACGAAAGCTTATAATAAAATGTATGAAAGAAAAGGGGCTTTATTCTTAGACTTTCTAAAAAGAAGCAAAGCAAATAATGATGCAGATTTTAGTGCTTTTGTATTTTATGTTCATAAGAATGCCGTGCATCACGGTTATACTAAACATATTGGCGATTGGCAGTTTGATAGTTATCCATCGTTATTAAGCAATGCTCCAACAAGCTTATTAAGAAATGAGTTGATAGATTTTTTTGGTTCACAAGAGGCTTTTATAAAATTTCACCAACAACCAGTCAATTTAAAAGTAGATTTTGTTGATGTGTAAAACGGAAAAACCTTATAGGTTTAAGAAGGCAAATTTAGTTTTCACTGATTTGCGCTTATTCCCCGTCTCAAAAGTTTATCATTCATCATTAATTTTTGATTCGCTCTTCTTATTTAAATCCATCCGCCATCCCTTTTTATCTGAATATACTTTTATAAAACAAGCACCAAAGTATAAAATAAACGAAGTGTAAAATACAAAAAGCAGTACCAGCACCATGGAGCCTGAGGGGCCATAAAGGTTGCCCACATTACCTTTTACCAGCAAGGCCTTTAAAATAAAGCGCCCACCAATAAAAAGTATACCTGTAAGAATTCCGCCAATAATAGAAGCCTTCCACCTCGGGCGGCCTCGGGTAAGAAATTGAAAGAGTATAACAAACCAGGTAGATACAATAAACACCGCAGTTACTTCACTAAACACTATTTTAAAAGACATGCTGCCACCGCCAAAGATTTTTTCTACATATTTGCCTCCAATAGTTTCAATGCTGCGGAGCAATAACTCAGCAAAAAATAAAATGCCCACTAACAGAATAACGGCAAACGATTTTAGCCTGCTACGGAGACCCGCTATTATAGTTTGTTTTTCTCTACCTTCTATGTCCCAAATCTGCTCGAAAGAATCTTTAATAACAGTAAATAATGTGGTAGCCACAAAGAGCAAAAATATAAAGCCGGGAATAATGACATAATTGTTTTGGCTAAACCCACGAATACTGCGTATGACTTCTCTTACCTGTTGGGCACCTTGCTCCCCAAAATTGCTGCCTAGGTTTTCTAACAATCCACTGCCAATCATATTGGGCCCGGTAAGTAAACCAAACAGTTGCGCCAAAATAAATACAATTGGTGGCAAGGCAAATGTTGTAAAAAAAGCGGTGGCGCCTGCTAGCCGCAGCGGATTATTTCTGCGCAGCAGTTGTACCGATGGCAACAGGCTGCCTAATAGAATGCGTATCTCATTTTGTTTTTCGCCTGTTGGTTTCATTGCTGTAAAGGTAACAATGCATGGTGGTTTAAATTTACCAACAGAAGTAAATACCTATCAGGTTCCCTATCTCAAATAAGTTTTTTCAGCCGGCATAACAAGGGGCTTTTTTAAAACTGAGCGGTTTTGTATAATAAAGGATTGCCCATTTAATTAGCCGCCACTTTGTATGTTGGTTTATTTGAAAATTGTCTATTTTATTGCCAAAAGCAATTTTAAAAAAGATTGCCTTGTATTTACTTTTTTGATTGATGAAAAAAGTTATATTACACAGACTTTTATACCGCTTTTTAAGTTTACCAACAACAACCAAAGTGAAAAAAATATTTGCTGCTATTTTCTTGTTCAGCTTATTGGCTGGCTGCAACAACAGCAACAATAAACCCAACACCAGCATAACATACAATGTTGCAAAAGCAAAATCCTTTACTTTTAAAAACAGCGATTCAATAAAATACTACAACAGTATTTTACAAAAAATTGCAGGCAAAAATGTACCTGAGGAGTATGCTTTGTTAAAATACTGTGAGGGTCTTTATTTTCTTACCGCAGGCTTGCACAGCAAGGCAATTACCAATTTTGAAGATTGTGCGCAATTGTTTGCAAAGCAAAAAAACGACAGCTTTCTCTCTTATTCTTATTTAGGCATGGGCAACTGCTATAAACTAAGCGGGCATGCTGACGAAGCCATTAAGAACTACTTAATGGCCCTGCCGATAAATGAAAAAAATCTCTATACTGCTACGCTGTGCTATGCCAATTTAGCGGAAACCTACCAGCAAAAAAACGATTTGGCAAATGCAAAAAAATATTTACGCCTGGCAAAATTAAATGAGCCGTACGGCAGTCGTACGTATGTTTCACTCCTGCATTTTGAAGCCAATATATTTGGTATGAGCGGTATGTTTGACAGTGCCCTGCTTACTGATTATAAAGGATTGGAGCTTGCAGCAAAATATAATTATCCTGATAAGTTTACTTCTTTTTATGATAACATTGCACGCTGTTTTATGGAAGAAAAAAACTATGACAGTGCAACACATTATTTTAAAAAATGTATTTATGTAGACAGTATAAATGGCAGGGTTCAGCTAATGGCAGATACTTATTCGCAAATGGTAAATGTGTACGGCTACAAAAACGAACCAGATAAAATGATGGCTACTGCGCTGTATGCCAATCAGCTTTGCGACAGCACGCAATATCTCCGTGGCAAATATGCTGTTTACGATGGACTTAATAATTACTACACCGGCACAAAAAACTGGCAGCAGTTAGCCGTTGTAAAAGACTCTATGCAGCAGATTTATAAAAGGCTTATAAATGAAGAAACAGAAACCAAAATAGCAAAATACAATGTTGAGTTTGAAACATCGAAAAAAGAGCAACTGATTGCCACGCAACAAAACAAACTTCAAAAAATAACTTACCTCACCGGCGTTATAACTTTAATAGCATTGCTGCTTGGTGTAAGTATTTTAGCTATTTATAAAAACTACAAAACCAAAAAATCAATTGCGGTAAACGATGCCTTACAAAAACAAAAAGACAGCAATGTGCAAGCCGTTTTTGAGAGTGAACAAACTGAACGTATTCGTATAGCAAGAGACCTGCATGACAGTATAGGTCAAAAATTATCTGTATTAAAAATGTATTTAAACAACCGGGAAAACGATGCTGTTAAAACGCCCGCTTTGCTCGATGATACCATACAGGAAGTAAGAAACATTAGCCACAATTTGTTGCCTGAAGAATTGAACTTTGGTTTTTTAAATGCCATTAAAAGTGATATAGAAAAAATTGAATACGCAGATGTGTTTAAAATTACTACCATAATAGAAGACGCTCCCTATGAAAAGATTTCTTTGCTTGCCTCTCTTAATATTGTTAGAATATTTAGAGAGTTGCTTGCCAATATGGTAAAACACAGCGGGGCATCTCAAGTTTTTATAACGCTTCACATGGCGGATAATATTTTTCATTTACAATTAAAAGACGATGGCATTGGCATTAATAAAAACACAATACAAGAAAGCAAAGGTATTGGCTGGAAGAATATTTTTGCCCGCACAAATATGCTAAACGGCACCATTAATATAGACGCTAACGAACCTGCCGGCAGTAATGTACAAATACAAATTCCAATAGCATAATGGAAAAAATAAATATTTTATTGGTAGATGATCACCGCATAATGCTCGATGGCATTGAGAGTATGCTGCAACATTCCGACTATAACATACTTGCTTTGTGTGGCAATGGAGAAGAAGCATGGACATGGCTGAGCGAACACAAAGATGTGGTACATATTGTTATTACAGATATTAGTATGCCCTTAATGAACGGCATTGAACTTTGTAAAAAAATAAAATCACAGTTTCCACGTATTTATGTGTTAATGCTTAGTATGTATAACAGTGCTGCGGCAATTGATGAAGTACTGAATGCAGAAGCAGATGGATTTATTTTAAAAAATGCAAGTAAAATTGAATTTTTGAACGCCCTGCACAAGATACAAAACGGCGGAACTTATTTTTCACAGGAAATAATTCCTTTTTTATACAAGCAGATTATTGCAGAAAGAAAAAAAGATTCAGCACTTGCGGTACTCACAGAAAGGGAGAAAGAAATTTTAGAAATGATTGCTCAGGAATTTACGAGCGATGAAATTGCCTCTAAACTTTTTATCAGTAAAAAAACGGTGGATAATCATCGTACCAACATGCTCCATAAAACCAACAGCAAAAGTACCATTGGGCTTGTAAAGTTTGCCATCCGCAACGGCATTATTACCTCATAGGTATTTATCCCCATTCTAATTAAACATATATCCCTATGTTTTATAAGGGCGATAAGCGAGAGATTTGTTTTAAAAATTAACACATGCGTTTATCATCCTGTCTTATTAGTTTTATGCTCTTGTTGTTATCCTGCACACAGAGCAGCGAAAAAGCACAGGCGCAGCAAAAAATCTCTCAATTTGAACGTGCCGGACTTTGTGATTTTTTAATAGATAAATCAGGGGTTTATCATGTCGTCTTTCAGGAAAGTCCTGATATAGGAAAACCTATTTTTATTTATTATTCCAGCTCTACAAACAAAGGAACAACTTGGAGCAAACCTGTTACATTAAGCAACGACAATTCAGGCAACGGCGCAGGTTACCCACGCATCCTACAAGATGGCCGGGGGCAAATTTATGCCATCTGGAAACGGTATGGAAACACAGCAAAACATTACCCGGTGCAGGATCCTATACTGGATGGGCCCGGAGGCTATGAAGCAGGCACACTCTTTTACAAAGTATTAGCTGCAGGTGGGTGGAGCAGTGCGGTGCAGCTCAATGAAGTAGAAGCTTATCAAAACTCTTGGTTCGCCACAGTGTCCCCACAGGGAAATGTGCACGTTTTCTGGACGCAATACAGTTACCAAAGCATTAAAAACGGATTTATGTTCATGTGGTATTACTGCGATTTGTTGAGAACGGTAACCTTAAATGGAACGGCTCTTTCTGCCTTTGTAGATTTAAGTACTCCTCCCCAACCCGCATACGAAGGGGGCGCACCTGCCTCTAAAGAAGGAGCCATTAACCTTAATGGGTTTGTTGATGCTGCAGGGTTGCCACATTTTTGCTATGAAGATATGCCAACAGGTGTACAGCAAATAAAATACTATAATGGTCAAACCGAACGCATTGTTTACAGCTATCCTTTATACCAGCAAGGCAACACATTTCACCATCCCGCAAAATTATTGGTAGATGAAAAAGGGCAGGATCACCTTGTATTTAAACCCAGTGGAGCCACTTTAGAAAGTGAACAGATATGGGATATTAACCTGGTTACAAATGAAACAACTGTATTGGCATCTATTCAAAAAAAAGGAATAAAAATTATTTCGTTTCAGGCAACCCAAGGCCCAAAAGGAACAATGGCCCTCACATTTGAAGCAGGGGGCTATTCAGATAATACCGAAGCCTTTGGTATGTATTATGAAAATGGTAACTGGAAAAGTGTTGCATTAACCAACAACGCATCTAAAGAGCAGTTTTTTTCAAAAGAGTTTAGGGGGCTTGGAGGTTACCGAACATCTATTTCTGCGCTTACAAGATACAACAGCCAATTTGGAAGCGTGGCCTATGATGCCGCAGGGCGTAAAAGTATGATCATGACGATAGCAGCTTATTGGACCACCGGAGGATACAGCACTAGCAGCCCTTCCATCGTTTTTATACCCATAGATAAATAACCAACCGTTTTTTAAAATGTGTGGTAGTCAAAAATTTTCTAAGCAGTTGTTACTAATTATTTCTTTGCTGATTACGATACCCTGGTTTTTGCATAAACCATAGGCAACCCTGTTTCTATTTTGGGAGTAGATGTATACCTGCATTATAAAAAAATTCATGGTGTTCCTTCGCTGACCCTCGATTTTAATAGGCACTAATACCTATTAAAATTGGGGCGATATACCTATTGCGTTGCAGTGGTTCATCTCTTAATTTTATGATATAAAAAACATAAAACTTTTAATGAAAAAATTCCACCTATACATTTTAACTTATAAAAACTTATTATGAAAAAATTAATTATTGCTACACTAATGTGCGTTGCATTGCTATCAACTTCATTTTCTACATTGTTTGCTCAAACAGAGCAGCAACAAAGAATTCGTACTTCGTATATGCTTGCATTAGGCAAGGATGCAACTTCAGGCGAAGTAACTTATTGGAGTGGACAAGGAAATTTATCTATTGCCCAGTTAATAGAGAGACACCGTCAGTATTATAAAGCAAATCCAAGTTTTCAAAGAGAGCTGATAACCAGATCTTATATTGCAGCTTTTGGAAGAAACCCTTCTGAAGGAGAAATAAAACACTGGCTACCAGGAAATCAAACTTATACAGATTTGGTTAAGGGACATGTTATTTATCTGGTGTCAAATTCTGCTGAGCAAACAAGCGCCATTAATCGTGCTTATCATACCGTACTAAGTCGCAAGCCAACAGCACAAGAACTTGGTGCCGGACTTGCTTCCGGTGGTTTATCTTATTTGTTTTGGGTAGGCTGGTTGCAAGATGCTAGGCACCCGAGCGGAACAAACTCTATCACTTTTGGTAATGCACCAATATTAATTGGCGTGCCTGTATCAGCAGGAATAGCTGCCGAAGCAAAAAGTGCAGCAGGTTTGGCTGCAGGTGGTAGTAATATGGTGGCTGCAGGCGGTGGCAACATGGTAGCAGCAGGTGGTGGTAATATGGTTGCAGCGGGCGGTGGCAATATGGTAGCAGCAGGTGGCGGTAATTAATTCTACAGTTTCTTATATTATCTAAATAATATAACAAACCTGTGTAAGTGTTACTAAGGTTTGTTTTCACTGTTTTTTGTTGTTAAAAAATTACTCCTATTTTGTTTACAGCTCTTACACATACCAAAGTGCACTCCTTACTGGTTGGTTTTAGGGGGCTACCGGTAAGGATTTTTTTTGGTGGTTTATTGCAGGCACAGCGTTGGGGTTTATTAATACTTTCTTTTAGTTTCCTAAGCTGGGGTTTGTGACTGTAAAAATAAAGCAACAATTCCTCAAGGAACACTGTATAATCACTTTCACATTGGAGAATAAGCTTTGATTATTATCATCGAAACCTATAATGTAAACAATAACCAAAGCTAAAATTTAGAACAACTAAAGTGTAAAAGAGTCTATTATGAAAAAAATATTTATACTTTGCTTTGTTATCATTTCTTCAAAATCAATGATTGCTCAGGAACCGTCGAACAACAGTTTACCTGAGCAGGGAGTTGTAGAAAGTGCACCAGCGCAAATGACGGCGCAAGACTCCTTGAAGCAGTCTATCTCACAAATAAAAAATGCTTTTACAGATATTAATAAACTTTTAGCTCGTAAAAGGGATACCATGTCCATTGTTGTTTCTGATATTGATTATGACAATATTAATCTAGCTCAATTAAAAGATAATCTGAAAAAGGTAAAAGGCGTAAGATCTGTAGATATAAAATTTAATGGAACTACTGCCACTATGGAAATTGCATACAAAGGAGAAGCAACAAACATTTGGGATAGTTTACCTATAACAACAAAATCAGCTTTTAAAGTTTCTGAAATAGGAGATAAAAATATTAAACTGATTTATAAGCAGAAAATACCTTGATAAAAAGTGAAGACAGCTACAATAATATTTACTACAACGTTGTTCATCCTGGCAATTCATTTTACGCAATAATAAATGATAACTGAAGTATATGACAAAAAAAACACCATACCGATTTTTTTATTGTACTATCTCATTATTGTTATGTACTGATAGTTTTTCGCAAAGTATTGGCGATAGAGTATCTATACCGAGTGTAGATGGTAAAAACTATACTGGGGTAGTGAAGAATATTACCAAAAATATGTATCAAATTAAATATGACGAATTTGATGCATTGCGGTGGCTGACCGCTAACCAGTTTAATTTAATAAATGAGGATAGCGAAGAAATAAATGTAATTGAAGAAAGCGTAAGCTTTACTGGTACCGACGGTAAAACATACACCGGTATTATAAAGGAAGTGCAGAGAAACAAATACCGCATAAAATATGATGGGTACGATTTTGAAAGCTGGCTTGACAGGGAACAGTTTACTATAGAATTAAACAACAGCATTGCCACAAACACATACACTACCAACAATTCAAACCAAGCGGTTGTTGCTAATAGTAATACTGAAAATAACGCTGCCGGGGCTCTTAAAAACATTTATAATTTTGGTGGTAATAAAGGCTGGGGCTCATCGAGGATTGAATTAAAATATGCAGAATTTACAAAAACCTTCTCTGACAAAGATTTAAAAGCACTTCTTACTTTTTTGCAAAAAGCCACTACCTCATCTGCTCAGTTTTTTGCTCTAAAATCGCTGCTTACGGGTGACAGTTATGAAACCGTAGAAGATTTTATTACACAGCTAAACCAACATGACGAAACATACCAGCAGGAAAACTGCTTGGTTACCAACATGCGCTCCATTATACAACAGTGGCAATTTTCATGCTCTGTTACTGTGGTACAAACTTATCTGGCTGATTTATGCCCAAGGTATGCATGGGAAGTAAAAAAAGTTGCAAACTTTGATAAGATAGCAAATGACCCAAGCTCCCCAATGGCTATACAACAGAAACAATTACTCGAAAAATATGGAGGGGTTGCCACTGCGAGAGGCGATGTTTCGGGCACGCCCATTGGAATTAACAATCCTTTAAATGAATTGGTTGGAGCATTATTAGGCGTAACGTTTTATGCGCAAGAAGTTATAGAACCACTACCTGTTGTTTTTGGAAAAATAAGAGACCAGCTGGATAAGGGGATTAATACAGCTTTGTTAATTGGTTTCAGCGGTACAACAGCAAGACATTTTATATTAGCCATGCGCTACCAAAAAACCAACAGCGGATACCAATATTTAATATACGACCCTTGGGATGGCAAATGTGATTATGTAAGCGAAACATCTATTGAGCAAGGTTCTCTTCACCCAATGTTGGCAGGCTCAACCATTAGCTTGGATTATTATTACCCTGTAAATTAAGAATTATGACTATAAAAACAACCCTTTTTGCAGTTACAATATTACTTGTATCGTGCAACGCAAAAACTAATAATAATGAAGATGCTTTAAAAGCACTGAATGAACAATCATTAAAATGTGTTGCCATTTTAAATAAGGCAGACGCCTTACAAAGGGTTGCAATGACCAATGGTAACAATGCTGAATATTATGCGTATCAAAAAACCATTGACAGTGCGGCTGTGGAAAATGTTAAGATAGGCCAGCAAATGATGCAGCTTCAATCAAAATAAAAACTTAATTTTTTAACTTAGTAATACCATTTTTTGTAGAAAAAGAAATAGTATCAAATACATGGTATATTGGCATTAGTGCATTGCCAATATATCTCCCATAGTACCTATTGTTAAAAATTGATTGGTCATTGATCGTTGGATAAAAGCTCTTTTTTAAATAGTAAATAATTTTGTTTATTGTATTAATTTCACAGCAATGTACATAGACAAAAATACAGTCATTACCGGTGCAGCCGGCAAGCCAATAGCCATTGATATTTTTTATAGGGATGAGGCAGCAGCTAAGCCTGTGGTTGTATATGCCCATGGCTTTAATGGTTTTAAAGATTGGGGCAATGCAGATATTATAGCACAACAATTTGCTGCAGCAGGTTATGTGTTTGTAAAGTTCAACTTTTCTCACAACGGCACTACGCCACAGCACTTGCAGGACTTTGTTGATTTAGAAGCATTTGGCAACAACAATTATACAAAACAGTTGTACGACCTAAACTGTGTTATTGATTGGGTGTCCGATGAAAATACTATACATAATAAAGCGATAAATAAAAATTGCATCTATTTAATAGGTCACAGTATGGGCGGTGGCATTGCTACGCTGCATGCTGCTAAAGATGCACGCATAAAAAAACTCGTTACATGGGCAGGCATTAGCGAGTGCAAAACACCATGGACCAATTGGAGCAACGAGCAATTGGAGGAGTGGAAGAAAACCGGCGTAGCCTATTATTTAAATGGGCGCACAAAGCAAAATATGCCGCTTTATTACCAATTGTACCAAGATTATTTGGAGAATGCAACAATACTCAATATTGAAACCGCTATATGCAGTCTTACCATACCAATACTCATCTGCCATGGCAGTTTAGATACAGCTGTTCCCTTAGAAAAAGCCCACGACTTACACAACTGGCAACCATCTTCAATTTTATTTACAATAGAAAGTGATCATGTATTTGGCCGTACTCATCCATGGTTGTTGACTGAACTACCAGAAACAATGCAGGTTGTTATAAACGAAACGGTGCGGTTTATTATAAATTAGGAAAAGCATATTGAAATGTTGTCTCCACTAACGCCGAAAGTGGCCTACAGAATTTGTAAAAAGCTCCACAATTTTGTGTAAACTTTCCAACTTTAATTAAAGGTTTTTATGTATAACTCATATTATATACTTATTAAGGTATAAAAAACGAGTTTTACTAGGTCTGTAAAAATTACTATCCTACGCTACCCCACCCCAAATATTTTGTTTTTTCATTTGCTTCAGCATATGTTGTTGTGCTTACGCTTCACCATTAAATATTTTTAATGTTTACTAAATATTAAGTAACTGTTACCAAAATGTTAACAGCCATTTTTGCAGTTATGAAAAAATAATTTTGCTCAATACTTTAAGTATAATCTTCCATTAATAATACCAGAAATATTTAAACACATGAAAAAAATCTACTTTTTTAGTAAAGCAATTATTGTTTTATTACTCTCTTTTTTAATGTCAATTACTGGCAATGCACAAACGATATTAGCGCCTGGAGATATTGCAGTTATCGGATACAATACAACTGGCTCTCCTGATAACTTAGCCATATTAATTTTAAAAGATTTAACCGCTGGCACTGTTTTTTACATTAATGATAACGAAGTTACGCCGGCTGGAGGCACCTCTTTTACTGATTTGAATGAAGGCGAAGCTTCCTTTACGGTAAAAACGGGACAAACAATTTCTGCTGGAACTGTAATTGTTTTACCTTGGGGGGCAGCTGCAGTTTCTACATCTACCTATGACTATTCTGTTACAACTGGTGCTGGCCTAGGTAACAATAATGAAGAAATTTACATTTACACAGCACCAACTATTACTTCAACCACTCCAACCTCTTTTATTTATTTTTGTAAGATTGGAACAAGTGCGAGCTCTATACCAAGTGGACTATCTTTAGGTTCAACTTCAATAGCGCCCTCTGGTGCTGCACTGAGATATGCTACTACAGGTGCTACATACACTGGAACAGCTAACGCTTTGTTAACAGCTATCGGCAATACAGCGGCTAATTGGAATAGTACTGGGGCAGCAACTCTAGCAGCCACAGATTGGACTTTTACCGTAAGTATTCCTTTAAACCCAACCGTTTCCTTATCAGTTTCATCTACCACAGGCAATGAGGCAGGTACTACTGCCATTACCGTTACAGCCACAGCTTCTGCAGCAGTTACAGGTGCACAAACAGTTGATTTGGCTGTAACAGGTACAGGTATTACGGCAGGAGATTATTCTTTAACTGGAACTGCCATCACCATTGCAAATGGCGCTACCACAGGTTCAGTAACTTTTACAGTTGTTGATGATGCACTGGTAGAAGGTACAGAGACTGCTACACTAACAATCAGCAATCCTTCGGCAGGTATTGTCTTAGGCTCGCCGCTAACACAGAATATTGTAATTACAGATAATGATTTGTCAACTACAACGGTAAGTCTTTCTGTTAGCGCAAATACTGCTTCAGAAGAAA
>Ga0335397_10009735_pt1 | contig 11973 bp, 9 predicted proteins | sample MAT04_FD_205740 | JGI IMG/M metagenome (GOLD analysis project Ga0335397, IMG submission 205740) | Freshwater microbial communities from Lake Fryxell liftoff mats and glacier meltwater in Antarctica - MAT-04 (spades assembly) (version 2) ...
CGCTTCCAACACCAATTCATCTTGCAATCGCAGATCGTCGATCGCCTTCTGGATAATCTCCCCCGCGATCTCGGTGAGCGCCGCCGTCTGTTCACGCACGACTTCTTGAGGCAGACCAACGTGCCCCTTCGCGCTCGCTTCTTGGAGGATGTATCGGACCGCGGCTTCGGCGCGCCGCGGAGAATCGCGCGGGATGCCGAGCTTCAATGCGAGTTCGTCGGCGGTGCGGAACCCGACGCCCCAGATGTCGGTACTAAGGCGGTACGGATTGGATCGCACCTGCTCGACGGCGTTCTCTCCGTAAGTCTTGTAAATGCGGACAGCGCGGGCCGTGCCGATGCCGAAGCTCTGAAGGAACGCCATGATTTTGTGGACGGATTGGTTCTGCTTCCACGACGCGCGGATGAGTTCGATCCGCTTCGGCCCCAGCCCCTTGACCTGCTTCAGGAATGCCGGCGATCGATCGATGACGTCGAGCGTTTTATCGCCGAAGACGTCGACGATCTTCTGCGCGTACTTCGGGCCGATGCCTTTGACCAAGCCGCTGCCCAAGTACTTGGCGATGCCGGCCGTCGTGTGCGGCGGGGTCGTGCGCAGTTCGCCCGCTTTGAATTGTTGGCCGTGCTGCCGGTCCGTGATCCATTCGCCCTTGGCTTCAATGAACTCGCCAGCGAGTGCCGCGGACAAATGGCCGACCACGACCACCGGTTCGCGGTGCCCCTTGGCCTGCACTTTCAGCACGCAGTAGCCGTTGTCCAAATTGTGGAAGGTGATCCGCTCGATCACCCCCGACAGCGATTCGCCCATGGAGGGAATTTACGAAGTTCGCAGACGAGCCGAACGTTACCGGACCCCGGCTTGCTGGATGGGTGCGGGCTGCGGAATCAAACTCGGCACGGTCATCGGCGCGTCGAGATCGGCGATCAACTCGGTCGCGGCTTCGTGTTGGGGGTTCTTACGGATGGCCATTTCCAATTGTTGGCGACCTTCGGCGATGCGCTCGGCGTCGATCAGCACGCGGCCGAGGAAATAGCGGGCGTCCGCTTCGGGCATCACCCGCATGAGGGTCTCGAAGGCGGCATCCCATTGGCCGGCGCGGGCCGCGCAGTACCCGAGGGTTTTGTGGTACGTCCGGTTTTCGGGGTCGATATTGATTGCGATTTTGCACGCTTCGCAGGCGGTCTGCCATTCCTCGGCTTTGGCGTGCATGCTCGCCATCTTGTGGGCGAGTTCGTGATCCCTCGGATTCTGGCGCAGGCCTTCCGCGTAAATCTGCACAGCCCGTTCGCGGTCGCCGATCTTGGTGTAGAGCTTGGCCAAACCCACGAGTGCCACGGTGCATTTCGGGTCTTGTTTGAGGGCTTTCTGATAGCGTTGACGGGCGGAATCGACGAGCAAATCCCGTTCGGTGGCCGGCTTGCCTTCCGAGAACGCCGACTCGACTTCGGCATCCGCGAAGGCCGCTTCTGTCTCGGCTTTCAGCGGTTGGCCCGGCTTGCCGCGCGGCGCCCGCTGGACGACTTCTTCTTTCGGCGGGCCGAATTTCGGGGCCGACTTGCCGAACAGACCGACGCGCTCGCCCGGTTTGGGCAGCGCCCCGTCGGGCATTTTCAAATCGCGGTTCGTTCGGCAACCCGTCGCGCCGGAAGCCAGACCCGCCACCAAAATCAATCGAAGCAGGCGCCCGTCCATGGGTCGTCCCTCTCGGAAATGTTCGTGTCGTCTATTTGAATTCCGCGATGAAGCTCGCCGAGGCTTCGACCATCAGGTCGCGCGTCAAATGCACGGGTTGCCGTCTGTATCGGCAGATCGACTGCACCGTTTCCAATAAATCCCGACAATCGCTGGCGCGGGCCGTCCTGCCGCGATTGTAATATCGCTCGAATAAGTACTCCACGGACTCGGCGTTGGTGTTCATGTCGAGCCGTTTGCAGACCGAAGCGAAGATTTTTTCGAACACTTCCCGCGTCGGCGCGGTGATGCAGACCTTGTGGCGGATCCGCCGCAAGAAGGCGTCGTCGACCAGCTCCTTCGGGTCTAAGTTCGTGCTGAAGATGATGAGCTGCTCGAAGGGGACTTGGAATTTCTTCCCGTTCGACACGGTGAGGAAGTCGTGCCGATCTTCGAGCGGCAGAATCCAGCGGTTGAGCAATTCCTTGGGGCTGACGATCTGCCGGCCGAAGTCGTCGATGAGGAAGACGCCGCCATTGGCCTTGAAGTGGATCGGCGCCTGGTAGAAGTTCGCCTCCGAATTGAAGCGCAGATCGAGCATGCTCAGGGTGAGTTCCCCGCCGACCACGATCACCGGCCGGCGGATTTTCAACCAGCGTTGATCGTGCGAGCCGTCGCTGAGCAACCGGCGCACGACCGCATCGCCGTCGTCTCCGAATTCGCTCGGCGTGTCGTCGATGGTATGCAGAGACGGGTCGTACACTGTCACGACGTGGCCGTCGGCGATGAACGCGTGGGGGATGAAAATCGACCCGCCCACGGAGTTCATGTACTCGCCGATGGCGCGGGCGATGGCGGTTTTGCCGTTGCCGGGCGGGCCGTAGATGAACACCGAGCGTCCGCTGATGATGGCCGGGCCGATGGCGTTGAAGAGGTCGTCTTTGATGACGAGGTGCCGGAACGGGGCCCGCAACACTTCGGGATAGCAGCTCAGGCCGGTGACGGTTTGGCGGTAACACTGTTCGACGTAATCGTCGAGGGGCACCGGAGCGGGACCGACGTACGCGCACTGCTTCATCAAATCTTGGGCGTGACCGCGGCCGCGCTCGGTGAGGCTGAAACGGTAGCTGACTTCGCCGACGAGGTCGCCGCCGTCGACTTGGATGTACTTTTCTTCCTTCAAATGCTTCAGCGGCTCGCGGATGATTTTGAACGGCAAGCAGAGGAATTGCCCGAGGTCGCGGCCGACCTGGGGGCCGCGGGCGTAAATGGTGCGGACGAGCATGTCGCCGAGGAACGCCGGCGTCAGGCCCGATTCTTTGATCGACTCCGGCGAGATCGGCGCCTCGGGGGCGGGGTTGGTATCCCATTCGACAACGGGGCGAGACAGCACGGCCATGAGGGAACCCACGCGCGGGAAACGATGTCGAAGCTTAGGTCAAGAGTGGTGGCCGTGCCGGGGTCTTTTCTGCCGAGGTGAAGACGTTAGGCCGAGATCCGTCGGTTTCCAACTCTTTCAGAATCGTCGGCACATCCGGTGGGGCCTCAGTCGCGACGCGGAAAATGGTTCCAAGAGAGTGTGTGACACCCCACTTTGGAACCAATTGGACGAGTTGGACGAATCGCAACGAGGTGGGCCGGATGGTCGAATATCGAGAGAAGGCAAGGACTTGCGCCGCTCGGCGACCGGCGGAGCCGAAGAGGGAGTTGGACGAATCGGATTGGACGAACCGGAGCAATGCCGTGCGGAGCATGGTCGCCTTTCGCTCCGCGAAAGGCCGGCTTTGGCCGAGCGGTGGATTCCGGTCGCCCCCTCTCTCGGACTTTCGCGGAGCGAAAGGCGACCATGCTCCGCACGGCATTCGATATTCACCCTCAGTAACGCCATCCGGCTCGGGTTTCTCCCGAGTCACTTCATCCGCTTGCCGCGGGTGATGATGAATATTCCCAAGGCCCCGGCGATGAGGACGCCGACGACGATCGTGTTCCGCTTGGCGAAGGCCGATGTCCAGTGGTCGACGAATCCGTCGGCGTAGCTCTGGGCGAAGGGGGAAGCTTCGGCGCTGCCGGCGAAGAGAAACACGAGGGCCAAGGCGGCGAATGTGCGAGTCACGTTGAATCTCCGTGTGCGTGCCGAAAAACGAAAAAAACGGAGTGCCCGTGCACTCCGCCGAAGTCTCCGACTTCGCCATCGTGTTAACGGGGCGTGTTATTGCCGCCGGTGGGCGCCGTCGGGGTCCCCGGTGCCGTGCCGCCGCCGGCGCCCGACTGGGTGCCGCCGGCACCGCCGGTGCCACCGGCCGAAGCGCCGTACTGGTTGGCGAGGCCGCGGTAGGCGTTCGTCGGGCCTTGGACCGGCATCGACGGATCGACCGCGTCGTGCGCTTGCACTTCGTAATGCATCGCTTGGCCGTTCGGTTGGGCGCTGAGGTACGCCAAGACCGATTGGCAGCGCTTGACGTCGAGGTCAGCTCGGGCGTTGACCAACTTCTGCGGGTTGGCTGCGTCGTACGGTAAATCGCGCGACGTTTGGATCCAAACCTTACCCGCCGGCGCCGGTAAGCGGCGGGCGATGTAATCGATTTTCTTCAAGCCGGCCGCGTTCAGCGTCTCTTTGCCGGACTCGAAGTGCGTGTTCCACAGGGTCACGTCGAGATTGTTGGCGTTGTTGGCCATCGCGTCGAACGGCTGCACCACGTTGTCGCGCGCGCTCGCATTGTATCGCTCTTGCTGGCACGGATCGACCACGTTGCTGTAGCGGCTCTGCAGGCCGGGGCCGACGCAACCGATGGCCGCCACACCGCCCACGAACAAGGCCGCGAGACTCGCGGCGCGAACGAACTTCACCATCGCACTTCCTCCATGAGTTAGGCGGGGCATCCTGCCCGCTCGAAAGTCATCGTCACCCCATCTTCGACAGCAGATTCTTCTGGATGAGGATCGCCGCGGGGCCGACCAACACCACGAAGATTGCCGGGAAGATAAACAGCACCAGCGGGAAGATCAGCTTCACGGCCGTCTTCGCCGCTTTTTCTTCGGCGATCTGCCGGCGCCGCGTCCGCATCGCGTCCGATTGCACCCGGAGGGCTTGGGCAATACTCGCCCCGAACCGGTCGGCCTGGATCAGAATCGCCGCGAGGCTTTTCACGTCATCCACGCCGGTCCGCACGCCGAGGTCGTGCAACACTTCCCGGCGCGGCCGGCCCATTTGCAGTTGCAGGTTCGCCAAGGCCAACTCTTCGCAGATGGTCTTGGCGTGGTCTTTCATCTCGTCGGTCACCTTCCGCAAGCCCGCGTCCAAGCCGAGGCCGGACTCGACGCAGACAACCAAGAGGTCGAGCGCGTCGGGGAGGGTCAGGAAGATCTGCTGCTGGCGATCGTTCACGAGCAGCTTCAAAGCAATCATCGGCAAATAGAACCCAGCACACCCAGCTAATCCGATTTTCCACATCGCAGCCAGTGTGAAACCTTGCGCGACTAAACAGATTAGGAGGGCTGGGAGGAGAAATCCGAGTAGGCAAGCGACCCGGAGGCCTTGGTAGATCATCGGGGCGGTTTCGCTGCGGAAGCCGGCGTTGGCCAACTTCACCCGCAAGGAATTCTTTTCTAGATCCGACTGGGGCTGCATCGTCGCCCCGAGATTCGAGAACGCCTCCTTGAGCCCGGAGAAACGCTGCCGCGATTCCATCTGCGACAGCTCCAGATCGACCAGCGAGCGCGGCCGGCCGATCCGGTCGAGGCGGCTTTCGGCTTGGCTGTTGCGGTTGGAGATCAACTGCAGCAGCCAGAATGTCCCGATCATGATGGCGGCGAACACGAAAATCGGTGCCAGCTCATCCGCGGATAAAAACGCGAACAGGTCCACGGGTGGGTCTCCAGGGTGCGAAGAAGCGGTGTGCGAATCTCAGACTTTGATGTCGATGATTTTCTTGATCGAGTACGTACCGACTAGCATTAGGACGATGGCCCCGATCGACATCTTCACCCCCATCGGGTCCTTCCAGAGGGCCTCGATGTAGTCCGGCTTCATCCAGAGCATGAGCAAGAAGAGGCCGATCGGCAGCGCCACGAGCACGATCCCGGACAGCCGGCCTTCGGCCGTGAGCGCTTTCACTTGGCCGAGGATTTTAATCCGCTCGCGGATAACGTACCCGATGCGGTCGAGGATTTCCGCGAGGTCACCCCCGGTTTGCCGCTGGATCGCTACGCTCGTGATGAAGAATTTCAAATCGAGGTTCGGCACTCGCTCGCACATCCCCTTCAGGGCTTCGTCCAGCGTGATGCCGAGGTTTTGCTCCTCGTAGACGCGGCCGAATTCCTTCGCGATCGGCATCGGCATTTCTTCGGCGACCACGTGCAGCCCGGCCGCGAGGGAGTGGCCGGCCCGTAGCGCGCGGGCGACGAGTTCCATCGACTCCGGCAATTGATTGGCGAACTTGTTCAGTCGGCTCTTCCGCTTCCAGAAGAGCCAAAGGAACGGGGCCGACAGGCAGAACAACGCGACGATCGGCGCCACATACAGGTTGACCATCCAAGCCGTGGCGACGCCCCCGACGAAGGCTGCGACGAGCCCGACGCCGACCAGGGCGCTCGGCTTCACGTTGGCATCAGCTTGCTCGATCATCTTCTGGAGGTTCAACACCTTCGGCGTGATCTTGTCGAGCAAGTTCTTCTTGTCGACTTCCTGCAGAGCCTGCTTCAGCAGCATGTCGGCCGAGGAATCTTTGCGATTGTTGCGGCCGACGAGGACGTCGAGGCGGACCGACGCCCGACCCTCCTTCGAGCCGGTTAAGGCGAAGGCGATCGCGAGGACCATCCCGATGACCAACCCGCCGATCAATAAAGCCAATACGAGAGGACTCATGGTGCACGACTCGGGCGAGGGAGGAATGTTTTCGGGCAAGCCGGCCGCGTCGGCGGTCGGAGCGGAGGACTTTCAATCGCGGGCCAAAACTCGTTCGGTGAACATATTCGATGGGAGTTTGATCCCCTTTTGCTCCAAGCGCGAAACGAAAGAGGGGCGGACGCCCGTCGCTTCGAACTGGCCGAAGGCCCGGCCGTTTTGATCGACGCCGACTTGCCGGAAGCGGAAGATTTCTTGCATGATGATGACGTCTTGCTCCATGTTCATCACCTCCGTGATGCTGACCATTTTCCGCGGGCCGCCCTGCAAACGGTTGACTTGGATGATCATGTCCACGGCGGAGGCGATCTGCTGCCGCATCGCTTTGATCGGCAACTCGGTGCCGCCCATCATGATCATCGTCTCCAAGCGGGCGAGGCCGTCGCGCGGGGTGTTGGCGTGCAGCGTCGTCATGCTCCCGGCGTGGCCGGTGTTCATGGCTTGCAGCATGTCGAGCGCCTCGGCCCCCCGGCATTCGCCGACGATGATCCGGTCGGGTCGCATCCGCAGGGCGTTCTTCACGAGGTCCCGGCAGCTCACCGTGCCTTTGCCTTCGATGTTCGGCGGCCGCGTTTCGAGCCGGACGATGTGGTCCTGTTGCAGTTGGAGTTCCGCGGCGTCTTCGATGGTCACGAGTCGTTCGTCGCCGGGGATAAATGCCGAGAGCGTGTTCAACAGCGTGGTTTTACCGGAGCCGGTACCGCCCGAAATCAGCACGTTCATCCGGGCTTTGATGGCGCCTTCCAGCAACATCGCCATTTCCGGCGTGAACGCTTTGTAGTTGAGCAAGTCCTCGAGTTTCAGCGGCGTTGCCCCGAAGCGGCGGATGCTGAGGCTCGCCCCGTCGAGCGCGATTGGGCCGATGACGGCATTCACCCGCGATCCGTCCGGCAACCGTGCGTCGCAGAGTGGGCTCGTTTCGTCGACGCGCCGGCCGACCTTCGACACGATGCGGTCGATGATCTGCAGAAGGTGATCGTTGTCGCGGAAGACGACCTCGGACCGCTCGATCTTGCCGCGGCGTTCGACGTAGATCTTCTTCGGACCGTTGACCATGATTTCGCTGACGGTCGGATCTTTCAACAGCGGCTCAAGTGGGCCGAAGCCCAGAGTCTCGTCGAGGATTTCCTCGATGAGTTTCTCGCGTTCGATCCGGTTGAGCAGCGGGTTTTCGGTGTCGCACAAGTGCTCGATGGCCCTGCGGATGTCCCGCCGCATGGCGTCGCTGGCGAGATCCTTCACGCGGGACAGGTCGAGCCGTTCGACAAGCTTGGAGTGGATCTGCCGCTTCAACTCCTCGAAATTTTTGCCGCCGCTGCCGCTCGATCCGCCGAAGCTCGGGCTCGACAGCCGCGACAACCCGGAATTACTCCCTTGGTTGCTGAGGTTGTTGAGCTTCGAAATACCCTGTTGCAGCCGAGACATATCCGCGTTCCTCGTGGGTCAAACCGGGTGCGATCCTAGGGGCGACTACTTGCGGCCGAACAAACTCCAACTCGCTTTGACTTTCGGATCAGCGGCGGCGGGGCCGGCGGGTTTGCCCGCGAGGGCCTGCGCCAAACCGACGATCGCCATTTGCACCCGGCACTTCGGGTTGTGGCAGACCAACGGCTCCCCGGCGATGCGGGCCGCGATCAGCGACTTCGGGTCGTTCGGAATCTGCCAGAAGATCGGCTTGCCGATCACCTCTTCGGCCTTCTTCATGCTGATGCCCTCTTCGACCGTATCCGAGCCGACGCGATTGATGACGATGCGGACTTTTTCGGCGAGGTTGTCTTCGCTGCCGAGCAGATGGATCAACCGGACGACGTTGCGGAGACTGCTGAGTTCGAGTTGGGCCGTCAGCAAAATCGTATCGGCCATGCGGAGGGCCATCATGTCAGTCGGCCGGAGCGACTTGCTCAGGTCGAGGATCATGTGCGAGTAGCTCATCTTGAGGAGGTTCAAAATCCGCTCGATGTGCCCTTCGTGGAGGATGCCGATCTCTTGGATTTCCATCGGGTGCCTTAGGATCGACAGGCCCGTTCCCTCGTGGCGGACGAGGGCCCGCCGGAGAAAGTTCATGTCGAGCCGCTCGATGTTGCGGGCCAAGTCGGCGATGCTGATGTTGTCCATCCCGTTGACTTCCATGGCGATGTCGGCATCGCCCAGAGCCAAATCGAGATCGACGAGCGCCACACTATTGTTCGGGTCGGTCGAGAGGGTGGCGGCGAGGTTGACCGACAGGCTCGTGGTACCGACGCCGCCGCGCGAGCCGAGCACCGCGATCATCTGCGTCGAGCCCTGCTGGCGGGTCATCCCTCCGAGGCTCGGTTGATCGCCGAGATTGCCGCTGCTTTCGCCGAGCGCCCGGCGCAAAGCGGCGAGCATGTCTTCGAGGCCGACGGGGTGGGTGAGGAAGTATTTGGCCCCACGCTGGAGCGATTGCAGAAGGGCTTGGTGATCGTGGCTGATGGTGAGGATCGGCAGTTTCGGATATTTGCTCGACAGTTCGCCGATCATGTGCAGGGCTTTGTTCTTGTCCGCGTCGAGCGCGACGATAGCCAGATCGGGCATCGTCTCTTGCTGCTGGATCACGTCGAAGAAATATTCGTAGCGGGCGCACTCGGCTTCGAGCCAGACGAAATCGACCCCCAACAAAAGCGTGCGGAGAGATTCGCGCGACGACTCGGCCGGATCTACGATGGCGACTCTTTGCATGGCGATCACCGAAGTCGGGGTGTGCGTCGGGGTGTGAGAGTGGCCGGGCGGTCCCTTCGGATCCGCCCGGCGTTTGCGTTGCATTCGTAGCGTAGCGATCGTCACTTGCCTTCGGGTACCGGCAGCGGCAGCGGAGCCGGCACCGTCGACGGCAGATTTTGCGGGATCGCCGACGGCTCGGCAATGATCGGGGCCGACGAGAGGGCCGGGGCAGAGAGTCCGGCTCCGGCGGCCAAGCCTGTCCCGTTGTTCACTGCGTTCCGGTAGGCCGGTACGTACTGCTTGCCGTTGAAGATCTTCCGGGCACCGCGGGGCGCTTCGAGCAGTTGTTCAACGAATAGCTCATAATCGTCCGGGCTGCGCGTTTCTTTGCCGGGAACCCGCCGTGGCACTTGGTCCGAGTTCAGCGGTTCGACCAACCGCGGCGTCACCAAGATCAGCAATTCGGTCTCGCGTTCGTCGTGGGTCATACTGCTGAAAGCCGCCCCGACTAAGGGCAGGTCGCCCAAGTACGGAACCTTCTGGGCACTCGCTTGTACGGTCGTTTCCAGCAAGCCGCCGATGGCGTACGTCTGGCCCGACTGCAGTGTGATCGACGAGCGAGCTTGCGTTTCGTTGAAGCCGGGCGTGAAGCCGAAAGCCGTCGTGATGCCACGGCCGTTGTTCACGGACGAAATCCGCGGGTTGACTTCGAGGTAGATCCGCCCGTCGCCGTAAACGATGGGGAGAACTTCGAGTTCGGTACCGACCGGGGTCAGCAACACGCCGGGACCGTTGATCCCCGCCGCCGGGCTGAGCACGGCTTGCTGGCCACCCGCCCGGAAGAAGGCGGCGCGGCCGGTTTGAGTGACAATCTTCGGTTCCGAGAGGAACTTTGCAACACCTTCGGTTTTCAGTGCCCGCAGGGCGCCCGTGAACTGCCCGGGGACGATTCCGGCGATGATGTTGGCGTTGGCCCCGGAGGCCAGGACCGGCAGGGTTCCCGAAATCACCGACGAACCGGCCAAGCCGCCGAGAATGGAGCTGATGCCGAAACTCGTGCCTCCACCTTGGAACGAGAAACCCCGTTCGCGGAGCATGGTGCGGTCGACTTGGGCCACGACCACGTCGATCATGACCTGCTGGGTCCCGCCGATTTGGATCGCGTTGATGACGTTCGCCGCGCTCCCGCCGACCGCACTGCTAGCGATCCGCACGATGATGTCGGCGTCGCCCGGTTGGCTAACTGAGCCGCTGAGGACGATCACGTTACCAACGCCCGGGATGATCTCGATGTTCGCCGTCGGCACGGCCTGCTTGATGACGAACTTGAGCTGTTCGTAATCGGGCTGGACGACCACAGTGTAGATGGCCTTCGAACGGTCTTCGAAGGTCACGGTCAGTTGCGTGGCCCCGCCGAGCTTGCCGACAAGGTCGATTTTCTTGAGGTCCGGGGCGATCGGCTTCGCATCCAAGACGTCCCCGTTGCTCAGGGTGATGTCGGTGATGAGCTTGTCCCTTTTCGGGTCGAACTTGGCCAAGCCCCCGAGCGGCACGAGCAGAGCGCCGCTCTTGGCGTCGATTTTCACATCCACGCCGCCCGCGGTCGGCTTGTTCGGTTGCTGTCCCACGGCGACGGTGCTGCCCGCCAAACCGGTGAGCACGGCCAAGCCCGCCAACCAGCGGCGGCGTCGATTATTGATCAGGTGCATCCGTTCACCCTCCCCTTGGGACTTGGCGGATCGGGACGATCCGCCGTGTGCGTTCACCGAATCGGGCCAATCCCCGATCCGGAATTCTGTCGTCGTCATGCCGTCCCCCTTTAATTGAGGGGGAACTCTTCGTGCTTCACTCCGCCGTGATCGGGCCCTTCGGGACGCCCGATTCCGCCGGCTTGCTTTCGCCGGCCTTCGATTCCTCCGCGTCGGTCTCCGGGCGGACGACACCCACGTACTTGTGGTCGCCGTTCGCCATCTTCTGGTAGCGGTACTTCACCACCCCTTTGGCCGTCTGGATCGTCACATCCACATACACCGCCTTCGGCGGCACAGGCTTGGCCGCTTCGGCCGGCTCGCCTTCCTTCGGCACCGAGCCCGTGTCGTTCGGTCCGACGCGGCCCATCTTCAGTTCGACCGGCTTCGCGCCCAAGAACGACTTCGGGATGAAGTAGTTCGCGGGCAGATCCTTCAGCAGATAGTCCCCGTTCACCACGTAACTCTTCAACTCTTTGACGGCCGTTTCCGGCACCAAACTCAGCGGGTATTCCGCGTCCTTGAAACTCTTCGCGATCAAGTCGTCGGTGATCGCGGTGCCTGCGGGCAAGTCGATCGTCGGCACTTTGACCTTCACCATCTCCACGGTTGGCATCGTCGGCACAATCGGCGGCGCGATCGGGTCTTTGACGTCTTCGACGCGATCCGAGAGGATGTCCCAAATCTCTTCGGTCTTCAGCACTTTGTGCACGGCCGGCTTGTCCGGGTGCCGCAGTGCCATCCGCATGGTGGCCCCGCGGGAAATCGCCCCTTGCAAGAGCAACTGCTGTTCGGCCGTCACGGCGAGCGATACCATACCGACGTTCAAAGTGGCCCCGCCCGGAGCAGTGGAAGGCGACGCGTCGGAGTTCACCGCCAGCACGAGCATGTCGAGGAACATCGGGAAAACCATCGATTTCTGGGACTTCTTCATCAGCACAGAAGCGATGATGTCCACGTGGGCGCCCG
>Ga0335397_10009739_pt1 | contig 11970 bp, 13 predicted proteins | sample MAT04_FD_205740 | JGI IMG/M metagenome (GOLD analysis project Ga0335397, IMG submission 205740) | Freshwater microbial communities from Lake Fryxell liftoff mats and glacier meltwater in Antarctica - MAT-04 (spades assembly) (version 2) ...
TGGGTGGAAGGGCAGATCAACAACCATCTGGCCACCGGCGACGTGCCGAAGCGGCATGGCACGGGGGCGGCGGTGATCGTGCCCTATCAGGTGTTCGAGACGGCGGACCGCCCGCTCTGCCTCGCGGCCGGCAATGATCGGCTCTGGCAGCGCTGCGCGCGGGTGCTGGGCCATGCGGAATGGGGCACCGATCCGCGCTTCGCGACGGGGTCCGCGCGCGTCCGCAACAAGGGCGAACTCATCCCGCTCATCGCCTCCGTCTTCGCCACGCAGACGCGAGATCACTGGCTGGCGGCGCTGGATGGCGTGGGCGTGCCGAGCGGTCCCGTGAACGACATCGCCGAGGTCGCGGCGAGCGAGCAGATGGCCGCAGTCGATCTCGTGCGCACGCTGCCCGATGGGGGGCCGCGTGTGGTCGGCCTGCCGCTCTCCTTCAACCGGCGGCGCCCACACCCCCGGCGTGACGCGCCCCGCCTCGGCCAGCACAACCGGGACATTCTCGGGCGCGGCTAGCGCGTTTTTGACGTTGACAGCGCCGCCCCGCGGCGCACGCTTCCCGGACGAGGGCAGAGGGATGGGCTTCCCCGCCTCGCACGAGAATCAGCCCGGGAGGAAGAACGCATGAAGCGTCGCGCACTCATGGGGGCGCTGCTGGCCGCCCCCTCGCTCGCATCCGCGCAGGATGGCGCCTGGCCCAACCGGGCTGTCCGCCTGGTCGTCGGCTGGCCACCGGGCGGCTCGGTCGATATCCTGGCGCGCATCCTGGCACCTCGGCTGCAGGCCGCCTTCGGGCAGTCCTTCGTGGTCGAGAATCGCGGCGGCGCGGCGGGCACGGTGGGTGCGGGCGAAGTCGCGCGCGCGGCTGCCGATGGACACACCTGGCTGGTCGCGGTGGACAGCCACGTGATCACGCCTTCCATCATGAACCTGCCCTATGACGCGCGGCGCGATTTCGCGCCCGTCACGCTGATCGGGCGCGGGCCGCTGGTCGTCGCCTCGCACCCTTCGTCGCCCTGGAGCGGGTTCAACGAGATGGTGGCGATGGCGCGCACCCGGCCGCCCGGTTCCATCAACTACGCGACGGCCGGCATCGGCACGATGATGCATGTGGCGATGGTGCAGCTCACCAACCTCGCCGGCATCGAGCTGACGCACGTGCCCTATCGTGGTGGCGCGCCGGCGCTGGCCGATGCGCTGGCGGGGCAGGTGCCGCTGTTCGTCACCAACGCGCCGGTGGGCGGGCCACATGTCCGCAATGGCGGTTTGAAGGGCTTCGGTGTCACCACGCGCACCGCCTGGCGTGACCTGCCCGGTGTGCCGAGCTTCCACGAACTCGGCTTCACCGGCTTCGAGGCGCCGACCTGGTGGGGCCTCTTCGCGCCATCCGCCGTGCCAGCGCCGATCCGCCGGCGGATGGAGGCGGAACTCGCCCGCATCCTGGCGGACCCCGATGTGCGTCCGCGCGTGGAGGCGCAGGGGATGGACGTGCTCGGCACCTCCGGCGACGAATTCGCCACCTTCGCCCAAGCCGAGGGCGAGCGCTGGGCGCGCGTGGTGCGCGAGAACCGGATCCGCGTGGAGGGTTAGCGCGCGGCCGCGTTGCGGCTAGGGTTCGGGCGACTTCAAGGATGGTGACATGCCTGAACCCACCCGCCTGCTGCTCTGGACCGACAACGCCGCGCACTACGCCGAGGCCGTGGAAGCGGCGGGCCTCTCCCCTCGCGTGCGGATCGAGGTTCTCCCCCGCAAGGCCACCCTAAGCGATGAGCAACTGGCCGAAACCGAGGCAATGCTCGGCTGGGGCGTGCCGCCGGGGCTGCTGCCGCGCATGCCGAAGCTGCGCTGGGTGCAGGCGCCGACGGCGGGCGTGGATGGCTGGCTGGCGCTGCCCGATCTGCCGCCGGGCCTGGTCCTCACCTGCGCGCGAGGTACGCATGGGGATTCGATGCCGGAGAACATCCTCGGCGCGCTGTTCCACATCACCAAGAATTACGCCGCCATCGCCGAGGCGCAGAAGGAAAGCCGCTGGGTGCGGCGCGTTTCCAGGCCGCTCAACGGCAGCACGCTCGGCATCCTCGGCATGGGCGTGATCGGGCAGGAAGTGGCGCGCCTCGCCGCCGCGTTGCGCATGGAGGTGGTGGGCACGCGGCGCAATCCCGCACCCATGCCGGGTGTCGCCGAAGTGCTGCCGCCCGAGCGCACGGACGAGGTGCTGGCGCGCGCCGACTACGTGCTGCTGCTGCTGCCCGGCACGCCCGAGACCGACAACTCCATCAACGCCGAGCGGCTTTCGCACATGAAGCCCGGTGCCTGGCTGATCAACTTTGGCCGTGGCTCCGCGATCGTGGACGAGGACCTGATCGCGGTGGTGAAGGCCAAGCGGATCGCTGGCGCCGTGCTCGACGTGTTCCGCGAGGAACCGCTGCCGCCGAGCCATCCGTTCTGGACGACAGAGGGCATCATGGTGCTGCCGCATATCGGCGGCATGCACCCCGAGCGTGATCGCGTGGTGGCTCGGCTGATGGCGGAAAACCTGGGCCGATTCTTGGACGGCAAGCCGCTGCTGCAGGTGGTGGATCGGGTCGCTGGCTACTGATCAGAACTCCATCATCGTGTCGCGAAGCTGGACATGATCGAAGCCGGTGCGCATCAGCCCCCGCCGTTGCAGGGCAGGGGCGAGGCCATCGGTGATCTCGGCCAGGTAGCGGCGCGTCAGTGGCCCCGAGATCATGAAGCCGTCGCCGCCGACCTCCTGCATGATCTCGTCCATCTGTGCTGCCACCGTGTCGGGCGTGCCGACCAGTTGCTCGAAGCCGTGGGTGTAGTTTCCGGCGATCTCTCGCAGGGTCCCGCCCTGGGCCATGAACTGCTTCAGCGTGCCCTGCTGCCCGTTGGTGGTGAGTTGGCCGAGCGGCGCGTCGAGGTCGAACTGCGCGAAGTCGATGTCGGTCATGCTCGACATCGAGGCGAGGTTGAGTTCGGGTGCCGCCTGGCGCGCGGTGCGGCGGCGCTGGTCGCGCTCCAGCGCTTCCGCATCGGTCTCGCCCAGCAGCGGCATGGCCAGGAACATCACCTTGCAGGTGTCGGGATCGCGGCCGAGGGCCGCGGCACGCGCGCGCATGTCGGCGCGGAACGCCTTCATCTGCGGCACGGTGCCATAGGCGGCCAGGACCACATCCATGTGCCGCGCGGCGAATTCACGCCCCTGCGGTGAGCTTCCGGCCTGCACAAGCAAGGGCCGACCCTGCGGCGGACGCGACGTGTTGAGCGGGCCGCGCGACTGGAAGAAGCGTCCCTGGAAATCCACCGTGTTGACCTTCGACGGATCGGCGAACACGCCGCCAGCCTCGTCCATCGGAATCGCGTCCGCATCCCACGATCCCCACAGACGCGAGCACACCTCGACAAACTCGCCCGCCATCTCGTAGCGAAGGTCGTGTTCGAGATGCGCCTCGAGGCCGAAATTCTGTGCCGCGCGCTCCGCCGTGGATGTGACCAAATTGCACCCAACGCGCCCGTCCGACATCAGGTCGAGCGTCGCGATCAGGCGCGCCAGCAGATAGGGCGGGTAGAAGGAGGTGGAGATGGTGGGGACGATGCCCAGGTGCTTCGTCGCCTGGGTCATCAACGGCACAAGCGGCAGCGGGTCGTTCTTCGGCGCACGCAAGGCGCGCCTGAGGTAGAAATCCGTCGAACTTCCAAAGTTGTCGGGCACGAAGAGCGAGTCTTCCAAAAGCAGAAATTCCAGGCAGGCACGCTCAAGTGCGCGGGCCAGGTCGATGTGCAGGTCGGGCTTGGCCCAGTCGCGCGCGGTGGTGCCGCCCCAGTTCTGCCGCCAGCCATGCACGCCGAAGCTGTTGCCGAGAAACCAGCCAAGGTGGAACGGACGCGACATCGAGCACTCCTGCAGGGTGGCAGGCTGAGCCTATCCGCGGGCGACACGCTTGCGATGCCCAGAACTTCGGCAAATCAGGCCGCGCTTGGCGGCGAGCGACGAATTTTCGGGCAAATCGCGTGGCGGTTGTGCGGATCATTGGCAACTTTCCGCCTGTCGCCCAGTGATCCTGCCCATAGGCTGCACTCAAGCTTTAGGAAAAGAGACCCGATGTCGGCTGCCCAACATCCGCAATACCCGCGGGACCTCATCGGCTACGGGGCAAATCCACCGCATCCGCAATGGCCGGGCGGCGCGCGCATCGCGATCAACTTCGTCATGAACTACGAGGAAGGGTCCGAATACTCCTTCATGGATGGCGATGGGCGTTCTGAAGCGAGCCTCACCGAAAGCCCCGCATCCCCCGTGCCCGAGGGCGGGCGCGACCTGGCGGGCGAGGGGATGTTCGAATACGGCGTCCGCGTCGGCTTCTGGCGCGTGATGCGCCTCTTCGCCGAGCGCGGCCTGCCGATGACCATCTTCGCCTGCGCGCTCGCCCTCGAGCGCCACCCGCCCGCCGCCGCCGCGATCCGCGAGGCGGGGCATGATTTCTGCTGCCATGGCTGGCGCTGGGTCGAGCATTTCAAGCTGACCCGCGACGAGGAGCGCGAGCACATCCGCCTCGCCGTCGAGAGCCTGACGAAGACGCTCGGTTCCCGCCCACTCGGCTGGTACTGCCGCTACGGACCGAGCGTCAACACGCGCGGCCTGCTGATGGAAGAGGGCGGCTTTCTGTACGACAGCGACTGCTACAACGACGAGCTGCCCTACTGGGTGTTGCAGGACGGCAAGCCGCAACTCATCGTGCCCTACTCCCTCGTCACCAACGACGCGAAGTACGGGCGAGGGATGTTCTCCACCTCGGACGACTACTTCACCTTCCTGCGCGACCAGTTCGACATGCTCTACGCCGAGGGCGCCACGCAGCCCAAGATGATGTCCTGCGGGCTGCACCTGCGCATGATCGGCCACCCCGCGCGCGCCGTCGGTCTCGCACGCTTCCTCGACTATATGGGCAAGCACGACAAGGTGTGGGTCGCGAAGCGCACCGATATTGCCGAGCACTGGCGCGCCACCTTCCCTTACCAGCCCGGGATGGAGCAGATCGCGCGGGTCGGCCCGTGACGCTCACGCTCCGCCTTGAACCATTGACGCCGGAAGCCTTCGCCCCATTTGGCGACGTGGTGGAGGCGCCCGCGCTGGGCGAGCGCACCTCGCTCGACGAGACCCTGCGCGCGCGCGACGGGGCGACGATGCCCAAGCTCGCCTTCAACAACGCCGAGCCCCACGCGCTGCCCCTGACGGCGACGCAGATGGAGCGGCACAACCGCACCTCGCAATGCTTCGTGCCGCTCGACGTGTCACGATGGGTGCTGCTGGTGGCGCCCGATCTGGACGGAGCACCGGACGCCTCGGCCCTGCGCGCCTTCGTCGCCACCGGCGACCAGGCGGTGAACTACCACCTGGGCGCCTGGCACCATCCGCTGCGCGTGCTCGATCGCGCCGGCCGGTTCGCCGTGCTGATGTGGAGTACCGGCCGCCGTGAAGACGACGAGGAATGGGCGACGCTGCCCGAGCCGGTGACGCTCGATGCCTGACGCCTCCTCGCTGGTGGGCACGCGCCCCTCGGCGCACGCGGCAACACCGGGCCATGCGCTGGCGCTTGCGGGCATCACGCATCGCTATGGCGGATTCCTGGCCGTTCAGGACGTCTCGCTCGACATCGCGGGCGGGTCGCTGACGGCCTTCCTCGGGCCGTCGGGCTGCGGCAAATCCACGCTGCTGCGCGCCATCGCGGGCTTCATCCGCCCGCAGTCGGGTACCATTGCGATCGACGGCGCCTGTATCGATCACCTGCCGCCCAACCGCCGCGGCATCGGCATCGTCTTCCAGAACTACGCGCTCTTTCCGCACCTCACCGTCGCCGAGAACGTGGCCTACGGGCCGGAGGCGCAAGGGCTGCGCCGCGCCGAGGTGCGCGCGCGCGTGGAGGAGATGCTGCGCCTTGTGCAGATGGAGCCCTACGCCAAGCGCCTCCCGCGGGAGCTTTCGGGCGGGCAGCAGCAGCGCATCGCACTCGCCCGCGTCCTGGCCGCGCGGCCGCGCCTGCTGCTGCTGGATGAGCCCTTCGGCGCCCTCGACAAGAACCTGCGGCTCGACATGCAGATCGAGATCAAGCGCCTGCAGCGCGAACTCAACCTCACCACCATCCTCGTCACGCATGACCAGGAGGAGGCGATGAGCATGGCAGAACGCATCGTCGTGCTGAACCGCGGGCGCATCGAGCAGGTCGGCACGCCATCCGAAGTCTACGATCATCCGGCGACGCTTTTCGCCAACACCTTCATCGGCAGCAGCAACCTGCTGCCAGGCCGCATCGCGGAGCGGTTCGAGGACAGCGCCTCGGTCGAGCTTGAGGTAGGCGGCGTCATGCAGGTGGCGGCGCGCGCGCCGCTTGGGCGGGGTGGGCGCGTGCTGCTCTCGGTCCGGCCGGAGCGGATGCGCCTTGTGGAGCAACCCGGGCCCAACCGCATGGCGGCCACGCTCGACGTCAGCATGCCGCTCGGCCCCACGGTGGTGCACGAGGTGGTGCTGGCCGACGGCTCGCGCGCCAAGGTCAGTGAACCGCGCCCCGACGGCGACCCCGCTCGGCGCCCCGGCGAGGCGATCTTCGTCGAACTGCGGCTCGATGCGGGGGCGGCGATCTTCGCCCGCGATCCCGTAGATGAAACCTGAGAAGGAGACTGCCAAGGATGAGTGCAAACCTCGGCCGCCGGGCGGCCCTCGCCTCCGCGGCCTTCGCCGTGGGCGGCCTCGCCGCACCGCGCCCGGCGGCGGCTGCCACCACCGTCGTCGCCGCGCATTATCCGAACACGTGGGAGACGGCCTACCGAACCATCGTGGCGCCCGCCCTGCTGCGGCAGCACCAGATCGAACTGGTGGTGACGCCGCTGCTGGCCTTCGACCAGGTGGCGCGCGCGCTGGCCCAGCCGCGCGGCCGCCCGCCCTTCGACTGCTTCTGCCTCGACCCAGGTCCGCGCCTGACGGCCATCGAGCGCGGCTTGGTCCAACGGCTGGACCGGGCGCAATTGCCCAACCTTGCCGGGATCACGCCGGGCTTCCATGACGAATTCGGCGTGGGCGTTGCCGTGCAGGTGGTGGGTCTTGCCTACAACCCGAAGCGCGTCGAGCGGCCGACCGGCTGGCGTGACCTTTTTGACGCGAAGTATCACGGCCGCGTGGCGCTCACCGGCTTCGGCGCCACCTTCGGCACCGTCGCGATGATCGAGATCGCCAAGGCCTTCGGCGGCTCCGAGACGAACATGGAGCCGGCCTTCGAGCAGGTGCGCCGGCTGTTGCCGAATGTCGGCGCCGTGGCGCTGAACAGTTCGCAGCTTCCGGCCTTGTTCCAGCAGGGCCAAGTCGACATCTTCTATACCAACACGAACAACGTGGCGGCGCTGAAGGCGCGCGGCGTGGATATCGAGTTCGTCCAGCCGGACACGGGGTGCCCGGCCTTCAACACCACCTTGCACATCCACACGCGCAGCACCGTGGTGGCCGAGGCGCATCGCTACATCAACACTTCGATCGACCCCGAAATGCAGGCGCTGCTGCAGCAGCCGCCGGCAATGTTCATCCCAACCAACATGCGCACGCCGCTCGCCCCGGAAGTGGCGGCGCTGGTCGGCTCGCACGATGCGATGGGGCGCTTCATCCAGCACGACTGGAGCGTGATCAATCCGCAGCGGCCAGGCTGGATCGAACGCTTCAACCGCGAAGTGCGGACCTGAGCGATGGGGGGCAGCATCGCCGTGCCGGATGCGGGACGTTCCGGCCGGATGCTGCTCCTGGCGCCGATGCTGCTGTTCTTCGGCGCCTTCTTCCTGGCACCGCTGCTCCTCCTGGTCGTGGTGAGTTTCACCAACGACCAGGAGATGACCGTGCTCGGCACGGCGCAGTTCGAGAAGTTCCTCTCCGATCGCTTCAACTGGCGCGTCCTCTTCGAGACGTTGCTGCTCGGCGCCAAGGTGGTCGCCTGCACCACGTTGCTGGCCTTCCCCATTGCGATCCTTTTCGTTCAGGCGGGACCGAAGCTGCGCCGCCTCCTGCTCATGCTGATCCTGCTGCCGCTGCTGACGAGCGTGGTGGTCCGCACCTTCGCCTGGATCGTGATCCTCGCTCGGGAGGGCGTGGTGAACAGCGTGCTGCTCTCGATGGGCATCATTGGCGCGCCGTTGCAGCTTCTGCACACGGAGATGGGGTTGATCATCGCCCTGATGCAGATCGAACTGCCGCTCATGCTGCTGCCGCTGGTGAGCGTCCTGTCCCGCATGGACCCCAACCTCATTGCCGCGTCGCAGGCACTCGGCGCCGGCTCCTGGCGGACCTTGCGGCGGGTGATCCTGCCGCTCTCGCTGCCGGGCTATGCGGCGGGCGTGCTGCTGGTCTTCGCCAGTGCGACCGCGGCCTTCGTCTCGCAATCCGTGATCGGCGGCGGGCGGCTGATCTACATGCCGGTCTTCGTCTACCAACAGGCGACAACGCTGTTCAACTGGCCCTTCGCCGCGGCCATTTCGGTGATCCTGGTGATCGCGATCTCGATGGTGGCGGTGGGCGTGAACCAATTGGGACGCACGGCGCGGGGCAACATCCATGGCTAGCTTCGATTTTGACCGGTGGTCGTACCGCCTGGTGCTGGGCGCGCTCGGCGTCATGGCGCTGACCATCATGGTGGCGCCGGTCATCATCGTGCTCGTCGTCTCGTTCACTGCGGACAATGCCATGCGCTTCCCGCCCAGCGGCTTTTCGTGGCGATGGTACGAGGCGCTGCTCGATACCGTGCAGTCGTCGCAGATCCACCGCGCCGCGCTGAACACGCTGCAGGTGGGTCTCTGGGCCACGGCGATAGGCACGGCGCTGGCGTTGCTCGCGGGGTTGGCACTCGCGCGCCGCCGCGGTGCGGGCGCGCGCTCTGCGGATACGCTGTTCGTGACGCCGCTGATGCTGCCGCAGATCGCCTTCGCGTTGGCGGCGCTCGTTTTCTTCAGTCTGATCGGGTTCGATGCGGCGAAGCCTGCCGTCATCATCGGCCACATCGTCGTCTGCGTGCCACTCGCCTACAAGACGATCAGCGCCTCGCTCTCGCAGCTTGACCCGGCGCTGCTGGAAAGCTCATCGAGCCTCGGGGCAGGGCGGTTCCGCACGTTCCGCCGCATCACGTTGCCGATCATCCTGCCGGGCATCGCTGCCGGCGCTTTCCTGCTGTTCATGGCGTCGAAGGACAACGTCGCCGTCTCGCTGTTCCTGTCCGATGCGCGGACGAACATGCTTCCCATCCGCATGTGGCAGATGATGGAAGGCACGCTCGATGTGCGTGTCGCCGCCGTCTCCGGCCTGTTGATCTTCGCCACGCTGGTGTTGATGCTGGCGATGGAGCGCACAGTCCGGATCTCCGACCGCCTTAGGTAGAGGACCGCAACGCCCGTCCATGGGGGGCGTTGTGGCGGGCATGGACGTCTCCGACTTGGTGCCGGATCTCGGCCGGCTGGCCTTTCTGCCGCAGATCCGCGACCTCTCCATTGCCTATGCACTGGCGTTCCTGATTGGCTGGAACCGCGAGCGCGAGGCACACAGCGCCGGCCTGAGGACGTTTCCGCTGGTTGCCACCGCGGCCTGCGGTTTCATCATGGCGACGCAGGAACTGACTGCTGGCTCGCCCGAGGCCGCGGCGCGTATCATAGACGGCGTCATCACCGGCATGGGCTTCATCGGCGGTGGCGCGATCCTCAAGGGCGGGGGCGAAGTGCACGGGACGGCGACAGCGGCCTCCCTCTGGGCGACGGGCGCCATCGGTGTGGCCGTCGCCCTCCGGGCCTACGATGTCGCGCTCGTCATCGCCTTCTTCACGGTTGTGACGCTCTTCCTGGTGGGGCGCATGAAGGGGCCGCCGCAGGATTGATGCGCAAGCCCCCGCCGCGCGAGGAGCCGCTGTTCGCCTCCGACCTCCTGCTTCGGGTGGAAGCCACGGTGCGCCACGGCGATGTGGAACCCGGCGCTTTGCTCGCCGCCGCCGGGTCCCAGGCGCATGCGATGGCCCTCGTGGTGCTGGCGCTGCCGCTCCCTATTTGCCGGCATGTACCATCCTCGGCATTCCGCTTGTGATCCTGTCAGGGCATCTGGCGGCTGGCGGCTGGCGGCTGGCGGCTGACGGATTGGCGGTGACGGGCATCCCCGCCAACACGGCGGATTTCCTCGCTAATGGGTGGGTAGATTCTTCTCTGGTGCGTGACGCGTTGCGCGGGCTTGCGGATGCGGCCGCCGGCAGGGAGACTGCCCGGAGGGGGAGATCATCGCATGCAGGGCGCGCCCACCGCGGAAAGCGTCGAGACGCGTTCCTCCTGGATCATCGCCTGCGCCACGCTGGCCATGCTGGCGCTCGCCGCCGGGGCGCCGATGACGGTCGTGATCGGCCTCGTGCCCATTGCCGAGACGCTGGGCTCCGGGCGCTCGCTTCCCTCGCTCGCCACTTCGCTCGCCTATCTGGGAACGGGCGTGGGTGGAGTGCTTTGCGGGCTGCTGGCCGGGCGGTTCGGGCAGCGGGCCGTCGCCATCCTCGGCGGCGTGGCGATCTTCGCGGGCCTCGCCATCGCGTCGCTGGCCGAGCCGTGGTCGCTGCTGCTGGGCATTGGCATTGGGGTGGGGGTATTCGGCAACGGCGCGCTGTTCCCGCCGATGCTGGCCTATGTGTCGCTGTGGTTCGACCGGCGCCGCGGGACGGCGCTGGCGCTGGTCTCATCCGGGCAATATGTCGCAGGCTTCGTTTGGCCCTCGGTGTTCGAGCGGACGATCGCGGCGTTCGGTTGGCAAAGCACCATGCTGGCCTACGGGGTGATCTCGGCGGCCATCATCGTGGCGCTCGCGGCGGTGCTGCTACGGCCGGCGCCAGTGCCGGTGGGCGGATCCGGGGCCATCCGCTCGGTGCCCGGCGCCCAGGTGCTGGGGATGGCGCCCAACCGGGCGCTGGCGCTGATCGCCGCCGCTAGCTTCCTGTGCTGCGTGCCGATGGCCATGCCCGCGGCGCACCTGGTGGCGTTCTGCGGCGACCTCGGTATTGCGACCTCGCGCGGGGCGGCCATGCTCTCGGTGCTGCTGCTGTCGGCCTTCCTGGCGCGCCAGTTCTGGGGCTGGCTTTCCGACCGGATCGGCGGGCTTTGGACGGTGATGTTCGGCGGCCTGGCGCAGACGATTGGGATGATGGGCTTCCTCGTCACGCAGGACGAGGCGGGGCTGTTCTTCGCCGCCGCCGCCTACGGGCTGGGCTTCGGCGGCATCGTCCCGGCCTACGTGCTGGCCGTGCGCGAGCTTTTCCCGGCCGTGGAGGTGACGTGGCGCGTGCCGGCCATGCTGCTGTGCAGCCTCACGGGCATGGCTTTCGGCGCTTGGCTGGCAGGCGTGATCTACGACGCGGTGGGCTTCTACGCTGCCGCCTGGTGGGTGGGGATCGCGTTCAATCTGGCGCAGTTGGCCTTGGTGGGCGGTTTGCTGGCGCGGATGCGGCGGCTGGCGCCCGCCTGACGGCGAAGTGCCACCCGCCTGTTTCGGTGCGCCTGGTTCGACTTCAGCGGTCGGCCAATATTGCCTTGGGTGCGCCCGCCGCCATGAACTCCTCGTACTCGTCGCCCAGGGTGGCAACCAGGGCTTCCAGGGCGGCCAGGAACTTGACGTCCTGGTGGTTGGGCAAGTGGTAGCAGTTAAGCAGCGCCGCCGCGGGCTCTTCGCGATGAACGTCGCGAGTGCCACGAAGAACCTTGAACAGGCCCTTGGTCTTGCGTTTGAACTGATCCAAAGCGGTAACGCTCACGCTTGCGGCGGCACCCACGACTTACCGCACCCGGCTTTCTGGACACGGGATTGCACTATGCGGCGCGCCTGATGGACGTGTCGAGCCAGACGGCGCGTGGGTCGAGCGGGCTGAGGTAGCCGTTCTTCTCTATCAGCCACTCGGCGTTGTAGCGGGCGGCGAAGCCGCGGAC
>Ga0335397_10009743_pt1 | contig 11967 bp, 13 predicted proteins | sample MAT04_FD_205740 | JGI IMG/M metagenome (GOLD analysis project Ga0335397, IMG submission 205740) | Freshwater microbial communities from Lake Fryxell liftoff mats and glacier meltwater in Antarctica - MAT-04 (spades assembly) (version 2) ...
GGAAGTCAAAAACTTCACTTAAAACTTCATTTATCTACGAAAGTAGGGCTTTGCTGACCGAGCCTTTATTAGGATACTTTCCATTAACAGAACCTAGTCTCAAATTTGCACTTTCTTCGGTCTTCCGTCTTCGGTCTTCGGTCTTCCGTCTTCGGTCTTCCGTCTTCGGTCTTCCGACTTCGGTATTCGGTCTTCGGTCTTCCGTCTTCGGTCTTCCGACTTCGGTCTTCGGTCTTCGGTCTTCCGTCTTCGGTCTTCCGGCTTAGGTCTTGCGACTTCGGTCTTCCGTCTTCGGTCTTCCGACTTCGGTCTTCCGACTTCGGTCTTCCGACTTCGGTCTTCCGTCTTCGGTCTTCCGTCTTCGGTCTTCCGACTTCGGTCTTCCGACTTAGGTCTTCCGACTTCGGTATTCGGTCTTCGGTCTTCCGCTTTGATATCCATAGAAAAAGGCAATAAAAAAAACCCTTCGATTTCTCAAAGAGTTTTTCAATTGCAATGAAGTGAAAGTGAAATTATTTAGGAAGAACCACTCCGTCAATTACATGAATAACTCCATTGCTGCCTTTAAGGTCAGTTGCTGTAACATAAGCAGAGTTACCTGATTCGTCGGTAAGTTTTACCTTTTCTTTTTCCATTGATGCTGTAAGTTTCCCACCGCTTACTGTTGTTAATTCAACTTTGCCTTTTCCTTTCTTAATGGCTGCAACAACTGCTGCTGCGTCAAGATTGCCGCTAACTACATGATAGGTCAGGATTTTCGCCAGTTGAGCTTTGTTTTCGGGTTTCAATAAACTCTCAACCGTACCGGCAGGTAGTTTAGCAAAAGCAGCATTCGTAGGTGCAAAAACAGTGAAAGGACCTGTGCCTTTTAAAGTTGATACTAAATCAGCTGCTTTAATTGCAGCTACAAGGGTTGTGTGATTGGCAGATCCTATGGCAATATCCACAACATCTTTTTTCTGGCTGAAAGCACTCACTGAAGTCACAAGAGCAATCATAATTACAAATAAATTTTTCATAGTTTTTCTAATTTTAAAATGTTTAACGTTTTAGTTTATATATTAAACAGAATATGGAAATTATTGTTCAGCGGTAAAGATTTATTTATATGTTAAAATTCCTTAATGATTGATAGAATTAAGCTGCCGGATAATTTTTTAAAAACCTGATTGTCTATTCTGCATCCGCCACCAGTGGATATGAATATTAAAACTTCCACAACAGTACATGTGGGTCTCCGCAGTTTGCCACTGTTTGTAACTGGTAAACAACTTTTAAACACGGATGGTTGGCCACAACTGCGCTAATCTTTATAACTCGCTACCTTCGGCCCGTTGACCGCAAACCCCAACCGCTCACTAACTTCATGATTTAATGATTAATTTTGTATTTGTGTGTCACCAATACTAATTAAAAATCAAACAATGTTTTAATAGAAAGTGTTATTGAACTTAAAGAGTAATTTATGTTTAACCAATAAAAAAAACTGTTGCTATGAGAAAACAATTAAGAATAATTTTACCATTATTTATGATGGTGATATTCATTTCGTGCAGTGAAATGAGTAAAAAAGTTGAGGATCGACTTAATGATTTGACTAACAAGGCTGTAAGTTTAGATTCTTTAGTAAATAAAGAGATTGATAAAGTTATGGCTCTTGATTCAATAATTAATCTGGAAGGCAATAAAGTAAAAGTGCTTGATTCTCTGATTAATAAATCTTCTTCAAGAATTGACTCAATTGTTAAAGAAAAAATCAGACCTTTAAAATAAGTCAATACATCAAATGGCCTTTCCACAGCCAAAGTTAATAAACGGCGAAAAGAATCAGGGCTTAATATCCTGCGCGGACAGGGAGGCGAAAGTGCTTTTAAGATTTTTATCCGGCAGTTTATAAATCCTATTTTATTTATTCTTATCGGGGCCACTATTTTGTCCTTAGCTTTAGGGAAAGTTGTCGATGGCATTGTAATTTTCCCGGTAATTCTGATTAATGCTGTTATAGGATTTATTCAGATATTACGGCTTCGGAGCAAGTTCCGGGAGAATATGTTTGGTTGTATTTTTGCTGTGTTGTTTTTCCCTTGAAAAAGCCATAGCAGTTACAGCCTGATCGTTATAGGTTTTAAGAAATGGGTGTGACGAAAATATTTTTAAAATATCCAAACAAAGACCTCTGATTTTTCAAAGAAACGTTTATTGAAACAACAAATTTTAAAAATGACTCAAATGAAAAAAAACTTCGACATGGCCAATACAATTACGATAGCATTAACATTTATTCTTTTTACTGTAGCACTTTTTGCAACAGGTTTTACAAAAGATTTATTGCTGGAAGCTGGGGTTTTATTGGTCTCCATTAAAATAATTTTAATGGGTTCTGCAAACAGAGATTCAAACAAGGAAATAATAAGGAAATTGAATGAAATAAATGAAAAGCTGCAGGATGGCAAAAGCAATGCCCCCCGGTAATCATGATTCATGGTAAATAATAATGCTACTAATACATGCTTTATGAAAAAAATAATCTTTTCAACGTTTTTAACATTTATGCTGTTATGTTTGGCATCATCTATAAAAGCTCAGGCTCTGATTGATCTGGAATCCGGCCTTGTTTTTACTGGTTATAATGATGTTCGCATTCCCGGCGATGAGGGGACACTCTTTTCATTAAAAGACGATCTGATTCCTAAAACAGAATTTTTCTACAGGATAAGGTTAAATTACACTATAAAATCGCGGCACACAATTTCATTACTTTATGCACCTCTCGAAACTACATCAGAAGGCAATGTGCCAAATGACATTTTCTTCGAAGGAGCAGTATTTCCTGCCAATACTGAACTTATAGGTACGTATAAATTTAATTCGTACAGGTTTACATACCGCTACAATATTGTGCAAAAACCCAGGTTTGAGTTTGGTTTGGGGCTCACTGCAAAAATCAGAGATGCTGAAATTGCACTTTCTTCGCCCGGATTAACTTCTGCGAAAACTAACGTAGGATTTGTACCCATTATTAATTTCAGGCTCTTATGGAAGATTGATGAAAAGTTTGGTATCCTGTTGGATGGCGATGCACTAGCCGCACCCCAAGGGAGAGCCGAAGATGTTCAGATTGCTGCAACATATAATTTGTCTGACAACTTTAGAATACGGGCAGGATACCGTATTCTGGAAGGAGGTGCTGATAATGATGAAGTCTATAATTTTGCTTTGTTCCATTATGCTTGTGTTGGTATATCCTACACTTTTTAAAAATAGGTTGTACTATATATTTAGTGGGTACATTTATTTTGTCGGAAGTCAGAAGGCGGAAGGCAGAAGTTTCCCTGAAAACTTCATTTATCCATGGAAGCAGGGCTTTGTTGATCAATTGCCTTTCTTCAGAAATTTTCCTTTACTAAGACCAAATCTTATATTAGCTGGTTAAACGAATATTTCGATCCAATCAACGGGTACAAATTCATTTTATTGTCCTTTTTTGCCTGAAAATAAACAATAGCCCAATAGTATACGTTGATTACTAAAAAATAGAATTCATGGACACCCCTATTATATTTTGGATACTTTTCAATGCTTTTGTATTACTTATGCTGGCACTTGATTTGGGCGTTTTTCATCGAAAGGCACACGAAGTTTCTTTAAAGGAAGCGTTAACATGGACATTTGTCTGGGTTTTCCTTGCAATGGTTTTTAATACAATAATTTTTTATTGGAGGGGCCAGCAGCAAGCCCTGGAGTTTTTTACCGGGTATTTAGTTGAAAAAGCACTGAGTGTTGACAATATCTTTGTTTTTATAATGATTTTCAGTTATTTCCGGATTCCTTCAAAATACCAGCATAAAGTCTTGTTCTGGGGTATTTTAGGAGCCTTGATAATGCGCGTGATTTTCATATTTGCAGGGGTTGCACTCATCGAAAAATTTCATTTTACCATCTATATTTTTGGTGCATTATTGATTTACACCGGTTATAAAATGTTTTATAATAATAATGCAACGATTGAACCGGATAAAAATCCGATAATAAAAGTCTTTAAAAAGTTTATGCCGGTAACACCTCATTTGCACGGAGATAATTTTTTTATAAAACTCGATAGCAAACGATTTGCGACACCTTTATTCCTGGTTTTAATTCTGATAGAAACAACTGATCTTATTTTTGCTGTTGATAGCATTCCCGCTATTCTGGCAATAACACAAGACCAGTTTATTGTTTATACTTCAAATGTGTTTGCAATTTTGGGATTGCGATCTCTTTATTTTGCATTGGCAGGCGTAGTGCATCGCTTCTGGCTGCTGAGTTATGCGCTTGCTGTAGTTTTAGTATTTGTTGGAATAAAAATGCTCCTGATCGATGTTTATAAAATACCGATCGAATGGTCGCTGGTATTTATTGCCACCATAATAACCGGAAGCATTATTCTTTCCTTACGGATACAAAAACCCTGATTTTATTTGAAAATGAGAAAGATAACCACCATAGAGCTAATAGGAAAAATTCAGGAAATCAGGGCATGTATCATTCATAACATGGAACGTTTTCAAACTGAAACATTCCCTGTACACCAAAACTATACCTATGCAGCTAAAAACCTGGTTGACTATCTATCTCTCCGAACTTTCGACATTCGCATCAAACAAGGGAACCTATCATTTTTAGGCTTGTCTTCATTCGCAAATTCGGAAAGATATGTGCTTACCAACATTGATAATATTTTATACCATCTTAAAACTATTCAGGGTCAGAGTGTTAAAGGATTGTTGAGTCCGAAAAAAAGTACCTGGAACTTTTTTACCACTCTTGAATTGCTTCACCAAAATACGAACAGGCTCTTTGGCGAAAGCAACAACCAAATCGGCACCCGAATAATGGTTACCTTACCATCAGATGCAGCCGGCGATGTAAAATACATAACTGACATGTTGTTGAATGGCATGGACATAGCCCGTATAAATTGCAGTCACGACAATGCGGTGGTTTGGAAAAGCATGATTGATGCCATACGCATAGCCGAAAAACAAACCGGAAAACATTGTAAAATATACATGGACTTGTCAGGACCTAAAATCCGCTCAGAGAAAATTCATATACTCAAAAAGAAGAATCAGAAAAAAGGCCAACTCATATTATATATTGGCGATCGAATCAAATTATACTCTACCATAGCCGAGCTGAAAAAGGCTATTAGGAAAAAGGTCACCAAAAAAACTTTTGCTGCGTTGGTTTCTATGAGCATCCCGAATGTAGTGGGAAATTTTGAAATTGGAAACAATATATGGTTTGACGATGGTAAAATTGGAGGTGTTATTGAGGATATATCTGCCGAAAATGCTACAGTTATTATAACAAAAGCCAGTTCAAAAGGAACAAAATTAAAGGAAGAGAAAGGTATAAACCTGCCCGACACACATTTGCGACTGCCTTCGCTTACAAAAGAGGATGTGAGTAATTTACCCTTTATTGCAAAACATGCTGATATTGTTGGCTATTCATTTGTACGAACCGCTGATGATGTAATACAACTGATGGATGCCCTGCTAAAGCTTAACCGCATGGATGTAGGCATGGTGCTTAAAATTGAAAACAGAGAATCGTTTAATAATTTGCCCGATTTATTGCTTACAGCAATGAAATGGTCGAATATCGGTGTGATGATAGCCAGGGGAGACTTAGCGGTTGAGCTTGGAGTTGAAAGGATTTCGGAAGTACAGGAACAAATACTTTGGGTTTGCGAAGCAGCTCATGTTCCTGTAATTTGGGCTACACAAATACTCGAAAATCTTGCACAAACAGGTTTGGCTACCCGGGCCGAAATTACCGATGCTTCCATGTCAGTAAGAGCCGAATGTGTGATGCTCAATAAGGGTCCCAATATCATGGAAACCATAACTACACTTTTAAATATTCTTCAGCGAATGGAGGCTCACCAAAACAAAAAACAAGGCACTCTCCGGCAGCTTTCTTTTGCAAATGAATTTTTTAACAAAGATGTGGAAAGGTTCATTTGATTTTTTTAAAAAATCTTTGGTTCCGATTACTACCCTATTTAATTTAAGTAAAAACATCAGGAACAGAGATTTTATTTATAGGTTTGATAAAAGCTAAAATGGATGAAAAACAGCAGATTACAGATAATTTCGAGATTTTTTATTCAATTCCTAAAACAAATTTCTTATACACAAATATGCGTCTGATTTTCGGACAGCATATTATAAAAGAAGATTTTGAAGAATAATCGTATAACCAATAGCTGAACAAAATGGGAAATGTTGACAGTTCAAAAGTTGCCTGTCTTTTTGATGGGCTAAAAGGCTATATTCTGCCTGATGATGAAGCTAAAGCAATTAATTCGTTTATAGTCACTGAAAATCTTTATTCATCTGCAGCACGGGAAATTACAACCAAGCTCGAAAATCTGAATGATGAATTTAAACATGTAAAAGACCGCAACCCTATCCATCATATAAAATCAAGGATTAAAACGCCCAAAAGTATCATGGATAAGCTTGACAGGCTTGGTTGTGAACTCAGCGTTGAATCAGCCAGGAAGAACCTCACCGACATAGCCGGAATCAGGGTTATATGTTCCTACATTGATGATATCTATCTGATTGCGGAACTGCTAACATATCAGGATGATATAAAAGTTATACGCACTTCCGATTACATTAAAAATCCGAAGCCCAATGGTTACCGAAGCCTCCATATTATTGTAACAGTTCCGGTTTTTTTGTCAGCTAGTAAAGAACTTGTCAAAGTTGAAATTCAGGTGCGCACTATTGCTATGGATTTTTGGGCTTCGCTGGATCATGAATTATCTTTCAAGCTTACGGATAAAAAAATTGCAGCTGTAACACAGGAATTAAAAGAATGTGCTGATACCATTGCCGATATCGATAAAAGAATGCAAAATTTATATAATAACACATTACTTTCAGAAAAAAGTAAAAAGTAGGAAAGTGTTTTTCAACTTCAGAATAGAACTTAAAGGAGAATCTCATAGAAATGCCTCTATTATGCAAGAAAATACTAAAAGCTGAGAGAATACAGATAGATTTGCATAATCACTTTTTTAATAAAATAACAAATTATAATGAAGGAGAGTATAATTTTATCAATCAATTTTATTCAGCAATTTACCGATCCTGTACATCTTATCCAATACGGTGGTTTAATCCTTTTATTGGTTATCGTCTACCTCGAAACAGGATTCTTCCTGGGGCTGGTGCTTCCGGGAGGTGACTACCTGGTTTTTACGGCAGGCTTGTTATGCGGAACCCACTACCTCGATATTCCCTTGCTGGTGCTGGTTACAGCAATGATTGCAGCTGCGGTGCTTGGCGATTTTACGGGTTATGCCAAAGGAAAATGGCTGGGTCCGAAACTCTTCAATAAGGCTGATGCAAGGATATTTAAAAGATCCTACCTTGATAAGAGTAAGGCTTTCTATGAAAAATACGGGATGTGGGCTTTTATTACAGGAAGGTTTTTACCTGTAATCCGAACGATTATTCCTATGCTGGCGGGGGCATCAGGTATTTCATTAGCCCGATTCAGCTTGCTGAATGTTATAGGCGCGGTGATATGGATTGGTACGCTTACACCGCTTGGATACTATCTGGGGAAAGCTTATCCACAATTGATTAATTACAGTATCTATTTACTTTTCGGATTTATTATACTTGCTTCAATTCCAATGTTAAAAATTATGTTTTCAAAAATAAAAAAGACATGATATTTAATTCAGCGAAGGTGTAAGTAGAATCATTACAAAAATCATCCAGATAGCCTTAGGCACGGGCATACTTGCAATTGTTGCTCAGGCATACAGCAACTGGCTGATAAAAAGGAATCTGGATATACCTATTGATTGGACTTACGGAGAAATACTATTCTTTGCCGGTGTAATTTTTATACTTGCACAGGTTTTCAGAAAAGGAATTGAATTGCAGTCCGAAAACGATTTAACCGTTTAAGTTATGTCAATAGTAGTTAATTTAAATGTTATGATGGCTAAGCGGAAAATGTCGCTGAATGAACTTTCTGAAAGAGTTGATCTGACCGTGTCGAACCTGTCCATATTAAAGACGGGCAAAGCAAAAGCAATCCGCTTCAGTACCTTAAACGTAATTTGTAAAGCCCTGGGCTGCCAGCCCGGTGACATTCCGGAATATGTTAATGACGACAAAAGCACATCGAACCACCAATAAAGGCTTTTACAAATGGATGATTTTGGAGTATATTTGATCCTGGCAGGAGCTATCGGGAACTATTCTCTGCAAATAGAATGCTGCTAATCTTACCCAATATCCTTTACAATCTCTCTGATCGACTTCAGGCCAATTTCATCGGGTTTCACAGTGAGCGGATCCCTGAAAACAAATCCTGAAACATCATCAGCAACTTGCATGTTTTCAAAAGTTTCAACTAAACAACTGAAAACCAGGTCTAAAGTTTGATATTCTATTTCACAATACACGTATTTATTTGTATATGAACCTAAAAACGCAGTGTCGGTAATTTTAAGGCTTAGCTCTTCATACACTTCTCTTATAATTGCATCTTCAGCGGTTTCGCCCATATCGACAAACCCGCCCGGCAAATCCAGTAAACCGGCTGCAGGTTGGTGTTTTCTAACAGTAAAAAGGACTTCGTTTTTATCATTTCGGATAATAGCTGCCACTGCCGCATTCATGTTAACAAAATACCTGAAACTACAACTGTTGCACTTCAATGATTTTTCGGTATCGGGCACAAATTTATGACTGCCGCATTTAGGGCAATACCTGAATACCTTCAATGGGCTGTATAAACTCAACATCACAAAGTTTTTTATAGAAGGGCTTCGTATAGAACTTCGATAGGGTGCAGTGCTGTGCGTCCGGTGCCATCTTTTATCTGATGCCTGCAACTGGTGCCGGGTGCGGATATAATAGTGAGTTCAGGCGTTTTACGCACTTCAGGAAGCAAAACCAACTCGCCAACATTCATCGAAACATCGTAATGCTCTTTTTCGTAACCAAACGAACCGGCCATCCCGCAGCATCCTGATTTTATTTCATCAACAGAATAATTTTCAGGTAATGAAAGCATTTGTTTTGTCGGACCGGTTGATGCAAGGGATTTCTGATGACAATGTCCATGAAGCCTTATATCTTGTTTTGCATCAGTAAATTGTGATTTATCAATATTCCCTTTTTGTACTTCACGCATAATAAACTCATCGAACATCAGGCAGTTTGTGGCTAACTCCAGTGCTTTGCCTTTCAGTTCGTTTCCTGCAAGGTCGGGGTATTCGTCGCGGAAACTGAGTATGGCCGAGGGTTCAATGCCAATTAAAGGAGTTTGTTCAGTTATAACCGCGAATAATTTAGCAATATTTGCTTTAGCCAGTTTTTGTGCTTTTCGAACCATCCCTTTCGAGAGGTAAGCTCTGCCACTTTCCACATGGTCAGGTATTTCAACTTTATAACCAAGTTTATTTAGTAGTTTCACAGCTTTTATGCCAACTTCAACATCATTGTAATCAGTAAACTCATCAGCAAATAAATACACTTTTCCTTTCGATTCCTTGTTTTCAGTCGCCGGCAATCTTTTTAACCAGGCGCGAAGAGTTATTTTATAGAGAGTAGGTATGGTGCGTTTAGGCGCAAAGCCCAATGTCTTTTTCATGAATCCTGACGTAAAAGCATTGGTGACGAAAAAGTTAAACACCGAAGGAACTACCATTCCCAGTTTATTCAGCTTCGAAATATTGGCTATAATCCGGGTACGTAATGGAATTCCGTTAGCATCGTGCCAATGCTGAAGAAATTCAGCTTTGTACTTAGCCATATCTACGTTGCTGGGGCATTCGCTTTTACAACCTTTGCACGACAGGCAAAGATCCATTACCTGGTATATCTCTTTGTGATTGAAGCGGTTTTCCTTTTCGGAATTTGTAAGGAATTCGCGCAGGATATTTGCCCTTGCACGGGTTGTTGAGTTTTCGTCCTTAGTTGCCATGTAACTGGGGCACATGGTTCCGCCCATTACGGCACTTTTACGGCAGTCGGCCGAACCGTTGCATTGCTCAGCAGCGCGCAGTATTCCGTGTGTTCCCGAAAAATCGAAAATGGTTTCAGGCTCCTTTACAGCAATTCCGGCCTCATAGCGCAGGCTGCTGTTCATTTTGGGTGTGCGGGTAATCTTGCCGGGATTGAAAATTCCTTCCGGATCCCAGGTTTCTTTTATGCTTTCGAGCAATGCATAGTTTTTCTCCCCGATCATCATCGGGATAAATTCCCCCCTCAAACGGCCATCACCATGCTCACCACTCAGTGACCCACGATATTTCTTAACAAGTTTAGCTGTTTCAAGTGCCACAGTATGAAACAACTCCACATCTTTCGGATCCTTTAGGTTCAAAACCGGACGAAGATGAAGTTCACCTGTAGCAATATGTGCATAATAAACGCAATCAAGGTTCAGCCTCACAAGCAATTGCCTGAAATCGTTCATATACTCAGGCAAAACCTGGGGATTTACAGCCGTATCTTCGATCACAGCAACCGGTTTTGCATCACCGGGTAGATTAGAAAGTACACCCAGCCCTGCTTTCCGCAATGCCCACACTTTGCTTACATCGTGGTTATAAACCAAAGGGAAGTGATATCCATAACCAGCTGATTGAAGATCTTTTATAACAGATTCAGCTTTTAAATCAATTTCTGATCTGGTCATTTCGGCAAGCTCAATAATTAAAACTGCCGCCGGATCGCCTTGCAGGAAAAAGCGGTTTTTACGTTGAGAAATATTGGCTTTGGTTTGTTCGAGGATAACACTGTCCATCAGCTCAATGGCAACCGGGTTGTGTTTCAGGGCAACTATATTTCCATTAAATGCTTCGTCAAGGGTATTGCAATGAACACATATCAGTGCTTTCTCTTTTGGCGGAAGCGGAACAAGATTCAGCTTTATTTCAGTTATGAAACACAAAGTACCTTCGGAACCAGCAACCAGCTTACAGAAATTAAATTTCTCCTTAGAGCTTGTAAATGGTTCACTTTCAAGCAATAAATCGATTGCATAGCCAGTGTTTCGGCGGTGAATTGATTTATCCGGAAACTGATTTCTTATTTCTTCCTGGTTTGCACTGTTCCCAAGTATGGCTTTTATGTTTCTGTGAATTTCGCCTTCGAGTGTATCAAATGTGCATTTTTGTTCAAATTCCGCTTTCGAAAGTTGCCCGAAAACCACTTCCGAACCATCACTTAACAAGGCTTTTACTTCGAGTGTATGATCACGTGTGCTTCCGTAAACCAGTGAATGTGAACCACATGAATTGTTCCCAACCATACCGCCCATCATGCAACGGTTGGACGTGGATGTTTCGGGTCCGAAAAATAGCCCGAGTGGCTCGAGTATTTTATTCAGTTCATCAAGCACCACACCCGGCTGCACTTTTACCCAACGCTCTTCCGCATTTATTTCGAGAATGCTGGTCATATGTTTTGAAACATCAGCAACAATCCCGCCTCCGACTACCTGCCCTGCGAGCGAAGTGCCGGCAGCACGCGGTATCAGCGAAGTCTTCATACTCTTTGCAAAAGCAATCAGTGTTTTCAGGTCGCTATCGTCAGCAGGTTTAACAACCAACTGCGGTATTTGCCTGTAAGCTGAAGCATCAGTTGCGTATAACAAACGTGTATAATCGTCGGCAAAAACATCTCCTTTAAAAGAAGCCTTCAGTTCACTCAGTTTGTTGTGGGGAATAATACCGGTTTCCATCTTATTCTTCCACTAATTCTTTCAAAGGTTTAAAATAATACCTGTCCCAACCATCCACTATATTGTCGAAAGCTTCTTCAGGAATATTGATATGCAGAAGTTCTACATCAGTCGAACTGCCTTCGTTGTGCAATTTAATGGTGACTATCGATTTCTGTTCAGGTTCAATGCCTTCTTCATTTTCGAAATACC
>Ga0335397_10009747_pt1 | contig 11966 bp, 10 predicted proteins | sample MAT04_FD_205740 | JGI IMG/M metagenome (GOLD analysis project Ga0335397, IMG submission 205740) | Freshwater microbial communities from Lake Fryxell liftoff mats and glacier meltwater in Antarctica - MAT-04 (spades assembly) (version 2) ...
AACTCAGATGATCGGTGTTGCTGATCGGCCCGATTACATTTTTCACCGTGCCCTGCGCTTTGAGCGGCTCCAGCCAGGCATCAAAAATGGCTTTGGCCGCCTCGTTGTTTTCCATGTACCAACCGTACGTAGGTCCAGTGCCTGGATCATCGTTGAGATACACGGACAGGTTGTCGGCATTAGTCTGGTTCGCTGGCCCCGTGTATTTCGCAGCAGCGTAGGCGGCCGAGCCCAGCAGGCCTTCTTCTTCGCCGCTCCAGATTGCAATGCGAATCGTGCGGCGCGGTTTGATGCCAATGGCCTGCAAAATGCGCATTGCTTCCATGGCCGCCGAAACCGCATCTGCATTGTCAGTGGCGCCGGTCGCTGTGTGCCACGAATCCAGATGCGCACCTATCAACACAACTTCTTTCGCCAACACGGGATCCGTGCCCGGAATTTCCGCGATGACGTTGTAGCTGTTGGTGTCGGCGCTGCTGAGTTGGGTCTTGAGCGCGAGACGCATCTGCACCGGCAACCCACCCAGAATGGCATTCACCATCATGTTGTACTGCTCGGCAACAATCACTACGCTTGGTGTTGCGTCTGGCGAAGTTGTGCGCTGCCCGCCTTGCACAAAAAACGTTCCGTGTTCGCCCTGGCTTGCACGTATCACCGCCGCTGCACCGTACTTGCGCAAAATAGGCTCCATGCTGCGCAGCGGCGTCGTGTATTCGCTGCGTTCAGCTGGCGGAGCACCACTGCGAACCGACTCTGCGTTGAGCGCCGGTTGCAAACGGTCCTTCCGGATAAACGCGAGCTGCGGTTTCTGAGCCAGAATAATCGCGCCTTTCAGCTTGTCGCCCATCGCCTCGATTTCCGCGGCCGTCTTGTCGCCCAGATAAATCGCCGGCGCGGTGATCGTGCCTTTTGTGCTGGGCGTCCACGCTTCCGGAAATCCTGTGAGCGGGAAGTAACGCGGCGCGGTCATTTCCAGCGTGAACTGCTCGAGCTCCCAGCCGCGACCGAACGGGAAGGGCTCAAGATGCGCGTCCTTCATGCCCCACTCGGTCAACTTGCTGCGCGCGTAATCCGCCGACTGCTTGTGCGCCTTCGAGCCCGCCAGCCGACCACCAATGATGTTCACGAAATGGTTGAACGTTTCGCCCACCTTCGAGTGGTCGTTTGCCTCGGCCGTGATGCGCGCGATCACTTCGCGATCGACAGGTTCTTGCGCGCCCACCAGCGTGGTGGCCGCGGCGGCCGTCAGAACAAACAGTGCGGCGAGCGTGAGGAAGCGCGAGAGCTGGGGCATAGGCCGGAACGGAGGAATTTTCGGACGGAGCGGTTGGCGAATCTCGGTGGGCTACGGGCACAAATTACAGTCAAGTCGACTATACTGCACCATGCTTTTTTATGCCCTGCTACTGTTCATCCCAATCTCGCTGCTGCTGGAGTACGTCGTCCACGCACCGGCCATCTGGGTCTTCGGCATCGCGCTGCTGGCGATTATTCCCCTGGCCGAGTTTATTCGGCGCGCCACGGAGAATCTGGCGCGAGTGGCTGGCTCTGCAATCGGTGGGTTGCTCAATATCACCTTTGGCAACATCGCTGAACTCATCATCGCGTTGTTCGTGCTGCGCGCCGGGCAGCAGGATGTGGTCAAGGCGCAAATTACAGGCTCCATCGTAGGCAACAGCTTGTTGGGATTGGGGCTTGCAATCGTGATCGGCAGCTGGGGACGCGAACGGCAGGTGTTTACTCGCGAACGCGCCGGATTGCTGGGCAGCCTGCTGATCATCTCGGTGATCGGTTTGCTGGTTCCCGCAATTTTTGATTACACCGAGCGTGGCATGTACGCGCAGGCAGATCCGGCGGGATTAGATGCGAAAGTCAGTCTCGCTGCGTCAATCGTGTTGATATTGGTGTACATCGCCAATCTTGTGTATTCAATGGTGACGCATCGTGATGTGTTTGCCATTCGCGAGCCGGAAGCAGAAGCAGGCGCCGCGCCACCATGGCCGTGGCTCAAATCTGTTGGTGTGCTGGTACTGGCAACAGCTGTGATTGCGTTTGAAGCCGAACTTATTTCCGGCGCGCTTGAGCAAACGGCCGAGACGCTCGGGCTGTCCTCGTTTTTCCTCGGCATCACGGTGCTCGCAATTATCGGCAACATTGCGGAGTACATCTCCGCCGTGTATTTCGCGCGGAAGGACCGCATGGGGTTGGTGATGACCATTACTGTTGGATCGACGGTGCAGGTGGCGCTGTTTGTCGCACCCGTGTTGGTCATTGTTTCGCATTTCATGGGCACGCCCATGGATCTGGTGTTTCACAATCCGTTGGAGCTCATCGCGATCGCGGCGTGTGCGTTCACGGTGAATGCGGTGGCGCAGGATGGAGAGACAACATGGTTTGAAGGCGTGTTGTTGCTTGGTGTGTACGCCATTCTCGGCATCGCATTCTTCTTCGTGGGCACGTAGTGGTTTCGACGGGCGCAGTGGGTTTTACTTGCTTCCTGTGTTGTTCAACGATCACCGGACTGTAACTCCAGCATCGATGCCGACCACACGTTTCCTGCTACTCTGTGCGGTTGCCGTGCTGCGCGCGACACCGGCAGCCGCGCAGACCGTCGCGCCGCCGCCTGCCGCATTTCCCGACGCGTGGATCGGTGTGTGGCGTGGCACGATGACCATTTATGGCGCCGCCGACAGCGTGAAGCAGACGGTTCCGGTCACGCTCTCTATCGCACACGAAACCCCGGGCCGATATCGGTGGCGCACGGTGTATGCCAACGACACCACCAAGAGTATGAAGGACTATCACCTCGTGGTGCTCGACGCGGCGGCGGGCCGCTACGCCACTGACGAAAACAACGGGCTCCTGATTGACGAGCAGTACATCGGCGGGATGCTGATCAGTGTCTTTCAGGTCGGCGAGCAAATGCTCGAAAATCGGTACGCAATGCATGGCGACTCACTCGTGCAGGATCTCGTTTTCTGGAAGAACACGGCGGTGCGCACCACCGGCGGCACGGGCCCAAACGGCGAACGCGGAACACCAGTGATGGGATTCCGCGTTGGCGGGCGACAGCGCGTCGTGCTGCTACGCGACGCATCCCGTTGACTCATTGTTAGCCGTGCAGATGCTGGTGCACCACGCTTTCCACGCCGACCGTGCGTCCGTGGTTAAACGAAATTCCGAAATGTGGCCCGCGAGTCCGGAGTCACTGGTTCGGTGCAGCCGCTCTCGGCGGAATTTTGATTGGCCATGCCGGTGTGAGCGGACATTGTTTCACGCCGTATCGCCTGAGCGCCGCGAGAAATTCAGTTCGCGTTGCGATCTGATCCAGCACTGGTGTACATCCCACCGCAAAGTACGCGTAGCTGAATTGTCGCTGCCCTGTGGCCGAGTCAAGGTATTTCAGCATCGGCTCCGGGCGGCCGCGGAACATCTCGATCATGGCGGGTTCGAAACCGCCTGACAGGTCTTTGCCGCGCCTCAATACCTCCGCGCGAATTTTTTCTGCTTCGTTCCAGCGACTCGCCGCCGTCAGTGCAAAAACACGCTGGGCGAACAATTGCGTGGCGTTCGGTTCAATGCGCTCCATGAAATCAAGGCGCACCAACGCCGAATCGATCAAACCGTTCAGCACATAAATTGGCGCGGCAACAGCGGGGTCGACGAAGCGCGGATCGAGCTCAAACATGCGCCGAATTGTAACAAGTGCCTCGGAGTGACGGCGACTCATCATGCACGCACCCGCCAGGTTGTCCTGAATAACAACTGACAAGGGGTCGAGGACGGCTGCGCGTTGACCCTCCCTGACTTACTCATCCAGGCGCGCAAGTGCGCGCAGATTCGTTGCATGCCATTGGTGCGCTGTCGCATTGTCGGGTTCAAGCTTGAGCGCCGCGAAATATAGTGATTCTGCCGCCTCGGATTGATTTCGCGTCGCGAGGCCCTGCGCCATCGCCAGATGCGCGCTGACCATCGTGGAATCCATCGCCAGCGCGCGTCGCGCGGTTTCAATGGCGCGCGGCGCAATCGAGTCCTTGGGATCTGGCATGTAGCCTGGCATGACCGAATACGTCATGGCCATCCTGCTCACCGCCCGCGCGAAATTTGGATCGGCTTTTACCGCGCGCTGAAAATAGTCCGGCGCTTTCAGCAGGTTGGGTGCACCGCGCATGGACCAGAAGTATTGCCCCTTGAGATAGAGATCGTACGCGTCCGGATTCGTCGTCCCTCGGCTCTCGCGTGCCATGCTGGTGCCTTGGTACTCAAGCAGTCTGGGTGCATCGGCTCTCGTCACTTTGATTTCGGTGACGAGCAGCGATGACGCTTCCACCGTCGTGACTATCGCGATGGAGCCAACCGCGCATGAACTCCGAAGTGTCTGGTGTCACGGATTTATTGATTTTCAACCAACATGCTTCATATTGTCGCGCTGAGCTGCTCGATATCGCCACGGCTGGACCCGCTCAATCGATCCCATGAGCCAAGCAATGCCTCACATCTTTCTGGTTGCGTACGCGCTTTCGGGTGGATTGACCGGACTGCGTGCACAGCGGCCAGTGCCCGGTTGTCCGCAGCTTCCGGCGGCCCCGAAACTTTCGGCCCTCGCCAACGACAACCGTTCTCGCGCGGGTACCGTGCGCTCCGGAGTGTTAAACGTGCGTCTCGAAACACGCGCCGTTGCGTCGCGCCCTGATGGGCCACCCGGATGTGCGCTTTCCGTAGCTGCGTTCGGCGAAGAAGGCAAGGCGACACAAATTCCCGGACCTCTCATTCGCGTTCTATCCGGAACTACGGTGAATGTGAGCGTCCGCAACACGCTTGCAACTGCCCTTTGGGTTCGAGGCCTACAGGATCGTGGGCCGGGCGTTCTCGACTCGACCGAAATCGCGGCTGGCGCCAGTCACAATTTTCGATTTGTCGCAACGGTACCCGGCGCGTGGTAATACTGGGCCGGTGATGTTGGCGCCCGGCTTCCGGCCTCGAATGCCAATGGCCAGTTGGTTGGCGCGCTCATTGTCGACTCGGCGGCCACTCCGAACAGCGCGCCCGCCCGCGATCGAGTTCTGGTCATCACACGTTGGAATCCCAGCGGCACACCCGGCAACAACACGTTCCAGTTGAATGCATTGAATGGCCGATCGTGGCCCAACACCGAACGATTAACGTACTCGGTAGGCGATTCGGTGCGTTGGCACGTGATCAAGGCGTCAAATGAACTGCACGAAATGCACTTGCACGGATTCTACTTCCGCACCGCCGCGCGTGGACTGGCAATTCGCGACAGTATCATGCCGCCAGATCGCGCGATGCTGGTCACTGGCGTGCTGCGCCCTGGCGAATGGTTATCCATTGTGTGGTCGCCCGATCGCGCCGGCAACTGGTTGTATCATTGTCACCTGCTCACCCACATGAGTGGTGCGCAACGGCTTGATCGCCTGAATCAAGTTGCATCTGCCGAGACAGCGCACGTGCACACCAATGGTACGAAAAACAATCATGCCATGGACGACATGGGAGGACTCGTGATCGCGCTTGACGTGCGCCCCTCGCGAACAGCGGCGGCGCGCGCGTCAGAATCAATGCCAGTGAGCAACGTGCGATCGCTCAACCTCTATGCGAATACCCGCCCTGGTGTTTTTGGCAATCAACCGGGCTTTGGCTTTGTCGTTGAGGACGGAGCGCAATTGCCAGCCAGAGATCCCATTCGTATTCCCGGCACGCCGCTCATTCTGAAGCGTGGAGAGCCGGTACGCATCGCGGTGCACAACCGACTCGCGCAGCCGCTCAGCGTGCATTGGCACGGCCTTGAGCTGGACAGCTATTTCGACGGCGTTGGAGGATTCAGCGGCAGCGCCGCACGTATTGCTCCAATGATCGCGCCGAATGATTCGTTCATTGTTCGTATCACGCCGCCGCGAGCGGGCACGTTCATGTATCACGTGCATGGTGAGCGCGGCGCCGAGCTGGCATCCGGACTGTATGCGCCGCTGCTCGTTCTCGAACCCGACTCATCGTTCAACGCCGAGATAGATCGCGTGTTCACAATGGCCGACGGCGGACCGGGAACGGAAACGCCGCCGTTCGTCAACGGCACCGCCAAACCCGACACGCTGGAAATGATCGCGGGCACAACCTATCGTTTGCGCATTATCACTATCACCAACGACGACTCGTTTGTCACTACGCTGCGCGGTCCGGGCACGCCGCTAACGTGGCGAGTGCTCGCACGCGATGGCGCTACATTGGCGGATGGCCCGACCAACCCGACACCAGCGCGATATGTGGGCGGTCCCGGACACACCCGCGATCTTGCATTTACGCCGGGTGTCGCTGGCAACTACGCCTTGCAAGTGGTGAGAACGCGACTTGGCGCAACGCTTGGCCCTACCACGTCAGTTCCAATTCGCGTTCGCGCACGCTGATGCGCTGATGCGTGTTTCGCTCGGCTGAACAGCAGCGTTCGACGCAACACGCGTCTAACCGCATCACTCTCAACGCGACAAACGCGGCCGCACCGCTGCTACCAAGCGGACAGCCCAGCAGGTCATGCGCCCATAGAGTCCACCGTGCGCTGCCTTGCTACGGCGTCACTCCATCTTGAACGCCGTTACTGGATCAACACGCGACGCACGTCGCGCCGGAATCCAACTTGCCAGAACGGCCGCAACCGCCAGCAGGCCCAAGGCCGCGAGGTACGTGAGCGGGTCTGATGCATCGAGATCGAACAGCAACGATTGCAGCACACGCGTTGATACCAGCGCGCCGACAAGTCCGATGACGGCGCCCACCGTTACCAACATCATTCCCTCACCGACGACGAGCCGCTGAACACCGGTGCGGTTGGCGCCAAGCGCCATGCGAATGCCAATCTCTCGCGTGCGGCCGGCGACACTCAGCGCCATGACTCCATAAATCCCCACGGCAGCGAGTGAAAGCGCGACCGCGGCCAACAAACCGAGCAGCAACGCAATAAATCGTGGCCGCGCCGTGGCAATCGCAACTCGTTCGGACATCAGCTGCATGTCATACACGGCATACTGTGGTGCGATTTCGTGCAACACCCGACGCACATCAACAGTCAAGGACGCCGGATCAATGGAAGTCCGAACAAGAATGTACATCGCTCTGGACGGCCATTGATGATACGCGAGGTACATGGCCGCCCTCGGCACGGAATCTGCCCACTCCCTGACATCGCCGACCACGCCAACCACTTCGAACTTGCGCGTCCCGAACCCGGCACGTTTTCCGATTGGATCTTCGTTGGGCCACAGCGTACGCGCGGCCGTCTCGTTAATTACCGTCACTTTGGGTGACGTCACGTTGTCTGCGGTTGTGAACACGCGGCCGCGCTTGACCGGAAGACCCACTGCCGTGAAGAAGTCGGGTGTTGCGAGTGGAACAGCGGCAATTGTTTTCTGCGCGTTGGGATCGCGCGGATTCTCTACGTCTATTGGCGCACCTTCGCAGCCTCCGCTCAGTGGCGTGCAACTTGTAAGTGCGACGCTCGTCACACCGGGGCGCGCACCAAGCCGCGTGATGACATCATTGTAAAAACCAGGAAGCGAGTCGCTGGCCAAGCCACCCGTCGGCACGGACATTCGCACGGTAAGCAGGTTTTGCGCATTGAAGCCCGGGTCAATCGCGAGCAATCGGCCAAGACTTCGCATCATCAACCCAGAACCCGCCAGCAACACCAGTGCAAGCGCCACCTCGGCCACCACAAGCAGGCGGCCGGCCGACATGCGGAACCGTCGGACGTTTTGTATTACTGCACCACCGGGCTTCATGGAGCCCGAGAGCGACAGCCGCGTTGCGTACAGCGCCGGAGCCAATCCGAAAGCAACGCCCACGAGAGTTGCCAGTGCCAGTGCAAACGCGAGCGCCGTCCAGTCAAGCGCAATGGACGACATCGTGACTGCGCCGAAACCAACACCGCGTTGGGCCGGAAGCGCGGCGGGAGTCACGTTACTCAGCGCGCGTATTCCGATGAACGCGACCACAATGCTCAGAGCGGCGCCCAACACTGCCAGCAGCGCGCTTTCGGTCAGCAGCAGGCGCACTACACGACCACGTCGTGCACCAAGCGCCAGGCGAACGGCGATTTCGCGCCGCCGCGAGTTGCTGCGACCCAGTACCAGGTTGGCAACGTTCACGCAGGCAATCAGGAGCACGAGGGCCACCGCCGCCGCCAATACCAGCATCGACTGCTTGATGACAGCTGGTACGCGCACCGCGTCGAGCGATCGCGCCACGGCGCTCCAGGGCATGCCCACCGCGAAGTTGTCCGGATTCGCTTCGCTCACCTGTTTGCCCAGGAGCGCGACCGCTGTTTGAATCTTGACTTCGCTCACGCCCGGCTTTCGTCTGGCCACCATAAACGAACGTGTGCGCGCAACGCTGGCGGGCACCTGCGCCGTAATTGGCGCGAACAACTCGCCTTCACCTGACAAACCAAGAAACTTCGCCGGTGCGATTCCGATGACCACGTAAACGATGCGGTCAATTTCAATGGTCTGTCCGACAATTGCGGGATCAGCATTGTAGCGGCGCCGCCAGAGACCCTCCGAAAGCATCACCTCGGCTGCCGCGCCCGGTTGGGCGTCAATTGCCGGATCGAAGTCACGGCCGCGCAGTGGTGAGAGGCCGAGTGTCCGCAGATAGTTCGCGCTGACAAGCTCGCCGCGCAGCAGCTCGACCTGCCCATTTGTGATCGTGAACTGGCGCGGGGTATACAAACTGACGCTGGTGAATTCTTGTTGGTTGGCGCGGAACAGGTCGGCCCGGGGGTAGGTCCAGATCACATCGTCGCTGGCTGGCCGGCCATTTGCTGCGGGTGCGGAGAGCGAAATTTTCATGAGCGCTTCCGGGCTGCGGAACGGGAGCGGCCGCAGCAGCAGGGCATTCACGGCGGTGAAAATGGTGGTGGTTGCACCCACGCCGATGGCCATGGTGAGCACGGCCACGGCCGTGAATGCGGGGCGGCGTGCCAGGCCGCGCGCGGCGTATCGAATGTCCTGAACGAGGTTTTCCAGGTGCCCGCGAGCTTGCATGGATGACTTCCGAAACTGGGGGTGTGCCAACGCGTCGGTGAATTACCAATGACAACGTGCGGCACCGGTCCCTTTGAGGCAAATGTCCGGAACCATGTTGCGTTCGCGCTGCTACACCACGTATGTCCAGCTGCCTTGATTTTTAACGTGCAGTCACCGTGACGATGGTTCAGACGTTCTGGCTCGTAGTGGCCGCGCTGCAGACGCAGGGCGCCTGCATGAGTTTGCTGCGACTCGATCCGGGTTCGCCATTAACGGTGTTGCCGACTGGTTGGACCGTGCGAGCCGTACGTGGCCAGCGCGCACCAGACGTGGCGGTCAATGATTCAAGCGGTGATCGCTTTGTCCGTTTTTCCGGAGCTGGCCGCGCGGCGTGGTTCGTGTATGAGTTGGAGGCACCGCTGGCGAGCGCGGGCGGTCGGTTGTCGTGGACCTGGCGCGTGCCGGTTGCTCCAGCTGGCGCCGATATGCGTGCCAACGGCACCGACGATTCGGCACTGCGGGTGTTTGTGGTGTTTGCGCCCGCCGGTCGATTTGAACGGCCCCCACGAACGCTCTTCTATTCGGTGGGCCAGCTGGAGCCGCTCACCTTCGAGCGCGTGAGTAGTGCGTCAAAAAATCTCCACGTGTTTCGGGTTGCGCCCACGGCGGCGTCACCGGCGTGGTCAGAAACTTCAGTTGACCCCTCGGCGGACTACGCGCGCATTTGGGGCGTGGCCGCTGAGACATCATGAGTGACAACACCAACGCCAAAGCCATTCTCTCGGCGGACTACGCGCGCATTTGGGGCGCGGCTGGTCCGCGCATTGGAGCCGTGGGCTTCATGCAGGATTCTGATCAAACGAAATCCCCGGCAGTAGCTGACGTTGCTCATTTGAACTGGAGAAGCAAAGATGCGTCGACACCATAGCCTGCTTGCGATTTGTGCGCTGCTCATTTCGTGCAATGGCGCGAATCCGCCGACGGCGCTTACAGCCGCGCCGATCGACCCCGGCAGTGCCCCCAACCCCGCTCAAGGCAGGACTGGACGATGGGTGAAAACGGGATACGCGGTAAGTGGAACGGTTGCACTCGCCATAGCGAACGGTGTTGGCCGCCTGGATTTTTCGAATGATTTCACCATTGCCCAAACGCCCGGTCCGGTGGTGTACATCAACTCCACGAATAATCCCAACACCGGACAACCGCTGCGCATAGGCATACTCAAGAGTCGCCAGGGCGCTCAGACATACACGTTTCAGGTGCCGTCGGGCGTGACGTACGGCTGGGTGTTGGTCTGGTGTGATCCGTTCAATGCGGCCATGGCGCAGGCTGATATTCGAACGCCGTAACGAGCGGTAGCGACCGTCAGGCGGCCAAAACCTGCTGAGATATGAAAAGTGCGACCTGTTCTCATGCTCAGCGCGCCTACGGTACGTCGGCTCGCAGACTAACCCGCTCACTGCGCACCCTTTGCTCAGACAGTGCAGAGATCCCTTGCACACACATATCACCATCGCCGTGCTCCCCTTTGCGCCTTGAGCACGGCTCCTGAGCACGGCTCCTGAGCACGGCTCCTGAGCACGGCTCCTGAGCACGGCTCCTGAGCACGGCACGGGTGCCCTAACAACTCAACGCGCAGCATTGATTGAAGATGCGCGCCGACAGAACAGCAATTCCTGAACGGAAACTGACTGTCGGCTCACTTTCTGCGTTCAAGGATCTTTCGCCAGAGCGCGCGTCGTGCGCACGATTTCCTCACCCTCCGGTTTCCGCTCCGACGTGTGAAGCACTGCGCACGGGGAGCGCTCGACAGCGAGCTGCTGGCACGATTAACGCCGAGTGAGTTTGCTCAGCAAGCGCAACATCTCGAGATACAACCACACCAGCGTCACGAGAAACGAAAACGCGCCGTACCACTCCATCGTCTTTGGCAAACGTGAATTCGCCATGCGCTCAACCTGATCCATATCAAGCAACAGGAAAAACGCCGCCAGTCCCGTCGCCAACAAGCTGAAGCCGATACCGAAAATGCCAGTGCTGTTGATGAACGGCATCTGAATGCCGAAAAATCCGAGTACGAATTGCAGCAGGTAGGTGCCGAGCAGGCCAAGGAGCGCCATTGAGGCCACGCTGCGCATACGATCCGTGACTTTGATGATGCGAGTGCGATACAACGCGAACATCAGAATGGCGGTCATCATGGTGGCACCGACGGCCATCATCGGCAGGCCCTTGTAGCTCGCGTTGTAGATGGCCGACACGGCGCCCAGCGCCATGCCTTGCAGCACGGCGTACAGGGGCGCAGTTACCGGCGCCCACATCGGTTTGAACGTCGTGGCAAGGGCCATGATCAGACCGCCAATCGCGCCGACCATCATGACGCCGCGGTATTGCGCCGGATCCGAGGTCCACACGACACCGGCCGCAAACGTAGTGACGAGCAGCAGCAGCAGCGTTTTCGTCGCCGTGCCGTTCACCGTCATCGTGGCGTCGCCAGCGGCGACTTTACCAAAGCGCTCTAGCGCACCCGAGCGCAGGGCGGGATTCGAAGTTTCCATGGAGTTCTTTTGGAGAAGGTGGACGCTCGCCAGCGAAACCCAGTCCACCGCGGGAGGCAAACGGGTGTGGCTCTGTCCTGAAAGCAAACCGCGAACGGCGGCTGGGAGCGACTGGATAATTCTACCCCGCGGGAGCCTGTTCGTCTCCGGCGTCACACTCGCGAGGGGCGATCGCGGTACCGGAACCAGGTACTTGAACCAGGTACCGGAACCAGGTACCCGAACCAGGCACGGGAACCAGGTACGGGAACCAGGTACCGGAACCAGGCACGGGAACCAGGCACCGGAACCAGGTACCGGAACCAGGCACGGGAACCAGGTACCGGAACCAGGTACCGGAACCAGGTACGGGAACCAGGTACCGGAACCACGG
>Ga0335397_10009748_pt1 | contig 11966 bp, 7 predicted proteins | sample MAT04_FD_205740 | JGI IMG/M metagenome (GOLD analysis project Ga0335397, IMG submission 205740) | Freshwater microbial communities from Lake Fryxell liftoff mats and glacier meltwater in Antarctica - MAT-04 (spades assembly) (version 2) ...
CAGGGGAAGTTCCATTTCAAACGGCTTTCCGAGGGCAATCGATTCGGTCCATCGCGCCACCACCTCGGGCAGCCGCGCGGGATCGTGGACGCTCTGCCAGCCCCAGCCTTCCATTTGCTCCGGGGTGGTGCCGGTGTAGTCGTACCAGCGCTGGTTGTACCAGATGATGAAGCCATCGGCGCGGCCCATCCAGGCGAGCTGGAAAATGGAATTGACCATCGTGCGGAAACGCTCCTCGCTGTCGCGCAGCCGCTTTTCCGATATTTTTCGCTCGGTGATGTCCACATGCATGACCACGGCACCCGCCTTCGCGCCCGCGGAGACCGGCGTGGCCATGACGCGGAACCAGCGCTGCTCCTCCGGGGAGTGGCAGGGATATTCGAGGGCGAAGCTGGGCTGCTGGCCGGTCAGCACCGCGCGCAGACCCGCGGCCACCGCGCGGGCTTCCTCCGAACAATCGCCCGTCGCGGCGTCGCACACCTCGAGGTAATTGCGACCGATGAAAAAGTCGGTGCCTTGCAAGGCATTGGCCACGGCGAACGCTCCCCAGCTTTCATTGACCGCCACGATGCGGCCAAGCGGATCGAGCAGCGCGATCTGCGCGGGCAGCGCATTGAGGATGGCATTCGTGGCCTCGGCGGCCTGGCGTTGCGCGTGTTCGCTGGCCCGCAGCGATTCATTCTTCTGGGCCAGCGCGGCGGTCCGTTCCTGCACGCGCGTTTCGAGGTGATCGTGCGCCTCCTGCAAGGCCAGTGTCGCCCGGCGGCTCCCGGCAAAATCCCGCCGGATGAGCACCTGCGCCACGGCCACAAAGACCAGCGCCAGCCCGCTGCCGCCGAGGATCGTCGCCTGCGCCATCCGCGTCGTCTGCTCCGCGCGCCCCTCCCGAGCCCGCAGCAATTGCCGCTCATTGTCTGTGCCCTCGGCAATGAGCGCCCGCACGCGGTCCTGGAGCTGAGGACCCCGACCGGTCGCGAGGGCGGCCCGCGCCGCAGCGAAGCCATCCGCGCGCCGGATCGCGACGACCTCCTGCAAGGCCGCGATGCGCTCGGTGACCAATGGCGCGAGGACCTCGATCCGGCGCTGCTGCCCCGCGTCGTCCCCGGTGAGCGTGCGCAGGCGGCGCATCGCGTCCGCCGTCTGCTCGCGATCGGCGCGGGAGATCTCCAAATCGCTCTCTTCGCCCGTGATGAGGTATCGGCGCTGGGCACTCTCGGCCGCGGAAATGGTGGCCAGGAGCCGGTCGTGTTCCGCGATCACCTGGTCGGTATGGCGGACCCACGCGGCGCTTTCGCGGAGCTGGTGGACGCTGCGGAAAGCCACGATCCCGATCCCGCCGAGGCAGACGAGCGCGCAGGCAAAGGCCAGATGGATGATTCGTTCGGGAACCGGTGCGGACCTTCCCTCGCGCGATGACGCCGCGCCTCCCCCGGGCGTCGCCGGTGGGGCCAAGACCGGCCCCGCGGTGGATGCTGCTGGCGTCTCCGTCCTATGTTGGGTGCTGTCATCCATCAATGACCTGCGTGCATCCATATAACCGTCGCGGAGAGAAAGATAGTGGCGAATCCCCAACCTTGAGGTGCCGACGCAAATCGGCCGTCAGTGGCCAGGCGCGACGCCGACCTGCGCTCAGGGGTGCGCAAGGCGAAGGAAGCGCATCACCTGGCGAAAAATGGTATCCGGATTTTTGTGGCGCGCGCGAGTGTCGGGCATTTGCCCGAGACCCGGTCATCCCCTTGAAATACCCGCTGGATTTTTTCCCGTCCGCAAACGACATCTTCGCCACATGAAATCCCTCTCCCTGCTCCTCGCCACCATGGTCATCGCTTTCAGCCTGCCGGCGTGCGCCACGGCGAAGAAAAAAGATCAATGCTGCGGTGCTTCGTGCGACGCTCCCGGCGCCAAATCCCCGACGCAGTCGCATTCCCACAACAAGAAAAAGGCTTCCTGAGCCTGCTCGGCGCAAAAGATTCCGGCACCCGCGGCGGGCGGGTCCATCGTTCGGTGGCGTGCGGGCCCGGTGGGGGCGGCGCCACTTCCGCGATGCGGTTGGAATGTTCGGCGCAAACTCGGGAACGCGTTCCCATCGGAAGCGCCGGTGAACCGCACCTATTTCGTGATCGCCGGGGGAATCGGCTTGGGCTCTTCCGGAGGCGCCGCGACCGGCGACGGCCGGCTCGCCGGGTCCGGCGTGGCAGATGGCTTGGCGAGCGGTTTCGATTTCGCAGGGGCCATCCCTTGCGGCGCAGTTTTGGTCGGAGCGCCGGTTCGGAAAAGCTGGCTGGCCGCCCTGCCCGCTCCGGTCATTCTTTCGCTGAGCCGCAATTTCTCCTGGGCCAGAGGCAGCATCTGCTGGGCAAAATTTTTGATGTCGGCATCGCTCGACTGCGCCGCGATTTCATAAGCGCTGACGAATTGCCGGCTGGCGACGATGATTTTGTCCATTACCGCCTTGTCGAAATCCGACCCGGCAAGTTTATCCAACTCGGCACCGGTCGCCTTCTGCGCGGCGGTCGGCTCGGTGGAAACCGTCCAGCCCTTGAGCGCGGCCAGCCGGGTGATCTCTTTGTTTTCCTCCTCCTGCGTCGAGGCCAGCGAGCTCCCCACCGCCTTGATCTTGTCCGACTCCGCCCGGGTCTGAAGCAGGCCCACAAGGTAAGCCTGGTAACGCCCGGCATCGACGGCGTTGGTGAAAAACTGCAAGTCCTGCCCGCTCATCTCACTGGTGAAGAGCTTCGCCGGTTTCCCGCTCGTGAGCGCGGGATCGTCCGGCGCCGGCAGGACGATCATCGGCGATTTTGGCGGCAGCGTGCTCGGCTGGCCGGTGCGCTTTTTCGCCTTCTTCTCGGCGGCCAGAACCGGGCCAGCGAGGAGAAGGCCGATGGCGAACACCGCGAAAAAGGGACGTTTCATGGCGCTCTATTCCGCCAGCTTGCGAATCAGGATTTCGCCGACGATCTGCGGGTTGGCTTTTCCTTGAGAGAGTTTCATCACCTGCCCCTTGATGGAGTTAATCGCCTGCGCTTTGCCAGCTTTGTATTCCGCCACCGCTTTCGCGCTGTTGGCGATGGCCTGATCGCACAGCGCCTCGATCGCCCCGGTGTCGCTGACTTGCTTGAGGCCCTTCGCCTCGACGATCTCCGCCGCGCCCTTGCCCGTCTCGAACATCTCCGCGAAGACCGTCCTGCCCTGCGTGCCGCTGATCGTGCCGTCGTCGATAAGATTCACGAGTTCGTCGAGCGCCTGCGCGGAGATCGGACATTCGGCGATCGTTTCATCGACGGCGGTGAGCGCGCTGAGCAGGTCGTTAATGATCCAGTTCGCGACGTTCTTCGGCTTGCGCGCGCCTTTCGCGGCGGCGTCGAAGTATTCCGCGAGTTCCTTGTCGCTGGCAAGGACGCTGGCGTCGTACTCCGTGACGCCGAAGTCGCGCACGAAGCGGTCGCGCTTTTCACCCGGCAACTCCGGGCGCTTGGTCCGCACTTCCATCATGAAGGCGCGCGTGTCCACCGGCAGCAGGTCGGGATCGGGAAAGTAGCGATAGTCGTGCGACGATTCCTTCACCCGCATCTGGAAGGTCTGCGCGGCATCGTCATCCCAGCGGCGCGTGGACTGGATGAGCTTCTCGCCGCGCTCCACCGCCTGCATTTGCCGCTCGATCTCATAAGCCAGCGCCCGCCGCACGCCGCTGATCGAGTTCATGTTCTTGATCTCGATCTTCACCCCGAGTTCGGCCGTCCCCTCGGGCCGCACGCTGACGTTGCAATCGCACCGAAGCTGGCCCTTCTCCATGTCGGCGTCGCTCACGCCGCCGTAGATCAGGATCTGCTGGAGCGCGGTGAGATACGCGAACGCTTCTTCCGGTGTCTCGATCTCGGGCTCACTCACGATCTCCATCAGCGGCGTGCCGGCGCGGTTGAAGTCGATGCCGGTGCTCGATTCGAAGTGCTGCGACTTGGCGACATCCTCCTCCAGATGAATCCGCGTGAGCCGCACGCTCTTCCCCGGATGGGCGATGCTTTTCTGCACGTCCTTCGGATACGCAAAGTCGTGCAAGGGCACCGCGCCACCCTGGCAGATCGGCTGGTCGAACTGCGTGATCTGGTAGTTCTTCGGCATGTCCGGATAGAAATAATTCTTCCGGTCAAACTTGCAGATGTCGGGAACCGCGCAGCCGAGCATCAAGCCGGTCAGCGCGCTCATTTTCAGCGCCTCCTCATTCATCACCGGCAGCGCGCCGGGATAGCCGAGACACACCGGACAGGTGTGCGAGTTGGGCGCCGCGCCGTACTCGACCGGGCAGCCGCAGAACATCTTGCTGCGAGTCTTGAGCTGCACATGGACTTCGAGGCCGATCGTGGGGATGTAGTTGGGCATTTAGCGGGAGGGGCTGGGGCCGGTTCGGGCGGTGTCCTTTTCCGGATGATGAATGGCGTGATCCAGCGCCTTCTCGAATTCAAACTTCCGCATCAGTTCGCCGATCTCGGTGTCATTCGCCGCGGAGATGATCCGCGGATTGCGAATGAGCGCGAAGTAGTTCCGATTGATGATGTCGCGCGTGATGTCGGAATCGGTTTGCAGGGCCGCGATCTTCGGATGATCGAGCAGCGGTTTCACACCGGGATAGTTGAGAAAGCGGTCCACGCTTTTGTCGTCGGAGACCATCCTGCCGAGCTTGTGGAGGATGGTGTAGAGCGTCCCGGGAATGGGATCGACCTGTTGCACCATCGCGCCCGCGGTCCCCTGCTCCAGCGACTGCTTCATATGGGCGATGCCGCGCACCATGGCATTGGGCGCCGTGGGCGAAGGAGTCGGCGTGGGCGTTGGCTTGCCGAGGGACAGGCGCGGATTTTTTGCCACGGCGATTTGCGTCTCCGCCACGCTGCCGAGCAGGCGGATGGCGAGGATCATGATCCAGACGAGGAAGATCCCGTAGAACCCGCCCAGGACTCCGCCCGCCATGCCATAGCCGAGGCGCACGAGCCCGACGCTTTGTTGCGAGGTCTTTTTAAAGGCGATGGCTCCGACGAGGACGATGCACAAATAGACAATCAGCCCGAGCGCCGCCGCACTCGCCACCGCCACCGCGCGCTCGGGAAAATCGACGAACCGGGAGAGCAGCGAGCCCAGGGTGCCGCCGCCGAAATAGCCGATCACATACGCCGTGGCCAGGGCGACGATGCTGATGGCCTGCCGCACGATGCCCAGCCGCCAGCCGTGCCAGAAGGTGAAGAGAATGAAGAGCACCGCGCCCAGCAGAAATCCGATCTGGTAGGAATCGACGCGGTCCATCATGGCTGCGGTCGCAATGGATTCGAGAACCTGAAGTCGCCAGCGTGGAACATGGAGCCGTAGCGGTATCACACGCCAAGCACCGGGGCAAAGCGAGATTGACGGGAAGGCGGGCGGAGGAAGTAAAAAGGCCCGCCATCCCGAGCTCGCGCGACCGCGCTGCGGGCGGAGCTGGGAGCGCATAGAAAGTCGGCCGCACCGGAAAATGGCCGCGCTCACGGAAACCCGGAGTTCAAATCCCTTGGCACGTTTCGCAAGACGAGCCTGGGGCTTCCCGCTGGTGAAAGCTCCTCTTCTTCAAACCACCACCCGCTATCGAAAAAGCACAAAGGCTTTCCTCACGCCCGCGACTGCCCTCCAATCGGCGAACTGCAATCCCCATCTGAAATTCCGATTATGCCCAACCCCTGGACTGGAAAAGGAAACCCCTACACGCGGCAGGAAGTCCGCGCCCGCCTCGACGCCGCGCTCGCCAAAGGCGAGCCCCTCATCGCCGCCGGCGCCGGCACCGGCATCAGCGCCAAATTCATCGAACGCGGCGGCGCCGATCTCCTGATCATCTACAATTCCGGGCGCTTTCGCATGAGCGGTCACGGCTCGACCTGCGGTCTCATGGCCTACGACGACGCCAATCAGGTCGCGATGGACATCGGCGAATACGAAGTCCTCCCGACGGTCGAAGAAATCCCCGTCATCTGCGGCGTCCACGCCACCGACCCGCGCCGCCGCATGTGGCACTGGCTCGGCAAAGTGAAGGACATGGGCTTCAGCGGCGTGAACAACTTCCCCACCCACACCATCATCGACGGCCACTTCCGGCGTGTCCTCGAGGAGACCGGCATGAGCGTGCAAAAGGAAATCGACATGATCGGCCTCGCGCGCCGCATGGACCTCTTCACCATCGTCTATGTCGCCACCGCCGAGGAGGCCAGGGCCATGGCCGATGTCGGTGCCGACGCCATCATCGCCCACGTCGGCACCACCGTCGGCGGCAGCATCGGCGTGACCAGCGCCGTCGTCTCCATGGACGACGCCGTGCGCCGCACCACCGCGATCATCGAAGGCGCGCGCAGCACGGGGCGCAAAGACATCTACTTCCTCAGCCACGGCGGCCCCATCGCCACCCCCGAAGACGCCGCCTACGTCAACCAGCACACCGACTGCATCGGCTTCGTCGGCGCGAGCAGCCTCGAACGCCTCGGCGTCGAAGGCCCACTCGTCGAACTAACCCAGCGTTTCAAAAATATTCCCGCCCCAGCGGCGAAGCGATAGACCGCTCCCGTGGGGCTGCTCTAATGGCTGATCACGAAAATGCGGGCAGCGCGAGGCAACGCGCTAAGCACAGGGTGTCAGCGCCGCGAGCAATTCGTCGAGCGCGATGGTGACGATCGTGGTGGCGGTGTCGTTCAGGCCGTAGGGCAGGATGAGCCGTCCGCGGTGGAGCAGCGCGCCGCAGGTATAGACGACATTGGGGACGTAACCCTCGCGTTCCGCACCGACGGCTTGGAGGAGCGGTTCGCGGAGTTCGGCGAGCACTTTGGAAGGATCGTGCAGATCGAGGAGGATAACGCTGATGCAGTATTTGCGCATCGGACCGACGCCGTGGGTGATGACCAGCCAGCCCGCTTCCGTTTCAATCGGCGAGCCGCAGTTGCCGATCTTCACCGATTCCCAGGCGTAACTGGGCCGGCGCAAGAGATGCGGGTCGCTCCAGAAATGCGGATTGTCCGAGTACATAAGGAAAAGGTTTTCGTCGTCCTGGCGCGAGATCATCGCGTAGCGGCCCGCGATGCGCCGCGGAAACAAAGCCATGCCTTTGTTTTGGACCGCGCTGCCGTTGAGCGTCACGGCGCTGAAGTTGAGAAAATCCTCGGTTTCGAGCAGTTGCGGCAGGATCGCGCGGCCGTTGTACGCGGTGTAGGTCGCGTAGTACAGAACGCGACCGTCGTCCTCGACAAAGCGGACGAAGCGCGCGTCCTCCATGCCGTTGCTCTCGTTCGAGGAGACAGGAAAGATGATGCGCTCGGAGACGGCGACGGACGGATCGAAGTGGACCTCGTAGTTCGATTGCGCCAGCCAGCGCACGCACTCGGCGGTACGCTGCGATTCGCGCGGCAAGGGGCCGGAGCCCGACGCGGCACGGCGCACGGCCGCGTCCAGTTCGCTGAGCGTGAACTCATCGCCGAGCGACGACATGACGGCGCCGGACCAGTCGTTCTCAAACCCCATTTCCATCAGCTTGTGGAGGAAGATGGACTTCAGGTAGGTCGGGTTCGGATTGAGCTTCGGCGCGGTGACAAAACGCGACGGCTCCTCCATGGCGACTGCGTGATCGGCGCGGAGGATGCCCGTGCGGAACTCGATCGACGAGATGTGGCCTTCGCCCGTGGCTCGGAGGCTCATGATGAAGCGGAGTTCGCCCTCCGCGAGGCCCGACTGATCCGGGTGCGGCACGATCGAGGGATTGAAAAGCGCCGCGGCTTCGAACGCATACTCGCCGGAGAAAAGCGCGCCGATGTAGAGCTGGCGGGCCTCGGAGAACGGGCGCCCGCTGAAGACATGCGCCTTCACGCGCTCGAAGTGGCGTAGCCAGAACGTGCGAAGATTCAAATGCCGGCTGCCGAACTGCTCGGTCACGGCGACGAGTTGTTCCTCGATTTCCGCTTCGCTCAGGGCGAGTGCCCGGCCGATGATATTGACCGTGCGCGCATTGTCGCCGGGGATGAACGCCCGGATGAGCACGCGTGCGCTGTTCGGTCGAAGGGTGACGCTGGTGGGGTCAAGGGTCAGGCGGCGCATGATTGGAGGAGGGAGGTTTGTACGCCGGCGGCGCGAGTCAGCTCGGCGAGCGAGAGGTAAAAGGCAAGACTCGATTCGGCGCCCTGGTTTTGGTTGAGGTGATCTTGCAGCAAGGCATCGCGACAGCCGCCGGTCGTCGGATCATAGAGCGGCTGGCCGAGGTCGTTGCGCCCGAGGAACCACTCGAAGCAACGGCGCGCGGCCGTCTGCCAGTATTCGTCGCGCGTCACCGCGTAGGCTTCGAGGCAGGCGGAAACCATGGCGTGCGCTTCCAGCGGCTGCTGGTCGAAGCGCGCCCGCTCGCTGCCTTGCGCCCAGAATCCGTGGCACCCGATGGGCGCGAAGTGTCCGCCCTCCGCGGTCTGCGCCTCCAGCAGCCAGCGCAGCGAGACGAGGCCGGTCTCCCTCATTTCGCCGTCGGAAGTCCAGTGGCCGCTGAGGATGAGCGCGTGCGAAAGCTTGGCGTTGTCATAGGTGGCCGTCCGTTCGAACCATTGCCAGCCGGGCGAAGCGTTCGCGCGATACAAGCCCATGAGCTGCCCCGAGAGCACGTCGCGCATCTGACTGACCGCGCGATCACCGGCAAAGGCGCGCAAGTATTCGTGGATGGCAAGCAACGCGAATGCCCAGGCCCGCGGTGAACTGAACCGCGCGACCGGCGGCAACCCGCGCTGGAAAAGGAGCGCGCAAAGATTGCGATGACCCACATCGTGCGAGCGGCCGAGTGCTGTGCCCACGGCCCAGAGCGCCCGCGCGTGGCTGTCCTCCGAGCCCGCGCGCTCGATCCACTCGCGGTGATGGTTCATAAAGTTGCGGAACCGGCAGGTATTGGCATCGAACGCGTACCAAAGAAACGCGAGGTAACTGCTCGCCAGCTTCTCGATCTCGGGATGGTTTTGGCCCATTTCGCGGAGCAGCACGGTGAGGATGAAGGCGCGCGCATTGTCATCGGTGCAATAACCCTCGTGGTAGTTCGGCACGTTATAGATCGCGTGCTGAAAGATGCCCGTGTGGTCGCTCATCTTGAAGAGATGGTCGAGTTTGAGCGCCGGCATCGGATAGTTGGCGTTTTCCATCTTGCGCACCGCCGCAGTCTCCATCGAAGGCACGCTCAGGCTCGCGCGGGCGCGCTCGAAGCTCTCCATGTAACGCCGTGCGACCACCGGCCAGATCATCTCGCGGCCGGCTTTCCACGCGCGTTTGCGCATCGCCGTCATGAGCGTCGGGTTCGACAAATAGTATTTCACCCCCTCGGCGATGGCCGGCGCGTCGCGAAACGGGACGAGCACCCCGCGCTCCCCCGCGAGCAGTTCCTGCGCATGCCAATACGGCGTGGAGATGATCGCCTTTCCCGCGCCGAAAGTGTAGGCCAGCGTGCCCGAGGTGATTTGCGCTTCATTGAGATACGGTGTGATGTAGATGTCCGCGGCGCCGATAAATTCCTTCAATTCCTCGAGCGTCACGAAGCGGTCGTGAAAGATCACGCTGCCGGCCACACCGCGTTCTTCGACGAGGCGTTCGAGCTTCCGCCGATAGGCCTCGCCTTCGTGCGAAAGGAGATGCGGATGCGTCGCGCCGAGGACGAGATAGACCACGTTCGGATGCTGCGCGAGGATCGCCGGCATGGCGTCGATCACATACTCGATGCCCTTGTTCGGCGAGAGCAGTCCGAAGGTCAGCAGGACCGTCTTTCCCTCTACGCTGAAGACATCCTTGAAAAAATTGGAGTCGATAAACGGCATGTCGATCACGCCGTGCGGGATGAGATCGATCTTCGCCGGATCCACGCCGTAAATCGTCTCGAGCATGTTCCGACCGCGCTCCGCCATGACGATGAAGCGGTTTGAGAGCAGATCGAGTTGCTCCATCACCGCGCGCTGATCGGCATTGGGCTCGCTGAGCACGGTGTGCAGGGTCGTCACCACCGGCATCCGCACGTCGCGCAGAAAAGTCAGCAGATGACTGCCCGCAGGCCCGCCATAGATGCCGAACTCGTGCTGGACCGACACGACCTCGACGTTGTTGATGTTCAGGAATTCCGCCGCGCGCCGGTAGGAATCGAGTTCCCGCTCATCGAGTTCAAAACGCACACGCTCCGGATAGTCGTAGCCTTCCGGGCGATCGTTGACCGATCCGACGATGCAGTGTGCGCTGGGAAATTCGGCGGCGACAGCTTCGCAAATGTCCGCGGTGAAAGTGGCGATGCCGCAGCGCCGCGGCACGTAGTCGCCCAGAAAGGCAACGTTCTTGGTGTTGGATGAGTTTTCCATGCGTCGAGAATCGTAGGTCGAGCGCCTCACGGTGGCATCGACATGGCAACTCGCCACGCCCCGGCGAGAAGTCCTGAACGAATCGATGTAGCCTCCGGTCGGCGCCCTGTCGGGTCAACCTGCATTGTCGCCGCCGACCCGCACCACTCGCATCGCCGCTATTGTCTTCTCGCGCCGTCGAGTGCACTAAATCGCCGGTATGAAGTCCCTCCCCACTCTGCTCCTCACTCTGCTCCTCACTCTCGCCGCCGCCACCGCCTTCGCCGAGGAAGGTTTCGTGCCGATGTTCAATGGTCGCGATCTCACCGGCTGGGTGAACGCCAACTGCGCGCCGGAGACCTGGGGCGTGAAGGACGGAGTCATCACCTGCACCGGCAAACCCACCGGCGCGCTGCGCACCGAGCGGCAGTATGAGAACTTCATCATGGAATTGGAGTGGCGGCACCTGACCAGCGGCGGCAATTCGGGGGTCTTCATCTGGGGAACGCCGATCTCCGCACCGGGGGTGCCGTTCCTGCGCGGCATCGAGGTGCAGGTGCTCGATCAGGGTTACGCCGAGGCGTTCGAGAAAAAGAACGGCAAGAAATCCGACTGGTTCACGACGCACGGCGATGTCTTCCCGATCCACGGTGCGACGATGAATCCGATCGGCCGCAGCCACGGCAAACGCAGCTTCCCGAGCGAGGAGCGGAGCAAACCCTCGCCGGAGTGGAACCACTACCGGATCGTGGCCAACGCCGGCTCGATCCGCTTGAGCGTGAATGGCAAAGAAGTCTCCGGCGGCGATGAATGCGTGTATCGCAAAGGTTACCTGGCGCTGGAGAGCGAAGGCGCGCCGGTTGAATTCCGCAACCTGCGGATCAAGGAACTACCGCCAACTGGCGCGACGCCCGAACACACCGCGCCGGAGTCGCAAGACCATCGCCCGCTCTACAACGGCCTCGATTTGCGCGGCTGGAAGACGACGACACCGGACCGCTGGCAGGCGAGTGACTGGCGGCTCATCTTAAAAGGCGGCGACCCCGGCCAGACGCTGTGGACGGAAGCGGAGTTCGGAGACTGCGAGTTCATTGCCGACGTGAAAGTGTCGGGCAAATCTCCCACCGATTTTGCCCTTCTCTTACGGGGCAAGGAATCGCCCGGCACCACCGTCACGCTTGGCGAATTGATGCCGCGCGGAGCGACCGGCGCGCAGGAAGGAATCAAGTGGGGCGCGTGGAACCGCGTGAGCGTGACCGTGAAAGGCCACGACATTATCCTGGCCATCAACGGCCGCGAAATCCGCCGCCAGCAATTGCCTGCCGACGCTCCGGCGCGGGGTGCGATCGGACTCGTGGACATCGGCACGGGCGTGGACTTCGCCAATCTCCTGGTGCGCGAGTTGTAAGGCCAAGCGATCGAATTCTGCCGGACGCGAATGTAGAGGCGGCTCTGTCCCGCTCCGCGGGACGTGCCGCCGGTTGCCCCCCGCAAGAGCAGGAAAGGCGGCACGTCGGCTCCGCCGACCGAGCCGCCTCCACCTCCGGTGGCCGGCGACGCCATTGTTTCACCTGCTCTAACCTTGCGATTCCCGATAGGAATCAAGCACCTCCGTGCGCGTCCAGC
>Ga0335397_10009749_pt1 | contig 11965 bp, 14 predicted proteins | sample MAT04_FD_205740 | JGI IMG/M metagenome (GOLD analysis project Ga0335397, IMG submission 205740) | Freshwater microbial communities from Lake Fryxell liftoff mats and glacier meltwater in Antarctica - MAT-04 (spades assembly) (version 2) ...
TGAACTCTCATCATGTGGAGTTGAATTCACCTGTATTGGCTGGCTGCCGCAGCGAGTTCAACTAGAGAACCTACCTGAAGGAGGTCCGTTGTCAGTAATGCCCGCCCCTCTCATCTATCAGGGGCGCGATGTGATGCTGGATCGCTCCCGTGTGGATTCAGCGGGAACCCATCGTTTGGAATGCGATCAGGTAACGGGGCTAAGAACTCAAGTACATAATATTGAAACGGGTGAGATCGATTTCGTTCTGCCACTCGGAGAGACATGCTCTCAAATCAGAATACCGCCAGATTTTGTATTTGCCCTCAGTCCTAGTCGGCAGTTCTATGCAACGGGGCCATTTACACAACTGTTTAATGCGGACACAGGCGAACGCATTGTCGCATTAAACTTTGAAGGCTATCGTTTATCCTTCAGCGACGATAGCAGTATTCTTTACACACAGGGACGATTTGCTGATGCAGCGTGGCGTATTGAAGACATGCTGCATCACGCTGATTAGAGAACACACTCAGGGTTCTTGGTTCAATCGTTCCCGAAGCATTTTGCTCCCACGGATCCTCACACGCCTAAACCTACGTGCGAGCAATAGACGATTAGCCGCGCGATCGACCGTCTGCACGTCCAGCACGAGAAAGTGTTCGATCTCAATGCGCCCGCCCGCCACCAACTCCTCCGTCCACACCTCCACCAGCGTCTCCAGCATGAGCTGCACATCGCGGTTAGGCAGCCGCGTTCGCCGCCCGATCTCCTGGACCGTCCTGTTCTTCGTCATCGTCATAGGGTCATCTCCAGTTTTGCTGCTTTGCGCCGAGCGCGCAGCTCTTCGACCGTGACCATCTTCACTTTGCCACCCGTCTGCTGTTCAGTCTTCGCTTTCACTTCTGCCAGCTTCGCCCGTGCCGCAATCCCGATGGAGGATGGGCTGCCGCCGATCCCGTCCGCTGTTGGTGCTTCAGCACGTTCTCCATCAGGCTCATCGAAATCGATGCCGCGCTCCAGCAGCAAGGGCTCGCTCGCCTTCGCCCCACTCAGCCGCCGTTTCCAGTCATCCCGCTCGTAAAAGCGTGTCAGCCGGGCGTTCAGGATCACCTGTGTGGCAAAGCCCGTTTCGACGTAGCGGGCGAAAATCGTGCAGTTCCCGACCTGCGGCGTGATCACCTCATCGACCGTCAGCAGCGGACGCTGGCAAGTGGTCTACCCCCAGTTTATCGGGGGTAGACCATTCTGCGTTAGACTATGAGTCTGAGAGCGTAGCCATGATGGATCCTGTCTATGAATAAAGACCTTTTCGACCGTATCGTTCAACAACTGCTGCCCGTTATGCGTAATGAAGATGATCGCAACTCCCTCATTACCTCTGCGCTGTACGGCGCGTCGGTACTGGATCAGATCGATTGGGACGGACCTGCACTAACATTTACTCCCCGGTTGGTGGAACTGCTCCACCATTACGGTGATTTTGTACTTGGCAAGCCGGCGCTGGTCGCGCTGCTCGAAAACGTGCGCGAGCAGGTCGGCGCGAATGTGCAGACGCAGATTGATGCGCTGCTGAAAGACCTACAGGCACCACCTGCCGAACAGTCCATCACCCCGCCGCCAAAAACGTTTGACGAGGGCGATCTCTACGTCTTTATCTCCTATGCCCGCCCCGATCAAGCGGTCGCCGAAAAAGTCGAAGCCTTCCTGAAAGCCGCCGGGGTGCGCGTCTTCCGGGATACCAGCGAAATCCGCGAGGGCGGGAACTGGGACATGACCATCGAAACCGCGCTGCGCGAGTGCGGGCGGATGGTGCTGCTGCTGTCCGCGTCGTCCATGCCGTATCGCAAAGAAGTCCACCGCGAGTGGTTCTACTTTGACCAGAAGCGCAAGCCGATGTATCCGCTTTATATGCAGGATTGCGACCTGCACAGCCGCCTGTTTGCCTACAACTACATCGACGCGCGGGTGGATATGCAGGGGGCGCTGGATCGAATCCTCAAAGAACTAGGGCGCGACTTCGATCTCCCGGAAGCCAGCACTGGCGCGGATCAGGTGGGCGTGTTTCCCGATGCTGCGGTCGAGGCGCGCACCCTGCCAGAGGCACTCCAGGCGTTACTCGCTGCCGTGCGTGATCCGGCGGGCAGCGTCGTGCTGTCGGTGGATCAGGCGAACGCCATCAAGGATCACAAGCCCGGCGACCTGACCGAGTATCGTCTCGGACGCATCGCCGAATGGTCGCTGCCGCGTTACGCGCTTGACAACCGCTTCGTCAACCTGACGCTGCTGCTCGATAAAGGCGAGGACGCGCAACAACGCTGGCAAAATGCGGAAAATATGCGCTTCAACGATCTGCGCGACGTGCTGGCAACAGTGCCTGACCCCGTGCTGGTTTTGCTCGGTGCGCCCGGAAGCGGCAAAAGCACTTTGTTACGGCGCTTACAACTCGACCACAGCATCGACCGACTGCGCGATAATGCCCCACAAATCAGCTTCTTCATCCAGTTGAATGGCTATCGCGCCAACGCCGACGGCAAATTACCCGAACCGGAAGTGTGGCTGGCGGAACGCTGGGCGAAACTCTATCCAGCACTTGACCCCCTGCCGCAAGCCTTAAAAGCCGGGCGGGTTTTACTACTGTTGGATGCGCTCAACGAGATGCCGCACAGGAGCAAAGAGGAATACACCGAGCGCGTCGGGTTGTGGCGCAGCTTTGCTCAGGATGCCGCCCGCATGAGCAATCGCATTGTGTTTTCCTGCCGCAGTCTGGATTACAGCGCCAGCGTGAGCAATCTGGAACTGCGTGTGCCGCAGATCGAAGTCCAGCCGATGAATGCCGAACAGGTGCGAGCGTTCCTGAAAGTTTATACGCCTGCCCATGAAGCTTTGATCTGGCATGAACTGGAGGGCAGTCCCCAGTTTACGCTGTTTCAGACCCCCTACTTCCTCAAACTGCTGTGTGAACAGGTTGAAGCGACCCGTACTATACCCAGAGGGCGCGCCGGGCTGTTCACAGGTTTTGTGCGTCAGGTGCTGTATCGCGAAATTAACGCGCCTCTGTTCCAGGCGGATACCCTGCTGAGTGACAAAGATCACCAGAAACTCAGCCTGGGTAAATGGCGCAACCCCTTCGACCTGCCAGAGCGCGGGGTACTGATCCCACGCTTGAGTCAGTTAGCTTTCACCATGCAGGAAAAAGGTCTGGAAACCGAAGGCGCACAGGTGCGTATTGACTACGATGATGCCTGCGACCTCATCGATCACGAGCGCGACAAGGATATCCTGAAAGCGGGCGTGGCGCTGAACGTGCTGGACGAGGACATCACGCAGGATGAGATCGCCTTCTTCCACCAACTTCTACAAGAGTTCTTCGCGGCGCGGAAACTGGCGGATAATCCCAATCCGGCGCTCGTTCACGTCGAATGGCACGTTGATAAGGTCACGCCGACGCTGGAAGAAACCTTGGCGACACTCGCGGATGGCGACCCACTACCACCCTTAGCCCAGACGGGTTGGGAGGAAACCACGCTGACTGCCGCGCCGATGGCACGCGACCCCAACGCCTTCATCCGTGCGCTGATTCCGCACAACCTGCCGCTGGCGGGGCGCTGTGCTGCGTCGGGTGAAATTACGGTTGACCCCGACCTCAAGCGCGACATTCAAGCGGCACTGATCGCCCGCACGCAGGCTATGACCGCCGATGTGCGCGCCCGGATCACGGCAGGGGAGGCGTTGGGGCTGCTCGGAGATTCCCGCTTTGAGCGCAAAACGGGACAGCACGGCGACTACCTGCTGCCGCCCATGATTGACATTGCGGGCGGCACGTACCCGATGGGGACAGATGACAGCCAGTACGATGACGAGAAACCCGCCCACACAGTTGATCTGGAAGCTTTCCAGATTGGGCAGTTCCCCATCACCAATGCCGAATACGCCCTGTTCATGGCGGCGGGCGGCTACGAGCAGGAACAGTGGTGGGAGACCGACGAAGCGCGGGCGTGGCGGCGCGGCGAAGGCAGCAGCGACGGGCAGAAAGCGGGTTTTAGAGATGCCCGTAAGCAGTTATTGCAACTGAGTGAAGATCAACTCAAAGCCATGACAAATTTAACATCTGAACAGAAAGATGGTTTTATCACCCTCCGTAATTGGACGGATGAGGAATTCGAGGAATGGCTCGACGAAACCATTCCCTCTGGCAAAACTTATCGTGAACCTGAGTTCTGGAACGACACGCGCTTCAACAGTCCGTCTCAGCCCGTCGTCGGTGTGACGTGGTTTGAAGCTCGTGCCTATTGCGCGTGGCTGAGCGCAAATGCCCTCACCCCCGCCGGGGCGGTTCGCAAACCGCCCCTACAAGCGACCCTCTATCGCCTGCCCACCGAAGCCGAATTTGAGGCAGCGGCACGGGGGAAGGGCGGACGTAAATTCCCGTATGGCGAAACGTTCGACTCCGCGCGCTGCAACACCTTTGAAAGCCATCTCCGGCGCAGCACGCCCGTCGGTATTTTCGACAACGCCACGCCGGAAGGTGCGCTTGACCTGTCCGGCAATGTCTATACCTGGACGACTTCGATTTATGATCAGGACAATCTCCGCTATCCTTATCAAGCGAACGATGGTCGAGAGGATGTTAACAGAACGGATGTTCGCCGGGTGCTGCGTGGCGGCTCGTGGTACTTCAATCGAGACTTCGCGCGGGCGGCGTATCGCGCCCACGACGATCCTGGCTACCGTGACTACGGTGTCGATTTTCGGGTCGTTTTGTCGTCCCCCATCAACGGTTTTGCTGGACACTGAGGGCGGTCAGGCGTAGCCTGAAAAACGGCGTGTAGCGTCGTTTTAGCTTGCCTTTTCCGCGAAGCGGAATCGAAAATTTTGAAATCAGGGTTTTGGGGGTGGTTTAATCGGATGTGCATCAAAAATATACCCGCGCAAGCCCCAGGTATCGGCGGACATGGTTAATCCAGCCCTGCACGCTGGCATCCAGTTCAGCAAACGAGATTTGCCCGGCGGCGTATAGGTCGAGATTGCGCTCGAACCGCCGCGTGAACTTGACGACATTGCGCGACTTCAAACGGCGGTGGGTGGGGTAGATCACAAAGCCTAACCATGGAATCCCATTGTCGCAGGGGATGATCCGCCAGTTGATGCTCGAACGCGGCAGATACTTTACCCCGTTTGTGGCGGGCGGCTTTGCGATAGGCTAACAGCGGGTTCGGAAATGCTGTCACCTGCGGATACAAGCGTCACCCGACCTGATAAATCGCCGGGCGGTAGCGCGGTTTGGGGATGACTAATCCACGCGCTTTCATCGCTTCAATGATGCCATCACGGGCGATGAGCACCTCGCGCAATGCTTCTTCCGGCGTTTCCCCATGTGCTGAACACATGTCGAAGTCAGGAATATCCGCAATATAGGCTTCATCATCCTCGCTGTAGAAGATATTGATGTGATAATCGATCATTGTTCTGTTTCCTCATCATTATCGTTTAACTTTAGATTGTACTTCTCGACCAACCGTAAAAACTGGCGTATTTGGTAAGGTTTAGCCTGATTATTGTCTGGCTGGATGGATACCGACTGCGGTACATCCGTGTGATCGTAGATATGATGGCTACCCGTAATTCGATTGAACGAAAATCCAAACGCAATAATGACCGTGACAAAATCACTAAATTTGACGTTCTTCTGGCTGTTGATGAGCCGTTGGTAAAGTTTCTGTTTTTTGACCATGTGCGCCCATTTTTTCAATTTGATTATAACATTGAATGGCTACCCGGATGACCGACGAACTAATTATTCTCACCCGTACCTTTGACCTGCTGGCATGGTTGTTGCCCAAAGCCGAAAATTTCCCGAAAGTCTACCGTCACACGGCAACACAACGCTTACGAATCGGGGGCGCTGTAATTTTCGTCTTCTGCCCACTGTGCTGGATTATTATCGATGTATCCTCGCACCCGATTCAAATCCACTTCACTGCGGAGAATATGATCGTAATAGTTGCGCTGCCAGACGATTTCACTGGATGTCCCACACAATGCATTGATGCGCTTGGTCGAAACGGTTTTATACGCACCGATTAACCCGCCCAGCGGCTTACGTTTACCGGGAAGGTCATCCCGGATGAGCAAAATTCCGTGCAGGTGATTCGGCATGACCACCCAAGCGTCAAGCTCAACATCTAGGTACTGCGTTGCCAACCACCTCCACGTATCGGTGGCAATCCGCCCTATATCATTTAGATGTATCGTATTCAATACCTGTGCCAATTATGTGGTCAGTTGGTCAGGGTGACGAGTGCGAATGCCGCCTAAACGGATGAAACGGTGCCAAAGGCGTGAAAACAAATCATCATCGGCGGAAACGGGCAGCGATTTAATGGTTTCGAGCAGGTAACGCCGAGCGCGAAAGTGGGTTTTGAGGTCAAGGACGCTGAAATCGGGGTGCTGCTGACGATAGGGCTTTAAAAGGACGGCGGATAGGTTAACCATGAGGAAAGCGAGGTTGGCGGCATTGGTGACGGCTTGCTCGGAGACATTCATGAAGTCTTCCAGACCCCAGAACTGCTTGGCATCGCGGAAATTGAACTCGATCTGAAAACGGAGGCTGTAGTAATCGGCGAGGTGAGCGGCGGACAAAGCCAGGTCGGTGCTGAACAAGACCGCGTGGGCATGTTTGCCGCTGTGTTGGTGGGTCTTGACGAGGACGACGATGTTGAGCGGGTCGGGAAAGTTTTTGTGCAGGGCAGTCAAGGGATAGGTTTCAGTCACGACCTGACCCTCGGTCAGCGTCTTCACGCGCGCAGTGGCGGGAAGCTGGCGCTAATCGAGTTTGTCGCCGTAACGCGGGGTCGGACCGCGCCGGGGTTTCGCCCCGGTATAAGGCAAATAGAGCGCAGCATTATGGCGCAGCTTGGAGATGAGGTGCAAGCCAGCGTCGCGCACCACCCAAGTCGCCGGATACGTGCCGAAAAAGCCATCCAAGACGATGTGTCTCACTTGGACGGGGAGGATGATCTGGATCGTGGCACTGTGCTGGCTACTTAGCGTATCTAAGGGAGAAAACTGAGATCAGGCGCTTCGTCGATAGGCGTGATGCAAACCGTTCAAAACCGGAAATGCGGTAATTCTGGTTCCAATCGAGGGTGAATCGAACGGTGTGAGACGCTGCCCCTCCAGACATCGATGGGGACGTGCTGTGTTGAAATATTGAACCTATTCTTTGAGGAGTCGGTGGCGCGGTCGCTCGTTCAGGATCCGCGCAGGGTCTCGACATTCGCGTCGCACACTGCCTGGAAAACGCTCACACACAGCATTCGCTTTGGGAGCGCGAATCGGCGTGCGTCATCCCTCAATGCCGCGCGCTGCACGAGCAAACTCAGTGCCCAATGTGCGGTCACTATCGCGGATCAAGAAGCGCGGACGCGTGTCGAACGGCGTGGCTTCGCGAAGCGGCTGGGCAACCCAAACGTCAGTTGGGGAGGATGGGATAGCGAAAGGCACGACACGACGGGAACCCAAGCGAGGATGAAGAAGACCAACAGGCTTCGGAACCACAGGGCGTAGGCGTGGAGAAAATCACAAGCCCAGATCTCATGGGCGTGATTGTTCAGAAAGGTTCCCCAAGGTTGCATCGGTTTTCGAGGCAGTCGGGTGGGGCGGACGTGACGGATGTAGCGAGCGACGGTTCGTTTGGCAAGCGGGAAGCCGCGCTTGCACAGTTCATTGTGAATGCGTTTGGTTCCCCACAGCCGATTATCCAGTGACATCGTGTGGATGAGCGCGATGACCTTTGGAGCGATGCGAGGGGGACGGGGTTTCACGTGGGACGTGTGTCGCCAAAACAGGCGGAAACCTTGTCGATGCCAGCGGAGTAGCATGTTGGGCTTGACGATGAGCAGCACATCCCTCCATCGCATCAGTCGGCTGGCGAACAAGACCCGCAGTCCACGATCCAAGCGGTGAGCGTGGGGCGTTTCGTCTGCCGCCGTAGAATCACGAACTGCTGCCGCAGACACGCATTATCAGCGATCCACTCAGATTGACTGCGGGTAACGTTCCATCACGGCACCAAGGGTTGGATGGACGATAGCCGGTTGCAGACAACGTTTAAAGGGTAGCGCGATGGGCGCGATAACACGGACGAACCGTGGATGGAAGCGGCGTTGCAGGAATTGACGAAGCATCGGTTACTCCCGATCGGGAAGGGGGGTGAATCCACGAGAGGGAGAATTGTAGCAGTCTGTGGAGGTGAACCTACTCTGGATAGCCTAAGTAGCCATCACAGGACACGACGCGTTCCAACTTCGATGAAAAAGAAGACATAGACGGTCTGGAGGCGAATGGTTTTGACGGTGAAGAAATCGCATGCCAACAAGGTGTCCTTGTAGTGATTGAGGAACGTTCGCCATGTTGATGATGATCGCCGGCGGGGAACAGGCAGCACGCCATGACGGCGCAAAATCCGGCGCATCTTTTCATAGCTGATCCGATAGCCGAGCTTTTTCAGTTCTCTAGTGAAACGGTCATCACCCCAGCGATGCTCACGGGCGAGTTGGAGCACAAGCTGAACGACTTGCGGTTCGATCGGCAGTCGCCCTGCTTTCTTGAGCTGATGGTTAAATGTCCACTTGCGGGTGACGAGCTCGCGATGCCAGCGCAGCAGCGTATCGGGTTTGAAGATCCAGAGCAACTGTTCCAGTTGCGCGTTTGGCAGCATTGCGAAATGTCGGAACTGCTCGACCAAGGTCAACAGCATGAGCTTTTCACTGCGCGTGATCGTCGGTCCACGTTTTTGGTGTCGTCGCACGATCAGAAGTTGCTGACGGAGCAACACGGGCTCGAGGAGTTTGTTATCTGGGGACAGATGGTTGAAGCGCAGACTGTCCCAAAGCAGAGTTACGCTCGATGAAAGAGATGCCAGGTCATCGATGCTTGGTTCGAATCAACCAACAATATCGAAGGATTATATCAGGTAGAGTTTAGGTTTATTGCTATTACAGGATTAAGTGTACCCCACAGCATCCCGCGCCGGAAAGTTCGTGATTGAGAGTCATTATCACGCGCGCTTAAGACGTTCTGATGTTACAATCAATAGACTTGAGTAGATGGAAAAACGATCATGTACAATACGAACATCCGTACCGTTTTTGGGGTGATCACCGATTTCCTGACATCTGACCCAACCGCCGAAGCCATCCTCGCGTATCACTTACCCGAAGATTTGCAGGCTCGCGCCGACGAATTGATCGAACGGAATGGTGAAGGCCAATTGACCTTTGATGAGCAGCAAGAATTGTTCGACTTCATGCGCGCCGACGAAATGATGTCGCTGCTCAAGGCAAAAACCAAACTCAAACTGCGAAATGTGAAACCTTGAGCGTCACGAACGAACAGCGTCAGATCATCCGCGCTGCGGCGGGACAATGCTGCGAGTACTGCCGCGTCCCGGAGGATGACCGGTTCGCCAGATTTCAAATCGATCACATTATTCCGCTCAAGCACGGCGGCAAAGATACGGTCGAGAATCTGTGTCTTGCCTGCCTCAAATGCAACGGCTTCAAAGGACCCAACGTCGCCGCGCTTGATCCCGATACCGGTGATGCTACGAAGCTTTTCAACCCACGCCGTCAGCATTGGGAAGATCACTTTCGCATCAATGAGGACGCCACCCTCACGGGACTCACGCCGGAAGGACGCGCAACACTGATTGTACTGCGAATCAATGAAGATCGGCGCGTTCAAAATCGGCAACTGCTTATGCGCCTAGGTGAATACCCCTGTCAACGAGAATAGCGGATGCATTCTTCGCGCAAAACACCTTCCTATTCCCATTCATAATCGAAGATCACAAAGCGAATCGTTTATCCGTTATTCGAACGTCAGCAGCGCTATGTCGTGCCCGAAGCAGCGGCACAGTAAGGACGAGATGGCATGAAGGCAAGCATTGACAAAAAAGATTTGATTCAGCGGGTCGCCCAACGCCTGTCGCAGGAATCCGCCGACATTGAACCGCTGATAGACGCCACCTTTGAAGAAATCTGACCTCACCCCGATTCAACGGACGGTCAAAATGTCAGGGGCAAGCAGCTCGAAGGCACAGGGGCTGAGAGCATCAAGAAACTGGAACGCGCCGAAAAGAAACGCCTCGCCGCTCCCAAGAAGAAAAAGGCCAGCGAAGCATAGGATGAATCAAAGTCCCTTGTTCAGGGACTTCGATGTTCTGGTAGCAGCACGGCTGAATTACCGATTCAACTCGACCGCAACGGGAATGCCCTCCGCATAAAAAAACAAGATGAGGCGTTCAATCTCCGCTTTCCCGATGACACTTTTCGAGACACGCACCCCCTCATCGATATATGTGAAGCTTAGCCGCTTGACCCCACCCTGCCTCCCGACGACTTTGACCACCTGAGTGGCACGTTTCAGAGGCGCAAGTTCCGCCTCTGCATAGGCGCGGTACTGGTACTGCCCGACCGTGAACTGAAAAAAGTCACTGTGCATTGTCCCACGCCACTGCCCCATCACCGGCGTGTCGTCCGGGAACGACAGCAGATCATGAGCATGATCGATCAGGCGGATCTGTATAGCATCCTCGTTCGACATGAAAACGAGCAGCGGCGTGTGATTGAGCCGTGCTGCCGTGAACACATCGCTCAGTTTGAAAAAGTCGTCCACGTCCTTACGTCCTGCAGTCACGATTTGAACCGTCATGATGACACTCCTTGATTGACCATCGTTTGAAGCCATTCCTTCACTGTGTTTTCGCCTGCCAGCTGGTAGAACTCGCTCAGGTCTTTGCCGCTCGGCACCTGCACGCACTTCACTGCCCCAGAGAGTGCCGCCACCTGCGCCGCCGCCCCTGCACCGGCTGCATCCGCATCCATACAGGCGACGACTCGCGGTACACCCAGCAGCGCCCCGTACCAGCGGCGGTCGATGCGGGCATGGCTTGCGCTGCCAATCGCCGCCGCCCGTGCGAAGTCCCAGCCGACCTGCCAGGCGATCAGCGCGTCGAACTCACCTTCGGTGATGATCAACGGCGTTCGTGGAAGAATGCGATCCGCCATGTACAGGCAACCGCGAATGTTGCCGCCGCTCACCTGCTGATAGCGCTGCTCGCCCGCCGCCCGTCGCACCTTGATGCCCCAGACTGCATCCTCGACCACCCAGGGGATGAGGATGCCGCATGGCACCTTCAAGCCGTCGATCTCACGCCACGCGGTCGGCGCGCCGGGGATGTACCCAAGTTGCGCGAGCCGGATCATCTTTTCGCTCAACCCGCGCTCCCAAACCAGATAGCCCAATGCACGCTGACCTTCCGGTGACCACAGACGGTCACGCGCTTCCTCTGTAATATGCCTCGCCTTCGCCTGCCACGCGGTGTCCGGCGGCTGTGCCATCGGTTCGGGCGTGCGGTGGGTGTGATTCACACTTTCGATCTGCGGCAGATCCCCGTTTGCCAGTCGTTCGCACGCCTCATGAAATGTCAGCTTGTGGTAATGCTGCCCCCAAGCGATGGCATCGCCTCCGGCATGGCACTTGCCGAAGCACTGCCAGCGGTGGGCGTAAACGACGAGCGAGTAGCCTTTATGCTCGCTGTGCAGCGGACACTTGAAAGCGGCATAGTCGCGTCCACGAAAGCGCGGCTTGCCGAGGTCGCGCTCGACGAGTTGGCGCAAATCGAGCTGTGCTTTGAGCTTGTCTACATCAATCATGCTGCTGACCTCTCCCAAATGGATTTCGTCAGTGCTGTGACGAAATGCCATAATTTGATATTCTGTCATTTCGTCATTTCGTCATCACCATGTCGAAATTGCCACGCTGAGCGTTTTTCCCCTCAACGTAACGGCTGAGTTTCGTCATACGCCCTTAAAATCCATGTCATAATCCCCATTTTGAGGCGGGGAATTATGACAAAGCCGCTATGACGAAATTATCTGGGTCTGCTGATAGCCTTTCGAAGGACGCCCCGCGCCTGTGC
>Ga0335397_10009753_pt1 | contig 11964 bp, 2 predicted proteins | sample MAT04_FD_205740 | JGI IMG/M metagenome (GOLD analysis project Ga0335397, IMG submission 205740) | Freshwater microbial communities from Lake Fryxell liftoff mats and glacier meltwater in Antarctica - MAT-04 (spades assembly) (version 2) ...
CAACTCTTGCGCCTTGTTGTTCCCAATATGAAGGGTAATAGTGTTCAAAAGGTTCAGGATGCACTTATTAAGAAGGGCATTACTGTTGCAACTGATGGCATCTTTGGACCCAACACAGAAGACGCAGTCAAGAAGTTTCAACAAGCTAGTGGGCTCAAAGCTGATGGCATTGTTGGACTTAAGACCTTAGAAAAGCTTGGGGTCACCTTGAGTTAGCAGCTTCTAGATAAGCTTTTCAAGCCTAGTTCCTAGAACGAGCTTATCCCAGGAGAAGTGAAAGTTTGCTTCTCCTGGGATAACTAATTTTAACGATTTGATTATTTCTCAACCTAGTTCTTAAAACGTTCCTTATTCTCCTTGTCCCTTTCACCCCTCTAAAGCTATGACTCGGAATCTCTTCGCACTGCTAGTTGGTATCAACCAATATGACCACGACTCCGCACCTGAATTAGAAGGATGCGTTAATGATGTGAACGCGATCGAGGACTACCTAAAAGGGCGAATTGATGCAAGTGAATATCGGCTTCACATCAAGCGATTGACAACTGACGGCACTGATGAGAAGCCAACTCGAAAAGCAGTGATTGAGGGATTTGAGCAACATCTTTGTCAAGCCAGTGACAAAGATGTTGCTCTATTCTTCTTTAGTGGTCATGGTTCCCAAGAAGTGGCTTCACAAGATTTTTGGCACCTAGAACCAGACTTGATGAATGAAACCCTAGTTTGCTGGGATAGTCGTACAAACGATTGGGATTTGGCTGACAAAGAGCTCGGCTACTTAATTGCTGAGGTTAGCCAGAAGAATCCTCATATCTTGATCATCCTGGATTGTTGCCATTCAGGCTCCGGAACACGAGATGTAGAAGAGAAAATGAAAGTTCGTCATTCTCCTGCTGATAAGCGAGGGAACAGAACGATTGATGAAGGAGGTTATGTTTTCTCACGCAGAGATCTAGAGGAGATTGGCAGAAATATTAATAGTGGTGAAGCAAATGGGAGCCAGAGCGGCTGGAATCTGCCACAAGGTCGTCATGTGGTTTTGTCAGCTTGTCAAGACAGTGAACTGGCTAGAGAACATCCTGGGGATGGAGAACAGCGTGGAGCATTTACCTACTTCCTGCTTGACAGCTTGAAGAAGGTTAATACCCCAATGACTTACAGAGAGCTATTCAAGGGAGTAAATGCTCTCATTCGTAGTCGGGTCAAAGAGCAAACACCCCAACTGGAAGCTACAGATATCGCTGACTTAGACGATCTCTTTTTCTTAGGAGATCGTAAAGCAGTTAAGAGATTGGAACCCTATTTCTTTGTAAAACATAACGGTGCCAATTGGGTAATTGAGGGCGGTGCAGTTCATGGAATTCCACAACCTTCGGGCGATTCAATTCTACTGAATATTTACGAGCGCGGAGAAGATTCAGAACTCGTCGGTGAGGCAAAAATTGTCAGAGTGTTGCCCCGCGAAAGTGAAATTGAATTCACCGAGCCACCCGTTAATTTGACAACAGATCGCTTTTTCAAAGCAGTTATTGTTAGTCTACCCTTACCGACCTTGGGGGTCTACTTTGAGGGTGATACAGCAGAAGATAAAAAAGCACTAGATCTAATTCGAGAGGAATTGCAAAAGGCAAGCCCCAAGGGCGGTTCTTCAATGTATGTCAGGGAGGTGGATAAACTGACAGAAGCGCAATACTGCTTAGTAACTCGAAATAGTGAATATCTGGTCACCAAGCCTACAGATGATCGACCTTTAACCCGGGAGCTGCGGGGTTACACACCTGAGAATGCTTACAAGACTGTTAAAGATCTAGAGCATATTGCGAAATGGAACACGACAGCTGAGCTAGCTAATCCAGCAAGCAGAGTCTCAACTGATTCAATTAAAATCCAGGTTTACCGTGTAAAGGATAATGGAGGAGGTGTTCAACTTGAAGAGATTACAGAACCCACTTTCCGATTTGAATATAAGTTTCGTGATGGGGAATGGGTAGAACCTTCATTTCGTATTAAGCTGACGAACACTTATCACAAGAGATTGTACTGTGCGATTCTAGACTTACCTGAAGCTTACGAAATTGCAGTACCTCCTCTATTTCAACAGGGAAGTCTAGCTCAAGGTGGCATTTGGATTGAACCAGGAGAAGCTAACGCCGTTTGGGCAGCTCTTTGGGATGGGAACCAAAAGCTTACGGATGACATTCCTGCCAGTATTCCAGATGATTCAATTCAACGAGGCGTGACGGAGTATCAAGACATTCTTAAGTTCATCATTAGCACTTCAGATTTTGATGCCACACTTCTTCAGCAAGATGCGTTGCCGCCCCCTACTTCAGCAAAAGGAGACTACGGAGAAACAAAAACTCGCAGTGTGCCTAAGGCTAGCACACTCAATCTACTTATGTACCGCGTGCAAACGCGTGATATTGGAAAGGTCAAAGTACAAGCAATCGATGATTGGGTGACTAATCAGATTGCAATTACTACACTACGTCCTAGGGATGCTCAACTACTTACGGGAAATGCTGTTCAGTTCCCGGTAGCTGGAGTTACAGTTCAACCTCCTTCTGGTTTACGAGGCAGTGTTCGATTGTCTACTGTTCCACAAGCTACACGAGATGTCGGTAGTCATATTTTGCCTCCTATTCTGAGGGATAACACTAAAGCATTTCAATTCACTGCCAGTCGAGGTGTTGATCCAGGTCTAAGCTCTTTGGAGCTGCAAGTGGACGATGCAGCAACGCTTAATTCGGTTAAACCTGAAAGCCCAATTCTAGTTACGGTTGAAAAAATGCTTGCTGAGAACGAATACATTTTGCCAATTGCCTTTGATGGTGATTTTTACATGCCATTAGGACGTGGAGAATCTAAGGATGGCAAAACTGAAATTCGTATTGAACGATTACCTGATCCACTTCACGAGAAAACCAAAAGCCTTGCTGGCTCCGTTCGAATTTTCTTCCAGAAGATTGCCTGTGAAAAACTCGGGAATGAATTTCAGTATCCACTTCTAGCAGCTGTTGATATTGATGAAGATGGCATCGTTCATTACGAGAGGGATATTGAAGCTGTGACTCAACGAGTTGCACAAGCTAATAGGGTCGTGTTGTTCATCCACGGTATTATTGGTGACACTAGGAGCATGCTTCCCAGCGTTCGACATGCCAAGATTAGCGTGAATGGGCAACAAAAGTCATTAGAAGAGATTTACGATTTGGTGCTTGCGTTTGATTATGAGAATTTGAGTACCCCGATTCAGGATATTGCTGCCGGTTTGAAAGAACGGTTAATAGGCGTGGGATTAAGCTCTGGTCACGGTAAAAAATTCCATATTGTCGCGCACTCAATGGGAGGTCTGGTTTCCCGTAGTTTTATTGAGCAGCAAGGGGGCAATGAGATTGTTCAACATTTGATCATGTTAGGAACACCCAATGCAGGTTCTCCTTGGCCCAGAGTATATGACTGGGCAACAACTACGCTCGCGATCGGAATCAACAGTTTATCTACCGTCGCTTTTCCTGTGAAGTTACTGGGAGATCTAGTTTCCTTACTTGGTCCACTTGATAACAACCTTAAAGAGTCACTCGCCACGATCGATGACAATCTCAGGGACATGCTTTCTGGATCTACCTTCCTTTCTGGGTTGCAAGAGGCTGCTGATCCAGGTATTCCATATACGATTCTTGCAGGTAATACGTCTATCATTCAGCCTCAAGATGAGAAGACTAAGAATCGTTTAGATGCATTCCTACAGAAATTAGGGCGTACTACATTGGAGTTTCCATTTGTTGGACAGGACAACGATATTGCTGTTGCTGTGGAAAGTATCAAGAGTGTTTCTCGCGATCGCTCGCCCCGACCTGTTGTCAAAGAAGTAGCTTGCAATCACTTGGTCTACTTTCTACATGCTGATGGATTGGAAGCATTATCCTGGGCAATTATCAACACTGGAATTCTTGAAAACCACACATCTACCACTGCATCCACACCCATTTCTCTACCATCTGAAACCCCAGTTTCTTCAGTAAGCACTTCAACAACAAGTAATACAGGTATTGAAGCTACATGTACCTCAAATTCTAGCCAGAATCCTCCAACAAAGCCAGATATCAATTTGACTTTCGCTTCAAATGAGGCCACCCTACCTGTGCGCCCTCTTGTTGATGATAGTGCGGCTGATAGCGGTAAGTTGGAACGATTGGTAGGAATAATAGTAGTGATTGTGGTGATCCTAGGAGCGATCGCTGGAGTTCTATTTTGGCAAAAGTCCCAAAACAAAGCCCCCAGTGATCAGAACTCACCGAGTTCATCACTACCAACTTCAGACTTCAAAGTTGTTATAGCACGTCTCCCCTCTATAAACTAGCTCAGCAGTTCATAGAGGCTATTAGTAGCAATGCTTTAATGCGGGTGCTTAGCTTAAGAAATAGTTCCGTGACGTTTAAAGGAGTTTGAATATGTTTGAGTTCGATCGCAGTGTTGCTATTGTTATTGGCATCAACGATTATCAAAATGGTATTCCACCCCTTGAAACAGCCAGATATGATGCCGAGTGTTTAGCTGACGTTCTACAAAGTAACTACGGCTACGAGGTAGAGCGACTGCTAGATCAGGAAGCAACAAGTGACAACATTTGGGCACGATTCGAATTAGTACAGCAACGAATGAAGCCTAATGAACGAGTTCAGTTGCTGTTTTATTTTGCAGGACATGGGACGCCTCCCAGTGACGAAGCAGGCGAAGCAGGGTATCTAGTTCCTCAGAGCGGTCGTTCTGGAGACCTTTCCAGCTTTCTATCCATGCAGGAGATTCACAAGACTTTGGTGGAGTTGAAGTGCCATCACCTGCTAGTTATTTTGGATTGCTGCTTCGCCGGTGCATTCCGCTTCACTACTAGGCATATTGGAGTTATTCGTGAAGAACTTTCTAAAGAACGCTATGACCGTTACATTCAATACCAAGCAGCGCAGGTAATTGCCTCAGCTGCCCATGATCAAAAGGCGATTGATATTGTAGTAGACAACCGAGGTACATCAAAAGATAAAGAATTTGCCAATCACTCGCCGTTTGCGACTGCTCTACTGAAAGCCCTGAAATATCAAGCAGCAGACTATACCAAAGACGGCATTACAACAGCAACAGAACTTTTTCTCTACGTGAGTGAGGAAGTTTTAGCGCAAACTTACGACTCACGAAATCCTCAGGTTCCACGATTTTGGCCCCTTCAGGATCACGATAAGGGTGAGTGTATTTTCCTAACCGGGGACTTTAATTATGATAGGTTACCAACTGCGCCAGAACTGAATGAGCAAAACAATCCCTACCGTGGATTAGAAGCATTTGATGAAGCGCATAGTAAGTACTTCTTCGGTAGAGAAGAACTAATTAAGGAGCTTTTTAATCGAATTAACAAAGGTGAGCATTCACAGAACAGCGAAGATAACCGTGAGAATAGTCCTTACCCTTCACTCACTGTTGTTCTAGGTGTGTCTGGTTCTGGAAAATCCAGCCTAGTCAAAGCAGGGCTAATTCCCTACCTTCGGCAGCACGATGCTGAAAGATGGCACGTCTTAGATCCTGTCCGGTTAGGGAATACTCCATTTGATTCGCTAGCAAAGACGATGCTGACCAGTCAAGAAGAGTCGCTGGCTGGTAAAATCGCGGTTTTAGATGAACTATATAAAGCCCTTAGAAAAGCCCGGAAGCAATCTCCATACGATAAGGATTTAGGGCGGTTAGTCAGTGAGTGGAGCCAGACAACGCCAGAAGGCAGGCTACTTCTAGTTATTCGATACTTTCATCAGATACAGACGTTTTGCCAACAATCTGTGTCGCTCGATCAGCTTGAACAGTTGCGGCAGTTGAGTCTTTCTCGTTCTAAGCTGGTTTTAGAAAACTTTGAGTTCTTGCAGAAGGATTGCCAATCGGAGGAAAGAATCGGCCTAGAGCGCTTTCATCAGCAATGTTTGGATAAAATTAAAATCTGGAGCCACAACTGGCAAATCAACCCTGGCGGGTTTGGTCAGTTCATCACCGAGTGGTACCAAAGCCATCCTCAAATCAGGGTTTTGCTAATCGTTGACCAATTTGAGGAACTGATCACCCTTTGCCGTCCTGAAGTGCGAGATCCATTTCTGGAATTACTCAAATCTGGACTAGAAGCTTGTCCTCACCAGTTGCGAATAGTATTAACCCTGCGGGCTGACTTTGAGCCTCGTTTTATTGAATCCGAACAGTTGCAGGAGTACTGGAAAGATGCTCGCTTCCCCATGCGTCCTATGCAATCGCACGAGCTACGGCAGGCGATTGAGAAACCTACCCTAGAACAGGTTTTGTATTTTGAACCCGCTGATTTAGTAGATCGATTGATTGATGAGGTGGGGCAAATGCCAGGAACACTCCCGCTTCTTTCGTTTACGCTTAGTGAACTCTATCGTGAATCACTTCGACCGGATCGCAAAGATCGATCGTTGCGGTTGGAGGATTATACGAAGCTGGGTGGAGTTGCAGGTTCACTCACCCGCCGAGCAACTGAGGAGTACAACAAGCTAAATGACGATCGCAGAATTACAATGCAGCATATTATGCTGCGGATGCTGACACGTGAGGGTGGAGAAGTTGCCCGTCGACGAGTCCTGCGATCGGAGCTAGATTACTCAAATCCTGAAACGGGTGAACGAATTGAAAAAGATGCCCAAGTTGAAAAGATTATTCAAACTCTAGTTGATGCCAGGTTGCTGACTCGAGGAGAGCAAGAAGGAAAAGACTATGAAGGGAAAGATTATATAGAACCCGCTCACGATTTACTGGTACGTGGATGGGAACTGATACAGAAATGGATTGAGGAGTACCAGGAGGATATAGCTTTACAACAACGCCTAATCCCTGCTGCTAATGACTGGAAGAAAGGGGGAGTGCTTTGGACGGAGGAAGCCGATCGCCTTACCAAGTTAGAAAAAGTGCTTGAGTCAGGAACAGATAATTGGCTTAATAAATTGGAAGTAGAATTTGTCAAACAGAGCATTAAGGAGAGGCTCGATCGCATACAGAAATTGGAAGAAGATTTGCGGATTTCCGAAGGGCGACGAGCAAAAGCAGAAATTCGAGAAAAGGCAGCTAGATCCGAAAATTTGCTTCAAATCCAACCACTAGACGCTCTAGTTCTGGCAATTCAAGCAGTAGGGCAAAATTTAGAGGAACTACCAGAAGAGATTTTAGCTCCAACTCAAATGAGTTTGCATAGAGCAATGAAGAGAGCAAGAGTAGCAATTCCTTTGCTAGGACATGAGAAAGAAGTTGGCGCAGTCGCCTTTAGTCCTGATGGAACAATGATTGCGAGTGGCGGTGTTGATGGCACTGTTCGCTTATGGGATATCCAGGGCAATTCAATTGGTGAACCGTTTCGCGGGCATGAAAGCTACGTTAGTTCAGTTGCCTTTAGTCCTGACGGAACGATGATTGCTAGCAGTAGTTATGACAACACTGTTCGCTTGTGGAATATCCAGGGCAATTCAATTGGTGAACCGTTTCGCGGGCATGAAAGCTACGTTAGTTCAGTTGCCTTTAGTCCTGACGGAACGATGATTGCTAGCAGTAGTTATGACAACACTGTTCGCTTGTGGGATATCCAGGGCAATTCAATTGGTGAACCGTTTCGCGGGCATGAGAAACCTGTCTTGTCAATCGCTTTTGTTTATCAAAATGAGCACATGGTTGTTAGCAGTAGTCAGGATGGAACAATTCGATTGTGGACTATCCAAGGTGAGCAAATTAGTGAACCTCTTAGTAAGCATGAAGGGGCTGTTTTATCAGTTGCAATAAGCCAGGATGGACAAATGATCGCTACTGGTGGAGTTGATGCAACAGTTCGGTTGTGGGATATCCACGGTAATCCTGTTGGCGAACCGTTTCGAGGGCACCAGCGTGCTGTTTTCTCAGTTGCTTTTAGTCCAGATGGACAGATGATCGCTAGTAATGGTGCAGATGGTAGAGTTCGGTTATGGAATCTTCAAGGTAAACTGACCCATGAGTTGCCGTGGAAAGCTGAGGGAATTCAATATTACAGCAACGATACCACCTTTAGTTTTGGTGGATCGTTTGAGGAGCCAGTAGCAATTGATATGCCTTTATGGACAAAGGAGGGTTTCACTTATGCAGTCACTTTTAGTCCTGATGGACAAACGATTGCTAATGGCAGTCAAGATAACACTGTCTGGTTATGGGATCTTAAAGGGGATTTGACTAGCAGTTCTATACAAGTGCACGAAGGAGCCATTAGATCTGTAGCAATTAGTTATGACAAGCAGATGGTCGCTAGCAGTGGCGAAGATAAAACAATACAGTTATGGACTATGCAGGGCAACCCTATTGATGCACCGTTTCATATATCTCAAAAGATAGATATAGATACACTCACTTTTAGTATAGATAGTCAAAAACTTCTCGGCTACGGTTATGCTGGCGCAGTGTATTTATGGGATATTCAAGGCAATCTCATTGATGATCCTTTTTACAGAGCTGGAGTTTTCAATAAGGCAGTCGCCTTTAGTCCTGATGGGTATGTGATGGTTAGCAAGGGAGCATTAAAGATATCAAAGAATGCTATGTGCTTTTGGGACGATGAAGGTCATTCAATTGATGATCTAATAGAAGTGAGTTTTGGCGACGTTCAAGAATCTGTTGCCTTTAGTCCAACTGGGAAAATGATTGCTACTAGCTATGGAGTCAAAATAGGCTTTTGGGATTTGCATGGCTATCTTATCGGTAAGACTGTAGAAGGACATGAGGATACTAATGTGATGGGTCCTATTACTGCAATTACCTTTAGCCCTGATGGGCAGACAGTTGCTAGTGGAGGAAGAGATAAGACTATACGGCTGTGGGATCTTCAGGGTAATTCATTAAGCGAACCGCTTCAAGGACATGAAGACATGGTTCGTCCAATTGTTTTTAGCCCTGACGGAAAGATGATCGTTAGCGGTAGTCGTGATCAAACTATTCGTATGTGGGATAACCAAGGCAACCCAATTGGTGAACCATTAGAGGATGTAGGAAGCATTTTCTCAGTTACAGCTACTTCTGATGGTAAGTCATCAATTATTACTGGCAACTCTGATGGAAAGCTACAATTTTGGCGAGCTGGTTGGCGAGCGTGGCTTGAAGTTTGTTGTGATCGCTTACGCTATCATCCCGTTTTTAAGAACCCTGAAACAGAAGCGCAAAAATTTGCTTGTAAAACTTGTTGTATTCAACGAGGCAAAACGTTAGCTATGGAGGGAGACCTAGAAGCTGCAATCATCGAATTCCAAACCGCTCTAACCTTAGATCCAAGTTTAAAGATAGATCCTGAATTTGAAGCTCGACGATTGAGAGCTATGGAGTTAGTCGAACAAGGTAAAACTCAGACTTTGAAAGCTAATCTAGAGGGAGTAATTGCAAAGTTTGAAGAAGCATTGCAAGTGGATGTTAGCTTGCAACTAAATCCTCAAGTAGAGGCAAGGCAATTAATGGCACAGCTTCTCGTTAGAAATGGAAAATGGTTGGCTGAGAGAGGATGTATTGAAAGAGCAATTACGAAATTTGAGCAAGCTCAAACGTTAGATCTAAGCCTGGAATTAGATTTACTGATTCAAGAAGCAAATCAACCCTCAGTTTCTTATTTGTTAAGACGGGGCAAACAGCTTGTGAAGAAAGGAAAACTTGACGAGGCAATCAAAGCGTATTCAAAAGCTAAAGTGTTAGACCCTAAGTTTGAATTCGATCCCAAATTCTCTAAAGTTGCCGAGAATTGGAATTCTCTTTGCTGGGTTGGTAGTCTTCATGGCTATGCGAACGATCCCACTATCATGGCTGCTTGTGAAAGTGCAGTTAGACTTGAACCTGAAAGTGAGTCTTACCGAGATAGCCGAGGACTTAATAGAGTATTAAATGGTGATTTTCAAGGAGCGATCGAAGATTTCCAGTTCTACGTGGCTCGAAATACTGATGAAGCTAGAAATGCTCAATGCCAGCAATGGATCGATGCATTGCAACGAGGAGAAAATCCGTTCACACCACAAGATCTTGAAAGTTTGCTTGATCAATAACTGTTCAGTGTGAAAGAGAATGGTAATTTCCAACTGCTAGGCTATTTTGAGGAAAGGTCTCATGGCTGATTTTGAGAAGCTTGCTGTTGTTATTGGTATCAATCGTTATGATCATGGGATCCCTCGTTTAGAAACACCTGTTAATGATGCGAAAGAGCTCGCTAAAGTTCTGAAACATGAGCATAGTTACAACCAAATTGCCCTAGTTCTAGAGGAAAAGGCTACTCTCAGCAATCTTAACAATTTGCTAAAAAATCTTTCAAAGGTCGTAAAGGAGAATACCTGCTTACTCTTCTACTTTGCTGGACATGGCATTGCATTGAATGGAGATGAGGGACCAGAAGGTTATTTAATTCCTCAAGATGCAGTGCTAGGCGACACTAGCACTTATCTTCCAATGCCAAGTGTTGAGAAAGCGCTGACAGCCTTGCCTTGCCGCCATTGCCTGATCATACTGGACTGCTGTTTTGCAGGAGCATTTCGGTGGTCTAGTACACGACATATTGCTGCCACGCCCAAAATTGTTTATCAAGAGCGATATGAACGCTTTACGACTGATCCGGCATGGCAAGTGATTGCGTCTTCCGCTCATGACCAAAAGGCGATCGATGCTTTAGCAATTACGAAGGAACGAGATCTTGAAACCATCACTGATGAGATAGATGGACGCAGACATTCGCCTTTTGCCAAAGCTTTACTGGATGCCTTACGAGGAGAAGCAGATACTTATCCTCCAGCTAAGGATGACAAGGAGGCTGGAGATGGCATTATTACAGCAACAGAGTTGTACTTGTTTTTGCGCGATCGCGTTGAAGAACTGACACTTAAGCTAAATCGGCGGCAGACCCCCGGACTATGGAGTTTGAAAAAACATGACAAAGGGGAGTATATCTTTTTAACTAAAGCCTTTGATCCGAAGAATTTAGCACCAGCTCCTTTGTTAGACGAAAAAAGAGAAAATAATCCCTACCGTGGACTAGAACCCTACGAGAGGGAGCACAGCAACCTTTTCTTTGGAAGAGTTAAGCTAACTGAAAAGCTATGTGATGCAGTGTGCGATCGCCCTATTACTGTTGTATTGGGTGCCTCTGGCTCCGGCAAATCAAGTTTAGTCAAAGCTGGCTTAGTGGGTCACTTAGAGCAATCGGATAAGCAAGGTAAGCAAGTACAAAATCGCAGCTTAAAGTCAACTATAGAGGCTCATCAGCACAAACATCGATCATGGAGTATTCTGCCTCCACTGCGTCCTACAGAGTCTCCACTCAATAGTCTTAGCCAACTTATTAAGGCATTAACAGGAAAAGAGGCAATTAATTTCACACCTCAGCTTCTTGTTGAAGCTATAGAAGAATGGAGGAGGTTACATCCTGATTCAAAGCTATTATTAATCATTGATCAAGCAGAGGAATTGGTTACCCTTTGCCGTGACGAGCAAGAGAGAGGTTTATTTCTCCAGCTTTTGATCAGAGCAGCGATCGCTCATCCAAAGCATCTTCGGGTTGTCTTCACGTTACGCTCTGATTTTGAACCTCAAATTAGAGACAAATTTGAAGTGCAGCTTAAAGAGCAGCTTAAAGAGCAACAGAGGATCAAATCGGGCATCGAACCCTTGCTTGATGCTCAATCAGCTAAACCTAGTGGTGAAGAAGAAACCAACCAGGGGGTACCTCTAAAAAAATATCTGCCAGAGCTTGTTTGGAGAAACGCACGATTTATCGTGCCAGCTATGTCTCGTGATGAGTTGCGAGAAGCCATCGAGGGGCCAGCCTTAACCAGGGTGGTATTTTTCAAGCCTCATACGCTAGTGGATCAGTTGATTGATGAAGTATCACAAATGCCGGGAGCATTACCTCTGTTATCGTTTGCCTTGAGTGAACTATAT
>Ga0335397_10009758_pt1 | contig 11959 bp, 9 predicted proteins | sample MAT04_FD_205740 | JGI IMG/M metagenome (GOLD analysis project Ga0335397, IMG submission 205740) | Freshwater microbial communities from Lake Fryxell liftoff mats and glacier meltwater in Antarctica - MAT-04 (spades assembly) (version 2) ...
TACTCGTGCACGGCTGGAGGTGGTCACGCTGCGCGAGCAGCTCGCGGCCGAGCGCACGGGTCGGCAGACGGCGGAGGTCGAGGCGCAGCGGTCGAGCGCCGAGTTGCAGGCCGCCCGCGACCAAGCACGACAGTTGGAACGAGCGGTGAAGAAGCGAGCGGCGGGAACCGATGCAGCGCTGGGCAAGGTCGACGATGTCGCTGCCGAACTCGATCGGGTGCGGGCCGAGCTGGCCGACGCCGTCGAGGCTCGCGACGTCGCGCTGGCCGACCGTGCCGCGGTGCACAGTGGCGGAGCGGTCGACATCGAGCGGGTGCGAGCGCTGCTCAGCGAGGCGTTGGCGGCCACCCATGGGCCGGCCACCTCCGCCCGGCGCAAGCGGCGCAAGCCCATCGCTGTTCCGGGCGGCGTGTACGGCAACAGCGAGGCCGCTGGCGAGCACCTGCTGCGCACCGCCGACGCAGTGGTGCTGATCGACGGCTACAACGTCGCCAAGCTCGGTTGGCCCGGCCTACAGCTCGACCAGCAACGCGCCCGCTGCATCGAAGCCGCCGAGAACCTGGCGCGCCGCTGGGGTTCGCTCATCCACATCGTGTTCGACGGTGCGTCGGTGGTAGGCGCCGCGGCACCGGGTCGGCGCATGGTGCGGGTGAGCTTCTCACCCGAAGGCGTCATCGCCGACGACGTGCTGCGCGCCGAAGTTGCCGCGCTCGACCCCAACCGGCCGGTCGTGGTGGTCACCAACGACCAGGCGGTCGTCACCGACGTGCGCGCCGCGGGCGCCAACGTGCTGTCGAGCGAAGTGTTTCTCACCCTCGCCCGCCGGTAGCGCGTGACGCAGTACATCCATGGGCCCGTGGCGCTGGACAGAGCGCGGTAGTCCGGCACTCTTCTGCGCTGATGGACGACCCGAGATTGCCGGAACGACGACACGGCGGACTGTCGGTTGCACCCATCTGGCCGACTCTCGAGGCGATCGTCGCCGCAGTTTTTTGCTGGAGACTGGAGCCTTTGGACCGCACCCGCCAATGTGAAGCGAGTTCCGGCACGTCTTGCCCTGGACTCACAGGAGCGTGTGGCCGACCATGGAGACTTCAGCCCCGTGCCGCTTGGGCGCGAAACTGGGACACATCTGTCAGGGTCTCGCGCCCGTGGCGGCTGGGGCGGACAGTTCTGTCAGGGTTTCGCGCCCGACCTACATGGCTGGGGGCGTGCGCCTCGACGCGTGCGCCTCGACGCATGGCTGGGGGCGTGCGCCTCGACGCGTGCGCGGACGAGTTCGGGACGCGTCCGACCCGACGCTGGCCGACCCTCGGCACCTTGTCACACCCTTCGTGCACGATGGGCCACATGCCCAGCTTCCTCATCTCCTGCGACACATGCGTCATGAGCGGCACGGCCGTCTGCGCCGATTGCGTGGTCACTCACCTGCTCACGCCGGCACCTCGCGAGGGCCTGCAATTCGATGCGGCCGAGATGCGGGCAGTGCGTCTGCTCGCTGCCGCCGGTCTGGTGCCTACGCTGCGTCACCGTGAGGCCAGTTGATCCGCCCCCTCCGGCAACCGACGCCGGCTACCTGGAGCGGCTGACCGCGCTCACGCAACCTTTCGGGGTCACGCACACCGGTGTCGCCGAGGCCACTGTTCTGCAGCGAGCTCGCACGGCCATCCACCAGCGCATCGACGACGGCTTGGTCGACGGCATGCAGTTCACGTTCAAGAACCCGGAGCGCTCCACCGACCCGCAGCGGGCGGTGGCCGGTGCCAAGTCGGTGTTCGTGGCCGCCCGTCCGTACCTTTTGCCCGAACCCATCGCTCCCGCAGAACTGGTCGCGCGGGTGGCCCGCTACGCATGGGCCGACCACTACGCCCCGTTGCGCGAAGCGCTGTGGGCTGTCGCCCACTCGTTGCGCGCCGACGGCTTCAAAGCGGTTCCTTTCGCCGACGACAACAGCATCGTCGACCGCGAAGTGGCCTACGAGGCCGGCATCGGCTGGTTCGGGAAGAACGCCAACCTGTTGTTGCCAGGCGCCGGCAGCTGGTTCGTCCTCGGGTGCGTGGTCACCACCGCTGAGTTGCCGATAGCCGGCGCGCCGGTGGCTGATGGCTGCGGCGCGTGCCAGAAGTGTCTGCCGGCCTGCCCGACCGGCGCCATCGTGGCGCCCGGTGTCATCGACGGAGGCCGCTGTCTGGCCTGGGTGCTGCAGAAGCCGGGCATCATCCCGCGCCACCTGCGCAGCGCGATCGGTGATCGCATCTACGGCTGCGACGACTGCCAGACCGCTTGCCCGCCCACCATCCGCTTCGGCGCCCGGCACGGGGCGCCACCCGTCGCCGAGCCCGCCGCTTGGCTGCCAGTGCTCACGCTGTTGCGCGCCGACGACGACGAAGTGATGCGCACCTGGGGGCGGTGGTACCTGGCCGACCGCAACCCGATGTGGGTGCGTCGCAACGCGCTGGTGGTGCTCGGCAACACGGCAGATGCTGCCGATGCCGAGGTGCAGGCGGTGCTGGCCGAGTACGTTTCGCACCACGAACCTGTGCTGCGGGCGCACGCCGTGTGGGCAGTGCAGCAACTGAACCTGCACCACCTGATGCCTACCCACGACCCCCACCCCGACGTCGAGACCGAACTGCAGGCGGTGATGTGAAGCACCTGCTGGTCACCAACGACTTCCCACCGAAGATCGGTGGCATCCAATCCCTGCTGTGGGAATGGTGGCGCCGGCTGCCACCCGAGTCGTTCGCCGTGCTCACCAGCCCTTACGAGGGCGCCGCCGAGTTCGACGCGGCGCAGCCGTTCCACATAGAGCGCACACGCGAACCCGTGCTGCTGCCCCACCCGTGGATGGTGCACCGCATCAACTCGATGGCCCGCGAGGTGGGTGCCAACCTGGTGGTGCTCGACCCAGCGCTACCGCTCGGTTTGGTGGGCCCGTCGCTGGAACTGCCCTACGACCTCGTGCTGCACGGTGCCGAGGTCACCGTGCCCGGCCGGCTGCCCGGCAGCAAGCAGACGCTCGCCTACGTGCTGCGGCGTGCTCGCCACATCGTGGCCGCCGGTGGCTACCCCGCTGCCGAGGCCGAGCACGCGGCAGGCCGTGCGCTGCCGATCACCATCGTGCCGCCGGGCGTCGACACCGAGCGCTTCCGGCCGCTCACCGCCGCCGAGATCAGCGATGCGCGCGCCCACTTCGGCTTCGACGACGACACCGAGCTCGTTGTCGGCATCAGCCGCCTGGTGCCGCGCAAGGGGTTCGACACCGCTCTCCGCGCGGTTGCGCTGCTGGCGCGCTCGCGGCCCAACCTGCGCCTGGCCATCGCCGGCGGCGGCCGCGACGAGCAGCGCCTGCGCAAGCTCGCCAGTTCGCTGCGGGCGCCGGTCACGTTCCTCGGCCGGGTCAGCAACGACGACCTGCCACGCCTCTACGGCTGCGGCAATGCCTACGCGATGCTGTGCCGCAATCGGTGGGGCGGTCTCGAGCAGGAAGGTTTCGGCATCGTGTTCCTCGAGGCTGCTGCGTGCGGAGTGCCGCAGGTGGCCGGCAAGTCGGGTGGGGCCGCCGAGGCGGTCGAGCACGAGGTCACCGGGCTGGTGGTCGATCGGCCCGACGACCCGCGCGAGGTGGCCGCCGCCATCGAGCGGCTGCTCGACGACCCCGAGCAGGCGCGTCGCATGGGTGCCGCCGGTCGCGAACGGGCGGTGCGCGAGTTCTCCTACGACGTGCTGGCTCATCGCCTGGGTGCCTCGCTCGGCGCCCTGGCAGAATGACCCCGTGACTTCTCGCCTGGTGCGCGCCAATCTCATCGGAACCTTCGCCTTTCTGGCGGCGCTCGGGGTCGCGGTGCCGCTGCGCTCCGACCGGTCCGGCCAGGTGGTGATCGCAGTGGTGTCGCTGGTGTTGTTCGCTGCTGGCATCGCATCGTCGCTGTGGGCCTACACGAGCGCACTCGAGCGTTCTCGCACCGAGGAAGTCGGCGTGGCCAACCTGTTCCTGCTGACGGGCGACACGGCACCCAGGCCGGTGAAACGCGCAATGAGCGGCGCTCTCGCAGTGCAGGTGATCGCCGCGCTCGTCGGCGCCAGTGTGGGCGTGGCCGGGCTGGAGGAGAGCGAGCTGAATGCACTCGCCTTCGGTGTGCTGGTACCCATGTTCGGCATTGGCATGAACGGCGCGTGGGCCGCGCGGTACGGTTCCTATGGGCCGCGAGTCAATCCTGCGGCGAAACCTTCCAACCGCAAGATCGGGTAGAACATCTCCATGGCTGAAACGGCATCCCAGACCATCACCATTGCTGCTGCACCTGAGCGCGTGTGGTCCATCGCGGTCGACTTCGAGCAGTACCCCGACTGGGCCAAGGACGTGAAGGACGTCATCGTGCGCAGCCGCGATTCCGAAGGTCGGCCCGTGGAAGTCGAGTTCCGCGCCTCGGCGCTGGGCCGCAGCACGCATTACACGCTGGGCTACGACTACGCGCAGGCGCCGACGGTGCTGGCGTGGCGGATGCTGCGCGGCGACATCATGCGCACCATCGATGGCGCCTACCACTTCTCGGCCACGGCCGACGGTGGCACGGAGGTGCGCTACGACCTCGCCATCGAACTGGTCGTGCCGTTGCCCGGCTTCGTGAAGCGGCGCGCCGAGGTTCGCATTCTCAACACCGTGCGCGAGCTGAAGATCCGCGCCGAAGCATGACCCCCGCGCGTCGTCTCGGCATCGACGTCGGCGGCACGAAGTGCCTGGGAGTCATCCTCGACGCGTCGGGTGCAGTCGTCGAAGAGCAGCGCCGACCCACGCCGAGGGGGCCCGATGCCATCATCGACACGTTGGCCGAGCTCGCCACGGCGATGGGGCCGTGGCAGTCCATCGGCATCGGTGTACCCGGGCTGGTCACCCGTACTGGTGTGCTGCGCGCCGCTCCCAACCTGGTCGACATCAACAACTTTCAGGTGGGCGATCTGCTCAGTGCGCAGTTGGGCACCACGGTGCACGTCGACAACGATGGCACCTGCGCGGCCACCGCCGAGTGGAAGACCGGTGCAGCGCGAGGCCGCAACGACTTCATCATGGTCACTCTTGGCACCGGCATCGGTGGCGGTGTCATCGCCGGTGGGTCGCTCATTCGTGGCGCCAACGGGTTCACCGGCGAGATCGGCCACATGGTTGTCGACCCCGACGGCCCGCCGTGCCCGTGCGGCCGTCGTGGGTGTTGGGAGCGCTACGCCTCGGGCTCGGGCCTTGGTCGCCTCGCGCGTGAGGCGGCCGTCGGCAAGCGGCTGCAGCGTGTGGTGTCGCTCGCCGGAGGCGAGCCCGACCGAGTGCGCGGCGAGGACGTGCAGGCGGCAGCGCGCGAGGGCGACGCCGACGCACTGCAGGTGATCGAGCTGTTCGGTCGCTGGGTGGCGCTCGGTCTGGTGAACCTCACCAACGTGCTCGACCCCGCAGCGTTCGTGCTTGGCGGGGGCCTGGCGGCCAGCGCCGACCTGTACCTGGCGCCCATTCAGAAGTGGTTCACGGAGTTGCTCTACGCACCCCACCTGCGACCGCACCCCGACCTGATGTTCGCCGAGCTCGGCGAACGTGCAGGCGCTGTCGGCGCTGCGTTGCTCGCCGAGGTGCACTGACCGCCCATCGAGCGGTCAGGTGCAGTCACCGACGTCGACGGCTGCGTCGGTGGCTTTGGCGAGCAGCGGATCCGCCTCGCTGAGGTCGACCGCCCAGGCCGTGCCATCCGTCGCAGTGCTGCGTGCGAACACGACCGCGGTGGCCACGCCGTTGGTGACCAAAACCGAGCCGGAGTCGCCCTTGGCGACGACAGCCTCGATCCGATACCCGCGACGCAGGGTGCTGCCGTCGTGGTCGATCGTGGGTGCGTCGATGTCGACGAATGAGATGGCTTCGAACGGCAGTACCACGCCGGCGTCGTCGCGGTACACCACGAACACCCCTTCGTCGCCGGGGGCCATCGGGCCGCGGGGGAGCGGGGTGATGTCTGCTGACACTGCGAGCAGCGCCAGATCCTTGTCGCGATCCATGGCCACTACGGTGGCGATTGCGCGGCTGCCATCGGCGAGCACGACGTGCACACGGTCGGCGCCAGCCACCACGTGGGCGACGGTGACCACGATGCCCTTGGCCACGAATGAGCCGGCGCCGAGTGACGCCTTGGTGCGGCACCCGGTGGCCTCGACCCGCACGGCTGCGGCCAGTGACACTTCCTCGTTGCGTGCCACCGAGATGGTGTCCGACGAAACTGTCGCCGGTGCGCACGCGACCGGAGGGGCACACAGGGCTATCGCGAGCAGAGCACAGCGCACTCGTCGGTCAGGCAGCAACACGACACGGCCCCGTGGTGGAGCGCACCACCAGGTGCGGGCGCATGAGCACGTGCGACAGTTCGCCGACGCCGATGAGGGCATCGAGCAGCATGGCGGCTGCGAGGCGTCCGATGCTGTTGCGTGGTTGATCGATGGTGGTGAGGCCGATGTGGTTCAGCCCGGCGAACGCTGTGTTGTCGTAGCCCACTACTGATGTGTGGGCGGGCACGGCCAGCCCGGCGCCGCCGAGCACGTCGATCAGCCCGACTGCCGACAGATCGTTGGCGGTGAAGAACGCGGTGGGCAGCGGGCCTTCTCGCAACGATCGCTGGCCCGCCCGGTTGCCGGCCTCCTCGGTGAAGTCGCCTGCGAGTACCTGCGTGCGGTCGCCGAGGCCGACCGCGCGCATCGCCGACAGGTAGCCGGCACGACGTGGGGCCGAGCCGGCGCCGCGGCCTCCGTCGACGTGAGCGATGGAGCGGTGGCCGAGTTCGTAGAGGTGCTGCACCGCAAGGCGTGCCCCCTCGGCGTCGTCGACACTGACGGAGCCGAGAGCGCTGCTCGACAACGCCCGCCCGGCAGACACCAGCGGCACCTCCTTGGCCACCGCGGTGAGGCGAGCCAGTGGCAGCCGGCAACCGGCCACCACCAGCCCGTCGACTCGCGACGCCAGGAACGTGTCGATGGCGCGCGATTCGGCAGGCGCTGACCGGCGACCGTCGGCCAGGATGACCTGGAAACCGCCGCGCTCGGCCGTCGCATGAACGCCGTCGGCGACTTCGGCGAACCACGGGTTGTGCAGGTCGTCGAGCAGCAACCCGATTGTCATGGTGCGGCGCGATGCAAGCTTGCTGGCAACCAGGTTGCGTCGGTAGCCCAGGCGAGATGCTGCCTCGTGCACCGCTGTGCGAGCCTGCGCGCTGGCACGCGGCGATTCGCGCATCACCAGCGACACCAGAGCGCGTGACACTCCGGCAGCGGCGGCAACGTCGTCCATCGTGGGAGCATGGGCGCGGCGCAGGCCGTGGGCCGACGAGGTCATCGGTGATCACGGTAGTCACCATCGGGTCGCCCGCCTCGCTACAGTCCGCGTCGTGACCCACGCAGACGCACCCGTCGAGCACCTGCATGTTCGCCGTCACAACCTGTCACTGGTGCTGCGCCTGCTCGCCACCCAGGGCCCGCGCAGTCGTGCCGGCGTTGCCGCCACTACTGGGCTCACCCGCGCAACGGTGTCCAGCTTGGTTGCCGATCTCATCGATCGTGGGCTCGTGAAAGAGGTCGGCCCGGAGTCCGACCAGCGCGTCGGCCGACCGGCCACGTTGCTGCAGCTCGACGGGTCGGGTGTGGTCACCCTGGGCCTCGAGCTCGACGTTGGCTTCACGTCGGTGCTGGCCAACGACCTTGCCGGTGAAACCGTATACCAGCGGCGGCGGCCGCTCAGCGGGGCCAGCACGGCGTTCGACGATCTGCTTCCCATCCTGGTCAAGGAGTTGCGCCGTGCCATCGACGCTGTGGAAGCGAGCGGGCGTCGAGTCGCCGGCCTCACCGTGGCGGTGCCCGGCATCACCGACGTCGATCGTGGCGTGGTGGTGCTGGCTCCGAACCTCGGTTGGCGCAACGTGCCACTTCGTGAGCGCCTGATCGACGGTCTGGGTCGGGAGATGCCCATTGGCCTCGACAACGAGGCCAATCTCGGCGCGCTCGCCGAGTTCCGCAGCGGTGCGGTCGCCGGCACACCGCATCTGGTCTACGTGCTTGCTGTCAATGGAGTCGGAGCGGGTGTCATCATCGATGGCTCTGTCTTTCGCGGCGCGTCCGGTGCTGCCGGCGAGGTGGGGCACACCACGGTGCAACCGCGTGGTCTGCCCTGCGCATGCGGCAGTGCCGGCTGTTGGGAGACCACGGTCGGTCTACGCGCGCTGCTGTTCGACGCGGTGCCCGACCTGGCTGCCGGCCTGCTGCGCGATCGCCGCCTCAGCCCCGAGGCCAAGGTGGCGCCTGTCGTATCGCGGGCGAAGGCCAACAACCCGATCGCCCTGAAGGGCTTGAAGAAGTTCGGCCGCTGGCTGGGCGTGGGCTTGGCCAACATCGTCGACTCGTTCAACCCTCAGGTCATCGTGTTGGCTGGCTTCCTCCCGGAAGTTGCGCCGTGGGTCATGCCCGCGGCGATGGCGTCGCTGAAGGCGAACTCGCTCATCGAGTCGGCGGCGCAATGCCGCGTCGAGCTCTCCACCCTGGGGTTCACCGCGGGCGCGCTGGGTTGCACCATCCACGCCAGTGAGCGTCTATTTGCCGACCCGACGTTGGTTCCCTACTCCTGACTCGGGGTCGTGCTCCCGACACGGGGCCACCGCTCCCGTCACGGGATCGTCCGGAGAGCGCACTGCAGATGAACGAAATGGAAACATCTGCTTTACAGCCGAGTTAGTTTGGGCTATAAACATACTAATCGTGACGGATGTCACCCGGGGGCGAAAGGTTCGGCACGCAGAGATGCTCGATCGTGTTGCTGCAGCACCCATCTCCTGGGGCATCTGTGAAGCCCCGGGTTGGGGTTTGCAGATGTCGCCAGAGCGTGTGCTCGGCGAGATGCGCGACCTGGGAATCACCGCCACGGAGTTGGGTGCGCTGGGCTGGTTGCCCACCGAGCCGATCGAACTGCGGGCAGCGCTGGGTCACTTCGGTCTCTCACTGGTGGGCGGTTTCGTGCCGCTCGTGCTGCACCTCCCCGAAGCACGAGCGGCTCTGCTGCGCGATGCCCGCACCGCTGCGGCCACTCTTGCCGCTGGCGGTGGTACTCGCTTCGTCACCGCGGCGGTGTCCAGCCACGCTGCGTGGGAGCGCCCTGTGCTCGATGCGGGGCAATGGGCGGCACTGTTCGAAGGGCTCGATCTGGTCGACGAAGTGTGCGCCGAGTTCGGGTTGATGCAGGTGTTGCACCCGCACGTCGACACACTCATCGAGACCGCTGCCGAGATGGACCGCTTCCTCAGCAACTCGTCCGTCAGGTTCTGCCTCGACACCGGCCACCTGTTCATCGGCGGCGCCGACCCCGTCGTGCTGGCCGGCAAGCACCACGACCGTGTGGGCCTGGTGCACCTGAAGGACGTGAATGGCGCTGTCGCGCAGCGCCTGTACGCCGAAGAACTCACCCTGATGACCGCTACCGCCGCCGGGCTGTTTCCTGCCGCGGGCAGTGGTGATGTACCTATTGCCGCAACCATCGCTGCCCTCGAGGAAGCCTGGTACGGCGGTTGGTACGTGCTGGAACAAGATGTCGCTCTCACCGATGGCGAGCCGCCACTCGGTGAAGGCCCGGTGCTCGCCGTTCGCAAGAGCGTGGAGTACCTTCGATCGCTGGCTGCGGGAAGCGCAGTCCAGTGAATGCCGGTCCACCGGCACAACACACCACTTCCTAGAGGGGGAAAATCCACATGAAGAAGAGTCGCTATCTGCTGGCTCCGCTGGCGGCAGTCGCCGTACTTGCGGCGTCCTGCAGTGATGACAAGTCAACCACCGACTCGGCACCCGCCGGGAGCACCGGTGAAACCGCACCGTCGGATTCCACCGGCACCAGCGACACCGTCGAGGTCACCGAGGGCGAAGACGTCACCATTGCCGTCATCACCCACGGCGACGGTGGCGTGTTCTGGTCAGTTGCACAAAAGGGTGCCGAGACCGCTGGTAGCGACCTCGGCATCACCGTGCAGTACCAGGGCGCCAACAACGACGGCGCGGCACAGGCTCAGCTCATCGACGCTGCAGTCGCTGCCGGTGTCGACGGCATCGCCGTGTCGCTGGCCGACCCGAGCGCCCTCGAGGCCTCGGTGAAGGCAGCGGTCGAGGCCGGCATCCCGGTGATCACGATGAACTCGGGCTCCGACCTGTTCAAGGAACTGGGCGCCATCACCCACGTCGGCCAGGACGAGTTCGTGGCCGGCCAGGGCGCGGGCGAGAAGTTCGAAGCCGCTGGTTCCACCAAGATCCTGTGCGTCATGCAGGAGCAGGCCAACGTGGGCCTCGAGGCCCGCTGCGATGGCGCTGCCGACACCTTCGGCGGTGAGGTCGTCAAGATCAACACCGCCGGCGATGCCGACACCACCACCTCGCAGAGCGAGATCCAGGCTGCACTCGCCGCCGACCCCGACATCGATGCCGTGTTCGCCACGGGCCCCATCGGTGCGGTGCTGGCCAAGAATGCAGCTGCCGAGCTCGGCCTCGAGCTGACCATCGGTGCGGTCGACCTCTCGGAAGAGTTGCTCGCAGCCATCGAGTCCGGTGAAATCGCGTTCACCATCGACCAGCAGCAGTACCTCCAGGGCTACCTGGCAGTGGTGTTCCTGTACCTGAACGCCATCAACGCCAATACCGTCGGTGGCGGCCTGCCGGTCTACACCGGTCCTGGCTTTGTCACGGCCGACAACGTGGCCGACGTGAAGGCACTGGTTGCCGAAGGCACCCGCTGAGCAAGTGAATGAAGTGACGCTCGCCTGAGCGCCAAAACCACGGGACGGGCCGGGGACCACCAGGTCTCCGGCCCGTTCGGTACTACACGATTTTCGCGCGAGACTTCGCGCTGGGGACATCGAATGAGGGGGAAGAGTGAGCAGTACCGACGCGCCGGTCTCGACCGGCGGCGATGAGCGGATTGCCTTTCGAGGGCCGCTGCAACGATTGTTGATCTCACCGGAGATCGGCGCGCTCATCGGTGCGCTGATGGTGTGGACCCTCTTCTGGGCGGTCGGCGAACAGTTCAGCACCGCCTCTGCCACAGCGCTCTGGCTCGATGCTGCAGCCCCGCTCGGCATCATGGCCGTAGCCGTTGCGCTGCTGATGATCGGCGGCGAGTTCGACCTGTCGTCGGGTGTGATGGTCGGGTCGATGGGCATCTTCGTGGGCATCTTCGCCCAACGGTTCATGGGCGATGGCGTGTCCATGTACCTCGCCGTGCCCGCTGCGTTCTTGCTGGCTGGTCTCATCGGCTTTCTCAACGGCACCCTCGTGGTCCGTACCGGACTGCCCAGCTTCATTGTCACCCTGGCCACATTCTTCGTGCTGCAGGGCGCCAACCTCGTGTTCTCGAAGCGTGTCGTCAACAAGGTGATCGTCGAGAACATCAACGCCGAGCGCATCAGCGACTTCAAGCCGTTCGAGACGATCTTCGCCGGACGGTTCAAGCAGGACCCACCCAGTTTCGCCGACGAGTTGTTTCTCGGCCTGGTCATCAGCGCCGCGGCGCTCCTGGTGTTCGCATTGCTCGAACAGTCGCTGGTACGACGTCAGGCGCCGAGCGCGAAGCATTTGCCCGTCATGGCCGGTGGTGCCGCTCTCGCCATCGCCGGCTTTGTGCTGCTGCACTCGACGGACGGCACGGGCGCCAACTGGCTGTGCGCACTGCTCGGCCTCGGCGGCGCCGCCCTCGCGGTCGCCGGTTTCGCCGGCTGGCGCTACGAGACCGCTGCGCTCGACGGTGCGTGGCTCGTGCCCGCGGCGCGGGTGCCGCTGTTCGTGGGCGTCGGCCTGTTGGTCGCAGGGTGGGTGGTCACACGCCAGCTCGACATGTCGCAGCGTCGGGTCATCCTCAGCATCCCTTCGCACGGGGTGAAGGTGCTCATCGGTGTCCTCGCTGCGTCCGCCG
>Ga0335397_10009760_pt1 | contig 11958 bp, 8 predicted proteins | sample MAT04_FD_205740 | JGI IMG/M metagenome (GOLD analysis project Ga0335397, IMG submission 205740) | Freshwater microbial communities from Lake Fryxell liftoff mats and glacier meltwater in Antarctica - MAT-04 (spades assembly) (version 2) ...
GATTCTGATTTCTTTCCTAACTTTGTTCCCATGAAAAGTTCTTAAGGCGTTTGTCTGTTTTGCAACTACAAATATAGCCTTTTGAACTTTTCTGCTTTCTAAATTTGTTCGGACAGTTATGGGTTAAATTATAGTTATTTTTGCGCAGGGATTTCGACATTTGTGGCCTTTAAGAGGAAAGACTTACCAGAAAATTGTGAGGGGGAAAGAAAAATTTATATTCAAACAAAAGATGGAATCAATAGTCATGCTATTGGTTCTAACTGGATATTTCTTTGCCATTGGCAAAATATCCGGGCAAGATATATCCGTTTCTGATAGCCTTAAAAAAGAATTGCTAAAGACTACCAATACTGACTCAAAAATAAAGACATTACTTAAGCTTTCAACAGAAATGGAAAGCTTCGACAACAATAAAGCAATACAATATGCATTGCAGGCAAATTCACTTTCACAAGAGACCCGAAGTGACAGTTTAAAAACTGCTTGTCTCAATAGAATTGGAGCAAGCTATATTGCCATAGATGATTTTATTTCTGCCCTGAAATATACCGAGGAAGCAAAAGCACTTGGAGAGGAACATAAAATAATTAGAGAAGTTGCCATTGCAATAGGAAACCTTGCTATAATTTATGAGGCATTAGGCGACTTTAAACGCAGGTCAGAATATGATTTTCAAAGCCTTAAGTTATTTGAACAAATTGGTGACAAATATAATATAGGAATAAGATTAGGCAATATAGGCATAGACTTTTACAACCTTGGGGAATACGAAAAAGCCCTTGATTATCTTTTCAAATCGCTGGCGATCGCGCAGGAAATAAATGACCAACATGGAGTTGCTTCGCAGTTCAACAGTATTGCTGGTGTGTATCTGGAGATTTATAAGGATTATGAAAAAGCACTGGTTTACTACAAAGATGCCCTTGGCATTAGCAGGCAATCTGGTAATAAGAGATCGGAAGGCATTGTGTTGCTCAACATCGGGGATCTGTTTTATATGAATCAACAAAATGACAGTGCTATACATTACTATTACAATGCACTTGATGTATTGAATGAATTGAACAGTCCGCACAATCAGGCCTGGTGTCTGATAAAAATTGGACAATACTATTCTAATGCAGGTAATCCGGAACAAAGCCTGAAGTATTCATTACCTGCATTGCAAATAGGGCAGGAAAATAACCTGTTGGAAGTTGTGCTCAACTCCTCCGCTATACTTCACAATGTCTATTTACAAAATAATGATTTTGAAAATGCCTATAAATATTCATTGGTCGAAAATCGCGCACAAGACTCAATTTATTCGCAGCAAAACCAAAAAGACCTTTTAAGACTTGAATTTCAGTATAATCTGGACAAACTTGAAAAGCAAAGGCAAATACAGCAGCAGCGGAGAAATTTCTTCATTGGCTTCATATTCTTTGGACTTATCACCGGTATTGTTATTGTTATATTGAATAATTCGAGGCAGAGTATAAAAGTTAAAAATGCATTGTTGGAGAATCAATCTATTTCAAACGAATTAAACTTTAAAAATAAGGAGTTGTCAATTAACCTGATGGCTTTAATAAAGAAGAATGAAATGTTGGCCGATATTTCAAAGAATCTGATTGAATTGGAGAAAGACGCCAAAACCTCTGAAACAAAACACGCAATTGACAAAATAAGTAAGAAAATACAGCATAATAGTGATGATAAATTATTGAAAGAATTCTCAACCCGCTTTCAGGAAGTTCACGAAGGGTTTTATGATGCATTACTGAAAAAGTATCCTGACCTCACCCAAAACGAACTTAAGCTATGCGCATTCCTGAAGCTTAATATGTCGTCAAAAGACATTTCAGAACTCACCGGACAAAGCATTTTAGCACTCGAAAATGCCAGATACAGACTAAGGAAAAAACTTGGCATTTCAAATTCAAGTGTTAATCTGGTATCGTTTCTTTCTCAGATATAATTTTTTGACCATTTTACACTTTCTCCTCCCTTTTTAAATACTACCTCAATTTCTTTTAGTTTTTGCCTGATGAACACACAGTATAGAATATACTGGCCTGTGATGTTTGTTGACGTGCTTTATTAATGATGTCCGAGCCGGATTCATAACCGTGCAAATCATTGTATTTATGTATTTTAACTAATTCCTGGTGCTAAACATCATTTGTAGGATTCCCGCGGTTCCTCATTTGCCCCAGTGAAGTGTTTTTGCTCAAATTCCTTTAATATTTCAGTAACAGTCAAATAATCAATAACATAGCTATTATTCCAGTCGCTTTGAAATGTACTTGTATGACAATTGTTGAGGTTGATTTTAGGAAATGACAGGTTTTGATGGGGTCGAATATTTGCATTAGGGATGATTGTAGATTTTCTTTGCTGCTTCAATCTGGATTTCAAGTTTTTATTATAAGCAGAAATAAAATGAGCATAAAGGAGACGGAAGATTTTTTAAATCCGGCAAGTAATACCAGCGAAATTGTCAGCATGGGCGAAACGCGAAAGTTTGTTAAAAAACTTGAAATCCAGATTGATGTACTACGGAAAATTATTGATCCGGAAAGGAATCCATTATCCGGAAATGTTCCTGACAATCAGGATCGGAAAAATGAGAATGAACAGGAATAAGTTTTAAGCATCGATTTGAGTTAAATTACCAAAAACCAACTCTGCAATTGAATACCATTTCTTTTGCGGCCAGTTTCAAACCAAAAACAGCAAAATCATGAAAAAAACAGTACTAAAAACCTTATTTATTGCCGGCATCTTTTTGTTTGGAGGTTTACAAAATGCCATTTATGCGCAATTAACCTACGAATCTGCTCAATCAGGCAACTATTCGGATGGTTCTACATGGGTGGGAGGACAAGCACCCCCGGATTATCAGGATATCGTCATTAAGGCCGGTCATACTGTTGCTCTTGACAGGGGCACAGAATTAATCAACTACATTAATGTTTACAATGTCACCATTGAAGCAGGTGCAACGCTCAGCAACAATGGATTCCCACTTTATATCCGGAATACTGTCACCGGAACTCCGCATTATATAAATGATGGCACACACATTGGACCCGGAGCAATTCATGTCTATAACCTGAGCCGGGGCAGGGTATCGGGCAGTGGAGTAACCAACTGTGACTTTCTGATTGAAAATTACGGTCTTGAAATGACTGCCACAACAAACCTCACAATTAACGGGAATATACTGAACTCGGCAGGATTCCCTTCAAACTCGGCAGGGATTGTTTTTTATATTAATGAAACGGGTGGCACGCTTACCGTTAATGGAAACATGATATCCGGAGCAACAATACGAAAAGCCTCTTTAAACAATTTCACCGGCTCGCTGACTGTAAATGGGAACATCACATTTGCCGGAGGAATAGATGTTATCGAAAACAGGGCAACATTAATTATTTCCGGAAATTTAACACTCGGAACAGGTACCGGCAATTATTGCTGGAACCGCAATCAGGGGCATATGGAGATTGGTGGAAACGTATTAGGTGGAGGCACTTGCATTCTTCGACATGGCAATGATGCCCATATTATGCTCGGAGGACAACTGTTTCCTGTAGGTTTTGGGGGAACATTGCAATTGGTTACTCCGACCGATCTTAATACCGTAGAATACTTTGGCACTTCGGCGCAAATTGTGAAGCCATTCAGTGTTGCCTATAGAAACCTGATAATCAGCAATACAAATGCGGTAGCTTCAATAGAGGCAGCAGTCACAGCAAATACCAGTCTTGTTATAAAGCCGGGCGCTGCGCTTACTGTGTCCAGTGGTTCATTAACCGTCGGCCCAACCGCAACTTTTACGATCGAAAGCGATGCCACAGGCACAGGTTCATTCATTAGTAATAATACATACAATGGCAATGTAGAACGCTACATTGCCGGTCATAACGGCAATGCAAACGATGGCTGGCATCTGCTCAGCTCACCTGTTTCGGCGCAGGCCATCAGCGCTTTTCATACCCCGGGCTCAGGCGATTTCTACAAATGGGATGAAGCCACCAATACCTGGATAAATCGCACAGCAAGCGGTGGCGGGCTTAACGGATTGTTTGAAACAAATTTCACGGCCGGAACCGGCTATATGGTCGCCAATAATACCACCGATACCAAAACTTTTACAGGAAGTATAAATGCTTCCAACCTTAGTGTAACTGGTCTGACTTATAGCGGAAGCAGCTCCTATGCCGGCTGGCACCTGTTGGGCAACCCTTTCAGTAGTGCAATTAACTGGAACAATGGCAATTGGGCGCTGAACAATGTGGATGCAAATGCTCAGATTTGGAATGAAGCCAATGCTTCTTATACGGTGATTCTTCCAAATGAAGCTATACCTGCTATGAACGGATTTATGGTTCATGCTAGTCAGAATAATGCCTCACTTACAATACCGGCATCGGCCAGGGCTCACAGTAATGTCAATTGGTATAAATCAGAAAACAATGCTGAACGCATTGTCCTGACAGCTTTTGACATTGAAGGTCAAACAGCACAATCAACCATTATTCGTTTTGATGCCAATGCAACAGAAGGTTACGACAGCAACTACGACAGCCATTTTCTTGCAGGTCTTGCGCCAATGTTTTACAGCATTTCGCCGGATTTTAAACTGGCACTTAATACACTTCCACAGCTTGATGGTTCTTTGTCGATTCCGCTTGGATTTGAAAAGAACAGCAGCAATGAGTTTACTATAGAACTTGCCGAAAACATTTCTGGTCAGGCAGTTTATATGACTGACCTGAAAACCAGTGAAACTGTAAACCTTACTGAAAACAGTTACACATACAGTTCAGCCGAGGGAGATAATGTCAACAGGTTTTTACTTCATTTTGCCTTGTTGGGTGTTGATAAACCTGAAACCCTAAACGGCATGAATGCATGGGCTTACGATGGGCAGTTGTATCTGTTAAGCCCTGAGCCGGGAGACGTTACTATATATGACCTTCGTGGGCGTAAATTGTCGGGTTTCAGATCAGAATCAAATGGTTTGCAAAATCATCCGTTAAATTTACCTTCAGGGGTGTATATCATCAGCTTTCAAGGCAGAGCTTCAGTAAAAACGGCAAAAGTAATAGTTCATTAATTTTCAAAAAAAGACGAACATGAAAACACTTTCAATAAAAGTATTACTTATCAGTTTTCTTTTTTTTGCTGCAGAAAGCCTGATAGCTCAACCACCACCACCTGCCGGTGGACAACATAATCAGCAAGGAGATGCACCAATGGGCGGAAATGCTCCCATAGGAAGTGGTGCCGTAATTTTGTTGACAATGGCTGCTGCTTATGGAGGGAGCAAGGCATTTGCTAAAAGAACCAATAACAATAAACTGGAATAAACCGTTTAGTCGGATATGTTTGTAGGAAACTGAAGAAAAAAAATATAATATGAAAAAGAAAATCAACTTAATTTTATTCACGCTTGCTCTGCTGCTTTTTGTCGGATTAAGTGTAAGTATTGCCCAGCCGCCTCCACCCGATTCGCACGGGCTAACCGGTAGCCAACCTGCTGGTAATGGAGCGCCCATTGGCACCGGCATTGCCCTGATGACCGGTCTTTTTGCCGCCTATGGCGCTAAGAAGGCGTGGGACGCCCGTAAGAAGTTAGAAGAATAGTAGTTGTTATTTGCGGTTTCGTTTCTCAAGGTTGAGAAGGGGAGAGGGGGTGAAGGGGTGATGTGATCGTGCTATAAGGATGAGTTCGCTGCTGCTAAGGAGGAGAAATTTCGAGATGGTCAGGAAACCCCTGATTTGCTTAATGATTTGTTCAAAATCTAAAAACCCTGCATTCATCTGTTGTGTTTTACAATAGCCACCAGAACCGATGCTATAGAATGAGTGCTTTTAAATGAGATTAACTTCTTGTCAAACAATAACCAAATAATAACATTTTACTACAATGAAAAAAATATTGATTTCCGCATTGGTGCAGATTTTTCTGATTTTAACTACAGTCAACCTCGCTAAAGCCCAGTGGGAAAGCAACGGGCCTTATGGAGGCAGGATGATGAGCGCTGTTAGTTTAGGCAATGATCTGTTTGCCGGAACCTTTGGTGGAGGCCAAGGTATTCACAAGTCATCTGACAACGGCGCAAACTGGTCTTTGATTGCCGAAGATATGCAAACTACCCAATTGTTTACTGATGAAACATCTCTTTATGCTGTTTCATGGTACATTATTTACCGCTCTGATGATGCAGGAGCAACATGGACTCCCATTTCTCCTGATTTCGGCTCAACCTGGGGAAATCATTTTATTGAATTTTCCGGTGATTACTTAATCTACTTCAACAAGTTTAAAGTATATCGAACCGCCACCCAAAACCCTTCATGGTCGGACTGGGAGGATATTTCAGGGGTTTTTACAACCGAAAATTACATCATTAGTTCTGTTGTTGTGCACGAAAGTTCAATTATTGTTGGGGTTGAGTATCCGAACACAATCAATAAAGGTGGTTTTTTCCGGTCAACGGATTTTGGGACAACCTGGACACAGATCAATAATGGTTATGGATTATGGTCTCAAGGTAGTTTGATAACAGACAGATTTCCATCCGTTTGGGCTTTGGAATACCATGAAGGGAATTTATTTGCAGGCATCAGAAAATTCAATGGCACACCGCAAGGGTTATGGAAGTCAATTGATGATGGTGATAATTGGACTCACGTTGGATTCCTGAATAATGCTGAACCGCGTACAATTTTATCGTTTAACGGAAATATATTTGTCGGCACAAGTAGCAATGGAATCTACAAAAGTACCAATGGAGGAAACACCTGGAATCCCAAGAATGGGGCACTTAATCTACATCAGTATTTTTTAGTTCGTCAGTTGCTTGAGGGAACCACTAGCAGCTTAATAGCAGTAACAGATATTTGCATACTCAAATCGAATGATGCCGGAGAAAACTGGGTTGTTTCGCAAAATGGGATAAACGAAATGGGGACTGATGGTTTCGGCACAATTGATGAAGATATTTTTATGAGCTCCTCAGAAGGTGGTGTTTTTAAATCATCTGACAATGGATTAAGCTGGCACGACATTAACCCAAACGGTCCGGTTGCATTACCTAATTTAAGGGTCATGGAAAACGTTTTATGGTTAACTTCTAACAATGAATTTGCCTATGCATCAGGTGACAGAGGAGAAACATGGAATGTAATCACACCAGCTTCCGGCAATAGTTTTGACAGCTATATTGAACACAATCAATATTTACTTGTAACGACTAACGCAGAAGGTGGAGGAATTGCAAGGTCAGCTAACCTGGGACAAACCTGGGAAACATTATCAGTTAATAATGGTGCGGCTGCCCCTAAAAGCCTTACCAAGTTTGGTGATGCAATTTATGTAGCAGATTGGAATACAGGCCATATCTGGCGGTCAACAGACAATGGGCAAACATGGGCAACAACAGGTGCTACCGGCTTCCCCTGGGGTGCAGGAGTTACCGGCAAAGAAAATTTTGTTTATTTAAGTGGTTCCAGCGTGAGCGGCACTTCCTATTCAGGCATATACAGATCTAATGATAATGGTCTGACATTTACCTTACTGGACAACAAAGGTTTCATAGAAGTTTATTCAGAATATATACATCAAAAATGGCAGGATCCCATTACCGAAATGTGGACCACAAGACGGTCATATAATTATGGTGATACCTGGGAAAATGTCACAAACAATTTTTTTGGAGGCAATGCTTATTTTCTAACAGAAGCAAATGACCGTTTGTATGCGTTGTCTGGTGGGAATCATTATCAATCAATTGATGGGGGAGATACCTGGATTACCATACCATCCCCTCCCGTAAGTGATAAAAGATCAGATATATGGATCAATGGTTCAACTATTTTTCAGGGAACTCTTAACTCTGGTTTGTGGTTTAGAAATGAACCTGAAGCAACTGTAAATACTCTGGCAGCTGAAAATCTTACTTCTAATAGTGCGATTCTTACAGGAACAGTTAATCCCAATGAATCAATTTGTTCAGTAACTTTTGAATATGGTTTAACAACAAGCTATGGTTCAGTTGTTCAGGCTTTGCCTGAGATTGTTAACGGAGCCAATCCGGTATATGTTACAGCTGGAATCAATGGACTAGAAATAAACACTACATATAACTTCAGAACAGTAGCTTCAAATGCAGGTGGAGTTTATTATGGTCCCAACCGTTCGTTTATACTTCTTCCGGTAGGCCTGTCAGAAATATCAAAATCGGGCGATATTGATATTTATCCAAATCCAACCAGAAACCTTCTGTTTATCAGGGGAAATGAGCAGGTCAGCAGGGTTAAAGTTACCAACCTTGTTGGTCAGGCTTTAATTGACATCCGGACAAATGGCAATCAAGTTATTAAACTTGATGAGCTTCAAAATGGAATCTATCTGGTTACACTTTATGTAAATGACAAAGCACAGGTCGTAAGGAAAATTATTAAACAATAATCTTTACAGACTTGATCGTTGATTGTTTAAGATGTTAAATGAAATAAAGACTCAGAGATGAAAAGTACAGTTATTGTTGCATACATATTTGCAATCATCCTTGCATTGGGCAGCCTGCAAACAGGGCTGTATGCCCAAACAACCTATGAATCTGCGCAATCCGGGGATTTTTCTGTTGGTTCAACCTGGGTTGGTGGTCAGGCGCCTCCGGATTATGAAAGCATCCTGATTAAATCCGGCCATATTGTTACCCTTGATCGGGGAACGGGCTGGAATGACTATATATTAGTCTGGAATGTTACTATCGAAGCTGGAGCTGTTCTGAACAACAATGGTTGGCCGCTTTGGATCAGAACTCCTGAGACTTCAACGCCGCAATACAAAAATGACGGAATCCACAATGGCCCGGGTACAATACAAGCGTACCAAAATGGAAACGGGAGAATTGACGGTAACGGTTCCACCAATCTGGATATTGAATATGATCAACAAGGAAGGCTTCAGGTTCGCTGGTCAAGCAATCTTACCATAAATGGGAACATAAAACCAACCCAATATGGTTTTGCTGCTCCAACTACTTCACAACCCAGAATAAATTACGAGGTTTTTGAAGGTGTTGGAGGCACTTTAACCGTGAATGGTGATGTATATAGCGCCGGCCCTATAATCAACAGACCTGGCACTATTGTTATTCCTGAAGAAGGGACACTCATTGTTAACGGTAATATTTATTTTAATGCTAATAGTGATCAAATTACAAACAATGGAACATTCACCGTTACGGGAGATATAACTTTGGGTACGAATACAGGGTCCTACTTCTGGAACCGAAATCAAGGCTATGCAGAAATAGAGGGTGATGTATTGGGTGGTGGCTCTTGTTTTCTAAGGCATGGAAATGATGCCCATATTAAACTTGGTGGGCAAGTTTTCCCTGATGGTTTCGAAGGGACACTTCAATTTATTCTACCAAGCAATCTCAATATTGTCGAATACAATGGAACTTCTGCACAAGTTGTAAAGCCATTTGGCACCATAGCCTACAGTAATCTGATCATCAACAACACAAGTGCCGACGGCCTAACCCTCTCAGCCGACATATCTGTTAATAATATTCTCACCCTTGCTAATGGCAATGTCCTTCTGGCTGATAAAAACCTCACACTTGACACTTCTGCCACAATTACTGGCACTCCATCTGCCAACAATATGATTGTAGCCAATAGTTCAGGCGAAGTAAGAAAGATTTTTACTAACCCCGGTAGTTTTACCTTCCCTATCGGCGACAACACCGGTACTGCTGAATTTTCACCGGTAACCATGGATTTTTCTTCAGGAACTTTTACCGATGGCTATGCTGGCGTTAACCTTGTTAATGCAGCATATCCCGGATTTACAGGAAGTTACCTCAACCGCTACTGGAATATCAATTCATCCGGAATTACCGACTTTACCTGCAACGCGCAATTTGATTATGTTCCTGCCGATGTAACAGGAATAGAGAGTAATTTGTATTGCTACCGGGTAGCTCCAACAGTTGATCAATACAATGTTGCCAACACTTCGCTTCATCAATTGACTGCCAACGGCTTAACTTCGTTTGGAACTTTCACCGGAAGGCAACAGGACAACCCCGATTTTCCAATCGCTTTCTCGATTACCGGAGGCGGCGTTTATTGTTCTGGTGACGATGGTTTGCCGGTAGGTTTATCGGGATCAGAAGCCGATGTTACTTATACTCTTTTTAAAGATGACATTGCTCAGATCCCTGAAATCATAGGTACCGGTTCAGCCATTGAGTTCGGGAATCAACTTTTTGGTATATATACCGTCAGCGGCACAAATCTTAATGGAACTTCAATGATGATTGGGGATGCTGTAATAATTGAGAATCAAGGCCTTATGCCTGTTGCAATTATTGAACCTGATGCTAACAGCATTTGCACAGGATCTGAGGTCATTTTTTATTCAAGCACAACCAATCCAGGTGATACGCCTGTATATCAATGGTTTGTCAATGACATTGAAACAGGAAATAACAGCCCGGAGTTTTCCTATTACCCTGAAAACGGCGATAATGTTTACCTGGTTTTAACTTCTAGTGAGCTTTGCACAACAGAAAATCCGGTGCAGTCAAACACTGTGAATTTATCTACTTACCCACTTCCAGAGGTAAGTTGGCAGATGATCGGGCTTGATACACTTTGTGTTTCCTGGCCATCTGTTGTTCTGACAGGAGGACTGCCGGAAGGTGGATCGTACTCGGGAAACGGAGTAACAAACAATACATTTAATCCGGCTATAGCAGGGCCTGGAACCCATGACATAATCTACACATTTACAGATGGGAACAATTGTTCAGGTCAGGCAGTCTATTCAATTTTCGTGGAGGTTTGTACTTCTGTAAATAACCCGGGATCAGACAGTTTTTCCTTGTTCCCAAACCCAGCTTCCGAAAGATTTACTATAAAAACATCAGGACAGCTTATTGAGGAAATTGCTTTATTCAATAGTCTCGGCAATCTAATAATTGAGAGGAAGGGACTTAATAAAGCAAATGCTGTTTCAGTGACAGTAGATGGTTTTCCGGCTGGAGTGTATTTTGTCAGGATTAAATGTTTAGAAGGTTTCTTTGTAAAATTAGTCACTATTCAATAACAACACTCAACCCAATAGAGTTGCAATAAAATAAGAGCCTGGTTTATTTTAACCAGGCTTATTTCGTGGGGTTTGAAAAATGTATTGTCAGATTAGTGAGCAGCAGCGCAAACAGGGAATTATTCTGAGGTAAGACATTGAAATTTTAAATCCGAAATTAATTTTAAATCATTGTTGTCCGGAGAAAAGTATGAGATTCTTCGCTAACGCTCAGAATGACTGTAATTTACGTAGGTTTACGAGGGGAGGGGGCTTGGTGGCGGCGAAGCCGCCACCAAGCCCCCTCCCTATTATCCTAAAGCATTGTCATTCTGAATCCCGCACGTGCGGGAAAGTGGAGTGAAGAATCTCTTATATCTTTTTAAGATTTCTCCGGACAATAGTGATTAGAAATTAGAAATTAGACATTGGAAATTAGAATTCTCTATCAATCAAAAATCCGAAATCCGAAATCTGAAATCCGCAACCCGCCATCAAAAATCCAATATTATAGCCATATGTTAAACAAGAAGACCTAACAAGTTGAAATAAAACTTGTTAGGTCAATTCGAAATTAATTAGACATTGGAAATTAGAAATTAGAAATTCCTAAAGCGGAATATTCCCATGCTTCCTCGGCGGATTGGTCTTTCGTTTGTTCCTGCACATTTCCAGCGCCTGTATCAGTTTTCGGCGGGTGTGTTTCGGGTAGATGATCTCATCGATATAGCCCTGCTCGGCGGCTTTATAAGGGCTGGCAAAAACTTCCCGGTATTCCTTTACTGCCTGTGCTTTGCTCTCATCGGTCAGCTTGTCGCGGAAGATGATGTTGACGGCACCTTCGGCACCCA
>Ga0335397_10009763_pt1 | contig 11956 bp, 8 predicted proteins | sample MAT04_FD_205740 | JGI IMG/M metagenome (GOLD analysis project Ga0335397, IMG submission 205740) | Freshwater microbial communities from Lake Fryxell liftoff mats and glacier meltwater in Antarctica - MAT-04 (spades assembly) (version 2) ...
CATTGCAAAAGGTTATGGCGAGACACAACTTATCAACAAATGCTCCGATGGGGCGAACTGCTCCGACGCCGAACACCAGGCCAACCGCCGTACCGAATTCAAAATTACAGGATTAACCGCTGCTGTAGTAAATCCTGATCAGTTCGATCCGTCAATTTACACCGAGGGACAAGAACTGAATGCTAAAATGCTACCGGCAGATTTTTTCAGTAAGTGTAAGTAACAAACAAGCCGATTATAACAAAAAACCTCCCTATAGATTTGGGAGGTTTTTCGGTTTTTTCAACTTAAGAACGGATTATTCAGTTTTTCGTAGCCAATGCTGGTTTCAGGTCCGTGACCCGGATAAACGATATAATCATCAGGCAATGTGAATAATTTGTTGGTGATGCTCGAATAAAGGGTATCGTAGTTGCCGGTTGGCAAGTCGGAACGGCCGATGCTGTCGCGGAAAAGCACATCCCCCGAAACCACGTACCTTTCGGCATTATTTACCAGGCAGATGCTGCCATCCGCATGTCCGGGAGTATATAAAACCTCAACAGATGAATTACCAAAAGTAATAACATCCCCTTCCTCAATGAAATCAACCGGAATAATAAGATTATCGACCTTTATACCAAATACCGCACCGAATTCTGCGGCAGTTTCCCAAAACATTTTGCAGTTTTTATGGCACTGTGGCTTAAGGTTAAAAGCATTGCAGATAAATGTATTCCCAATAATATGATCCACATGGAAATGAGTATTTACTATGCCTACAGGACTTAAATGATTCGCTTTAATAAAGCCCAGGAGTTCGGTTTCTTCACCTTCATACTGGCAGGCCGGATCAATGATCAGGCATTTGCCGGTGGCATCTTTAAGTATATAGGTGTTCACTCCGAATGAGTTAAACACAAATCGGCTGATATTTTTATTCGTCATAATTTCTGAAAAGTTTGCTAAATATTTGTGCTGTGAATGTTTTGGGTTTAAAGAGTTTTATTAATTGAGATGTTTAGAGCCAACCTTTTAAAAATCGCTTATTAAAAGTTGTTTTCATTGTCTGTTGTTTTGTGTTTTTTTTAATCTGCGTTTGTTATGCTTTGTTTTTATTGAGTCGAGTCATACGATTGATTAATTATGTCTAATATATCTTCAATTATGAACTTTCCTTCAGTTTCATCTTTTGGAGAAATATGCATTTGTCTTGTAATGTTACCATACCCATGAGTTTTTGAAATTGGTTTGGTAAGATTTTTACTGTCAATCAAGGTGTCATTGGTAGTTCTAAGTTGTAGCCTGAGGCAATTATTTTTATTCTGAACTGCCATGTAAACGAAATTTCTTGATGTAGTATAAATTATTTCTGCATTCGTCGTATATCTTTCAATTTCGGAACTTATGTCTTTTATTCCCATGTCTAATCGCTCAAACAAATCTTTTAATTCACCGGATGCACCTATTAAATGTTGTTCCACAGTCTTAGCTACCCGATGCTCTTTTTTTATTTTTTCTATTTTATATTCTTTACTTTTTGTTTTAATTAATTGTTCAGGCTCTTCTTCCTTTGATATAACAAGAGACTCGTTTTCATAATACCTGTATTTCCATAATTCTGCACCAAGAGACAAGGCTAAACATTTATCATCTATGTTATATTCTTGAGCAAAACATAAAATTCGCGGATTCGCAAAATCAATCTCCCCTTTCATGCTTTTTAAATTCTTCCTTACTATTAATTCAAAAGAGTCTGGGTTTTGTTTTATCCAAATCATGTATCTGTTTGCCTGAGTGAGCTGACCTTTCTCGTGAGTTTTTTTATACTCAATAACAACTGGCCTATTGCTTTCATCAAGTCCTAAAGTCTCAATTCTACCATGCTTGTCAGTGATATGTTCATCTTTGATGTATCGTATTCCAAAAATTTCTTCTAAGTTTTTATCAATGAGCTGATGAAGTTCCAACTCATTTTTAAACTCTTTTGGGTTTACTTTCTTTGCTTTGCTGTTTTTTATCTCAAATAGTGGCATATTTCTCTGTTTTTATAATAAAGCATATCTTCTTGCTAAACTAAATTCACCGCGATAAAGTTACGCTTTACCTAATATCTAATTACATAAACATTCAATCATAGATTTTTGTTACTTTAGCCAATTGAAATTTTTTCGGAAACAAATGAAAATGCCTTCAGTGCATAAGATGATGATAAGTATCAGGGTTTCCTGTATTTTGCTGATTTTGTGTGCTTTTTCGCTGTCTTCCTCAGCCCAGTTCTACAATGGTTCGCAAATGAACTTTGGCAAAAACCGCATTCAGTATACCGATTTCCTGTGGACTTACTTCCGTTTTAACAATATGGATGTGTATTATTACCTCAACGGGAAGGAACTTGCCCAGCATGTTGCCGATTATGCCGGTAAATATATTCCTGAAATAGAGAAAAAGCTTGAAACCACTCTGGATAAAAAGACACAGTTTATAGTTTATAACACCTACTCGGAACTCAAGCAGAGTAATATTGGGCTAATGACTCATTCGCAGTATAATACAGGAGGTATCACACACATTATCGGCACCAAAGTTTTTCTGTATTTCGATGGCGATCTTAACCATTTCGACAGGCAGATACGTGCCGGCATAACTCGCTTAATGGTCGAAAATATTATCTATGGCGGGTCCATTGGCTCGCAGGTTAAAAACAGTACGCTTATAAACCTGCCTTCGTGGTATATTGATGGCTTGGTTTCCTACTATAGCCGCACCTGGGATACGGAACTCGACAATAAAGTTAAAGATGGAATACTGAGCGGGAAATACAAAAAATTCAACCATCTCATTGATGATGATGCTGTTATCGCCGGTCATTCACTGTGGAGGTTTGTGGCCGAAAAATACGGGGAGGAAAACCTGGCCAGCATTTCGTACATGACCAGGGTGAACCGCAGTGTGGAAAGCGGATTCCTTTATGTATTGGGCATTTCGTTTAAACAGGTGATAGAGGAATGGCAAAACTGGTATAAACAGATTTATGCCACCGGCGACCAGGCATTTACGCCTTATAACCCGAAAATTTCTGTAAAAGTAAAGCAGGACAGGGTTTACGACAACCTGCACATTAGTCCTGATGGCGAAAAGATGGTTTTCTCTGTTAACGATAAAGGCCGGTACAAAATTTTTATTTCGGATATGGCCACCGGCAAAAAGAAAACCATTTTCCGCACTGGCCACCGTACCGACGAAAAGGTCGATTATTCGTATCCATTGCTTGCATGGCATCCTGCCGGAAACGTAATTGCAATGATCATGGAGCGTAAAGGCTTGCTATACCTCTATTTCTACGATGTGGATACCAAAACATGGCAGAGCCAAAATATTTTCGGTTTTCAGAAAATTCTGGATTTCTCCTATTCTCCCGATGGGCGTTCGTTTGTAATGTCCGCGGTTCAGCGCGGGCAATCGGATATTTACCTGTTCAGCATTGCTGCCAAATCAGCCGAGCCTTTAATGCTTGACGTTTATAATGATCTGAACCCTCATTTCCTGGCTAAGAGTAACCGTATTCTGTTCAGTTCCAACCGACCCGATGATACCATCAGGTTCACCCGGGAGAATCTCCGTTCGTACGACGGCATGGAAAATAACGACCTTTTTATTTACGATCTGGGTGCCGGGAGTACTTTGCTCAAAAGAGTTACCAAAACTAAGCTGGCCAACGAGATACAACCGGTTTCGTTCAGCCCCGGCTACTTCTCATACCTCAGCGATGCCAACGGCGTTTATAACCGTTATGCTGCTAAATTCGACAGCACAGTTGCCTATGTTGACACTACGGTTCACTACCGTTATTTTACTACAACGTTCCCTCTTACCAATTATCCACGTTCGGTGCTTTCGCAGGATGTTAGCCTCACCGGCCGTAAAACCGCTGAGGTAATTTTTGAAAACAACAAATTCCATATCTATACCGGTGATATTCCGGCAGGGCCCATAAGTGCACTACAAAATCTCGGACAAAGCAAATATATACTTGATCTCGAGGCTAAAGCCATTAAGGATAAAGAAGAAGAAGCACTGCGCAAATCAAATCCCGAAGTTAAAGTAAAACGAAAACGCTTTATAGCCGTTTACGAAAACGATATTTCTCCTTTAAAATCAGATACTTCGGGTGTAGATATTAATAATTACCAGATTTCGGGAAAACCCGGAACCGGCAGAAACAGGGTTATACAACCCGAAGCGGGTGGAATTATAAAACCACCTCAGCCAAGGAATTACAATGTTACATACTCTGTAAATCAGCTTGTAAGCCAGCTCGATTTTTCAAATCTCAACCTGAGCTACCAGCCTTACCTCGGGTATTCGGGGCCGGTTTACCAGAACTCACCCACCAATGCACTCTTTATGGTTGGTGCCACCGACCTGCTCGAGGATTACCGCATCATTGGGGGGGTGCGTCTAAATGCCAGTCTGGTGCATAATGAATTTCTTTTCGGATTCTCGAACCTGAAACATCGACTCGATCGTGAAACTTTTTTGCATCGTACAGGTTTTGATGTTACATACATTCAAAACAATAGGTATATATTCGTGCGCCACCGCATTCATGAAGCACATTACGTTTTAACCTATCCAATTACCGAAGTACTTGCTATTAAAGGTACTGCTACGATACAATATGACAAACCCTATGTGCTGTCTTATGACGATGTGTCAGCCAAAATGAGTGAGGATGGCAATGTGTGGGCTATTGCCAAGGGTGAACTGGTTTACGACAATACCCGCGAATTAGGCACTAATATTTTACTGGGTACGCGATTAAAATTTTTCAGCGAATATTATCAGCTTGCAAATAAAGTATCAGTGAATATGATTACAGCCGGATTTGATATCCGTAACTATACCCGTATTCACCGCACATTTATCTGGGCAAACCGGTTTGCAGCAAGCACATCTTTCGGAAAAAATAAGCTGCTTTATTACATGGGAGGCGTTGATAATTGGTTAAATCCTTCATTTAACAGCGAATACCAGATTTACGATAAACAGAATTATGCTTTTCAGACACTGGCAACCAGCATGCGCGGTTTCAGTCAAAATGTACGCAGTGGCAATACATTTGCTTTATTCAGTTCGGAGTTGCGACTCCCGGTTTTCCGTTATTTGCTCAATAAGCCGCTGAGATCCGAATTTCTGAACAATTTTCAGGTTGTAGGCTTTAGCGATATTGGTTCCGCCTGGCAGGGTCTTAATCCGCTTACCGAAGAAAATACATACTATACCAAAACCATACAAAGTCGTCCGCTTGATATCACTGTTAAAGTACAGAAAGATCCGCTGATTGCAGGTTACGGTTTCGGGTTACGTAGTACATTGTTCGGGTACTTCCTGCGCGCCGACTGGGCCTGGGGTATCGAAGACCAGGTGGTTCAGCCCCGGGTATTCTATATTTCGCTGAGTCTTGATTTTTAGAATCCGTATGGATATTGCCCTCAAATCATTAAAAGCTGATTGGAAAAAATAACTGAAATTGATGCAATACTGAAGCATGGCAGAATTACCCGAAAAACGAATCACCACATTTATACATAAGCACCATATTTTCACGCTGGCTACCTCGGCAAATAATTTACCATATACCTGTTCCTGTTTTTATGTATATCTCGATGAATTAAATTTGTTTGTGTTCACTTCCGACTACGGCACCCGCCATGTAAACGAATTGCTTGCACAGCCGCGGGTAGCAGGTGCCATAGCTCTTGAAACAACCATGATCGGGAAAATACAGGGAATACAGTTCTTAGGCTTGTCGCAACTTCTCGAAGGCGACCTCTATGAAACAGCTCTCAGCGCATACCTTAAAAAATTTCCCATAGCTACCTTTAAAAAACTTATTCTCTGGAGCATACGCCCCGATTTTATGAAAATGACACACAACCGGCTGGGTTTTGGTACGAAACTTATCTGGAATCATGACAGTTAACGAAATAAACAGGCCGGTAATAATATTGACATTCCAACTTAACTCCATCATATTATTGCCATAAATAATAACTGCCAAATTGCATTGTATTTTCATATTAATTTTCCTATTCTTACATCCCTTTATTTACAGGCATTCTGAAACCCTTTATTCATAAGGGTTTCGATACTTATTAAGGGTTTAAACGCCACACAAGCAGATAGATAGCACTTACTAACAGTGTTTTTGTTAATAACTGTATTTGATTAAATCGTTTAGCTTAATGTAAATTTGTAAATCCTGATTTCAGCCAGCAAAATATGTTAATACTGTTGGCTTTCAGGATATTCTTTTTATTATTAACAGTGAACGCATAGCAAAATGGATGTTAATCTTTTTTCACAGATCGATTCTTCAGTAGGAGAAGGTGTAAAAAACGATTTTTATGGTAAAGTACTCGAAAAGCGCCAGCGACCTGAAATGGATCAGCCCGAAAAAACTGTACCGGCTCCGGCACCCGTTATTGCAAGCGTTCCGGAAACGGAAACACCCTTAATGAATCAACAGATTTTTGAACAAATTATTGAAAAGCCGGTTACTAAAACACCCAAGGCATACAGCCACGAGGAAGTGCTGAAAACTGCCACCGTTTATTTTGAAGGCGACAAACTTGCTGCAAGTGTCTGGATGAATAAATATGCGCTGAAGGACAGCGATGGCAACATCTATGAACTTACTCCTGACGATATGCATCACCGCCTCGCTTCGGAGGTAGCCCGTATCGAAAAAAAATACCCTAACCCTATGAGTGAGGAGCAACTTTTTGAGCTCTTCCGCAAATTCCGTTATATCGTTCCGCAAGGTAGTCCCATGGCCGGTATAGGAAACAATTTCCAGGTTTCGTCCCTTTCGAATTGTTTCGTAATCGGTGGCGACGGCAACCAGGATTCTTACGGCGGCATTATGAAAGTTGACCAGGAACAGGTGCAGTTGATGAAACGCCGCGGTGGTGTAGGTCATGATCTTTCGCATATCAGACCCGCAGGCAGCAGGGTTTTAAACAGTGCGCTTACCTCAACAGGCATAGTTCCTTTTATGGAACGCTTCAGCAACTCAACCCGCGAAGTGGCCCAGGACGGACGCCGTGGCGCACTCATGCTTTCAATATCCATCAAACATCCCGACAGCGAGAGCTTTATTGATGCAAAAATGGAGCAGGGCAAAGTTACCGGTGCCAATGTATCAGTAAGGATCGACGATGGCTTTATGCAGGCTGTAAAAAATAACGGCAAGTATAACCAGCAATACCCAATCGAATCAGCTAAGCCTTCAAAAATCCAGGAAATCAATGCCCGCGGTTTGTGGGATAAAATTATTCACAACGCCTGGAAATCTGCTGAACCTGGAATCCTTTTCTGGGATACCATCATACGCGAATCTGTGCCCGACTGTTACGCTGATCTTGGTTTTAAAACACTTTCGACTAATCCCTGTGGCGAAATACCGCTATGTGCTTACGACAGTTGCAGGCTTATTGCTATCAATCTGTTCAGCTACGTCGAAAATCCGTTTACTGTCGATGCTACCTTTAACGCAAAGCTGTTTACCGAGCATTCACGTTATGCCCTCCGCATTATGGACGACATCATCGACCTCGAAATGGAGAAAATTGACGGTATTCTTGCCAAAATAAAAGCCGATCCCGAAGACGAAGAAACCAAACGTACCGAGAGAAAATTATGGGAAAAAATCCGTGAAAAAACTATTCAGGGTCGCCGTACAGGTATTGGTATCACTGCCGAAGGCGATATGCTGGCAGCCCTGGGAATGCGTTACGGAACCGACGAAGCTACCAGCTTCAGCGTGAATGTTCACAAAACACTGGCTATCGAAGCTTACAGTGCTTCGGCCGACCTGGCTGCTGAGCGCGGAGCATTCCCTATTTTCGATATCGAACGCGAAAGGAATAACCCGCTGATCAACCGAATACGCGAAGCTGCACCTGATGTGTATGCTAAAATGGAAAAATATGGCCGCCGTAATATCAGTATGCTTACCATTGCGCCTACAGGCAGTGTAAGTATCTGCACACAAACAGCCTCAGGCATTGAGCCGGTTTTCATGGTAAGCTACAAACGCCGTCGCAAAGTAAATCCTAACGATAAAAACGTACATATCACTTTTGTGGATGAAGTTGGTGATTCGTGGGAAGAATACAATGTGTTTCATCCCAAGTTCCTCGACTGGATGCGGATAAACGGCTATGATGTGGAGACAGCTACCACCTTGAGCGACGATGCCTTAAATGCAATAATTGAGAAATCACCTTATTACAAAGCCACCAGCAACGATATCGACTGGCTTGCCAAGGTTCAGATGCAGGGTGCCATACAAAAATGGGTTGACCATTCCATCAGCGTCACCGTTAACCTGCCTGCCGATGCTACCGAAGAACTTGTAAGTAATGTGTATCTCACAGCCTGGGAAAGCGGCTGCAAGGGCATGACGATCTATCGAGATGGCTCACGTTCAGGTGTATTGGTAAGCAATGATAAAAAAGAAGAGATCGACGAATTCCAGGAAACCAAAGCTCCTCCGCGCCCCAGGGAACTGGAAGTTGAAGTTGTACGCTTTATGAATGAAGACGAACGCTGGATTGCCTTTGTAGGCTTGCTCAACAACAAACCTTACGAAATATTCACCGGAAAAAGCACCGACTTTTATATTCCCGATTACGTGAAAAAAGGTTGGGTGATCCGCAACAAAGACAATGAAAACACATCGGCACGTTACGATTTCGAATACGAGGATAGCTACGGCTATCGCGTAACTCACCGTGGCCTGTCGCGTTCGTTCAAAAAGGATTACTGGAATTATGCCAAACTTATTTCGGGGATTTTACGACATGGTATGCCGTTGCAATATGTAGTTGAACTGGTTGATAACCTAAGTTTCGACAACGTTAGCATCACCACCTGGAAAAATGGTGTGATCCGCGGCCTTAAAAAGTTTATTCCCGACGGAACGCAAACCGGCCACAGTTGCCCTCAGTGTGAGGAAAAGAATACGATTGTTTATAAAGAAGGATGCATGACCTGTACCGTTTGTGGCTACAGCAAATGCGGATAAAAATACGCTTCAATTAACCTTGTGTACTTCACCACGGCTATTTTTGAGCCGTGGTTTTTTTATATAAGAGAAAGTATAATAAATCTCCCATTCCCCCTTTCTCCGACTCTCCCTTTCGCCTACTCGCCCCACATTTATCAAAACGATAGGATCAATCGTTGAAGCCTAAAACGGTTTCTTATGATAATCAAAAGTCTGGCTATCGCGGAAAGCAATAAACTTGCGGGCGATCAGCAGAAATATCGGAAGGTTGTTCCGGTTCAAATAATCAATTGCTTCGGGTTTGGCGTTGCAGGCTTCCGCCAGAATTGCCAGGAATTGGAAATCATTTTTCTGTAGCCAGATAAATGCTTTCGGATCTCTGTCGATGGCCCGGTCGAGGGCGCCTAGCTCGGGATAGCCATTTTTCATCAGCCACGCGAAAGCCTCTTCGCTGCCACGCATACACGCACTCAACGCAGCAAGTTCAGGATACCCGTTCTGCATCAGCCAGTTGAATATATCCAAGTTTCCACTCAGGGTTTCAGCAAAAGCAAGCAGAATTTTTGGGTCGTACGCTAACATGGGGGTTTTAAGGGTTTGAAGAGTTTGAAAGGTTTGAAGAGTTTCGGTGGTTCAAAGTTTAATTGCCTGCGGCGTTCACGGTTTAAAGTTTTTCAAAGTTCAATTGCCTGCGGCGTTCAAGGTTCAAAAGTTTCAGGGTTTCAAAGTTTCAGGGTTTCAGCCCGGTGAGCGATAGTTGCTGATCGTTGGTTACTCAGCGAAGCCGAAGTAAGCCTAACCAAGTCGAAGCGCAGAGTTTCCGGGTTAAATTGTTCAGATGACTGCGGCGTTAATGAGTTTAATGCCTTTATCGTTTACAAGTTCAATTGAATATTTTGAGCAATTGTCAAATTACCACATTGCCACATTGTCAAATTATTTCATTGTCACATTCTCAATAAAACATTTCCGCTTTAATTCCAAGTTCTTCAATCCTTTTCGCCAAAGCCTGGAACTCAACTTCCGGAACTTTTTCCAGCGTCCTGTATGGTGTCTGCCTGTCAATTGGGTAGAGCATAACCAGCTTGGGATTGATTTCCCTGATATGCTTTAACCAAAGCGTAAGTTCTTCTTCGGTAGTATTATCAACTATTTTTCCCTCCACATCCCCGCGGATAAGCATGGTTTGTATGGTCAGGTTTTCTTTAAAGCCTTTTAAATCGATCAGCACTTTTTCGAGCGTTATCGGGAAAGTCGGGCGGTTAATAGCCTGGAAGGTGGCGTTGGTTCCGGCATCCAGTTTAAGCACATTATTATCAATCCGGAGCAAGGCTCTTTTCACATTTTCCCGATCGAGGCGGGTTGCATTTGAGAGCACTGTGATCTTTGCCTTTGGGAAAAATTCATTTCGCAAAAGAATGGTATTTTCAACAATAGTTTCAAATTCCGGATGCATGCTTGGCTCCCCGTTTCCGGCAAAGGTAATGTTGTCGGGATCCAGCCCGCCGTTTTTCAGGGCTTCGAAACGGCTTTGCAACGAAGCATTTATTTCGGCTGCCGTAAAAAGAACCAGCTTCTCTTTTTTACGCTCTTCCGTTAATCCGCATTCGCAATACACGCAGTTAAAAGTACACAATTTACCTTTCAAAGGCAAAAGGTTAATCCCGAGCGAAACCCCGAAACGACGGCTCTTTACAGGGCCAAAAACAATTTCATCAAATAATATACCAGCCATTATGATTTTCAGGTTGCTTTAGATGCTTTGATAGCCGACAACCTGTCTGCAAAGGTACATATTTAAAAAAGTTCGAAGTCCTTTGTGATGAATGAAAAAACAAATAAAACCACGATGGCACGGATTACCCAGAGAAACACGGAGAAAAAATTATCTCCGTGAACCTCCGTGTCCTCCGTGCCTCCGTGGTAAAAATCTTAAAACAAAATCCTTATTGAGTAAAAGGAATTTCCCATCCTGCCGATTATTCACAGATAAATACTGCTTTTGAGTACTTAAATCCATATTCAAATCCCGAATGTTCACCATCGACCAGATTAAAGCTTTATTCTATAATTCAAATCTCGAATATTGATTGCAACTGACTTTTATTATAGGATTGGATCATATTGATTCTCTATATGCAAATTAAATTTGATAAACTCCATACAACTTATCGCAACAACATAACTGTTCCTCTCTTTTGTTTTTGCTTATAACCTGATTCAGCATCAGAATAATAAACCACATACGCATACAAACCTTGGGGTGAATCTTCATTATTAAAAGTTCCATTCCATTCAGGTAAAGGGTCATTACATTCGAATATCTTTTGGCCCCAGCGGTTGTATATGATCATTAAATCAATCCGCGTATTTACCACAACCGCCCGGAATACATCATTTGTTCCATCATTATCGGGCGTAAATGCATTTGGGAAGAAAATAAGCGGAGGACATTCCTCTACAAAAATTCTTTCGCTTATCGCTCCACAACGGAAATTGCTTTGTAACTTATAATAACCGCGTTCATACACAGTGATCTGCCATGTTGTTTCTCCTGTACTCCAAATATAGTTTGGTAAAGGAGTGTTAGCTGTTAATACAACAGGCGTATCTGTACCATTGAGGCACAAGGTAGTATCATTACCCAGGTTGATTAATCCGGTTGGGATGGTATCAACTCTTACCCTGATGTTATCAGTATGCAGCCCGCAATGGTCAAGTGTTTGCAAAATGTAAACTCCTTCCTTTGATACTGTAATATTTTGTATGGTGTCGCCGGTACTCCATAGGTATTTATTAAACCCAGCCTGTGATGTTAATGATATAGCTTCACCTTTGCAAATAATGGTATCTTTACCCAATGCAAGTACAGGAGTATCAAAGCTTATTGTTTTTTCAGCA
>Ga0335397_10009765_pt1 | contig 11954 bp, 8 predicted proteins | sample MAT04_FD_205740 | JGI IMG/M metagenome (GOLD analysis project Ga0335397, IMG submission 205740) | Freshwater microbial communities from Lake Fryxell liftoff mats and glacier meltwater in Antarctica - MAT-04 (spades assembly) (version 2) ...
CCCACGTGGAAGGTCAGCGCGGTCATTCTGAGCGGAGTTCCGGCGGACGAAGGCGGGCGGAACGCAGTCGAAGAATCCCGTCGATCTCAAGTGCGGCAATCGCCGGTCAATCCACGGGGTTCTTCGACTGCGCTTCGGTCGCAAAACTCCCTGCGCTCCGCTCAGAATGACCCCGCGATTCTTCACGGCAGCTTCCTCCCCACGGTTTGCGCCAGCATGGTCTGAAGCGCCAGCACGCCAAAGCCCGCTCCCAGGAACCACGGAAACAGATCGCGGTATTGCGTGTACTGATTCATTTCGACCGTCGATTTTTCCAGCTTGTCGATCTGCTCGAAGATCTGGTTCAGCGTCTTGGTGTCGGTCGCGCGGTAAAATTTGGCGGCGGTCAAATCGGCGATTTTTTTCAGCGTGTCCTCGTCCACATCCACCTTCACGTTGCGATACACTTTGCGCCCGAACATGTCCTGCACCGGCATCGGCGCGAAGCCGCGGGTGCCCGCGCCGATCGTATAGACCTTGATCCCCAGCGCCTTCGCGGCCTCCGCCGCGGTCAGGGGCGGCACCTTGCCCGCGTTGTTGTCGCCGTCGGTCAGCAGCACCACGATGCGGCTTTTCGACTCCTTGTCCTTGAGGCGATTTGCGGACGAAGCGATGGCCGAGCCAATCGCCGTGCCGTCTTCCACGAGTCCGATCCGCACCCGCTCCAGATTTTGCAGCAGCCAGCCGTGGTCCAGCGTGAGCGGACTGACGAGATACGGGCGCCCCGCGAAGCACACGATGCCGATGCGGTCATTGGGCCGGGCTTCGATGAACTTCTGCGTGACCTGCTTGACCACTTCCAGCCGGTTCGCGCGCTCGCCACCGATCGTGAAATCCTCCGCCTGCATCGAGCCGGAGACATCGAGCGCGAGCATGATGTCGATCCCGCTGGCCTGCACCTGGCTGATCGTCTTGCCCTGCCGCGGTCGCGCCAGTGCGACGATGAGCAACGCCAGCGCCAGCAGCAGCAGGCTCGTCAGCCACCCACCCATCCGCGAACGCCGGGCCTTGCCGAGAGTCTGCAAGGGACGAAGCGAGGAAAACACCACCGCCGGCGCCGCGCCCTTGCCGCCTTGCAACAACGCCACAAGCGGGATGAGCAGCAGCAGGAGCAACAGCCACGGATGTGCAAACGTCACCGGACCTTCCTCGAAAAATTTCATGCCTCCCCTCCCCGCACAAAGGCCAGCGCGTTCTCCACGAGTTCCACGTTATCCACGCTGGTCGCCTGCACGCGCGCGAACTTGATCATGTCGCACTTCTCCAAAAAGCGGGCGAGCAGCGCGCGGTCATTCTCGCTGAACAGCGGAGAGCCCGAGATCGCGGCGAGAAACTCCGGGGAGGTTTGACGCGTCGCCGGCAAACGGAATCTGGCGTTGCTGATGAATGTGCGAAGCACGTCGGACACGGCGATGCTGAAGGCATACGGTTCCAGTTCGTCCGCGCGGGCGCGCAGCTTTTCGAGTTCGCCGAGGGCGATGGTTCTCGGCCCGAGCGGCGGCGGACCCGGCCGATTCCGAACCCAGCGCACGATCAGCCAGACCGCCAGGGCGAGCACCGCGAGAGCGAGGATTGCCGCCACCGCGACCATCCACGGCGGATACGGAAAAACGTCCAGCGGCGGCGCGATGTCGCGGATCTGGACCGGTTCGGGCGGGCCGCCTGGAGCCGGCGTTCCGGGCGTCGCGGTGATCGCCGCCAGTCCGAACGAAGCGAGCAGCGCAGCCATCATCGGATTTGCAGCCGCCGCTCGCGCGTGCGGAAGAAATTGCGCAGCGCAGGCACATAGTCCTCGTTCGTCCGCAGCGAAATCGCGTCGATGCGTTTGCGCCGGAATTCGCGCAGCCGGTCCGCGGTGCGCTGATCGACGGCCTTCAAAAAGCCCAGCCGCGTGGCGCGGTCGGAGGTGTTGATCTCGACCTGTTCGCCCGTCTCGGCATCTTCCAGCGTGAGCAGGCCGACATCCGGCAAATCTTCTTCGCGCGGGTCGATGATCGGGATGGCGATCAGGTCGTGCCGGCGGCTGGTTACGGAAAGCGCGCGGGCAAAATCCGGCGCCTGGAAGTCCGAAATGAGAAACACCACCGAGCGGCGATGAACGACCTGATTCAAGTAGTCGAGCGCCGCGGCTGGCTGCGTGCCCCGGCCCTTCGGTTCGAAAAAAAGAATCTCGCGCATCAAGCGCAGCGTGTGGACCCGCCCCTTCTTCGGCGGGATGAAAAGCTCGACCCCGTCGGCGAACAGAATCAACCCGACCTTGTCGTTGTTGCGGATCGCACTGAAGGCGAACAGACACGCGACCTCCGCCGCCAGTTCGCGCTTGCTCAGATGCACGCTGCCGAAGTCCCCCGATGCGCTGACATCCACGACGAGCATCACCGTCAACTCGCGCTCCTCGGTAAACTTCTTCACGTAAGCCGCGCCATGCACCTCACTAAACTTCGCCGTCACATTCCAGTCGATCGACCGGACCTCATCGCCCGGTTGATATTCGCGCACTTCCTCGAAGTTCATTCCGCGACCCTTGAAGACGCTGCGGTATTGGCCGGAAAAAGTCGCCGCGACGAGGCCGCGCGTCTTCAGTTCGAGACGGCGGATTTTTTTGAGGATGGCGCGGGCGGATTCCATGGCAAAGAGCGGTCGCGCTGCGTTCGGCGACCGAACGATTCGTTAAGGGACGGCCAGCCCGGCGAAAATCTTCTCGATGATTTGCTCGCTCGTCATCTCCTCGGCCTCGGCTTCGTAGCTGACGATGATGCGATGACGGAGCACGTCGAGCCCGACGCTCTTCACATCCTGCGGCGTCACGTAACCGCGTCCCGCGATGAAAGCCCGCGCCCGGGCCGCGAGCGTGAGCGCGATGGTCGCGCGCGGCGACGCGCCATAGCGGATCATACCGTCGAGCTTGAGCTTGTAGCTGGCTGGTTCACGCGTGGCGAAGACAACATCGACGATGTAGTCCTTCACCCGATCATCGATGTAGATCTCGTTCACGATCTCGCGGGAGCGAAGGATGTCCGTCGCCTCCGTGACCGGGAGCACTTTGGGATTCGGCGCGCTCGTCGCCATGAGATCGAGGATTTTTCGCTCCTCCGCCTTGGTCGGATAACCAACGCGCAGCTTGAGCATGAAACGATCGAGTTGCGCCTCGGGAAGCTGATAGGTGCCTTCCTGTTCGAGCGGATTTTGCGTGGCCAAAACGAGGAACGGATCGGCCAGCGGATAGGTCGTCTCGCCGATGGTCACCTGCCGCTCCTGCATCGCTTCGAGCAGCGCGCTCTGCACCTTGGCAGGGGCGCGGTTGATTTCGTCGGCGAGGATCAGGTTTGAAAACAGCGGGCCGTGTTTGGTCGTGAATTCACCGGTGCGCGGATTGTAGATCAGCGTGCCGATCAGGTCGGCGGGGAGCAGATCGGGCGTGAACTGGATGCGCTGGAAACCTGTATGAATGCAGCTCGCCAGCGTCTTCACGGTCAGTGTCTTGGCCAGACCCGGGACACCTTCGAGCAGAATGTGGCCATTGGTCAGCAGCCCCACGAGCAGGCCATCGACGAGATATTTCTGACCCACGACGACGCGCCCAATCTCGTCCTGGAGAGGTTTGATCCAATGGCTGGCTTGTTTGACTTGCTCGGTGATTTCCTGGGTGGTGCTCATGTGCGGGATGCGGGGCTGGTGTGACAGGGAGGAGGAGAATTACGTTCGATCTGGCAGCGCGCCCAACACTGCGGCGACGACTTCCGGAGCTTCGATCGCCCGCATGCAGCGGAAGTCGAGCGGGCATTCGCGGAGGAAGCACGGGCTGCAATCGACATGATGGCGGAGCACGCGATGGCTCGGGCCGAGCGGACCGGTGAGTCGCGGTTCGGTGGAGCCGAAGATGGAAACCGTCGGCACACCGAGGAAGACGGCGAGGTGCATCGTGCCGGTGTCGTTGGTCAGCAGGAGATCGCAGCCGCGCAGTTCGTCCATGAGTTGCGCGAGCGTAGTCTGGCCGACCAGATCGGTGCAGGGCACCCCGGCAGCGGCGGTGATGGCATCCGCGATCGGGCGATCCTTTTCCACGCCCATGATTTTCCATTCGCAGCCGGTGGTTTCGTAGATCGAGCGCACGACTTCTGCGAAGCGCTCGGGCAGCCAGCGTTTGGCGGGGCCATACTCGGCTCCTGGGCAAAGCGCGATGACGGGCTTCCTGCCGAGGGAAGAGTGCTGACGACGCGGGGCCGTCGGCACCACCACCGCATCCCCGATGGCAGCTCCTACGAATTCCGCCAGCGCGAGATAGTGGTGGACCTGGTGCCGCGGCGGTTCGGCCTGCTTCTTCTTGTTATTCCTGGGCGCGAGGACGGAATTGAGCAACGCGCGGCGATGATGTCCGGGATAGCCAACGCGGCGCGGAATCCCGGCGAGCCATGCTTCCAAAGCGACGCGCAAAGAATTGGGCAGGAGAATCGCGACGTCAAAGTTCTGACGGAGCTTGCGCGCCACCGCGAACACGCTCTCGCCAGGTTCGACGCCGATGACTTCATCCACTTCGGCGACGCTTTTCCAAACGTCCGCCAGCTTCGCCGGCGTGAGGATGGTGACGTGGGCGTCGATGCGGCCCCGCTTGATGGCCCGCACCGCAGGCACGCTCATGACGGCGTCGCCGAGCCAGTTGCTGCCCCGGATTAGGATCCGGAAAGGCTGGAGCGATTGCGGACCTTCCCCAGCCGCGAGGGTGACGCCGCGCTTGTAGGTCGCGAGGAGAAAATTCGGCTTCGGCGTTTTCCAGCGGTTATGCACCCAGAACCAGCTTTCGGGTTGCTCGCGGATCATGCGTTCGATCGCCTGGTTGATCCGCACGGTGATCTGCTCGGCGGTTTCCCCCAGCGGTTCGATCCGCGGTGAAAAGACGGCGCGCCAGCGCGCGATTCCCACGGTGTAAGTGGCCGCTGGGACAATCCACGCGCCCGTGCGCAAAGCCAGCATCGCGGGCAGCGTGGTCGTGGAGGCGAGACGCCCGAAGAACGGCGACCATTGTCCGATGTCGCCGGCATGCTGGTCCGCGAGGACACCGACCGCGCCGCCCGCACGCATGAAGCGACAGGCTTCGATGAAACCTTCCTTCTTTTCGAAAAGCACAAGACCCAACCGCGCGCGATCGCGGCGCACTTCGGCGTCGATGTAGCGGTTGCTGAGCGCCTGGAAAATACTGCCGGATTTGCACGGAAAGACGGCGGGGAAAAGCTGCGCCCAAAGCTCCCAGTTCCCGAGGTGGGCGACGATATTCGTCATCCCGCTGCCGGCAGCAATGGCCGCGTGAACCACGTCCATCCCCTCGACCTCGACCGCCGCCAGGATTTCTTCCCGCGACAGTCGCGGCAGTTTGAAGCTCGAGAAAATATTCGCGCCGAGCGTGGCAAAATGCTTTTGCGCCAGCACGCGCAGCTCCGCCTCCGACTTCTCCCGTCCGAAAGCGATCCAAAGATTATGCAGGACGAGCCGGCGATACGGCACGGCGACAAAATAAGCGAGCGTTCCAACGGCCCACCCGAGGCGGAAAACACCGGTGATGGGCAGCAGGCAGATCGCGCTCGAAAGCAGTCGATAGATCGCGAAGACCAGACGGTCCATCAGCGCTTCTTCCAATACATCGCTTTGATCGGATGCTCGTCGAGCAGGTTGGCTTCGATGCCGCCGAGTCGCTCCGGATCGTAGAACTGAATGCCGACGTAGTAGTAGAGCGGACAGATCGGCGCTTCGTCGGTGACGAGCATTTTTTCCGCTTCACGGAAGAGGGCGAAGCGTTTGTCGCGGTCGTTTTCGCGCCCGGCGGCAGCGATGAGTTCGTCGTAGCGTTTGTTGCTCCAGCCGGTGTTGTTGTTGCCGCCGCCGGTGACGAACATGTCGAGGAAGGTGTTGGGGTCGTTGTAATCACCGACCCACGACGAGCGGCTGATGTCGTAGTCAAGGGACTGCTGAGAATTGAGGTAAACCGTCCACTCCTGCCGGGCCAGTTGGATGGTGACGCCGAGTTCCCGGCGAAACATGCTTTGCAGTTCGACGCCGATGTCCTGATCGAGATCGGAGTCCGCGCGGTAGAGGTAATAGACGACCGGAAAACCGCGGCCCTCAGGATAGCCGGCCTCGGCGAGAAGTTTCCGCGCCTGGTCGGGGTCGCGCGCATCGCCGGGAGGCGGCTCGTATCCTGCACCCGCGCCCGGCGGAACGAAGCTGGTCGCGGGTCGCTCACCCGCGCGGGTGATGCGCTCGGTCAGATATTCCTTGTCCACCACGAGCGCAAACGCGCGCCGGACCCGCACGTCATCGAACGGCTTCCGCTTGGTGTTGAAGCGCATGAAGTAATTCCCGAGGAACGGTGCGGCGTGAAAATCGGGCCGCTTTTTCAATTCGCCGAGGAGCGCGGTGGGCGCGAGCCCTTTGTCCATCATGAGATCGGCGAGACCGGTCGCGTAGAAATTGAAGGCCGTGTTCGGGCGCGACGCGGGCAGCACATCGACGCTCTGCATGCCGACACTGGCAGCATTCCAATAGCGCGGATTTTTTACCAACCGCACGCGATCAAAGGGCCGCCACTCGCGCAGCGTGAAGGCGCCATTCCCCATGAAATGCGCGGGTTTGCTGGCCCAATCGGAGTGCCGCTCGACCGTCGCCCGATGCACCGGGAGCAGCGTGGAAAAGGCGCACAGATCGAGAAAGAAGGGCGTCGGATTTTCCAGCGTAACCTCGAACGTGGCGGGATCGAGCGCGCGCAAACCGACGGTGCCAAAGTCCTTGGTTTTTCCTTCGTTGAAATCCCTGGCGCCGCGCACGTAGTGGAGTTGGTAGGCATACTCCGCCGCCGTCTCGGGCAGCAGGATGCGCTTCCACGAATAGAAAAAATCTTCGGCGGTGACCGGCTCGCCGTTGCTCCAGGTGGCGTTGTTGCGCAGGTGAAAGGTGTAGCGCAAACCGTCGGTCGAGATTTCCCAGCGCTCGGCCACGCCGGGTTGCGCGACGCCGCGCATGTCGGGAGCCACCAGGCCTTCGAAGAGCGCATAAGTGATCCGGCCGGTGGCCTGCGCGGTGACGAGCGCCGGATCGAGCAATTCAGGCTCCGCACCGTTGATCAAAACGAGGTCGGCTCGATCCGGCAATCGCCCACAGCCGCACAGCGCCATGGCGGCGGGAATTAGCAAAAGGCGAAGCGGGGAACTGGTCACAGGGAGCGGGGAAATTGCACGAAAAACGGCCAGTTTCCAAGCGGTTCTCCAGGCGCTCCCGACGATCCTTGGCTGGCGGATCGAAACTGCCGCAGCCTTGCTTTCACACGAACTCAGTTCGCGGGTTTCTCGGGCGTCTTTTCCGGCTCCGCGGGCTTTTCCGCAGGGGCGGGAGCGGGCGTTGCCGGTTGTTCCGGTGCAGGCGCAGCGGGCTCTGGCTTGGCGGGAGCAGGCGCGGCGTCTTTGATGGGCTCCACGGGCGGAGGAGACGTTGGCGCGGGTGCGGACTCGGCGGGCTTGACCGGGACTGGAGCGGCGTCTTTCGGAGCCTGCGCAGGCGGAGCGGCTGGCATCGGCTTCGACTCGGGAATGGGTTGCTGGTCCGCGGGGGCTGGCGGCGTGGCGGCTGCGGGTTCCGCCGGTTTGGCCGGCGTCTCGGGAGTCGCCGGTTTCGCGTCCGCCGGAGCGGCCGGCTTTTCTTCAACCTTATCGTCTGGGGCCGGAGTGCTCGGCGCTGGAGGCACGACCGTCGGAGCGAGCAAACGCTGCTGCACGCTGCTCCGTTGGGAGGTTTGCTTCACGTAAAGCCACGAGAGCAGGAGCGTGAGGATGAAGAAAAGCGCACCGAGATAGCGGGTGAAGGTTTGCAGCACGTTCGTGGTCTGCGCGCCGAAAAGGTTCTCCGTCATGCCGCCGCCAAAGGCCGCGCCAAGCCCTTCATTCTTCGGGCGCTGCATCAGGACGAGCAGGATGATCAGCAGTGAAACGAAGATGTGGATCACCAGGAAGACGTTGATCGCGATGTGAAGCATAAGAAAGGGGCGCGGAATATGGAGGAAAGGGGCGCGGGTGTAAAATGGAAGTTTCCGAACTGCTAGGCTTGCGGTTTTGACGGCGTCAACTGCGTCTCGACCCAGCGTGCCCAAAGCCAGCAAAGGTCGGAGAGTCGATTGAGATAGCGGATGATTTCGGGATTCACCGGAGCGCCGGCTTCACTCAACGCGACGACCTGCCGCTCAGCGCGGCGGCAGACGGTGCGCGCGAGGTCGAGCGCGGCGGAACCGAGCGTCGCACCGGGCGTCGCCCAGCCGTCGTAGGTGACACGGTGGTTTGTTTCGAGGTCGTCGATGACCGCCGTCAGGGCAGCGACCATCGGTGCCTCGACGAACTTGTATTTGCCCCTCGCATAGCGCTCGCGGTCGTCGGGCGCAACGGCCAGTTCGCCCATGAGGATCACGAGTTCCTTTTGGATCGCCAGCACGGTATCGGTGACGAATGGATCGCCCGCGGTCGCGCGGACGAAGCCGAGCGCGGCGTTGAGTTCATCGACGGTGCCATAGGCGGCGACGCGCGCGTCGGTCTTCGACACGCGGCGGCCATACATGAGCGCGGTCGTTCCGTCGTCGCCGGTCTTGGTCGCTATGCTCATTGGAAGTTCGGTGGGTCAACGAAAAGGGGCGGCTGCTGCCGCCCCTTTCGTGAATGGTTGTCGGTCAGGACTTCGGTTAGCCGAGCGCGGGTTCGAGTTCCGTGCCGGGTTCCAGATCGCCGAGATGATCGCCGAGGTTGACGATCTTGATGTCGCGATGCGCCGGGAAGCCAGTGCCTGCCGGGATGAGGTGACCCATGATGACGTTTTCCTTGAACCCGCGCAGGTGATCGATACGGCCCAGCGTCGCGGCTTCGGTGAGGACGCGCGTCGTGTCCTGGAATGAGGCGGCGGAGATGAACGAATCGGTTTCGAGAGAGGCCTTGGTGATGCCGAGGAGCACGGGGACAGCTTCGGCTGGCTTGCCTCCCTTTTCTTCGACGCGGTTATTTTCCTGCTCGAAGGCAAGGCGGTCCACCTGGTCGCCCCACAGGAGCGAAGTGTCGCCGGGCTCGGTGATCTTCACCTTGCGCAGCATCTGGCGGACGATGATCTCGATGTGCTTGTCGGAGATTTCCACGCCCTGGAGGCGATAGACTTCCTGCACTTCGTTGACCATGTGCTCCTGAAGTTCCTGCGGCCCGCAGACATCGAGGATGTCATGCGGAGGCACGGGGCCTTCGGTGAGCTGCTGACCCTTCTTCACGAAGTCGCCCTTGAAGACGATGACGTGTTTGTTCATCGGCACGAGATGCTCTTCTTCGCCGCCAGTTTCTGCGTCGGTGACGATGATCTTGCGCTTGCCGCGGACGGTGCCGCCGATCTCGACGACGCCATCGATCTTGGCGATCTCGGCGGCATCTTTCGGACGGCGCGCCTCGAAGAGTTCGGCCACACGCGGCAGACCGCCGGTGATGTCCTTGGTCTTCGCGACTTTACGCGGAGTCTTGGCGAGGAGCTGACCGGCCTGAACTTTCTTGCCCTCCTGGACGGCGACGTGCGCGCCAGCGGGAATCGAGTAGCTGGCGATGATCTCCTTGGTCTTCTCATCCATGATGATGATCTGCGGATGAAGGTCTTCCTTGTGCTCGATGACGACCGTTCCAAGAACGCCCGTGGCTTCATCGACCTCTTTCTTCACCGTCACGCCCGAGATCATGTCGCGGAACTCCACCTTGCCGGCCTTCTCGGTGAGAATCGGGACGTTGTGCGGATCCCACTGGACGAAGGCCTCGCCTTTCTTCACATGTCCGCCTTCACCGATGGTGATGGTGGAACCGATGACGATGGTGAAGCGCTCGACCTCGCGGCCGTCCTTGGCGTGGAGGGTGATGCTGCCGTTCTTGTTCAGCGCGACCCAGTGGCCCTCGGTGTTTTGCACCGCCTTGAGTCCGTCGGCGAAGCGCACTTCACCGTCGTTCTTGGGCTTGATGATCGGCTGTTTGAACGTGCCGGAAGCGACGCCACCGATGTGGAAGGTACGCATGGTGAGCTGAGTGCCGGGTTCGCCAATGGACTGCGCAGCGATGATGCCGACGGCTTCGCCAAGCTTGACCATCTGGCCGGTGGCCAGGTTGCGGCCATAGCACTTCGCGCAGCAGCCACGCTTGCTTTCGCAAGTGAGCACCGAACGAATCTTGAGCTGCTCGACACCGATTTTCTCGATCGCTTGCGCGACGGTTTCTTCGATGAGCTGGTCCTTCTTGATGAGGGCTTTGCCGGTCACCGGATCCTTGATCGTTTCGCAACTCACGCGACCGATGATGCGGGTCACGAGGTCGACGACTTCTTCGTCTCCTTCGTAGATCGGCTTAACGACGATGCCATTGACCGTGCCGCAATCGGGTTCGTTGATGATGACGTCCTGCGACGCATCGACGAGCTTGCGGGTGAGGTAACCGGAGTCGGCGGTCTTGAGCGCGGTATCGGCGAGACCCTTGCGGGCGCCGTGCGTGGAAATGAAGTACTCGAGCACGGTCAGCCCCTCGCGGAAGTTCGAGGTGATCGGGCGTTCGATGATTTCACCGGAAGGCTTGGCCATGAGGCCGCGCATGCCCGCGAGTTGCTTGACCTGCTGGCGGTTACCGCGGGCGCCGGAGTCCACCATGAGGTAAACGGGGTTCAGTTCCTTGCGCCCTTCGTTGTGCTGCAAGGTCCGGAACATGACGTTCGAGATTTCCTCACCGGCGTGCGTCCACACGTCGATGATTTTATTGTAGCGCTCGCCATCGGTGATAATGCCGGAGCGATACTGCTTCTCAACCTTGTCGATTTCCTTACGGGCAAGATCGAGCTGCTCTTGCTTCTCCTTCGGAATGATCATGTCCGTGATGCCGATCGACACGCCCGCGCGCATCGCCCAGAGGAAACCGAGTTCCTTCAGGCGGTCGAGCGTATCGACAGTCGCCTGATGGCCCGCGGCTTGGTAAGTGCGAAAAATCACGTCGGAAACCTGCTTTTTGCCGCAAGCTTTGTTGAAGAAGCCCACGCCTGCCGGCCAGATTTCATTGAAGACGACGCGACCAGCGGTCGTTTCGATCACGCGCAACTCGGGGTTGCCAAACACGGACTTCTTGCCGAAATCAGGATTCTTGAAACGGATGCGATCGTGAACTTTCACGCTGCCTTCGGTCATCGCGAACTCGACTTCCGTCGCGTCGGCAAAGAGCGGCAGGCGCTCGACGTCTCCCGCCATCTTGCGCGGCTCCTGCGTGAGGTAGTATCCACCCAGCACGATGTCCTGGGACGGCGTGGTGATCGGCTTGCCGCTCGCGGGCGAGAACAGGTTGTTTGACGCCAGCATGAGCATGCGCGCTTCCATCTGCGCTTCGACGCTCAGCGGCACGTGGACGGCCATTTGATCGCCGTCGAAGTCCGCGTTGTAAGCCGTGCAAACGAGCGGGTGAATGCGGATCGCTTCGCCTTCGATGAGTTGCGGCTCGAAAGCCTGGATCGACAAGCGGTGCAGCGTCGGCGCGCGGTTCAGGAGAACCGGGTGGCCTTTCGTGACCTCTTCGAGGATGTCCCAGACTTCGGGCGTCTGACGCTCGATCATCTTCTTGGCCGACCGCACGGTATGCACGTAGCCGAGTTCCTTGAGGCGGCGAATGATGAACGGCTCAAACAGCACGAGCGCCATCTTCTTCGGCAGACCGCACTGGTGGAGCTTCAGCTCCGGCCCGATAACGATGACCGAACGGCCCGAGTAATCGACCCGCTTGCCGAGCAAGTTTTGACGGAAACGGCCACCCTTGCCCTTAAGCATGTCGGAGAGCGACTTGAGCGGGCGGTTGCCGGCGCCGGTGACGGCGCGGCCATGACGACCGTTGTCGAAGAGCGCG
>Ga0335397_10009770_pt1 | contig 11951 bp, 12 predicted proteins | sample MAT04_FD_205740 | JGI IMG/M metagenome (GOLD analysis project Ga0335397, IMG submission 205740) | Freshwater microbial communities from Lake Fryxell liftoff mats and glacier meltwater in Antarctica - MAT-04 (spades assembly) (version 2) ...
AGGATGGTGTTGCGGAGCTGTTCAGGAGTGAACGGCTTGTGCACGATCTCGACACCGTGGGCGCGGAGGCGCGCGAGGCGGGTGTCGCTGCTTTCGGTGCTGACGATGATCACGGCGAGCGCACGCCATTCCTCGCTGGCACGGATGCGTGTGAGGAGCTCCTCGCCATCCATGACCGGCATGTTGACATCGAGCAGCGCCAGGTCCACCCAGTGCTCGCCAAGCTGCTCGAGCGCCTCGACGCCGTTGCCGGCCTCGTGGACCTCGCCGAGGGAAATTCCGCACAGCGACAGCGTCCGGCGGATCATTGCCCGCATGACGGCACTGTCGTCGACAATGAGCACGTTGAGATTCATGACACTACCTCTGGAGGACGGCGGCAGGAGCCGCCGGGAACGACGCCGTCTCTGGCGACAGCACGCGGAGCGTGCCGTTGGTACGCAGTTGCACGAGTCCTGATGACACGACGATCGACATCGTGCGCGACTGCTGCACGCCCCCGGTGTCGTCGGCATGAATGAGCACGCCGTTCTTCCAGAGCAGCTTGCGCAGTGTGAGCATGTTGCGCTTGCCGATCTGGAAGGTGTCGTCCGATTCCGAGCGACCGGAGAACGAACCGCCCGCCACACTGACGGTCATGCGTTCCTTTCGTGCACCGAGGCGATAGCACTCCTTGAAGAGCAGCGGCACGCCGGAGTCCACGAACATGGCCGGCTGCAGCTTTGCCTTGGTCTCGTCGATCAGGGAGCTTGGCAGCATCACGTGCAGCAGTCCGGCGACACGCGCCACGGGGTCGTGCACCACGATGCCGAGGCAGCTGCCCAGGGCGTACGTGATGAGCGTATCGCCAGGGGTGTTCGAGACCTTCACGTCAGCCATGCCGACGATCGTCGGTCGCAATGGCGTCAGGAGCTCGACTGGACTCATTTGGCGTACACCGCAGGCTGCACGTAGCGATAGCGGTGCTCGATCGCGGTCAGGCTTTCGGAATGGCCGATGAACAGGTGCCCGCCGGGCGCCAGCAGGTCGTGGAACCGGTTGACGAGGCGTGTGACCGTCGGCTTGTCGAAATAGATCATGACGTTGCGACAGAGGATGACGTCGAACGGACCGGACATGGGCCAGGTCGCCATCAGGTTCAGGTGCGCGAAGCTGATGGGGGCCCGGAGTTCCGGCACGGCTGCAGCATGGCCGGACGATGTCGGCGCGAACCAGCGCGAGCGTCGTTCGCGCGAGACGTCACCCAGCTGCTGGTCGGTGTACTCGCCCTTGCGTGCGGCGGCGACGACGCGCGTGCAGATGTCGGTGCCCAGGATGCGGAAGTCGTATCGCTCGGGCAGCGACTCCTTCAGCAGCATCGAGAGCGTGTACGGTTCCTCACCGGTCGAGCAGCCGGCGCTCCAGATGCGCAGCGGTTTGCGTGCGGCCACGACGGCCGGCACGACCTTCGACAGCAGGAAGTCGAAGTGCGCGGGCTCACGGAAGAAGTCGGTCTTGTTGGTGGTGAGCAGGTCGATGAGCTTGACCATCTCGTCGCCATTCGACTCGGCCTCGACGGCATCGAGGTAGGCGCTGAACGATGCGATGCGCCGCTCGCGCAGTCGCTTGGACACGCGCGACCGGACCAGTCCTTCCTTGCCGGCCGGAATGGCGAGGCCCGCGCGCTCATAGGCGATCTGCCGCACGCGACGAAAATCGTCCGCCGTGAGGTCGGGCGCGGTCTGCAGTGGCTCGGTGCTGCTGAGTGACGACATGCGGGTGGGATTGCGGGAGAGAGCCTGTCAGCAGAACCACGAGTGTGACGACCGGCACCCGACCGGCACCCCGCCGTCGTGCGGCATGGCTCGGCGACGGGGGTGCGGTCAGGCATACGACGACAGTTGACGTGCAACAACGGTCCGGCATGCGACGATCAGTCGCCCTGCGAGAGACCCGGCAGTGCGGCGATCGCGGTGACCTCTTCAGTCGACAGCACGCGCTCGATGTCCAGCAGCAGACGCAGGCGTCCGTTGCTCTTGCCCAGGCCGAGCAGGAATTCGGTGTGGATCTCGGCCCCGAAATCAGGCGTCGGGTCGATGTCGGCGGAGGCGATGCTCGCGACCTCGGAGACCTTGTCGGCGACCACGCCGATCTGCACGCCCGCCACCTGCACGACGATCATGACCTGTTCCGGCTCGGAGGCCGGCGGCATGCCGAACTTCTCGCGGAGATCCATGATCGGGATCACCTTGCCGCGCAGGTTGATCACGCCGCGGATGTACGGCGGCGTCCGCGGGACGCGCGTGATGGGCATCATGCTGATGATCTCCTGCACGCGCAGGATCTCGACACCGTATTCCTCGCCGGCGAGGAAGAACGTCAGGTACTTGCCGCCGAGCGAGGTGGCGGAGCGGTCAACGGTGCTGGTCATGCCTTCTCCAGGAGGTCAGTAGTACAGGCGTGCAACGCGACGTGCGCGCCACGCAGGAGTCTCGACGCGTCGGGCGTCGCACTTGTGAGCCTGCTCATGCTGCGAACGACAGCGCACGCGGACGGGCGTCGCCGGTGCGGGCGAGGGAGGTCATGCGCGCGATGTCGATGATCAGGCCGACGCGTCCGTCGCTGAGGATTGCGCCGCCGGAGATGCCGGGGATTTCACCCACGCCATCGCCAAGCGCCTTGGCCACGACCTGCTGCTGACCGAGCAGCTGATCGACGAGCAGCGCGACACGATGCTCGCCGTCGCCGACGATCATCAGGATCGCCTCGCTCGGGTTGGTGACCGCATCCGGGATGTTGAACATCTGGTGCAGGCGCACCACCGGCAGCACCTCGCCGCGGAGCATCACGACATCGCCGTTGGGCGGAATCGTGGTGAGCATGTCGGGCTCGGGGCGGAAGCTCAGCGCGATGCTCGTGAGCGGCACGATGTAGCGCTCATCGCCGACACGCACGAGCATTCCGTCGGTGACGGCGAGGGTGAGCGGCAGGCGGATCTGGAAGACCGTGCCCTGGCCCAGCACCGACTGGATGTCGATGCGGCCGCGGATCGACTCGATGTTGCGTCGCACGACGTCCATGCCGACGCCGCGTCCGGAGATGTCGGTGACGGTTTCGGCCGTGCTGAAGCCCGGCGCGAAGATCAGCGCATTGATCTCGGAGTCGGTGAGCGAGTGATTCGGCGAGACCAGGCCCTTCTCGAGCGCCTTGGCGAGGATGCGATCACGATTGAGTCCGCGGCCGTCATCACGCAGTTCGACGATCACGCTGCCGCCCTGCTGGAAGGCCGCCAGCTTCACGCGACCCGCGCGTGGCTTGCCGGCACGCTCGCGATCCTCGGGGCCTTCGACACCATGATCGACGGCATTGCGGACCATGTGCACGAGCGGGTCGGCGATCGCATCGACCATGTTGCGATCGAGTTCCGTCTCCTCACCATCGGTGACCAGCTCGACGACCTTGCCGGCCTTGAGTGCCACGTCGCGCACGAGGCGCGTGAGCTTCTGGAACGTGGACTTCATGGGCACCATGCGCATGGACATGCTCAGGTCCTGCAGCTCGCGCATGATCTTGCCGGCCTGCGAGACCTTTTTCACCAGGTCATGCTGCCCGGTGGCCGTCACGGCGGGATCCGCCGCGATCATGGACTGCGCGATGACCAGCTCGCCGACCATGTCGATCAGCCGGTCGAGACGATCGGTGCGCACGCGTACCGAGAGGTCCGACTCGTTCTTCACGACGGCGCGCGCGACCTGCGCGCGCGGTGCCGAGACGGCGACCGGCGCACTGAGCTGCGCGACTGGCGCTGCAGCAGCCGCTGACGACACGACGGCCACCGGTACCGCGACCGGTCCGGCGACGGCTCGTGCCACCCGGGGGTCGACGCCGGCCAGCACGGCATCCACGTTGAGCAGATCGTGCATCAGGTGCGCGTAGTCCGACGGCAGCGCGATGGGTTCACTCGTCTGCACCGACTTTTCCACGGCCTCGAGGAACTCACCGAGGACGTCGTTGGAACGGAGCGACAAGTTCGCGACGGCCTGTGTATACGGCAGTTCGCGATCGCGGACGCGGCTGAGCAGCGATTCGGCGTGGTGCGCGAATTCCGCCAGCTTGTCCAGGCCCATGAAGGCGGCCGTACCCTTCACCGTATGGAAGGCGCGGAAGACGGTGTTGATCGCCTCGATGTCTTCCGGGTTCGCTTCCAGTTCCAGCAGTGCGGCTTCGGCGCCCGCCATGGAGTCGCGGCTCTCGGCGATGAAGTCGCCGAGCAGCGAGAGATCGGCGTCATCGGGCACCATGCCGCCGTCGATGGCGGTCGGGTGCACGACCACGGCGGCGGGGGCAGCCGCGGCGGCCACCGGTACGGCCACCGGCACCGCACTGGGTGCGGTGATCGTCGGCGTGCGCTTCGGCGTCTTCCGTGCGCCCTTGGCTGGTGCGGGTGTCGCCATGTCCGCACTGAGTGCGTCGGCGTCACCCGGGTCGTGCGCGATCGCGATCAGGTCCGTCTGCGTGATCCGCGGCGCGTGCATGCTGGCCGCTTCGCATGCCTTGATGGCCGAATCGATCGCGTCGCTGGCCTGGGTGAGCAGCACCGCCGGATCCCCTGGCGCGGCCAGGAGGATCAGGTTGAGGAACGTCGCCGCCTGCTGCGCATGTGCGCGGACCTGCGTCGTTGCCGAGGCATCGAACACCGCGAACTGCCGCAGTGTGTCGCGCAGGGCCTTGATGTCCTCGTGCTCCGCGGGCTCGAGCTGCACGACGATGAACGCGGCGTCGTTGAGTTCAGCAGGAATCATGGTAGGACGAGCCGGAGGCGGCGGGCGTACGTATCAGCCACCGGTGGAACCGCGGTGCACGAGTGAATCGGCGAGCGCCTGACGCGACTCGGCGTCCGACAGCGAGGCATTCGGGTCGAAGGAGTGTGCGTCCTTCTGGGTGCGGGCCGCGACGACCGGAGCCGGCCCTGACGTCTCCGTGTCACCGGACTGGTGATCGAAGAGGTTCGCGATTTCCGAGAGGCGCGTTTCCATGTCACCGAGCAGCGACTGGACGTGCATGATCTGCTGCGACGTGATGTCCTGGAACTGCATGTGGCCCATGACGGCGAACAGTTCATCGCGCAGGTCGCCGCGGATCGCGGTGCCCTTGTCGGCGTCGGCGAGCACGTCCTCGGTCTCGAGTTCGTCCACCTTGGCGATGGCGCGGTCGAGCGCGTCCATGATGTCGAGGGCGGCCTTGCCGGTGGCCGACGACACCTCGTCGAGCTTCTCGTTGGTATGTGCGAGGCGCTCGGTCGCGGCGGCGCGGATGTGCTCGCGGCCCGTGCGGATCGAGGCGAGCATGGCGTGCACCTCACCCATGGCGCGCGCGAACAGCGCGGGGAGCAGCGGCAGGACGCGATCAGTGGCACTGATGGCCGCAGCCGCGGCGGCCGTGGAGGATCCCGGCGCGATGGCTGACGACTCTGTCGGCTTGCGCGGGGCGAGCTCGCCCAGCTCGGCATCGAGCAGGCGCAGGGTCGAGGCGGTGTCGTACATGAGTTCTGACGCCCGTTCGTTTGACATGATCAGGCCGCCGGTGTGACGATGAGACTGTCGATCTTTTCCTTCAGCACGGCAGGCGTGAAGGGCTTCACGATGTAGTTGTTTACGCCGGCCTCGAGCGCGGTGATGATGTCCTCGCGCACGCTGCGGGCCGTGACCATGAGCACCGGCACCGTGCGGCCGTCGTCGCGCTGCCTGAGCGCCTGCACCAGCTCCGTGCCGGACATGTTGGGCATGTTCCAGTCGGTGATGACGAAGGCGATGGAGCTGTCGAATTTCGCGAGGGCCTCGACACCGTCAGCGGCTTCGACGCAGTTGGTGAAGCCGATCCGCTGGAGGGAATTCACCACGATCCGGCGCATTGTTGCTGAATCATCCACAACCAGGAACTTCATTGTCGCGTCTCTGCCGTTGACGAGTGGAGGACCATGTGCGATGACGCCCATGATCCAGTCTGGTGGAACGGCAGCTGTGCCGTTCTGTGTCCGGGGATGGTGCTGTCCCGCGTACAAGTGTCGTCCGGTGCGGGCGCGTCTTGAGTGCGTCTTTCGCGCGCCCACTTGCACATCGGCGGGCATCGAGGTCACACCGCGCGTTTGTGCAGTGCGGATGCACGAACGGTCGCGCAGCAACTGCCGCACGACCGTTCATGGACTTCGGGTCGGACTGCGCCGGTCAATCGTTCAGAGTTCGCCGCGCTGCAGGATTCGCCTGGCCACTTCACCGGCCATCTCGGCCGTGTTGTAGGCGCCGAGCAGGACCCGCTGCTTCACATCCTCGATCCGTTCCGTGCTGCTCGCGGCACGCGTGGATGACCCGCTGGCCAGCGCACGTGCCTCATCGCTGAACGACACGGTGTCCTGCTTCGGACGCTCCGGTGTCGAGGCCACGGTTTCCGTGCGCCTGGTGGGCGCGCTGCGTTCCGATGCACCCGGCTTGATGACGCTGAGTGCGCTCGGGTCGATCCTGCCCTTTCCGTTGATCTGCATAGTTGTCTACCTCCGTAGGGAGGGTATCGGCGAGAACGAATGAAACTTTAGCAATCTCGCAAAAAAGTTCACGAGACGGTGGCGGACCCGGCCTGGCGCTCCATGCGGTCCTCCTCTTCCTGTGGCACATGGAGCGGGCTCGGCGACGGTGCCGGCGTGGTCACGGGCCGTTCCTGCGCGCGACGCGGCACGTCGGCCAGTGGCGCCGCAGGTCGCGGCACAGGCTGATCGCGCATCACGGCGAGCAGGGAGAGTCCGATCGCTGCCAGCGACTGGAGGTCCTCGCGGCGGGACACGGCGCGGACGTCGATCGCGTGTGTCCAGCGCGGCGTCAGCATGTGGCTGGAGATCTGAGTGGTCTGTGACATCGTCCTGTATACGCTCGACATCGCCCTCGGCAACATCCTCGTCCTGCGTGTCAGAGCACGACGTCGATGCTGCCGTGCGGCGTGTCGGGGCGGTATTCCTGCGAGGCGAGCTGACGCGCCTCGAGTGCGGCGAGTTCCGCCACCACCTCGTTGCGGTTGCGCAGCGCGCGGCTGCGCAGCAGGTCGCCCGATGCGATCGTCGTGCGCATGGCATCGGCCAGGCGTGTCGTGACGGCGGGAGTCAGGTCACCGGCGGACGCGGCGCGCGCGGCGGCAGTGGCGGCGTCGATGGCGACGCCGCGATCATCGAGCAGATCCGTCAACCGCGCATCGTCGCCTGCTTCCAGCGCGAGACTCGCCTCGAGCGCCAGCCTGTCTGCACGCGCCAGCAGGTCGAGGACGAGGAGTTCGGGGTCGACGGGATCGTGCCGCATCTGTCAGGCCGTGGCAGCAAGCGGTGCGGCAGCCGACTCGTCCACCTGCTTCGCAGCCAATGCGAAGGCGGTACTCAGCGTGTTCACGATGCCGATCAGTCGTCCCAGGCGAACGCCATCGCGACGGATGCCGACATCGACCATCTCACCCAGCAGGAAGCCGTAGAGCATGGACAGGTCGATCGCGATGTCGCCGCCCTTGTCGATGTCCAGCGTCGTGAGCAGCTCGCTGACGATCGCGCGGGCCTTGCCCATGTTCTCGACACGCAACTCGACCTGCTCGTTGCGCATCGCGGTCTGCGCGCGGCGCATCACGACTTCGAGGTGCTCGAACAGCAGGACGGTCAGCCGTGCCGGCGAGGCCGACATCACCTGAATTTCCCGGTACTGCGAGACGCGTGATGGGTAGGTCACGGGGTGTCTGTGCTGGGGGGTGTGTGAAACCGGTGCGACGATCAGGACGAGCGATTGAGACCCGTCATCGTCGACGTAAGCGAGTTGCCCTGCTGCTGGAGCCTGTTCATGGCCAGCTCCATCGAGGTAAAGCGTGCGATCAGCGCTTCGCGACGCGCATCGATGCGCGTCTGGACGTCGTTCATCCGCTTCGTGAGGCGGCGGTTCGACTCGGTGATGTTCGACATCGAAGCCGGAATCGTGCCGTCCACCGCGCGCGCCGCATCCGTGGTTGCCGCGACCATCGCATTGCCGATGCCTGCGCTGCCGAAGAGCGCCCGCACGCCAGTGAGGTTGGCGTTGATCGCCGCACGGATCTTCGTGTCGTCCACATCGAGCGAGCCGCTGCGCGACAGCGTGATGCCCGCCAGGGTGCCGCGGCTGAAATCGCCACCCGCTGCGACTTCGGTGCGCAGCGCCTGCGTGAACGAGCCGAGGATGCGGCGCAGCGAACTGTTGGACTGCAGCGGCTGGCCGGTGAGCTGCTGACCGGCTGCGAACGACACGACGTCGTTGTACGCCTTCGCGAAATCCTTGATGCCCTTCACGGCGGCATCGGTATCACGCGTGACGGTGAGATCGATCTCGGTGCCGGGCTCTGACTGCAGGAGGTTCAGCGTGACGCCATCGAGCGCATCGCCGATGGTGTTCGACGGTCGCGTCAGCAGCACGCCGTCCACCCGCACCTGCGCATCGGACCCAACGACCATCGCGCGCGAGCGCCCGACGGTCTCGGTGCCGAAGGTGCCGAGGAGTGACGCCGGCGATCCGCCGAATGCGGGCGCGACGGTCATCGCGAGGCGCAGGCGCGAGTCACCACCGGTGCCGTCGTTCAGACGCAGCTTGCCATCGGGACCGATCGACGCCTGTGCCGGTCGCGTGCCGCCGCCGAAGCCTGACGTGCTGTCGTTCAGCTTGGAGACGAGCGTCTGCAGCGTGTCGGTACCGCCGACGACGAACGACGTCGTGACGGTCGACCCGTCGCCACGCTGTCCGCTGAAGGTGAGCGTGTCGCCGACGTTCACGCCGAGCGAGATGCCGCCGGCACGGAGATCCGTCAGCCGGGTGTCCGGGGTGGCCGGATTGTTCGACGCGTCCTGGAACGCGAAGCCCGACGCGACGACCTGCTGGACGCTGCCCTGTGCACCAGCGGCGAACCCGAGCGCCGTAATGGTGTCGGCGCTGTTCGCATCGTTGGTGGCGGTGACGTTCCGGCCGACGCTGAGCCGGAAGGACTGCACGCCACCGACAGTCTCGGACTGGATCTCCGCCTGCTCGCCGGCGGCGCGGATCTTCGAGACGATGATGCTGAGCGAATCGACCGCGAGGTCCACGGCGATGGTGGTGTTGCCGACCTTGATGCTGCTTGGCGGCGGCATCGAGACGCCGAGTGCGGCGGCGACGGCGAGCCCGGACGACGGGACGGCGCGCGAGCGCGTGTCCTTGAAGCCGAGATCGCGGAGCACCCCTTCCGGGCCATCGGTGAGGCCAGTGCCGGCGCTGCCGACACCGTCGGCCGAGAGCACGAGGCGCTTCTGGCCGGCGGCACTCGTGAGCACCGAGGCGGAGACCTTCGTGGGGGTCCCGCCGGTATTCAATGCATTGATCTTGTCACGCACGCCCTCGAGCGAATCGGTCGCGGCGATGGTGACGTTCTGGCCGGCCAGGGCAAAGGAACCGGCGATGCCCAGGGCAGCGCTCGAATCGGCGACGACCGACCCACTGAGCTTCTCGGCGCGCGCCAGGTCCACCACTTCGACGCGGTAGGAACCGGGTCGGGCCGCAGCGGTGGTGCTCGAGGAAAGCAGCGTCCGATTGGTCTGCGAGCTCGGCGACACGGTGGCCGCGAAATTCGAGAACGACGTGCCGACCTTCAGTGCAGTGCCTGCGTCCTGCAGCTTCTGCACCAGTGACGCCATCTCGGTCCACGCGGTCTTCTGCTTCTCCGCCCCCGAGATCCGGGTCTGGATGGGCGTCACACTGCGCGCCTTGTCCGCTGCCACCAGCTGGTCCACCAGGTCGCGCCATTGCACGCCGGAAGCCAGCCCGTTCACGCCGATGCTCGTACCCATGATCGTTCACTCCCCTGTGCGCTGGCCGACCGCGTCGTACTGCACGTCGCGGTCGGCCAACGTCATTCACGGTCCTTCAGGACTATCGGAGAAGGCTCAGGACGCTCTGCGAGCTCTGGTTCGCCTGCGACAGCATGGCCTGTGCTGCCTGCGTGAGGATGTTGTTCTTGGTGTAGTTGGCCATTTCCTCAGCCATGTCGACATCGCGGATCGTCGACTCGGCAGCCTTCACGTTCACCACGGCGGACTTCAGGTTCTGCACGGTGTAGTCCAGACGATTCTGGCCGGCACCGATGTTCGCCAGGACGCTGTTGATGGCCGTCAGGGCGGTGTCCACCTGCGAGATGGTCGACGTGCCAGCCATCGACACGGTACCTGATGCCAGCGACGCATCCACCGTCACCGTTCCACCCGCCGTACCATCGCTCACCTGGAACGACAGGCTCGCGAACACACTGGAACCCTGGAAGTTCGTGGACGAGATGATGCGATCCACTTCCGTGCTCAGCGTGGTGATTTCGGCGTTCAGCGTGGCGGTCACCGAGTTGTTGTTACCCGAGGACTCACGCTGGATGACCAGTTCCTTCTGACGCTCGAGGATCTTCTGGATCGTCGAGGCCGAACCTTCCGCGATCTGGAGCATCGCGCCACCCTGCTCGGCGTTCGCCGAGGCCACCGTCAGCGAGCGGCTCTGTGCGCGCAGCTTGTTGGCGATGGAGAGACCAGCTGCGTCGTCTGCTGCGCGCGAAATCCGCAGGCCGGACGAGAGCTTCCGCATTGAACTTTCGGTTGCCATCGTGTTGATGAAGGCATTCTTCGTCGAGTTCAGCGCGCCGACGTTGGTATTGATACGCATGGGACAAATCCTCCTTGATTGACTGTGGAGCATCCATGCTCCAACCGGGACCGCGATTCGGTGTCCGGCTCCCCCACGAGTCTCGGCACGACCGTCATGGACTTGAGCCAATGGTCGTGCTTGCTAAAGCGGCATCCGTTTGCGTGCCGATGCTCTGGCAGAGATGCCGTTCCAACCTCCCCTTCATGCCGCCATGCGCCCCGCAGCGCAGACACGTCACGCCCGTGCCCTCGCCCAGTGCGCGGCTGGGGCGCGCGCGCTGCAGGGCGGGAAGACGGAGCAGGCGCTCACGCGATTCGCGTCCGGTGCGGCACTCGCCCCCGACGCCGCAGACATCGCAGCGATGCACGGCGTCGCGCTGCGCGGCGCCGGCCGCATGCAGGACGCGCAGCGTGAACTGATCCGCGCGATCGGCCTGGACCAGCATCGGGCCGACAGCTACACGCAACTCGCGCAGACGTACTGCCTGATCAACGATCATGCGCAGGCGGCGACTGCATTCCTCGCATCGGCCACGCTGCAGCTCACGAACGCCATCGCCTGGCGTGATACCGCCGAGTCCATGCGACGATCGCATCGGCTGGTGGACGGGCTGCAGGTCGCGCGGCATGCCTTCGCGCTCGCGCCGCACGACCCGTCGGTCGCGAACATCCTCGCGCTGCTGCTGCATCGCAACGACCGGATCGACGAGGCGATGACGATCTGCGAGCAGGTGCGCGCCATCGCGCCTGGTGACGGGAACCTCGAGCTCACGCACGCCATGCTGCTGCGGACCTGCGAGCAGTACGAGCAGGGCTGGCTGCTGCACGAGCGCCGGCTGGAATGTCCCGAGTTGACGATGCGTCCCAACCCGCCCGCCTCGCCGCACTGGTCCGGCGCACCATTGGACGGTGCGCACATCCTGGTGCGCGGCGAGCAGGGGCTGGGCGACCAGGTGCAGTTCGTGCGCTGGGCACCTGCCCTGCGCGATGCCGGCGCAGGCCGCATCACGCTGCAGTGCGCGCCGGCACTCGTGCGGCTGCTGACTGGCGTGAGTGGCATCGATGGGGTCGTGCCTGCCAGCATGCCCGCGCCACCGCACGATGTGCACGTGGACATCATGTCGCTGCCGCATCTGCTGCAGGTGGGCAATGACATGCGCCGCGAGATGGTGCCGTACGTCGCACTGCCACCAGCCGAGAATGCGCTGGCGGCGCGGCTGCATCGCACCCGTACCGGCGTGCTGCGGCTGGGCCTCGTGTGGGGCGGCAC
>Ga0335397_10009774_pt1 | contig 11945 bp, 8 predicted proteins | sample MAT04_FD_205740 | JGI IMG/M metagenome (GOLD analysis project Ga0335397, IMG submission 205740) | Freshwater microbial communities from Lake Fryxell liftoff mats and glacier meltwater in Antarctica - MAT-04 (spades assembly) (version 2) ...
CTTCGGCCAGATAAGTACCGGCGGAGGGTTCCAGGGCTTTGTCGATGAGGGGGCCGTTCATCAGGGTGAGGGCCTGCGTCACGGTGCCGTCGAATGTGTTGGCCTCGTCGTTCTCTTCCGTCTGGAACGAAACGATGAACTGCTGGAGCCAGGCTTGCCGCTGGGCTTCCGCCTGCGTCCAATCGGCCGCGTGTGCCTGATGCGCTTTGGTCGCGACGAGGAACGAATCGTAGAGTTGTTCGACCGTCATCGGCCGAGGGTAGACGCGGCTGAATAACGCCACTTCGCCCCGTTCCGGATTGTCGAGCTGATTCGTCTCGTCGAACCGGCTGCTGAGTTGATACGGTTCCGACAGGCAGATCCAGCGGGTGAGTTGTTTGATGTCGTACCCGCTCTGCCGGAATTCAGTCGCGAGTTCGGCGAGCAGTTCGGGATGACTGGCCGGGTTGTGCGGCCCCATGTCATCGACGGGACGGGTGAAGCCGTAGCCGAAGAAGTGCTGCCAGGTCCGGTTGACGAACGCGGCCGCGAGTTGCGCCCCGTCGTCTTCCGTCATCAAGCGGGCGAGTTCCTGCCGGCGGTTCACGGACGGGTCGGGCGAAATGTCCTGGCCGTGATATCGTGGGTAAACGGCCTTCATCACGCCGTTGGGCATTTCATAAAACGTCGGCCCGCCGGTGGGTTGCGAGACCAGTTCCGCCACTGTCGATTTGACCTGGCCCGTGATCGCATCGCGCTGTTGAAGGGTGACGGCCTGAGTCTGATGGAAGAAGCTGTTCAGTTCCCAGAAATCGGTCTGCAAGCCGGCCCCCGCCGGGTGATGATGGCATTGCGTGCATTGGACCTGCACGCCGAGAAACAACCGAGCCGTGATCGCCGTCGCGGGCACAGCCTGATTGTTCAAATGAGCGATCAGAAAATTGGCGGCTCCGTTCTCATCGGCCCGGCCCTCGGCAGCGACGAGATCGGTGACGATGGCGTCCCAGCCCCTATTCTGGGCGAAACTCGTCCGCAGAAATTTCTGCAACGCCGGGCGGTCGACCTGCGCCCCGGCCACGCGGCCCACCAGCAGATTCGCCCATTGGGTGGTGAGGTTGCGGACATATTCCGGCTCATCCAGCAAGCGGTCGACCAGCAGGGTCCGTTTGTCGGCCCGGCGATCATCGAGGAATCCACGGACTTCCGCCACCGTCGGGATGCGGCCTGTCAAGTCGAGGAACACCCGGCGTAACCACGCGGCATCTTCCGCGCGCGCGGATGGCGACACGTTCGCCGCCGTCCAGGACGCGCGAATGCGATGGTTGATCACCGCGACCGGCCGTTGCACGTCGGTCGGCAACGCGGCATCGAGCACGAGCGAGGCCTGTGTTTCGACCGGCGGAGTGTTCGACGGAGTGGTCACCTCGGGCGGATCGGTGATCGTCGCGATGGGTAAGGTGGAATCTTGCGAACCAAGGCGAACCGGTTGGCGTGGACCGGCGATAGTTGGTGCCGGATGATCAGAAATGGCAGGCGACGGGGTCTCGGCGGGTTGCACGACAACTTCCGTCGGCGTGACGTGCCCCGTGGGGGCCGTCTTCCACCAGAGAATCCCCACCAGTAACAGCGCAGCCAGGCTGGCAGAGATGGCGACATGTTGTCGACGCCAGGCGCGCGAATTGACAGCTGGAATGATCGAAGCGGCGGGCAGCGTTTCATACGCACCGGATTGCTGCGCAGCGGCTAACCCCCCCACGGCATCCCAATACAAGGTGCCGTGCAGATCCAGATAAGTCACATACCGCCAGCGGGCGTTTGGGGAGGAGAGGACCAACTGTTCGAGTCGCGCGGCTTGCGCGGACGTCAGGCGACGTTCGCACAACGCGTTGAGCAACTGATCCAGTTCGTCCGAGAAATCCATCACGTCAGATCACCTTACCTCAGCGGTTAGTTGCCGCTGAATGCACTCCATCAGGTTTCGTCGAATTCTTCCCAGGGACTGATAGACGGAATTGGCCGGCCGACCGACCACTTCCGCCAGATTTTTCCCGGTTTCGCCGGGCGAGTAACGCTGTTCGATCAACTCGCGATCCTGCCGCCGCAGCTTTTGAATGCAGTCTTTCAAGGCAACCCGACGCAGCTCCAGTTCATCGGACCGCTCCAACGTCTCCGCCGCCACGGTTGCCAGAAACTCGTCACTGAACACCAGCCGCTCCCGCGTGCGGCGGGAACGATACTTCAGAACTTCAAACGTGACAATCGCACCCGCCCAAGCCAGAAAATTCGTCCCCGCCTGAAACTGATTGCACTTCTTCCAGATGATCACATTGACGTTTTGCAGAACTTCTTCGGCTTCAATCGGATCGTGAATCTGGGTGAGGATCAGGAGAAACAGCCGGCGTTGATGCTTGGTGAACAGTTGGACGAACTCCGCGTCCGGCTGGGCCGGCTGCGTGACATCTGCCTCATGGTCAGGCGAACCTGCGCCCATAACGCCTCTGTTTTAGTCACCAATCCGGTGATTCACCATTCTGATTATTCACCATCCTGCGACAACGCCATCACGAAGACTGGCAACGAGGGACAACAAGCCCGAACGGCATGCCATTCGGGCTTGAATCCCAGAGATCGGCAGCCATCGCACCGCGATTAGCCGATCAGTTCCTGAATCGGCTTGCCGCTGTTGGCCAACGGCATCGGACGGCCACGTTTCGATTGATGGACCCGGTTCAGCGGAATGCCGAGCGCGTGCGACACGGTCGCCCAGATGTCGCCCGGCTGATACGCCTTGGGACTGCTGACCGTCAGGCCGTCCTTATCGGTCTCGCCCACGGCCACGCCTCCCTTGAGTCCGCCGCCGCCAATCATTACGGACCAGCTATTGGCCCAGTGATCGCGGCCGACATCCTGATTGATACGCGGCGTGCGGGCGAATTCACCCATCCACACCAGTACGGTGTCTTGCAGCAGGCCTCGTTCTTTGAGGTCGGCCGTCAAGGCGGCGATCCCGGCGTCGAGTTGCGGCAGATGATTGGTTTTCAACGCGTTGAAGACCCCGGCGTGCAAGTCCCAGCCGCCGAAATCGACTTCGACAAACGGGACGCCCCGTTCGACCAACCGGCGGGCCATCACCAGCCCGCGGCCGAATGTGCCGCCGCCACCCATCATTCCGCCTTGCGCCGGAGCGGCCGTGTAGGCGGCAATCGTTTCCGGCTTCTCCTGGTCGATCTTGAAGGCTTCCATTTGCTTGGAAGTCATCAAGTTGACGGCCTTCTGATAGACTTCTTTGTGCGCCTGGCCGAAATCGCCGCGCTGCGAATTGATGAAGTTGTCTTCCACCACGCCGAGCATCGACAGTCGCTGCGACAAGCGGTCGGGCGACAAGCCTTCGTTTTTGGCGTTGCGGATGTTGCCCGAGGCATCGACCAGGAATGGGGCGTTGGACATGCCGAGGAAGCCGGGGCTGCTGCCGCCGCCGCCGATGGACACAAATGCCGGGATCTCCAGCTCTTTCCGAGCCGTGCCCAGTTCATAGCTGACCACCGAACCGAACGCCGGGTGAACGACCGTCGGGTTCGGGGCGTAGGCGGTGTGCATGTAGTACCGGCCGCGACCGTGATCGGCTTCGCGGGTGCTCATCGCCCGGACGACCGAGAGTTCGTTCATCATCAGCGCGGTTTTGGGCATGTGCTCCGAGATTTGCAGAGCACCGGCCGTATCGATGGGCTGGAACTCGCCCCCGTTCTTGGAACCGGGCTTCAAGTCCCAGATATCAATCGACGGCGGGCCGCCGCTCATCCACATCAGGATGCAGGACTTGTTCCGCTTCTTGAGTTCCGCGGCGTTCGCCTGCACGTTGGCGATGAAATCGAGCGCGGGCAACGTCGCGGCGCTGGCCGCCAGATGCCCCATGAAATGTCGGCGGCTCATGCCTGAAGGTGATTGAAGAAACATGAATGACTCCCGGAAAAAAGTGACTGTCCGAATAAACGCGAGATTCGTGGTGTGTGATTTGAGGCGTGTGGCGGATTCGATCAGTGATTGAAAATGAACTCATTCGAGTTCAACAGGGCCCAGAACAAGTCCGAATAGACCGCCAACGGTTCGCGACTTCCCCGGAAATACTTTTGGACGGCGTTCAATTCGCCCTTCGTCGGCAGCCGGCTCAAAGATGTAAGGTAAATCTTCTGCAGCTTCTGCGTATCACTCCCCTTGCCGGACAGGATGTCGCCCAGATGACTCCCCGACTTAAAGCTGACCGCATCCCCCACCAATTCGCCGTTCATCATCATTAAGGCTTGCGGAATCGAGCCATCGAAGGAACTCGACTCTTCCCCCTCATCGTTGCCGAAGGTGCTGACGAACTGCTGCAACCAGACCTGACGCTGTCGTTCCGACTGCTCCCAACCCGACCGGCCCGATTTGTGGGCATTTGTGGCGATGATCAGCGAATCGTACAACTGCTCGGCCGTCATCGGCTTCACATAGACCCGACTGAACATTGGAATCTCGCCCACCGCCGGGTTATCAGCCTGATTTTTCTTCGACAAGCGGCTGGTGCGGGTGTAGGCATCGCTGTTCGCGATCCACTTGATGAGCGTCTTCGGATCATAGCCGCTGTTCACGAATTCGGTCGCGAGTCGCTCCATCAGCGCCGGATGCGTCGGCGGATTATGCGGACCGATATCGTCAATCGGCCGGGTGAATCCGTACCCGAAGAAATGGCACCACATGCGGTTGACCATCGCCAAGGCGATGGCGGGCTGCTCACCCGAGGTCATCAACTTCGCCAGTTCCTTACGCCGTTCGGTCACCGGGCCGGGATCGATTTCCGAGCCGAAATAGATCGGATAGGCGACCTGCATCAGGCCGTTGCGCTTCTCGAAAAAGACCGGGCCGTCGAAATCCCGCCACACGATTTCCGAATAATCATCCACATCGCGACCCGATTTCGGATCGTATTTCCGATGATCAATCTTCCCCGTCTGCCGGAAAAAGCTGTTGAACTTCCAGAATTGATCCTGCTTCCATTCATTGAACGGATGATCGTGGCATTGGGTGCATTGCACCTGCATCCCGAGGAACAGCCGGGTCGTTTTCGCCGTCATCTGCACGCCGTCATCGGCGTCCTGCATCTGAGCCAGCAGATAATTCACCGCTCCATTTTGCTCGAAATGACCTTCCGCAGAGACGAGATCGAACACGACTTCGTTCCACGCCCGGCCGCGCCCGAACGCCTCACGGAAGAATTTCGTCATGCCATCTCGGCTCACCCTTCGCGGCGTATTCTGACCAATACAAAGGTTCGTCCAAACCGTCGTCCAGTTGCGGACATAGCCCGGATCGTCGAGCAACTGGTCGATCAGTTTCGACCGCTTGGATTTGTCTTTGCTGGCGACAAACTCTTCCACAACATCGGCTTCGGGGATGTGGCCGACAATGTCGAGATGAACGCGGCGAATCCACTCGTAATCATCCGCGACAGGCGAAGGCTCTAAACCGTTGTCTTGCCACGCTTGGCGTATCTCTTGATTGATGAAGTCGATCACCGCGTCGCCGGACTGTACTTCGCCGGACAGTCTTTCACCTGCACTCTTGGTCGCATCCGCTTTCGGAGCATCTGTCTTTGAAGAATCGGTCTTCGGAGTTTCTTCCGCCGCCGAGGCGGTTGACGCCATGACGCCGACAACAATCGACAGAGCCATGCCGGTGATTACCGCGGCCGTTGATCCACGGAGTTTTTGAGACCATCCTGCCAACATCGAGCGCCCCTTTCGCAACCATTCCCGCAGATGCTGTCCGTGATGGCCGCATCATGCTTGTGAGTTGCATCTCACTACAATTCACCCCCGCTGTTCACCAAACATTCGTGCCATCCTACGGAAAATGTCTACCGTTTCACAGAGAATTCTCCTAACTTTCTTGCCAGACACTGGTTAGAATTTTTCACGAGCGCGAAATCATCTCAGCGGAGGCGTCAACGGGGTCTAAACTCGGCACCCAAGCCCAATGATTCATCACAAACACATACCTTAAAATATGTTACGGAGAATCCCGCATGGCTCAGACGATTGTAGTCACCGGTGGCGAAAGCGGCATCGGCCGGGCCACGGCTCGATTTTTCGCCGAAGCTGGGGCCGCGGTCTTCGTCGGTGATTACCTGCTCAGGGACGAAAACCGGGAGGAATTCGCGCGATTGGGAATCCAGGCTCAGGTCTGCGATGTGCAACAGGAAAACGACTTCCGCCACCTGATTGAGATTGCCATCCGCTCCACAGGCCGGTTGGATGTCCTCGTCAACAATGCGGGCGTCGGCCTGGTCAAACAAATCACCGAGGTCACTGAAGACGAATGGGATCAGTGCCTGAATACAAACCTCAAGGGGACCTTCTTTGGCTGCAAACATGCGATTCCCCACATGAAAGCCGCCGGGGGCGGCGTGATCATTAACATTGCCAGTAACGCCGGGTTGCTGCCCCGCGCGCACGATCCGGTCTACTCGATCAGCAAGCACGCAGTGGTCGCGTTGACGAAAAGCCTGGCGTTATGTCACGCGCCGGACCGAATTCGCGTGAATGCGGTTTGCCCTGGACCGGTGGGCGACACAGGAATGATCGATGACGAAATTCGTGAATCGGTCGACCCGGTGATTACTCGGAACAAGTTGATCGCAGCCAGTCCCCTCGCCGCCGCGTATCAGCGGATGAGTACGCCGGAGGAGATCGCACGGGCCGTGGCCTATCTGGCAAGTGACGCTGCGGCGATGGTGACGGGAACCTGTCTGGCGATTGACGGAGGGAAGTCGTTGGGGGTGCCGCCGATAAGGTAGAGACGGCGAACTCGCAAGCGTGGCGCGAGGGTCAACTTCGGAGGGTCCACATGATTGTCGTGCCCGTCTGCGGCCCGGAGGATTCCGCCCAGACTTTTCCGCCGTGCTGTTCGATGATTCTGCGGACCAGCGCCAGCCCCAGTCCCGTTCCCGAATGTGGCCCGGAGTGGTGAAACTGTGCGAAGATCTGTTCCAAATCGCCCGCATGGACACCACGGCCATTATCGTGGACATGGCAGATCACTTGGCCGTCCCGTTGTTCACAGCCGATCTCGATCCGGGGTTGTGCCTGGCCCGCACAAGCTTTCACGGCATTGTCGATCAGATTTTGATAAACGAGCCGCCAGCGCCAGAACTCACTCGACACAACGGGCAACTCCGGGCTGATCTCCACCCGCACCGAGTGGGTCTGAAGCGTGTCGTGCAACAGGCTCAGCGCGGCGTGCGCCGCATCGGCGAGAGGCACATCAACCGGGTGTACCGGAGCACGATCCGCTGTCGACCACACTCGCAAGTGGTCGACCAACCGGCGCAGTTCCTGGCTGAGAACTTGAATCCGCTCGGCATCACATCTCACCCGCTCCCAGTCGCCGCGGGTCACGGCTGCGGCGATCTCAATCGCAAACCGCTCCACGGTCGCCAGCGGGGCCTTGAGTTCATGCGCCGCCGTCGGCACAAACCGCTGCAACTCGGCAACAAGTGTTTCGAGTGCTTGAATATGTGACTCGGTGGTTTCAGGCGGCATGGGGGATAACGTGTTGGGGGGCTGGATACCGAACACTGGGAGCACGTCTCGATGGAGAACGTCCATGCATGAAGTTCAATCTCTACGAGAATGTGGGGTGGCATGTCCCTGAGGTCTTTTTACGAAGGGCGGGTCATCGTGTGATCGCCACGCTCGTCGCAGACTTCGGGACGTGCTACTCGAAACACAGTCCCACTGCCAGTCATTCGGTCATTTTCGCTGTTGCAACCACGCGCGAAACTCCTGGTCGATGTCGTACAGAGTTCGTCGTGGGAAGAGTCGCGTTAAGCTCTGCTGACCGGTCGGATCTTGCGCGATGTCACCCCGGCATTTGCGATAGAACGCCTGCAATAGGCCCCGCTCTTGCAGATAGAGGCATAGATCACGGGCCAGCGCGTAATCCAGCGCTGCGACATCCGGGTCGCCAAATGGCTCGTCCAGCAAACGCCCGACCGATTTCCAGCAGTCGCGCTGCATTGCCTCATCCAGAAATCGGCGTCTCCAGTTCTCTCGACCCCTCAACCGGCTGCCATCGAGCGTGAATTCGGATTCCTCATGCAGCGAGGCCAGCCCTTCGTCAAACCATTCGGGCATCTCAGGAAAATCGGCATGAGCCAACGCGTGCGTCAGTTCATGCGCCAGCGTGCCCGGCCCGGTCGCCAGATTCAACACAATGAGCCGTTCTTCGCGGTGATACAGGCCCGAGTATTCCGCCTGCCGAGCATGTCCCAAAGCTTCCAGCGTGCTGCGGTAGGCTTCCGCGGACGACAGGATGATAACCGTCACCGGCACCGTCGGATCGCGATCAAAGTAATCCAGTTGTAGGGCACGCATGGTGGGCAGGAGCGATGACTGCATCAATTCCGTCAATTGATCCGCACTTAAGTCGCCCGTGATGACGAACGGCGACTCGACGACCATCGGCCATGCGGTACCGCAGCGACCGCGTATTTCTTCGGCACGCATGCGACATATCTCGGCGAAATCCTCACGAGGCGCACTGTACACCGTATGCGTGGCGACACGGGGCGCTGGCTGCGACAGGTGCGGAGCAGGTGCGGCGATGGCGTAACACAGGCCGACGATCAGCCCTGTGCCAAGCGTCAAAGTGAACGCCTGTGGAATTGTCACCGCAGTTCCTCGATTCGCCGCAGGTTGTTTGAGTGCGGGAGTTTCCAGCATTCTCGGGGAAAATCGACCAGAGAATCACGCCTCGCCGCCTCACAGCGGCCACACTTGATCGGAGTCAACGCCGTCTGAATCTGATCGACATCATGGCAACAGTGGCCGGTGTTCACACAGAAATTTTCCGATAAGACTCAAATTTGCCCGTCCGATCCCTGCGTCGTCTGGCGAAACCGGTCGAAACCTCAAACGGAGCGATAACGCACTTTTTCACCTAATCTCGCTAAATCACCCAGATTAAGTGTTGGGAAGCCCGCGACTTCCTGCGCGGAGCGGCGTGCCAGCTCAAGCAGTTGGTAGTCGCCTGTCGAGTTGAAAGGGACCGGCCACTTCCTGGCTGAAATCTCTCGCGGGTTGGCGGAAAAAGGCGACGACGTGAGTACAATCAAGTTCGACGACGATCAAACACCGGCCACCGAATCGAACGGTCTGCGGACCGTTCCCTGGAGGGCGACAGGACAGGCAGCCCAGTCCTGGAAGCCGGCGTTTCCCCGCAGTCTTTTTCAGGCGACATCCAACGGCATGAACGCAACACAATATCAACATCTCGGCGCTCACCTGGAGACCGTGGATGGCATCACCGGCACGAGATTCACCGTCTGGGCACCCAATGCCCAGGAAGTCTCCGTCGTCTGCGATGCCAACGGCTGGTCCCACGGCAAGCATGCCCTCAAGTCGAGCGACAACGGCGTCTGGTGGGGATTCATTCCCAAAGTCGGCGCGGGTGCGGCATATAAGTACAGCATCCGCACGCCGACCGGACATCTGATCCAGAAGGCCGACCCGTATGCCTTCGCCGCGGAACTTCCGCCGAAGAGCGCCTCCCTGGTTTACGATCTCAATGGCTTTGTCTGGCAAGATGACGACTGGCTGCGGCGACGCGCTGAGGAGAATTGTTACCAGCAGCCGATCTCCATTTACGAAGTCCATCTCGGTTCGTGGAAGCGGCCGTCCGACGGGCGCATGTATTTCAATTACCGGGAACTGGCCCATCAGCTTGTCGAGTATGTACAGGAACTCGGTTATACGCATATCGAGTTGATGCCGATCACCGAGCATCCCTTCGACGGCTCCTGGGGCTATCAGACGACAGGCTACTTCGCGCCGACCAGCCGGTTCGGTTCGCCGCACGATTTCATGTATTTCGTGGACTATTGCCATCAGGCGGGGCTGGGCATTATCGTCGACTGGGTGCCGGCCCACTTCCCGACCGATGGGCATTCGCTGGGGAATTTCGACGGAACCTGCTGCTACGAACATGTCGATCCGCGAAAAGGCTTCCATCCCGATTGGGGGACGCTGATCTTCAATTTCGGCCGCAACGAGGTTCGCGATTTTATTCTCTCCAGCGCGCGCTTCTGGATCGATCAGTATCACGTCGACGGTCTGCGGGTCGATGCCGTTGCCTCGATGTTGTACCTCGATTATTCCCGTAAAGCGGGCGAATGGGTGCCTAATGTCTTCGGCGGCCGCGAGAACCTGGAAGCGATCCAGTTGCTCAAAGACATGAACACGATGCTTTACCAGGATTTCCCCGGCGTGGTGACCTACGCCGAGGAATCGACCTCGTGGGGTGGGGTGTCGCGGCCCGTGTTCACCGGCGGGCTGGGGTTCGGCTTCAAGTGGGATATGGGGTGGATGAACGACACGCTGCGGTATGTCCGGCGTGATCCAATTCATCGCAATCATCACCAGAACGAATTGTCGTTCCGGATGGTCTATGCCTTCACCGAGAACTTCGTGCTGCCGCTTTCGCACGATGAAGTCGTGCATGGCAAACAGTCGCTGTTATCGCAGATGCCGGGCGATATCTGGCAGAAGTTCGGCAATTTGAGGCTGTTGTACGGCTATCAATACGCGATGCCCGGCAAAAAGCTGCTGTTCATGGGCTGCGAACTGGCCCAGTGGCATGAATGGAATCACAACGCAGAACTCGATTGGGCGCTCGTCGGGCATCATTACCACGACGGCATTCGGCGGCTGGTGGGCGATTTGAACCGCGTCTACCGCACGGAACTCGCGCTGCATGAGGCCGACGCCGATCCGCAGGGCTTCCAGTGGATTTCCTGCGATGACGGGGCCAACAGCGTCTATGCCTTCTCGCGGCACGCCCAGCGGCCGGATGACTTTGTCGTGGTGGTGATGAACCTCACACCGGTCCCCCGGCACAATTACCGCCTGGGGGTCGCGCGGGCGGCATTTTACACCGAGATTCTGAATACCGACTCGACGATTTACGGCGGTGCCAACATCGGGAACACCGGCGGCGTTTACAGCGAAGCCGTGCCTCAACACGGCCGCCCGCAATCCATTTCCGTCACCATCCCCCCGTTGGGCATGCTGGTCCTGAAACCGATGTCGGGGAAATCGACTCGATAAATTCCCATTAGCGACGCGTCGCAGCAGCGTTGTGCATAAAAGCGATGAAACCACGCTGCTGAGAAGCGTCGCGAAATGGCGTTTTGTCATTTCGTGAATTTTTTAGAAATTCCTCTTCAAACGGCATGGGTTTCCTGCGATAACACCGGCGACGAATCGGCAAGTGCCGTTCCGTTGGGAAGTCGATCAGCAGGATCTGCGTGACTTTCGACGTGCTGCCGCCCCGCGGCCAGACACGTCCGAGGAACCGTAGGATCGTCGGTAACCGTTCTCACAAGGTCAGGTCGTGTGTCGGGTCACGACCCCCTGAAGCGGGCGGTGCCGATCATCGCTCCTGACCGATCGCAGGACGATCCTGCTTCCTCGCCGGTCGACGGCGGATGTCTCATTTTTCAGTTTTTGGAAGAGCTGTGCGGCTCGCAAAGGATGATCATGGCTACGAATTTGTATGTCGGGAATTTGCCGTTTAACACCACGGCCGACGATCTGCGGGAAGCGTTTTCCAAGTTTGGAACGGTCTCGAAGGCGCAAGTGGTTTCAGATCGCGAAACCGGTCGGTCCCGCGGTTTCGGATTTATCGAAATGTCGGACGGCGGAGACGAGGCGATTGCCCAATTGAACGGCGCTGATTTCAGCGGCCGCAAACTCACGGTGAATGAAGCCCGTCCCCGGGAAGAACGGAGCGGTGGTGGTGGTGGTGGTGGTGGTGGCGGCCGCTACTAACGGGCGATTCTGTCACAAATTTCATTCTGAACCCGACCATCCCGACTGGCCGGGTTTTTTTCTTGGATTTCCAGAAATTTCTCTGAGCGAAAGGCCGGGAAAAGC